>OGJC01000143.1_pt1 | contig 89111 bp, 79 predicted proteins | sample 1571941 | NCBI WGS metagenome assembly OGJC01 (sample SAMEA2582100, study PRJEB24529) | metagenome | biome: Human gut stool | place: China | collected 2011 | reverse complement strand
AATTGACAGTTTATTTAAGAATACCTTGCCGCATATTTATTAACTCCTTGTATAAAACTGAATCTAATTATATTCCTTAACCCTTTATTTGTCAAGCCCTTTTTAGCATTATTGACAAGAGTATCTTCCTGCATTTCTTTGATCTGGTTCTGCATATTGGTGAGTTCTTCCGTCATGGAATCAATCTTTTTCTCCAGTCCATCCACATAGCTGCATATCTCAAATACATCGTTTGCCTGCTCTTTCATGGCATTTTTCTTTAATAAGTCGAGAAGTTCTCTTATGACCTCCTCATTGGTAAGTGTTTTTCCTGCTTCCATATCCATTCTGTTTCCTCCATTCTGTAAATGGGGCAGCCTTGGCCGCCCCTGTACTCTGATTACTGATTATCGAAAGGGCGTCGCCTCTTTGTCCTTCTCTTTATCGGGATTGCCATGATGTTTCTCTGCACTCTCTCTTGCATTTTCGTTGCTCTTATCCTTTGCTTTCTCATATTCAGAGATAATCTCATTATAGAGTTTTTCCCTGAAATCCTTTGTGACCGGATAGCAGACATCCTGGTAGATTGGCTTGCCCTGCTCGTCCACCTGCTTTGTCTTATAAGAAGGCATTGATACAAAGATTTTCTCTTTGCCCTGCACGATATTGATGTTATTTACGATGAAACTGTTTTCAAAATAAATGCGTGCAAGTCCCTTGATGTTACTACCTTCCCTCTCATAAGGTGTTACAGTTACGGAAAACTCCGGCATTTCCTGTGTACGCTCCTGCTTCTGTGTCTCCTCTTTCTCCGGTTCCTTAATTCTTGCATAGGCATCAAGGATATTGGTATAGAGTTCCTCTCGAAACTCTGCTGTGATAGGATTGCACACATCCTTATAGATCACACCGTTGCTTTCATCACGCTCATTGGAGCGGTATCTTGGCATTGATACAAAAAGCTCTCCCTTATCCTTATTCTCAAGGATTGCAATATTGGTAATCTTAAATGAATCACCAAATACTACTGTTGCAAATCCTTTGATGTTGCTGCCCTCTTTTGCTCTTACTTCGTTTACTTTAATTGAATACTTCATATGCTATTCCTCGCTTTCTTTTTGTTCTTTGTTTTGCTCCGGTATGATAAGCTCACACCAAAGCTGTTCTATCTGTTCACAAGACAATCTGCCATTAAGCCAGTTGCCAAGTGTAACGACCATTCCATCCTGCTCGTAATAGAGCCACTCCTGTGTTTCAATGTTCCCCTCATACACGATAGTCACATCAAAATCAGGCATAAATAATCCTTCCTCTGCATCCCATACACAGGCTATTCCCTGTCTGAGTGTCAGATTCAGGCTTTCGACATACACAGACCAGCCGCTTACGACTATCTGAAAGTCATCATCAATCTCAGCAATATCATCCTCGATGTCAATTAGCTCTTCCATTTCTGCTACTGCCTCTTCTATCTCACCTAATCGGTATCTCTTATTCATCCATCACCGCCTCCTTATAAATGCACCTGACCACAAAACGCATGGTTCCTTTCTGGGAACAGGTAAAAAGAGTTAATTCTTTTTCTGTACCCTGTGTCTTGATGCTGTTATCATACGGATTTACTACCTCTGTCTCTATTACCTCATAGATATGCTTCAGCCCATTTTTGTCGGTTATCATTACTTCATCACCTATGGATATCTGACTTAGTGGTGTAAAAAATGTGCCATATCTGCTGCCATTATGACCGCACAATACACAGTTGCCACTTTCTCCGATTCCTGCAGTCTCTTCTATATGACCAATCCCTGCATTAAGCACTTTACTTGTGGTTCCTTCCATTACCGGATACCTGATATCTAAGCCCGGTATCTCAATGATGCCGATAACACCGCCTTCTTTAAGAATGGCTTCATCCTCTTTACTAATGGAGGTTTGCTCTTCCTCCACATCTGTTTCTTCATCGTAATCATCCTCCAATGTCTGCTCAAATTCACTTATGAGCTGTTCTGTCTGTTTTTCTCCGGTTGTCCGCCAGAAAAAAGGGACTGCCATAATGGCAATCCCTGCTGCAATCAGTAGTCCTGCGACCACTTTTCTTATGCTCATATTATTCACTCTCCTATCGTGTTCTGCCCTCTCTGTCGGCTGGATAAGCACCTTTATCCTCTGCTACAATTGCTGCAGATTCCATTCTGTCATCAGCTTCTCTTTCTTCCTCCGGTCCGCTCAGGTCTGCATCCACAGCCTTTGCGTTCTCAAGGTCAAGCTGGGCATTCAGTTTACACTGCCTAGCCAGCTTTTCTTCCAGTTCCTTGCTGTACGCAAATGGCTTGTCATACTCTGCCTTTGATGCTTCAAGGTCATTCTGGTACTGCTCAATCTTCTTTTCAAAGAAATCAATGTTCTCATGGAGTCCATTGAACAGGTTTTCCAGCTTCACCATGCTGCCGACAGGACTTGTGGAAAGCTCTGCTTTATACTCTGTCTTTCCACGAAGCACCATATAATTGATGCCAAGGAAGTTCTTTTCCACAAGCAGCTCAAATCCGTGGAATTTACCGATTACAGTTGTCTCTCCGGTCTTACATTTACTGATTGCTTCAAGCATCATCGTTCCGCCATCCACACGCTCTGTGTAAGTTACTTTGCCTATGGTAATGGCAAATTCCGGATTATCAATCAGCTCTTTATCCCTTGCCTTTACATCCTCTCTTACATTGGCAAGCTTTTCTGTTGCTGTCTTAATCAGCTTCGGATACTTAATCATAAAGTTATCCTGCAAGCCATATCTCTGATTGTCATAGGATGCCTTTAAGAGCTTTAATCTCTGGACATCATTGTCAATCTCCATCTTTTCCTTGATTAAAGGATTGCCTGTGGCAACCGCTTTAATCTCTGCATAGGAAAGTGTTGCCTCGTCGATATCCTCACAGCTTCGGCTTACAGCCTTGCTTGTCATGACCTGACTGATGAATCGCTGCTTATTTTCAACAAGCGACCAGTTGTATGCATCAAATGTCCCTTTGGTGACATATCTGTAGATTGCCACCTCTTCATTTTCATTACCCTGTCGTATGCCTCGTCCTTCCCTCTGTTCAATAGAAGAAGGCTTCCAAGGGCAATCCACATGATGCATTGCAACAAGGTGTGTCTGCACATTGACACCTGTTCCACACTTGTCCGTTGAACCGATAAGAACCTTCTTTTTACCTGTCCTCATCTCCTTAAAAAGTGCGTCCCTTTGTGCATCCGTCTTGGCATCATGAATAAAAGCTATCTCATCTGCCGGAATACCATACTGGATCAGTGTTTCTTTCAGATAATCGTAGATGGTAAAGTCCTTATCTGGTCCCGGTGTGCCGATGTCCGAAAAAATAAGCTGGCAGCCTATATGACCATCAGCATTTCCTTTCTCATATTCTTTCCATACATTCTCCGCTACCTTATTGAGTTTTCCATCCGGATTGTTCGGCGCATCCTTATCAATCAGTCTGGCATCCGTTCCAAGAAGTCTTGCCTCATGGGTAATCTTTAGAAAGTTATCCACGCTTGGATCAACTCCACCGCCTCTGATACGCTCTGCCCTCACAACAAAGTCTTCCATGACCTGCTTCACATACCAGTCAGGCTCCGACTCCACTATAATAGGCTTGCCGCCACGGAGAGCTGGCACATCAAGGTCAAGCATGTCTGCGGTCTGCACATCTGCTACCTCACGGAAGATATTCATAAGCTCCGGCAGATTCGTAAACTTATTAAATCTGCTCTTAAAACGAAATCCGCTTCCCTCTACAGTAAGCTCAAGTGCTGTTGTCACTTCACCAAAGTTTGCTGCCCAAGAATCAAAGTGATAAATCCCCATCTCTTCAAGTGCCGCTTTCTGTAAGTAAAGCTGCATGACATACATCTCACACATGGTATTGGATATTGGTGTACCTGTTGCAAACACAATACCCCTGCCATCATTTATCTCAGACAAATACTGGCATTTAAGCTGCATATCCGTTGACTTCTTAGCTCCGCTACTGCTGATACCTGACACATTATTCATCTTGGAAAAAATCGCAAGGTTCTTAAAATTATGTGCTTCGTCTACCATAATAGAATCTACACCCAGTTCCTCAAAGGTAATAAGGTCATCCTTCCTGCTCTCATCTGACAAGGATTTCAGCTGTTCCTCCAGTTTTTTCTTCTGGCTTTCCATCTGCTTTACAGTCCATCGCTCTCCGTTACGCTCCTTCATCTCATCAATCGCATAGCTGATTTCATCAATCTGCTCGTTAAGCATTCGCTCCTTTCTCTCTGCGGAGATTGGGATTTTCTCAAACTGTGAGTGTGACATGATGATACAGTCATAGTCACCAGTTGCAATCCTTGATACGAACTGCTTTCTGCGGCTTTTTTCAAAATCACGCTCCGTGGCAACTAAGATATTTGCTGACGGATAAAGCCTTAAAAACTCTGATGCCGTCTGACCGATAAGCGGCTTTGGTACAACCATGATTGTCTTATTGGCAAGTCCAAGTCTCTTCTGCTCCATGCAGGCAGCCATCATCTCAAATGACTTTCCGGCACCGACACAGTGTGCCAGCAGAGTATTTCCCCCAAGAAGAATTCTTGCCACCGCATTTTTCTGGTGTGGCTTTAACTCAATCGCCGGATTCATTCCCGGAAACTGTAAGTGACTTCCGTCATACTCACGCAGGCGGATGTTATTAAATGTCTCGTTGTAATACTCCACATATTTCTGTCTTCGCTCCGGCTCTGCAAACAGCCACTCCTTGAACTTCTCCTTGATCATGTTCTGCTTTTCCCTTGCAAGCATTGTCTCATTCTTATTGACTTCGTAATGATACCTGCCATCACCGTCATCAATCCTGTCCCTGACTGTTACTGTCTTTAGATTCAGCGTATCCTCAAAAATAGAATAAGCATCCATGCGGCTTGTACCATAGGTCTTAGTAGCCGCCACTGAATGCTTATCCATGCTTTTATTCTCGATGAACCATTCCATGCTCATCTTATTTAAGTGTACCTGAATGCCTGTATTGTAAAACTGGCTTCTGACTGCCCTTGCCCGTCTTGGTGTATTGAGAAGCTCATAGATAAACTGCTCATAATCAAGCGGCTCAATCCATGTCGTGCCAATCTTTACATCAATATCCGAGGCTTCAATCCACTCCGGCTGTACCTTTTCAAGTGCTGCCACATTGCCTGCAAATTTTTCTGCCTGCGGATTGCCTGTATCCGCTGCCATAGCCTTTGCTACACGAAGCTTGTCTCTCACATTGCCGGAAAGATACTCGTCTGCCGTCTCCCAGCCGATGTCGGGATTGTTCTCGTTGTAGCGGTCGGGATTTAGGAAAATCAATCCATCCAGCTCTTCCACAAGAACTGCCCTTCTAAGCTCTGCCAAAGCATCATCACTAAATGTTATCTCATCAGCTGTCTGCCCGGACTTTTCTGCAAGTTCTTCCTTTACATTAGTAATATCCGGCTCATAGATAGAGAGCATATAGGCAAGATTTACATATCCAAATTCATTGACGGATACATTCAATGCTTCCACAGCAGTCTCAACCCTGTCTATGACAGTCTTTGCCTTAATCGTCTGCTTATAAAACATATCCGCTTTTTTCACCTCCCCGTCTTCATTTACTTCTTCAAGACTGCAAAGAAGTGGGTAATCGCTGTCATCTCTGAAAGCTATTCTGTTTGCTTTTGAAGTAATGGCTCCATACTGCTTTACGAAGGCATCATATTTTACATTAAGAAGTCTCTGCTTATCAGAAAGCTCCTCCTCGCTGCAGCCATCCATCTGGATATCAATCAGATCTCTTGTTATCTGTCTGATTTCATCAAGGCTTCTGATTCGCTCCTCGGCAGTCTGTGATACTTCTTTTCTTACCATCTCGGAATTTTCCCTGTAATAGAGTTTTCCTTCAAAAAATGTGTAAGTGTAGTTTCTCACATCCGGATCAGCCGGGATAACTTCCTCCGTCTGCTCCGCCTCATCTGCCACTCTCTCAAAATCTGTCATCTGGGCTTTGATATTACCGATAGCTTTGTTTAATGCTTCATAAATATTGAAGTTCTCATCATCATTCACGCAGACTGTGTATCTGCTGTCCTGTCCGTAAATCCTTGTGTCATATTCCATAGATCCAAGCATCATTTCCGGATGCTCTGCAAAATAAGAGTTGACTGCAATGCCATTCTCAGTTACACCAAGGTGTACCCAGTCCGGCTCAATATCAATCTTTCTCTCCCTTTTCTGCAAAAACAGGATATCTGCTGTCACTTCGGTTCCTGCATTATCTTTAAATGCAGTATTCGGAAGTCTTATCGCTCCCACAAGCTCTGCTCTTTCAGCCAGATACTTTCGGATAGTAGGATTTGCCTTATCAAGTGTTCCCTTTGTGGTAATCACCGCAACCATGCCTCCCGGTCTTACCTGATCAAGTGCTTTTGCCAGAAAATAATCGTGGATACGGAAGTTATACTTGTTGTACTTCGGATCAAAAACCTTATAATCACCAAATGGCACATTTCCGACAACTACATCAAAGAAGTTATCCGGATATGTGGTATTCTCAAATCCTGTGATACTGATATTGGCATTCTGATAAAGCTGCTTTGCAATTCTTCCCGAAATGCTGTCAAGCTCCACCCCATACAGCTTACTTCTCTGCATAGGTGCCGGCATACTCCCAAAGAAGTTACCGATACCCATAGATGGTTCTAATACATTGCCGCCTCTGAAACCAAACTGGACAAGTGCCGAGTTCATGCACATGGCAATCTCCGGTGAAGTATAAAAGGCATTGTTTACTGTTGCCCTAGCTGCAGCATACTCTTCATCCGATAACATCTCTTTGAGTTCTTTGTACTCTTTGCTCCAGCCTGCGTTTTCCTCGTCAAATGCCTGTGACAGTCCGCCCCATCCGACAAACTTCGACAAGGTTTTCTGTTCCTCCGGTGTTGCAAGCCTGTTTTCTGATTCAATCTGCTTTAAAGTACGAATTGCATCCATATTCCACTGATATCTGGTCTTGGCACCGCCTTTTTCCATTTCCCAGAGATTGTAATGGAAGTTGTGCTTCGTCTGCCCGGCAACATTCTTCTCATTTTCAAGACTTTCTACTTGCTGTACTGGTTCCTGCTTTGGTGTAAAATCTACAGTTTCCTGTGATTCTGTATCAGCCTGAATATCATCCACAGATACTGATACCACATCATCTGAAACTACATGTCCATTCTCATCAATCTTGGTTTCCCATCCATTCGCTATTGCTCTTTCCCTGGTTTCAAGACGATTAGCTTTTACACTATCCTCGATGTCAAAGAATCTCTTATAGACCGGATTCATCTTATCCCTGTCAGCCTTCTGCTTTATCTCTTGATAATACTTTTTCTGGTCTTCTCCGCAGTAAAATGGCTGTTTTACCATATAGGATAAAATCTCATATAACTCACGCCAGTCGAGAGCACCTTCCTTACGCACACCATTCCTGTTCTTATAGCTGATCTTCACATATCCACTTCTGATTGAGTACTCCACAAGACCATACTTATTGTTGGAATATGCCTTTCTTTCTGCATTATCTGTCCCTAATGCAATATCCCTGATAAGGTCAAGTTTATTGGGCATAAATGCAAAATCAGACTGCACCACATCCATAAGGAATGCCCTAAACGGAGTGTAGCAGCTGCAATCTGTTACAAGAATCTCCGCCGCATCACGCAGGTCTTCATCAAGCTCTGCAATACGCTTGGCATAATCAATCGGTGTAATATACTGAAGCTCTGATGGATCTTTTTCAGTTGTTTCAGCTTCTATCTCTGCACCATATTCTGCCTGTGTTACCATGCGGTCTTCATCGGCAGTTTCCTGTGGTGTCATGCCTTTTGCACTTACATAATCTCTGTTAGAAGCATAGCTCTCCGGCTCATCCGGTATTGCATAATCATCAATCTCTGATTCTGCCTCCTCCGGTTCCACTTCCCGGTATTCGGCATCAATGACCTCATCATCCTCACGGAGTCCGTCCATCGCAAGCTCATCAATACGAGGTGTCTCAGGCTGGTATTCCCCTGTAAGAATAAGGACACCAAGCTCTTTTTCGATATCTTTCCACGAAACATATCCTTCAACCTCTCCATCCTCATCTCGCCACTGAAAACGCAGTCCATTCCCATGAAATGTGTCATATCCGTGCAGTCCCAGTCCGTCAACCGGCCAGCCTGCACCTCCCTGACCATATTCTGCTTTGATACGCTTTGCCCTGGTTCCTGCATCAATCTCAGTTTCAAAAATCTTGCATACCCTGCCCTTGCCACCGATAAAACCTGTACCTCTCATAAGCACCTGTTTGATATACTCACTTGGTACTGTTGCAGACTTTTTGGGATTCAGGTAATTGTATTTACCTGCTAATGCAGCTTTTCTGTCCTGCTCGAACTGACGCATAAACTGATTATTGTTTTCGTCCTCAGTATGAATAGTGCCAATGCTTGCCTGCCCATTCTGGTCGAAAAAAAAGGAAGCCTGTGTATATTCGGCTTCCTTACTAACACCCAATGAATTGATTTCATCAAGTTCCCTATTCAGTTCTGTATCATCTGATTCTAGTGGAATCGCATCACTATCTGATTCAGTACCACTTCCTCTGCCTGCATCTTCGCCTGCTCTCTTATCTTCCACATCTCCATTGTCGATGACGGATTCTGTGGCTTGTGCTTCGCCAGATACTGCATCTCCAGCTGGTCGTACAGCTGGTTCGCTTCCTCCTCTACCGCTGACATCTTCTCGTACATCTTCCCGAATCTCATCAGCGTCTTGTATCTTGCCGGCTCGTTCTCCTTTAGATAGTTCATCGCCATCCTTCCGTATTTGCCCAGCTTCGTGAGATCCTCCGTCTCGTCCGGCATCTCTATCTGCGGATAAAGCAGTCCGTCCACTTCCTTGTAAGTCATTTCTTCTAACATATCCAATTCTCCTTTCGCTCTCGATTGCCTTTAAGTTACGACTAAATTCTCTAAGAACACTACAGGAGACATCGCATACAATGGAACCAAGACGGTAAATGATCTCTTCGTCTTTGATATTTACGATCTGACTAAAATCCTGTTCTTGCACAGATAAGTCAAATCCGCATCTCGTCCCTACAGCATACATGACACTTGCATATACAAGCTGCTCCATGTCCATTTCCTGCTGTAAGCCATTGCGTTTCTTACTTTCTTCCTTTATCACACTACCTGATAGCTGCATAAGTTCGGTCATTCGGTCTCCGAACTCTTCTTTTATTATAAGCCAAACATCTGTTCCTGTAAACTGTTTTAATATATTTTTTAGAGACTCCCTGTCGCTGTTATCGTACTGCTCAATCTGACCTTCTGACACAAGAAAATCCACATAATCCTTAAGATTTTCTCCCTCAAGGTCCCATGTCAGCTTAACATTCTTCCCTCCGGTATCACTGATATCAAAGATATATCTCATACGGGGATTCAGTGCCCTTGACGGGAAAATGGCACAGCCTTTCGCACCACGCTTTACATATCTTCCCACCTTTTTCCAGGTATCATAATCTGCCATAAGTGTGCTTCTCTCCGGAGATCTCTGAGCTGTTACCATAACGATATTGTCAAATTCATAGCGGTACAACTGACCTGCAACCTTTAAAACATCTTTCCAGTTCTTATCTGTTCTGGTGATGTTACCAATTTCAGAATCGTATATCGCTTTGACCTTCATATCAACGCCCATACCTTTGTCCTCCTCTACTTAAACATCTCTGCAAACAATCCCTTAAAGAGCTTTAACTCATCCTTATCCAGCTCGATTGCAAATTCATTGTCGATTGCCTGTTTTTCGCATTTATCCTTTTCCTTTGCAATCTTACGCACCACACGAAGAAGCACATAGCACTCCTTGGACTTTGCAATGCTCTGTTTAAAGGTCAGCTCATCCTCATCGACTGACTTCTGTGTCTGATAGATAATCTCTTTTAACTTATCATTGATACCATCTACTTCCTCAAGGGAAATAATAACGGATGCCTTAGAAGCACCCGATCTGTCCCACTCCTTATGAAGTTCCTTTACTAAAAACTCCATGTTCTTAATTACTGTTGTTGAATCACTTTTCATCTTGCTCTTCCTCCGTTTTCTTTTAATGAAGAAGGGAGCTGACTTTCGCTGATAGGTGCAAAATCAACTCCCTTCATGTCCTCTGCTCCAAGGACTATCTGCTCTGCATAATACATATCCATTGCCTTATTGATGGCATCGTCAAGCGACTCTGCCTTTACTTTCTGTACTCGTGAAAGCACTTCTTTTATCTCAACATCAAATTCCTGTTCCATATGATATCGCCTCCTGTAAAAATCTCATCACCGGCTCTTTTCTTCCTTTACCTGTCTTTCCTTAAAGCCTTCATCGTACTTTCCATCTTCCAGCCTGTCGTAAAAACAGTCCTCTTCAATCGTTCCAAAATCCTCATACATCTGGTGAAGGAAGTCATTCTGCAGCTTCTTTGGTACATCATCATCCTTTGACATATCCTGATAAAAATAGAACTTCTGCTTTAGCTTTGCCCTGTAATCATAGATATCCTCTATCTTTTCCGGTGTGCCATACTCCCTCTTGTATGCCTTGAAATTTGTAGTTGAAAGTGTGGAACCTAGATAAATGCCATGCTCCCACGATACCCCGATTGTGGTATTGTCCTTTGTAGGCTTCTCATCCTTCGGATAACGCTTATACTCTGTCGCACCAAGGGCGATTGTAAGGGAACCTGACTTCATATCCATCACCACAAGATTCCTTGGTGATAATGCTTCAAGCACCATGTAATCATGGTCATTGAAGTTATGAAATGTCTGTCCCCTTTCAAATGAGCGGTTCTCCATTTCATAATGCAGGTTAAAATCATCCACCCAGCCCTTATCGGTCATTCCAATCTCCTTAAGCTTTGCAACACATTCAGAAGAACTGGCTTCTTTATCAAACCGGAATTCTTTGGAATCGTTATAAAATCCCTGAAGAAAATGTCCGAGCTGAATATCATCCAGACAGAATCTCGCAGATACAGTTACATTTGCTGCCCTGTAATACTCTGTGAAGTTATCTGCTTCACCAAGTGTCCTTCCAAGCTGCAACAAATTTTCTGCAAGCTCTGACATATCATCAATTGCTATAAAACTCTTATAATCATCCAGAGTCATCAGCATATTTGTCTCTGTTCCCCTGTCGTTTTCTGTTACCAGTATCATATCTTTTAAATCCATTCTTACCTCCAGTCTCAGAGAGGGACTATGCCCTCTCTGCAAATTTCCTGTTATGGTCTTCCTATCACAACAATCTTTCCTGTGCTTGCCACATCCCTGTAGACCACACCAAGACTTTCATTAAGTGCCTCTACCACCTTGCCATTTCCGACATATACTGCCACATGGCTGATGTTCTTATATCTTCCATTGCTTGTAAAACTGTAAAAGATAAGGTCTCCCGGCTGTAACTCATCAAAGGAGACAGTCTTTCCGGCTTCATCAAGTCCCTGTGCCTCCGCTGCCGCTGTGGTTGCACCGCCATAACTAATATCCACGCCTGCATCTTTCCATGAATAATAGGCTAAGGAACTGCAGTCATAATAGTTACCGCTGTCTCTTAAATCCTGACTATAAGGAAAACCAACTCTGTGTAGTGCATAGGAGCAGACTGTTTTCTGCCTGCTGTCTGTAATTTCGTTTAGGATGGCATTGATTTCATCCTCAGTCATGGAGCTTACTCCCGGACTGCCGCCTCCACCTCCACTTCCGCTTCCGGCATATCCAAGCTGTCCCATAAACTCAGGACTCATGATCTGCTCAAGCATTTCCACCTGATCAGAATTAAATCCATAGACCGAAATCATATCCCTGTACGATTTTAGTGTGACATTCACATACAGAACCGACTTCGTGACAGTAGTTACATTACCGTCTGCATCTGTTTCTTCCACATCTTTTGTTCCTGTGCTTGTGGTGTATGAACACATATCATTTACAACTGCCTGCAGCCAGCCTTTTGAAGTATCATTCATGACTGTTGCAGTATCTCCGACACCATGCTTGACCATATAGACAGCCATGATGTCATAGTAATTGCTTGGGTTTTCTTCCATACCTTCATAGTCCACATATACAAGCTCTCCAAGGTCATATCCGGTATGCTCATTCACTTTCGTATTCACATCCCGGTTAAATTCCTGCACATAAGCACTCGTTACTGTCTGCACGGTATCTCCTGATTCAAGTGGTGGCAGAAATAAAGCAAATGGAGAATTGTAAAGGATTGCTATCGCCGCAATAACCGGAACCGCAATCATGGCAACTACAAGAACAAGTAATAAAAGCACCAGTCCGACAATCGGTGCCGCTGCCTTTACCCAGGTAATCGCTTTTCGCACAATCAGATCCTTTACCAGCTTTGCCACGCTGTCTGTCTGATTCTCCTGTGCTTTCATCTTATCCAGAAAGAATTTTATCTTCCTGCTCCGGTTGGTCATCTTTTCATCCTTGACCTCTATGGACACACCTGCTGCATATCCAGCTGCTATGCCAATTGCAGTACCAACTCCCGGTGCAACCGCTGTTCCTGCCGCTGTAGCAGCTGTCTTTGAAGCAGTTTTCGCTGCAACCTTGGCAGTAGTCTTGGCTGTTTCTTTTGCCGTCTCTTTAGCTACGGTTTTGGCAGTATCTTTGGCAGCTTTCTTTGCTGTCTTTTTTGCCAGCTTCTTTCCTGCATCTACCTTCTTGATTCGCTTCTTTGCCTCGGCTGCCGCCTTTTTCCTGAAAAGTGCTGCACCCTTGGAAGCAGTTCCGGTAACAGGTCGGCTTGCTTCATATGCAAGATATGCTGCCTGCGATACCTCCTGACCACCTTCCACATGCTCCGTTACTGCCCCGGCTGCAAGTGCACCTGTTCTTCCTGCAATGTGAAGATTCGTGTTCTTGGTCTTGATGGAAGTGTTAGATTCTCTATAGTTTCGCTTAAATCTTGATAATCCTTTATTCTTCGACTCTGACTGATGAATGGTACTCTTGCGATATGACTTCTTTCTATCCGTATTAGTTACCTTTGCACCAGCTGTCTTAGGACCTCTCTCTACTGTATAGATGTTACTCCCCTTAATCTTGGCTCCCTTCGGTTCGTGGGCATGAATCTTGGCTTTCTCCTTGGTGTGAATGACCATCGGTTTGTCATCAACCTTTCTAATTTTCAATTTTCTCACCTCCTACTTTGAAAAATAAAATAAGCCGCTAGGGAGCAAAAATTACTCCTTAACGGCTATGTAAAATCATTCAATATTCAATTATTAAAAGCAACATGAAACTGAAATTTCGGGTACATCTACAAATTATAACTCTTTGATTTCTCCATTTTCAAAATAGTAAATATTCTCTCTTTTATATCCATATTTTGAACCTTGAACACTTATATGTGGCTCAAAAGTAAAATAATGAACCTCGCCAAGGCAAATTTGATTGCCCTTTTCTATATAGATTCTATCATTTTTCTGCCGAACAATTGAATGCCCCAAGTTTCCCATGAAATCAAGATTTATATACCCTTTTTCTTCTATGATACCATTTATATGATAATATAGCTCCTCGAAGGTAGTTTCCGGTGCAACAAATTTGCACATCTCCTCATGCAAATATTCTTCCATCAACAATCCTTTTTTCCATTCATCATTAGTCACATTATCAGTTTCGACAACCTTTCCATTTTCAATAATAATGGTTCTTGCATAATCGCCCCATGTATCCTCATTTTGTGGACTCAAGTCGATTGTAATAATGTCATTTTCTGCAATAACTCTTTCACTTGTAGTATATTCTTTCCCTGAAACGGATAATGTGGTTTCATCCCCAGCAAAAACAAAAGCCCCCACATCCCAATACCAAAAAGAATCAGCTCCCAATTCCATCATTTTTGTTTCACACAAATGTCTTACCTCAAGCAATGTCATGCCGGGCTGTATATTATCTTTAATGAACTCGATTGTCTTTTTCGCTATATTCTGTACCTCGGTATATTGCATAACACCCTCCACAAAATTCAAATTTTCTTTTCCCTAATAATTACAAATATTCCTTGGAAATTGCTTCCACACCATACATTTCCATAAATGCATCCAGGTCCGCTGCATCCCCAATCAACATATTCTCGTCAAAGTGTACGATAAGCATATCTTAAAATCCAGCCACATGTTCTCCGGTACAAATGATACATTTTAGAACTGCTTCCTTATTTATTTTTCATATCGAATCTTATATGCTTTCTTCTTAAAAATAGGGAATATCTAATTTATTATCATCAAGGTCGGACATTCATCCGACCTCTTGATTATACTATAGATTCTATAAAAATTCATCTGTTATCACTGCAGCATTGCTTCTTTTTTCTTCTGTTCCGCAATCTTCTCATGAATGTTGGTATTATACAGCCTGTACAAATCCGTATCCTTGCTGATCTGATTATCAAAGGGAATTACTACCGAACCACACTTAATAAGTCCCATTCCAGAGGCGGTATTAGTTACGAACCGAAGCTGTGCCTCTGATACCCCGATAACCTCCGCCATCTTTGAACTATCTGTATTTGCCTGCTTCAAGAGTGCCACAAACTCAGAGTTTGCAAGCATTGTGGTTGCTGTGTAATTCTGCAACAGATCGACAACATTCTGCGTGATACCGGTACAAAGACCTCCCTGCTTTCTTACCTTCTTCCAGAGCTGCTGCAAGTATTTTGCAGAATACTCGGAATTAAGCAGAACATGGAACTCATCAATATAGAGCCATGTTGCCTTGCCTCTCTTGCCATTCTCAACAATCCTGTTCTGAATGGATTCCATCATAACAAGCATTGTGATAGGACTAAGTTCTGTACCCAAGTCCCTGATGCCATATACTGTAAATCTGTTATCCACATCCACATTTGTCTGGTGATTGAAGATGTTAAGCGAACCATTTACGAAAAGCTCTAGTGACAGTGCAATGTCCTTTGCTTCCTCCTCCGGCTGCGCCATAAGGATATCGTAAAAATCACTCATCACCGGGATATACTTCTCTTTGCTTCTTGCAATGTCGATATACAGCTTTCTCACGCAGCGGTCAATGATTGACTTCTGTCTTGAATTTAAGCTGTCTCCGATACACTGCTCACAAAGACCAAGCATAAACTCGCCTTTTTCTCTTACCATTCCCTTGGAATCATTCGGATCAAGGCTCCATACATCCATCTCCAGCGGATTCACATAGTTATCCGTGTAAGTGGACATATTTACCACTGTTCCACCATAAGTCTCAGCAATATCAAAGTATTCGTTCATTGGATCTATGACGATTATCTCATCATCTCCCGACAAGAATACGCTGCCCATTTCCATCTTACAGAAGAAGGATTTACCGGAACCCGGCACTCCGAAAACGAAGCCATTTCCGTTTATCAGCTTCTTTCTGTTACCGATATTCACATTCTTGCTGATCTGATTGATACCATAATAGTTCCCTGTGCTGTCATTTAATTCCTGCACATTGAATGGCATAAGCACCGCAAGTGACTGGGTAAGAAGGGTACGCATTGTCTCCACCTGTCTTACACCAATCGGAAGCGCTGTGTTGAGTGCCTCCCTCTGCTTTAAGTAGTGTGTATCAATCGTACAGCTGTTACGCTTTCCGATAGTCTCCACTGTCTCACAGACGCTATCAAGCTCTTTTTTGCTCTCTGCCATAAGAATAATAGTAACTCCCACGAAGAAAAGGCACTGGTCATTCTCACGAACATCATCCATGATTTCCTCAATCTCCTTTTTCTCCGTTCTCTTGGCATATGAAATTTCCGTAGAAAAGTCGTTATTCTTATTACGGACTCTCTGCTGCTTAATGATATCCGACTCAATACCAAGGTATTTCTTCTGAAGCACCTTTGTAGTCAAATCCTTAGGAACAGGCACCACATCAATGCTCGTGATGGAATGAACCGGAAGGGAAGTAATCTCATTGATAAATCTGTCTGACAAACTGCTCGGATACTTTTTGGTAAAAAGTGCCTTGCAGAATTTACTCTCATCCTCAAAATGGTCCGGGAAATATTTCACCATCCCATTGCACAGATCATTTCTAAAATCTGCTCCGACCTTCTTTGCCTTTTTGATATCAAAATCAAAGCTGCCCTCATCTCCAAGATGATAATAATCATAGAGCACTTTCAGTCTCTCATTGCCATTAAGCGGAACAATCTCTGCCCCAAGCTCAATGAAAGCCTTGTGTATCGTTGCCTCAAGGGTAGCAAACTGTGCCTTTGCCTCCTCGAAGTTCTTTCTCTCAATCGTGATTGTCAGGTATCTCTCCTGCTCAATCCCCTGTCTGCCCTCAATAATCTTCTCCTCAATGATGTCATTGTAGATTCTTCTATAATTATTGAAGCCATCGTTTTTCTCAGCAATCAGAACCTTGTCACGGAGTTCATCCATGTTTTTGTTCTTATTGTTGATCGTAATCTTATAATTACAGTCCAGCGAATTTAGGAACTTGCAATACCTCTCGAAAATACCGATCTGCTCATCCTCCGTTGCTGTCGTGTAATTGATGTCCTGAAAGCGGTAGCATTTGGAATACTTATTTTTGCTCACTTCAAAAATGCCGTTTTCAGCCACCGCCATAATCTCTATGGTTTCCTGAATGGATTTAGGTGTCTTATACAAAGGCTCACTCGCCTTCTTTAATAACTTAAATCCGTCTGTAAATAAACCCATGTCTCTAACCTCGCTTTCTTATAATGAAAGCCCGCCGGGAACTTCACCCTGCGGGCTGTGTTCCCGACCTTGCGGTCAGATACTTTTTATCTAATGCATCGCCTTATATGCTGCAATACCAGCTGTTATCGCAACAATGACTGCGACAAGTCCAAGCAGCATGTTTCTCGTCTTTTTCTTCATCGCTTCAAACTCCTCCTGCTTCTTTACAACCGAATCAGCTGTTACAGTCTCCGGTTCAGCCTTTCTGCCTTTCTTCTTTATCTGTTCATTCTGCTCTGCTTCTAACTGCTTTATTGCAGGCTCTCCCTCTGTTGATACATAGGTAAATGCCCTGTTTCCAAACATAAAATGCAGTTTCTTTCCCATATACTCGTAGAAATTCATCCCATTAAAGGAATAGAAACCACCAAGTGCAATCGGTGCCACACAGGGAATTGCCACATAAGCAGAACCCGTAAGACCGATATACTTGTAAAGAAGAAGGACGATACCGCCACCGACCACTACGCTTGCAATGGAAAATATAAGCTGCCTTGCAGTAAGTCCCATCGCAACCGATTCCTGATAGCGGTCTATATCCTTGTTTACTTCGATTACCATTGTCGCTGCCTCCTATCTTGATAAATCCTTTGTTTCCGGCTTTCTTGTCATTCCAATATTCGCCTCATACTTATCCATTCCATCCGGACACAGTTCCCTAAGCTTATCTACATTGAACAGATAAAGTGGATATTCGCAGAAACCGCTCCTCTGCGTGAATCCTGTAAACTCTCCAATGTCATTGTCTGTAATAAACTTTTCAATATCCGGCATGTCATTCACATTCAGATATCCGCAGTAATTTGGTGCTGCAACAGATAAATTCACTGTCACATCCCCAAAAGGCTCCTCATATCCATCTTCATTACACATAAGACCAATAAACATTGCCCTGTTATTCATATACTGCTGGATATCAAATGTCACCTGCGTTTCTCCGGTTATACTTGAATTATAAGTAACCTGTTTCTTTTCATTATCCATTTCTGCCTCCTTCTATAATCCAAATGCCTTGCTTGTAAGTGTCTGTGCACCCTTCACGCTTCCAACAGTCATTGCTATCGTAAATGTCATTTCACACAGATATATAAGTGTCTGTGCCCAGTCAGCATAACTTCCTGTAAATGCCGGAAGTCCTGCATTGATAAATGCATTACATACCACAATCGCAAGTGCCATCGTTACTGCCTCAAACACACATGACAAGAAATATTTACAGTAGGTAGCCATTGTATGACTGACCATTCTGTTTCCTGCCATCGTGGAGCAGGCAATCGCACCAAGCGGCACAATAATCAGAATCTTTAAGAACCTGAAATACAATGTGTAGATGATAAAAAATCCACAGATAATAATGATGATTGCAAGCAAAGCTGTAAGTATCAGCATTACCAGACTTTCACCAAATCCGAGTCCCTTAATGATGTCTGCCTGTGTACTGTCAATGGCAAGCTGCATCGTTGTCCCGGCAGATATAAGTCCCACCAGATTTCCTATGGAAGTAAAAAATGCTTTCATAATCGTGACATTATTTGCAACAAACCATTCTGCAAGTCCCAGTCGGATAAGCATACGCAGGATTGATTCAAACCTCATCTCATCTTTTACGTCTATGCTTTCCGAGCAGAAACCGATAACAAAGAACAGCACAACAAGGGAAGAGCCGACCGCTACAAAGACCGGCTCAATACCCTCAATGACTGCCCAGGGACCTCCGCCCTTGAAACTGACCGGTGACTGTCCAAGCATTGCAAAGACCAGGGATATCTGATTGTTCCAAAACCCAAACACCGCCTCAAGAAGTGCAAGGATCTTGTCTCCAAGCTTAAAAATATCCATACTTGTTATTCACCTCTTTCCTTTTACTAAAAGGGGAAATACATTTCCCCAATCTTAGAAGCCTAAGAATGTCAGAACTGTTGAAATACCAGCCATCATGACACCTGCCACAATCCCTTTCAGAGCGGAGTTCATGGTAGATGAATCCTGCTGCTGATATGCTTGTGCGAACTCCATGACATTCTTTGCAAGAATAATGACACCAACAGCACCAATGACTGCAATAATAAGTGTCTTTAAGTTCTCAAGTGGCTGTGTTACTGCGGAAGTACCTGTACCTGCTGCAAAACAAGTAGTGCTCATAAGCATTACTCCCATAAGTGCTCCGGATACTGCCGGAACGAATCTCTTTTTTAAGTGAATGAATCTACTCTTCATGCCTTTCTCCTCCATCTGATTGTTGTTTGTTGTTGAAATAACCTGTTCTTTTCTCATGTTGTTTAATCTCCTTTTTTGAAGTGACAGAAGCGGAAAAAGCCAGAAAGGAATACACATATTCCAATCCGGCTAGCTTTCCGAACGGAATATATGCATTCCTTTCTGTCCTGTTGATAGTTACTCTATGATAATCAGGCAATGCCTGTTGTACTGGTTAATCGGGCTTTCCCCGATGCGTTTTTGCTGTGACCATCTCCTTTCAAGGTATGAAAAAAAGCACCTTAACCATATGGCTAAAGTGCTAATTTACTCTCAAATTTGCTTTATTCTAAAAGCATTCCATCAATTATTGCAAACTTTGTCTTAAATATAGATCTATTCTGGCAATATCGTAATATGACATCCTGTACATAAGGTCTTGTACAATAACTGTCTACCACAATCTGTTTATCTTCCTCTTTCTCTATCCTCTTAAATATGCCTTTTTCATTCCAATCCGTCTTTACAGCATCTACTAAATCATTACTCATCTCAAGATGTGATAAAATCGTGGAATTCAACTCGGTTTCTTTAATTTCAGATATTTGTCCATAGTCATTAAGTTGCTTCAATTCTCTCTTAATTGCCTCCGTGTAACTTGTCATATTATTATCTCCTATCAATAAGTATTCAGGTGTTACATCTAGTGCCTTTGCTAGTTGTAAAAGATTATACGCACTTGGCTCTTCATTGAGTCTACCTTGTTCATAACGTCGTATACTCTGAACAGATATATTTGTTATCTTACCCAGCTCTTCCTGTGTATAGTTTCGTATATTACGCAACTCTTTTAATCTATCTGCAAAAGTCTTTTCCGTATTCATCCTGTACCTCCAATATAAAATAATTTCTGTCTTTTGTAACTGCTCACATGTTAGTAGTCCAATAAGCTGAAGCATACCATGTGAGCAAATTATATCATATACTCTGTAATATATCTAAAAACATTACTGCTTCTTTCGATATGAACTCATCTTCTCCACAGTAACCTCCGGATAAAAGTAAGTAAGAATCGTTGCCTTCGGAACTCCTGCCGCAAGTGCCTTCTTCACTTCCTCTTTCTGCTCCGGTGTATATGACCAGTGCAGCATTCGGTTTGTGATTGTATCCTCCCACTTAGGCTTTTCCCTCTCAGGATTCCTTACAGGCTTAGTACCAGCACTTCCATTAGAAGAGTTAGCACATTCTGTAGTATCAGACTTCTGTGACTCATCGACATACTCAAGCTCATTTGCCTGCTCCCTGTCAATCTTTGCTTTCTGCTCTGCCTCATCCTGCATGGAGAATCTTCTGCTTAACTCCGCATCACCAAGCATCATAAACTGCTCATAGGTAAGAGAATCTATATACACATTCTCGCCCTTATCCCTCAGCTTTTCATAATACTTAACTGCCTTGTCTGAAAGAATCTCAAATGGCGGACCGATAAGATTATCTGCTCCTCTTATCTGATGAACATAAGGCTCTCCCTTGCCATCTGCTGTCTGGTTAAACATCGAATGATTGAACGGTATGAACTTATTGTCCATGATAGGATCAAAACCACGGATAAAGATAATACATTTCTTATTATCCAGCTTTCTGACTTCATCGGGTGTAAACAATTCTCTGCCTAATACATCATAGTTTCTTGAAGAGCTTCCCTGTCTGCCCTTTGTTTCTCCACTTGACTTCTTATCAATCGTACCTTTTCCAAGCAGCTCTGACACATACTTATGCGTACTCTGCTCGTTTCCACCGAGATAGATGAACGTATCGCAGTTGCCGGGAATTGTCTCCCAGGTATCTTTAAAAAGTGCTTTTAACTGGGCAAAGTTCTGAATAATGATAATACTTGAAATCTCACGGCTTCGCATTGTCGATAACAGTGAACAGAAGTCATCTGGCAATGCGACATTCGCAAATTCATCTAACATAAATGTCACATGGATTGGCAGCCTTCCACCACAATTAAAGTCTGCCTGATAGTACAATTCCTGAAATATCTGCGTGTATAACATACCGATAATAAAGTTATAGGATTTGTCACTATCCGGGATTACACAAAAGAGTGCTGTCTTTGTCTCCCCATCTCCGTTTACACCAATACCGATATCGGACAGATTAAGCTCATCTTTGGAGAGTAATCGTAAAACCTGCTTATTTTCAAGAAATGCAAGTCTTGAGTTGGCACTGATGATAATGGAACGGACGGTATCTCCTGCACCTCTCATACATTTGTTGTACTGCTTGACTGCCGGATGATTGGCTCCGAGTGGGGAACTTTCCTCTAAAAACTTCATACGCACATCCAGCTTTGATGCCTTCCCCTGCTCTGTAACCTCTGCCTCTCCAAGAAGTTTAAGTACTGTCTCAAAGTTTCTCTTTGCCGGCTGTACCTCCAGCCACACATAATAAAAGATAGCCTGTAAGAACAATCCTTCCGCTTTTTCCCAGAACGGATCACTTGGTGTCGCTCCCTTTGGTGTCGTATTGCTGATAAGGTTTGTAATCAGCTTGACCACATCTGTTTCCTCTCTGATATAGGAAAATGGATTGTAACAGTCTGATTTATCCATCTCTAACAGATTAATGACTTTCAGGTTATATCCGTTATTTTTTAACATCTGCCCGCAGCTTCTAAGGATTTCTCCCTTTGGATCGGTACAGATAAAGGAACAGTTATGCGGCATCTGCATCAGATTCGGCTTTACTTCATAAAATGTTTTTCCTGCTCCGGAACCACCACAGATAAGGATATTTCCATTGAGCTTGAGTCTCCTGAAATCCAGCGACATCTTCACATTCTGGCTGAGTATCCGGTTGAAATTTTCATCCTTATCTGCAAGTATCTTGTTGACCTGCTTCGGATTTTCAAATCTTGCCGTACCAAATTCTTTGCCAGGCATATAGTTTCTCTGACTGGTGTAATACATGACAATAGCCATCGCATAGATACCTAATGCAATGGCTACTGCTTTTACTGTATTGGAATTGTAATAATTGGCAAAAGGAACAGCACATACCTCATTGAATCTGTCCATAAATTCATTAAAGGCAATCCCTTCCGTCCACGCACCATTTATCAGATAACCAAGATACCCTGCTAACACTGCACCCACAAGGATGAATATCAGTGACGGCATTTTCTTTGTTGTCTGCATAGGCTGCTACCTCGCTTTCTTTGTGGTAACAGTTTTCTTCTGTGTGGTCTTTTTCTGCTGCTTCTGCACTTTCTCGTAACGCTCCCTGACAGATGACTCCACCTTGTCGTAGTGAGTATAAAGCTCGGTTCCTTTCTGGGTTGTCACCACACGATTCTGCTCATCGTAGAGCTTATAATCCTTGGTTGAATCAAGGAAGGTAAGCATTGTCTTTCCACCATGAATCTCCATGATGTTTTCCTTACGGAGCCATACATATCTTGCCTCTTCTCCCCATGTGCCGGGAACTCTGGTCTTAACAGCATGGTCATTTTCTTCGATAATCAGCTTCTTGCTGATTGTCACATCTGACAGGTTCGCATTTTTTGATGCTGCAACTGCCCTCATTCTCTCAGCAAGGTCCTGATAGCCTCTGACACGGTTGATAAATGCATCCTTGTCCATCATGACTGTATGGGTGCCATCCTCATTCTTGCTGCCAAGCACACCGATTGTCTCAAGCTGTTTGATAACACTTTCAGCCTGCTCACCATTGATACTGAAATTCTCCTTGACCTGATCCACACTGATAGCTTTCTTTTCCATTGCAAACATTCCGACCTTTTCGATCAGTCCGTCAATAGCGGTATTAACCCTATCCCCTTCTATCGTGTGGCTTTTCTCGTTTCCCTGCTGTTTCTTCAAAAAATCCATCAGCTTGCCAAGGGATTTTTCATCTCCATTCTTCAGATAATCGTCAAATGTGGCAATCTTACCAAACTTGAGCTTCTGTATCATCATATTCACACGGGGAACTGCCTCAGTATGGAAGATAACCTCACTCAGTCCATCTTTCCTGTTACAGTCTGGAAGTACCGAATACAGGATTCCATACTTCTTTGCCATCTTTTCAACCTTTTTCATATCTTCGGTATTAAACTGCAACACCTGTAAATCGCCACCTTTTAAGATCAGCTTTCTCATGGATGTCTTGCCAAGTGACTTTTCATAATCAAGCATCCCTTTTAAGAAATCTATTGCCTTCTGCATGGCAGCAATGCCGCCGCTTCCTACCTTCATGGCAATCTCAATGCCATCATAAGCTACACGGATGATCTGCACCGCTTCCTGAATCTCTTCTGCCATTATCGCACCTCCACTTTCTCTCTGACTGTTGTTTTAAGTGTTTCTGTCTCTGTAGTACGGATTTCCTCGGCTGATACATCAATACCATAAGCAGTCAAAATATCTGCCAGATGATTGATTGCTTTCTCCTCCTCGATACGATACATTTCAAGTGCCACAAGCAGGTTTTCCACCTGTTCCACCCATGCAGGCTTCATATCATATTTAGACCTGTATGTGACCATAATCTCGTCCGACTCAGCCTTATCCGCTGAATGTGCCAAAGCTTCAATAAGAGAAATCGTGTCTTCCTTGCTGCCACTTCTGAATGCGAACTGGACAACAAAGTTTTTCTCTTCCTCTGTAAACTGATGCTCCACACCATTCATTTCTGTTACTGCTTCATTTACTACTGCTAAATTCATAAGTTCCTCCTAATCTGCCATGCTGTTTTCAAGCACAGCAATCTCAATGATCTCCTTCATCTTTTCCGCTGAAATGTTGTTGTTTATAAGCTCTACAAGCTGTGACTCAGTAAGTCCCTTTTCTATTGCACTCTTAATCTGCACAAGCTGCGCCGGAACAAGGTCTCCCGATGCAACCAGCTTTACAATGTCTGCTCTTGACTTTTTCTTAAATGACAGTCTTGCAAAAAGACTTGCCACTCCGCTGTTGCTGCTCTTTCTCACACTTCGCTCAATCGGAAGTCTCTGCACCACATTTCCAGTACCATCAACTACCGGAATCTGATAATAGACCGGAATCCCGTTTGCCACAGCCTGCATATTCTGAGGAACTGCAACTGTATCAACCATCTTTTTATCTGCCTGTGATACGGACTGGCTTTCCTGCGGCTCTGCCTTACTTTCTGCCTCTTTCTTATTCTCTGTGGCAACACTTATGATCTTATCTTCCAATGACTCTATTCTGTCTCCCATACGCTTCATCTCCTTATCCTTTTTCTCAATATCATCCCTGAGTCTTGCAATCGTACTGCTTGCCTTATTCAGTTCATTCTGCTGACTGTTGATAAGAGCGTCCTTATCCTGGTTCTCCTTGACCAGACGCTCCCTGACTTCCTCGTCATCTTTGGAAGTTTCTATTTCAGAAAGCTTCTTATTCAGGGCATCATACCTTTCATTCTGATGATTGATCTTTGCAACCACTTCATCCATCTGAGCTACAAGACTTTTCACATACTCTAAATCCTGTGGCATCTGCTCTTTGGCTTTATTAAGCTTTTCTAATACCACATCAAACATCCTGCGCATGTTTACTGCTGTATCATCTTTTTGGACTACCTCTCTGATTGCATCAATCGGCACACCTTTTTCATAGTAATCCAATACTGTCTGCATCTTAGGTGCTGCCATCCTGCTATCTTTCAGCAGCGTTAACAACTCTTCTGATACACCCTTATGCAGGCATTTTGATAACACCTTCATCTGTTCAATGTCATAACTTTTGTTAAGATACAGACCGATTTCATCATCAGTCAGTCCATATTCATAATCGCTTTTGACAAGAGCAATGACCTCACTGTCCATATGCTTATTACGAAGAATCTGTATCTTTCTCTCAATCGCCATTTCACTTAATGGCGCTCTTTTTTCTTCCATATATGCCTCCTAACCACTAAAAAAACAGCCTAACGTACCGGCTGTTCTTTTCTGTCTCTTATTGTTTCTTTGTCATACTGCTTCTCTTCTGCCGAAGCTGATACAGTAAGTTCCTTCCATATTGATCTTCCAAGGCTAAGTTCCTTTGATACCGCCCGTTCTGCCTTACAGTCCTGTGCATACTTGCTCTCATATTTCTTTCTAAGACTCTCGACCTCTTCCACACTGTATCCCTGTGCTAAAAGTTCAGTGTTAAGCCTTTCCCATGCATTGTGCTCATCTTCAAAGAAGGTATCCCCACTCTGATAACACGATTCCGCATCATCAAGCTCCCGAATCTGTTCAGCCTTGTCAAAAATATCTTTAAATCTTTCCTTTGCCTTATAGGTCTTACTCTTTTCCTTTGATGCTTCTTTTTTCTTATCCGTCAGATTATCAAGTACCGATACAAGTTCTTCCGCACTCTCAATCTTATGCCTTACCAGAAATAGATACTGCTCCTGCAGCTTATGCATCTTTCGGATATCATCCCTATACTTCCATACCTGACTATATGGCTTCTTTTTCAGCTTCCCAATCCGGTAAAGCTTTGCATAATATCTTTTCTGCAAGCCTGACATCTTCGCCCTGCGGTATCTTTTGACATAGCACTTTACTATCGCTGCCTGTTTTTCCTCATTCTGTGACTGGTAAAAAGATAAATCTTCCTTAGCAATACGCTCCACAATAGCTTCCTGTGAATAATTCTCGCCAAGAGTCTTACATCTTCTGAATCTTGTCATCCCCTGTGGTCTGACTGCCAGATACTTTCCCTGCTTGACCTCATATCCTTTTTCCGACAGCAGTTCCAGAAATCCTCTGAAATCATTTGCCTGTAAAATGCAGGCATCCAAATCTCTTTTTATCATATCTGCCCACACAAAGCTGCCTTCACGATATTCGCTCCAATCCTTATAATTCTCGTGCTGTTTCTCTTTGCTGCCATCCTCCACATCTATAATGGAAAGACCATACTCCTGACACAGCTTATTGGTAATCGGCTGGATATACTTTGCCCAGTCACCTTTCTCGTAGCGATACTTTTTCCCATCCACAAAGCTTACACTGTTAAATACAATGTGTGAATGAACATGGTCTGTATTATCATGAACCACAAATACCGCTTCATAGGCATCGCCAAGATATTCTGCTACAAACTTCTGTGTTATCTCAAAAGCCCTGTCCGGTTCCACCTCATCCTCTTTGAAGGAAAGAATGATGTGATACCCCTGTCGCTTGTCTGTTTTTCCAAACTGCTTCTTTGTATCCATCATCTGTTCAAAAGCCATATCTGCCTGACAGTTAACAGCTCCCACAAGTCTTCCTCTCTGCGTTTTCTCAGGATTCATCACATAATCCAGTGCCCGTTTCAAATGCCTTGCATGAAAAGAATTCCCGCTGTCCTTCATGTGAAGTATCTTACTGATTGCCAATCTTTACCACCGCCTCGCTGACAGACTGATTCAGCTTTTTCATATATGCCACAAGCTGTTCCTTATCTTTCTTGGAATACAGCTGTGCATTGCTGTTAAATACAATCTGATTGATGTTAATGCCGATTCGGTTTATCTCATTGATAAGCTCTTTAAAAAGTTTCCTTACTTCCGGATAATCATTTGGTTTCTGACTGATTAGAAGCCTGATATATTCGGCTTCATTCATTCCATTTGCCTTTGCCTTATCAGAAAGTACCTTCGCTTCCTGTGGCATAAGTCTTAGTGTTTTCCTTATACAATGAACTTTATCCGCCATAGAATCACCTTCCTCTCTTACCCGTACTGTATTCTCTTACTCCTTCTGCTACTGTTACAGCAACTTTTTCCAGTTCTTTATTACCCAGCTGGGCAATAACCCTGTCTGCAAGCTCTGTGGCAACTTCTATAAGTTCCTTACCATAACAGGTTTTATCAAACAATCTGTCCAGTCTCTTTTCATCTGCTTTCAGACTTTCATACTTGCTCTGATACTCGTTATAGTCGTTAAAATCCTTTGGATCACTCCTGTGTGCTTCCGCATCAAGTATCAGTTCATAGTTCCATTCACAGACAATATCTATAACATCATCTATCGGGTATGGTTCAATTTCACCATTCTCCTCAGCTACATCCTGCCTGTACATCTTCCCATCTGAATCTATGCCAATGGCATAATCATGTCCTTCCATATAGTTAAGCAGAATTGCAGCATCTTCTATCGAAGGGTTTAGTAAGATATCAAATGTGTCTGCCCAGGCAATAAGTTCCTCTGGTTCTGCGATTATTGTAAGTTCTTTATCCATTGCTTTCCTGCACCTCCCTTATCCGTGTTTTGTATATCTCTTCCACCCACACGCCTGTCTGAATCTCTTAGGTTTACGGCTAGATACGCATTAGAGACATCTCTGTCCTAATGCCATCTAGTTAGGGAGAAAATCTCCCTAAAACCCTCTGTTTATGAAAGTGGGGGCGCTTTTTGCCCCCACTTTGCTACTTTGGGGGCGCTTTCTGCCCCCATTTTGTTATTTTGGGGGCGCTTTCTGCCCCCACTTTTATTTTTACTTCAGTCCGGATTTTGTCGTGTCCAAATTGTGGGGGCACTTTTTGCCCCCACTTTGACATTTTGGGGGCGCTTTCTGCCCCCACTTTGCTGTTTTGGGGGCACTTTCTGCCCCCACACATCAAAATCCGGTTTCTCATGCCCTGACTGGTTCATCTGCTCGCTTATTCATCCTGTTCAGATTAAGCTTTGCCGCTACAAGCCACTCGTTGTAATCCTTATATCCGGCTGGAGGCGGGCAGTCTTCTACCTCATATCCAAGCTCATAATACTTTCTCATAAGTTCAGCTGCCGCCTTCCGTCCCGGCTCATCTCCATCAAGGCAGAACCGGATGGAAGTAATCTGCGGATGTTCCCGAAGAAATGTCTCAAGCGGGGCATCTGCAAGCATTCCAAGTGCCAGCTTATTTGATTCATAATCCGTGAAGATATCAACATAACTCATAAGGTCGATTGCTGCCTCAAATACTACAAGCTCTGTACTGTTAACATTTACTACATTAAATCCATAGTTTTTATCATTGCCTGTGACATCACACTTGAATGGCTTGCCCTGCTTATCAAACACGCCCCTCATACTTGCAAATCTTGTCACTCCATTTTTATCATTTCCCTTGAAAACAACATTGTGGTAATGCCTGCTCTCATAAATCAGTCCGTCTTTTAAAAAAAGATCTATGACTGCTCTGCTGATTCCTCTCTCCTGATTCAGATATGAAATAAGATAGGAATTATCTCCTGCCGGTTCCGGTAGGACAAACGGCTTTCTCTCCTCTGCCTGCTTCTGTGATACCTGATGAACAAGTGGTTGCTTTACAGGATTCTCGATTCTTCTGTATCCTGCAAAGTCCAGAAGCCAGAACACAGCCTCTTTTACACTCATTCCACAAAATACCCGTAAGAAATCTATCTGTGAGCCGCCATTGTTGCCTTTGTCAAACTGCCTTGACCATCTGTACCAATGGCTTCTGTTATAGATACGGATGGAATCCATCTCCTTTAAAGTGTGGTATTTGCCAATCCTCTTTACTGTATACCCAAGGCTTTCTGCAACTGCACACAGGTCAACACTCTTTGCTATGACAAGCTCTTCATCCGTAAATCTTCCATCCATGCTTTCACCTTGCCTTTCCCTGCTCTGCTACAAGCGGTGACTTGATATCAAGTGTCCGGTAATCTGTGCTCAAGGTAATCTTAGGATTATCAATCATGCCTTTTTCCCTGAAACTGAAAAATTCACGATTGTCTCCACCGACTATGATATGATCAATGAGCGGTATTCCCATCAGTTCACACAGCTTGTTCATGCGGTCTGTCATCATCGTGTCTGCCTTGCTTGGGAATACATTTCCGGATGGATGACAATGGATTAACATCATGCTTGCAGCATTGCTTAAGATACTTGATTTAAACAGCTCTCTCGGATGTGCCATTGCCTCATTTAAAGAACCAACACTTGCAAAATGCACATTGATAGGTTTTAAATCTGACCTTAGATTGACCACACACACTACTTCCCTGTCAAACTGGCACATACAGTCTCCCATGACAGCAGCTATATCCGCCGGATTATTAAAGGTGTGCTCCGAATAAATCGGAGCATCCTTTACAAGTCTTACCGAAACCACATCAAGCTTGAAGTCATTCTTCTTTGGCATCAGACACCGCCTCCTCTCCAAACTCGACACGGATAACAAAGTCACCTTTCTGGCTGTTTATGAGAGCAATGAGTTCTTCCATTGTAAGTTCCTGCTCCATAACTGCCTCCTATCTGGACTTTTCCTTAGAGTCATATACAAGCGGTGGTTCTGCCACAATGCCATCGAGTCTCTTATTCGGAGTGTCTGTAGCAAGTGTGAGCTTTCTTAAATCCTTATCATAGTGATATACCTGATTGGAAAGTCTCTCATCGAGGTCTACAGCTTCCATGTTGACCTGTACAACCATTTCTGCAAGTTCCTCCGGGCTTCCCATTTCTGAGGATACGGCAAGCACCTCATGCACACTTGAAGGTAAGATATAAAGATCACTGCCAAGGTTTTCTGCCAAATCATGCAGTTCATTCTCATAGAGCATATTTACCGCACCATTAATACCTTTACTGTTGGAAATCACCCACAATGTCTGCTCCGGTGGAATCTCTCCAATCATCATCTCTGCAATCTCTTCCGGCATGCCATCCTTTAAAAACATATCCTTCATCACATCATTCATGCTTCTTACCGTAGGCGGGAAAAGTCTTCTGGTATTCTCCGCAGCACACTTAAACAGCTGTTCCTCATTCATTCCGAGTCTGCCAGCAAGTTCATCGGTAACTTTTGTACTCTGAATACCATTCTTATCTTCATTAATCACTACTCTGTACACAATAGAGAGATCCTGGAACTCCCTGTGCGGAACCTTCTCCAAAAACGACTTATTCTGCTGTGTATTGATAATCTGAAACACAACCCTTTCACTGGCATCTTTTAAGATGCTATCCACACTAACCGGTGGAATCTCTTCAAATGCTTTCACCATAACATCACAGGCTCCCATAATTGTCTGTTCCAAGTCCTCACAGTTCTGATATCTCTTATACATATCGTTGATATAAATGGTAGGTGAGATATGCTTGCCCTCTTCTCTGAGGCTTAACCCATCAAGAGTCATATTTACCTTTTCAACAGGTGCAGTCACAACCTCCATCCCTTTGTACTTCTCCGGCATATAATCCAGAAACTTTTCCTTTACTACTTCCTTAAAAATCTCATAATTCATCATATTACGGTTCCTCCTTAATCTAAATTGTCGTATAAAATCCCTTCATCATCGGGATCTGCATGTTTCCTGTAGCTGTAGTCTTCATCTATCCCCTCATCCGGAATTAAATGACCTCTTTTCTTTCTGTAATAATTCTTCAAAAACATACATTTTCTGCAATCTTCACAGAACAATTCTTCCGGTTCTACTCCCAGAGCTGCAGCAATTCTTTTCAGTGTTCCTGTCTTAGGGGTTCTCGAACCATTCTCGTACTGGGCAATCCTTACATCCCCACGATTCATAAAGCCACATTTTTCTCCTAATTCCCTGAGCGTCAGCTTCTGCTGTTTTCTGTAATATCTGATTCTTTCTCCAACCACTTTCGTTTCCTCCGTAAAACTAAAATGACAGGGAACATAAGTCTTAGGCTTACATTCCCTGCCGGGTTAATAGTTCTTTAATTGTTACTGATTCTTCTTTTTCTTTCTTCCACGAAGTCCTACTCCAACACCTGTAATAAGTGCAAGTGCACCGATTCCAAGGTAAAGAAGTGGATTTGCATTGTCGCCTGTCTGTGGAAGCTTAGGCTCTGTCGGTACATTGGCAAGCTTAAGAGTTGCTACAACAACATCCGGTGCATTGTCATCATATCGAAGAGTTACATCGTGAGCTGTTTCATCAAGGATATATCCGTCAGCTGTTTTTGTCTCAACTACTGTATAATGGATATCTTCCTTAAATGAACCATCCTCATTGTAAGTACAGATAGGAAGCTCCTTGCTCTCTGCATGACCATTCTTGTCAGTAGTGAGTGTATCAAGCACCTTTCCGTCCTTATCCCTTACTTCAAATACAACACCCTCGATCGGCTTTCCGGTTACTTTGTCAGTTTTCTCAATGACAATCTTACCGACTGCCTGCTCATCCTTCATGGATACCTTCTGGATTTCTGCTGTCTCCTTTACTTCAAAGGTTACATCACTTGCCACCTTATATCCATATGGTGCAGATTCCTCTCTGAGTGTGTACTTTCCGACAGGAAGTCTCTCAATCATATGAGTCTTTCCTGCCTCTGATGTCCAGCTCTCAATAAGCTTTCCATCAGCATCAATAACTGAAAGCTTTGCTCCAGGCAATTCTTTCTTGCCTGTGATATCAGTCTTTGAAATTTCTACCTTGATCGGTGCATTTTCAAATGCTGCCTCAAACTCGATAACCTTTACCTTATCTCCCTGATATGAAGCATCCACATCAAAAATCTTATCAGACTTCACATAGCCCTTTGGTGCCTCAATCTCCTTGACATAATACTGTCCAAGTGGAAGGTCAGAGGTAAATGCAGCCTTTCCATCCTTGCCTGTTACTGTTCTCTCAATCTGCGTATCAGCTTTTACGATTACCGTGCCATCTTTGTTTACGATATCTTCTTTCGCAAATAAACCAAATACTGCTCCTTCAAGTGCTTTCTTAGTCTCTGAATCCGTCTTGGTTACAGTAATCTGCACTTTCTGACGCTCATTTGTCACATCCATTCCTGCGAAAACAACCTTTGTATTCTGGTCGATATAGGAAAGGTCTGCCTCAATCGGTGTATCATCTAATACAAATCCATCAATGGTCTTTGTCTCAACAAGATAATACTTGCCAATCGGAAGGTCATCAATTCTTGCGATACCCTTATCATTTGTCACGATGGTTGCCACCTTGTCTCCTGCCTTATGATATACAGTGTCAAGTCCGTCAGCACTTACGATATTCTCTTTTGCATATACATCAAAAGTTACTCCTGCAAGGCTGTCCTTGAAGAAATTGAAGATAAAGTCGTACCAGTAACCCTTCATAAGAGTAGTATCTGTTACAAATTCGCCGTCCTTATTGATAACGATGGAACCTGTAGGAACTTCATCCTTCATCTCTACATGCTGCACTTTGCCAGTGTCCTCTACTGTAAACTGAATATCTGTTGCTTTAAGATATCCGTAAGGAGCAAATTCTTCACGAAGTGTATAAGTCTCGCCTACGACAAGTCTCTTGATCACATGTGCTTCCTTAGCATCAGATGTCCATGTGTCTACCACATTTCCATCCTTATCAAGTACAGTAAGTGTTGCACCTGTAAGCTCTGCACCGCTTGTGATATCTGTCTTTGTAAACTCAAAGGTTGTAGGTGTGTTTTTATACTCGCTGTTATATACAGCAGTCTTAACATCCTGTCCCTGATATTTTGTATCAAAGTTTACTGCTTCCTCATTTGTCACATATCCGGCAGGCTTTACAAGCTCCCTTGCAACATATTTTGCAAATGGATAATCCTTAACAAAAGCAATCTTTCCATTCTCATCAGATGTTGCCTTCTCAAGAAGAGTACCTTTATCGATAATAACCTTGCCATCAGCATTCTTGATATCCTCATCTGCATAAAGACCAAATACTGCACCTGCAATCGGTGTCTTATCTTCTGCATCAAGCTTAGTCACTGACATATCAAGCTTCTGTCTGTCATCTGAGAAAGTAAGACTTTCCTTGATAACAGGTGTCTTATCATCCACATATGTGAATGTCACTTTCTGCTCATTCGGATTTAATACATATCCGTATGGAGCTTCCACTTCCACAACTCTGTACTGTCCAAGAGGAAGCTTCTTAGCTGTTGCCTTTCCATCCTTGCCAGTTGTAAGAGTTGTCACAAGGTCTCCCTTGCTGTAATACTTAATGCGGTTTCCGTCTGCATCCTTCTGGTTGTCTGCTGTGTAAATATCCTCGGCAGCATAAACTTTGAATTTTGCTCCGGCAAGTGAGCCTTCCTTATAGACAAACTCTTTCTCATATGAGCTTGCAAGGAGTCCACCCTTAAATCCGTCAAGTACCTCGCCCTTCTTTTCTACAGTCATCTCTCCGACTGCAGGGGCATCGGAATATTCCACAGTAATGATTGCATCATTTGTATCACCATCTGTCTCAAATGCTGTGTCAGTATCAACAGAGATGTTGACATACTTATCATTTACAACATATCCGTATGGTGCAGATACTTCCTCAATACGGTAGTTACCGATTTTAAGTGCTTCAGGTAAGATTAAATCTCCATCATCGTCAGTAAAGAATGAAGTATGCTCGACCTTTGACGGATAAGTTGTGTACTGCTTCACATATTCGTTCTTATCAATATTGAAGATCTTAAACTCTGCGTTTGGTACAAGTACTGTCTGCTTTGTATCGGAATCCTTCTTGATTACACGAAGCTTTGCAGTAAACTCCCTGTCAAGAAATACTCTCCATGTCTGAGGCTTGTCAGGATGATTCTCGCTGATTTTTACCTCAAATGGCTTGATTGTCTTCATGTTATGCGGAGTCTTTGACTCAACTACCACATAGGTTCCATAAGGAATTGCAATGGAAACTGCATGTCCCTTGTCATCTGATGTGATTGTTGTTGCTCCGTTTTCCCCGATTACTACCGGAGTAGCCTTATTATAGTCATAACTTCCATCTGCCTTTACGGATAAAGAAGATTTTAAGTATGCTGTGAACTCTGCACCTGCCAACAAGCCTGCTTCAGTATCATCGCCATTGTCAGATACCTTGATAAGCTGGAATGGCTGCTTGATGACCTGCTCTGCTGATGTTGTACTTCTTGATACCTCTGCTACAAGGTCTCCCTCATAGTCGCATACTACATCATGCTCCTCTTTGTCTAAGAGATACCCCTCTGATGGAGTGATTTCTTTCACATAATAGTTTCCAAGGTAAAGGTTATTGACCTCTGCTTCGCCATTCTTATCTGTTGTAAGTGTTGCTACAAGGTCTCCTGCCTTGAATACGACTCCTGTTGCTCCGTCCGGATGCACGATATCGTTTCTTGCATAAAGACCATAAACTGCACCTTCAAGGCTTGCATCTCCCTGGGCTGCTGCCTTACCTGATTCCTTGTCTACCTTGTAGATATGAATCTTTGCTGTAGTTCTGTCATTTACAAATGTGTGACTGAATGATGCCTTTGCCTGTGTTTCAGGTAATACATTGAAATTGAAGCTGTAAACATCTTTACTGTTTCTGATATACGCATATGGTGCCTGTGTCTCTTGGATATAATATCCGTTAGAGATTGGCAGATCCACGCTGTAGCTTGCCTTTCCGTCCTCACCTGTAGTTACTGTCTCAAGAGCTGTACCCTTTGTCACAATAACCTGTCCGGCATAGTTTTTGATGTCATTTCCGGCATAAAGTGTGTACTTGCCGCCATCAAGAGGGTTCTCTGTGTCAGAGTCCTTCTTTACGACAAATACATCCGCTTTCTGTCTTGTATTCTCAATCGTAGTTGATTCATACTGTACTGTCACAGTCTGGTCCTTATACTCAACTGCTACTGTCTGAGGTGTGGTATTGATTGTATACCCGTCAATGCTCTTAATCTCAGTTACCACATAAGTTCCAAGATGAAGGTCAGATAATACCACCTGTCCGTCAGTTCCTGTTGTAAGGCTTTCCGCCACTACATCGCCAGCATTGTAAACCTTAGTACCATCTGCCTTGTAGATATCTGCTCCGGCAGTTACCTTGAATGCTGCTCCGGAAAGCTTCTTTTTCTCATAAGTGAAATTGCTTCCATTCCATGAACTAAGCACCTCACCCTCTTTATAGATTGTGATTGCTCCAAGCTGCTCTTTATCTGTTGCAGAGATTCCCGTTGTCTGTCCTGCTTTTACAGTAAGTGTATGAACCTTACCGGAAAGGACATATCCCTTTGGTGCGGTAATCTCTTTTACATAATAAGTGCCTGCAACAAGTGCAGCTGACTTTGCATATCCGTTTCCATCTGTTGTCATGGTCTGTACTCTGTTTGTACATCCGCTGTCAGAATAGATTCCATAGACTGCACCGGAAAGCTTCACTCCGCTTGACTCGTCTGTCTTTGTAAGCTCACCATATCCGATGTTCTCTGTCTTGACCTTGATATAGGCTTTGATAGGATCTGCTGTCGGTCTTTCAGAAATAAACTCCTGATATCCGCTCTTTCCTGTAAGCCAGAATACACAGCTTGATGTTGTCTCAACCTTGCCAGCATTGGATGTGAATGTTCCTGTTGTAGCTGTAGTATTCACGTTCGTTGAAGAGATTGTAATACTGTTGCCATTCTTATCAACAGAATATCCGCTGATGCCAAAATCAAAATCCGATAAAACACCATTGCTGTCAGATAATGTTGTTTCAAATCTCTGACTTCCCTCATTCCACTTTAATTCATAAGTTGGTGCCTCACTGGTTCTACGTGATGCAAAACTTGGAAGCGTTGCATTGTAGGAACTGTTGATATTGTCCCTAAGTCTCTCATAATAGCTGTATGAAGAATCAGGACTTGGTGCTGTGTTACAGAGCTTTCTTGCTGCCGAATCACCACTTCCGGTTCCAAAGATATCTGCTACAATAACCCATACCATTGCCTGAGTTGCGATATACTCATTGCACTGACTATTGCTTGGTGCCGCCTTTTGTGTACTGTTAAACCCATAATAAAGGCAGTAACTTAAAAGCTTTCTCTGCTGTGCTGACATTGATGTGCTCGCATCATCGTAGCTGTTCATAAGCTGACCGCCATCTGCTCTTAATCCGAAATTCATACAATATGCAGAATTTCCGTCAAGAATTGAATACAGAATCTTGCCATGATTATATCCGGGCTTCAGTTCACTTACTTCTCCGGAATTTTTGACTGACGCATTCCAGAACGCAATATTTGCCTGCGGACTGGCTGCAAATGCTGTTGTTCCATTCGTAAAGAGTGTTCCAACCAGTGTGAGCATAGCCATAAATCCTGCCATAAAACGCTTTAGTTTCTGTTTCATGTGCTCTTTCCTCCTTAATTTACGCATAAAAAAAGAAAGACATAAGTTTATGGCTTACATCTTTCTTCCTTATGCTTCTATTCGTTTTTATTTATCTGTGACATCGAAACTCGTAATAGTCTGTACCGCCTGTCGTGTAAACTCCATCATAACTGATGTAGAATACCGGATCTGTTTCCAAAAGTAACATACTTGCAATATATCCTGCGATTGCATCCTCAGATGATAACCGCTGTCCATCAATGGTACTTGCTTTGTTGAGGTCTGTCTCTACAAACACACTATAATAAGAGCCTTCCATACCATCGTAAGGATAATACTCATTGTACTCTTCCTGCGTGATACTGCCGTCATTCAAATGATTCTGTAAATTCTGCTGTGTGGTAATCATCCCTCCTGCCTGACACTTTGCTGTTGCAAGTGACACAACATTCTGTGGACTGTATGCCACGGATGCAGGCTGTGGATTGCTCACATTGTCTTTCGGACTGTCTGTAGTCTGACCACCATTACCTGCATTACTCTGATTTCCGCCAGCTTCCTCATTATCATTTACTGAAGCTTTCTGTTCCGGCTCGTCATTCTGCTTTGGCTTTTCTTCCTGCCTTGAAGCAGTTTCATTATCAGCGGACCGGTTATCTTCCTTATCATTCTTCTCTTCTGATTCTTTAACCTCGGCAATATCTTTCTCTGTCTCTTCACTTCCAGCTTCGGTTGTGACCTCTGTGACAGCTTCCGTTGCCATCTCTGCTTCTTCAGTTGGCTTTATGCTTTCCGTCTGTTTCTCTGTCTGATTATCAGCCTTTTCCTTACCACCATTACAGGCAGCCATTGAAAAGACCAGTACTGCGGATAATAAGATAATACTTATCTTCTTCATAGTAATCACCCATCCCTTCTCCGCAAGAGGGACGGGCTTTGTGTTCCGTGCCATCCACCCTTGCGGTGAACTATTTATCTGTAATGCACGGGACACATAGGACTGTCCCGTATTCTGTGCATCTTAAACTCCTTTCATTATACCAGCTCTCTTATTTTAAAGAAATACTGCATAAGTCGTCTGTTTTTCTTATAATTCAAGAATAAACCCTTTGCCTGCATATATGCTCACCTCCTCTCAAAATGTGCCCATTCTTACGAATGAAAGAAATACCCTTGCCACCATAGCGAATAGAAGAAGAATTATTTTGGCAAGTCCTAAGACCAGCTTCAAAGCTCCAAGAATTATCCTTAATATCCACTTGAGTATCTCTAAAATTACTGTTCCTACGGCTCCCATAACTCTTCTCATAATAATCAGTCTCCTTTCGACATCCATCCCATTGCAAGTCCTGCAACATCTGCATCGTCCATAACATCTTCTGTAGGTTCTTGTGCTTCACTATTGGCTGCCTGCATTATTACCGGCTGACCAACATTCATCCCGGATATCACTCCGCCTAACAGCCTTATGACCTCTTTCCTAGCCTCATTGGTTGCTGCTTCAATGACTTCTTCCTTAATGTCATCAATATCTTCTGACCGGATATATTCAGCCCTCTCTTTTTCCTTCTTCTTGATAACAAAAGTTTCTTTTCCATAATTATCAATGTAGAACTGAATCGCATCTATAATGAACTGGTTCTTAGATTTGAAAATCTTCGGATCAAGGTTCTGAATCACATCATTGATTTTCACATGCTGAGGATTGCTCATGTTGAGGCGGACAGAAGTTTTTACTTCATATTCAAGTCTTCTTCCCATCATCTGCCTCCTTATGATAATCGCTTAGTGCTTTTAAGCCCCATCGTGGCAAGCTGCTCATATCCTCTTGCATTTGCCTTTACATCAAGGTTATAGGAAATGTTCTTGGCATCATGGCTACCAAAATTCTTCATCACAACTGCCCCGCCACCGACAAATACAATCGGTGTAGTCTTTAAGTTATACCCAAACTCACGAATTGAGTTATATACCTTATCAACAAAATCCTCTATCTCTGCCTTGATAATGGCAAAGTATTCATCATCAATATCTGACCTGCCATATCGCATGATGTTCTGTATCTCTGACTCGTCTACCTCTCCGTTAAGTTGTCTTACACACTGTTCATTGATAGAACGCATACAGGTAATAAGACCTTTTGGTATCGTCACACACTTTGATTCATCCGGTGACTTGTTGATTACCGGCATAATGTCGATTGTCCAGCTACCGATATCTACTATCAGCGTTTTCTTTGCCATTGTAGGAATCTTGTCCACTACTGCTGCATAACACTGAGGGAATACTGCCACATCATCCATTTCAATATAATACGGCTCATTCTCATATTTGAAGCTTACACGCTTATTCTTTGTCAGGTACTTGATAAAATCATTCTTCTCTGCACCAAACCTTGTAAGTGGAAGTCCTACTGCAAGGAATACCTTTGCCTCTGCAAGACCTCTTCTTTTAAGTTCCTTAGCAACTGCTGCAAGAGTGAGAAGATAAAAACTGTCATCTTCGACCTTTGTATCCTTTACTTCCTGCCTCACAGTTCCAACCTTATAGAACTTTCCTTCATACTCAAGTACATCGCCGAAAAGTGCCGGAGTTGTTGTAATCTCCTTAACTCCTGTGACAAATACCTGAGAAATTGTTTTCATCATTGACCAACCATGATCAATGCCGATTACTTCTAACTTGTTATTCATATGTTTTGCACATCCTTTCTCCTTAAACAGCCACTTGAACATCTTAACCACCTACTTTCCTATCAGCTTTCGCATACAAGGAAAACAATAACCATTCCCTTGATAATATGGACATCCGACACATTCCGTCGGAAGTTTCTGTTCTTTTTTCTTAGATGGTTTACAACATGTTCCATTGGCACATCTGTTGTTATGTCCCCAGAAGAATCTACAATGCATACAATCTTTTAATTCTCTTTCAAGCTTTTCTTCTGGAGATACAAACCTGCGTTTCTTATGCTTATCTCTTTTTTCAACTGTTCCCACCAGAGCTCTCCTCCCTTCCAAGGAGTGATTGCTCTCTTATATTTTCCAATATCCTGTCCGACTCACCTGCTGTCCTTGCTAATGAATACAATACGATAAGAACAATAATTATAAATGCTATGCTAAATCCCATCATCACTTTATCCTCCTTCAAATTAGTTGCCATATAGACAAAATTTGAATTTGGAAGTGATATAGTCTACATGGCTATGCTTAATGCTAAGCATGTAGGTACACGATTTCTTATTACGACCTACTGCCCCGTGTACAAGAAGATGTTATCATCTTCGGGAACAGGCACATGACGCATTTCAATGTTTGAAACACTATCTCCTCCTTTAGCCAGTTTTGAGGATAAGGACAGTCGCTCTGTCCTCTATGGGTTATTATCATACGCAACATATTTATCATTCCACTCTCGCTGAATCCGCTTCAACTTCTCGTCCTTCATTTCTCAATCCATCAGACTACTAATGTGATAGCTGTAAGTTGGTTCATCATGGTATATGCCCCGTATTCTCCTTATCAAAGTCATACTGTCTTTGATAGCCTGTTGTCCTATTCACTTTTTTCGAGGTCTCCCTCGGATGAACATATACTATCACAGAACTAAAAAATCACCGATAGACAACACTGGTGTATTTTATTTTTTTTGCACCGAAATATGGTGTCTCTTTTTACCATTCCATATATGTGCAGGTAAAGGTCTTGATGGTTCCCTGAACTTTTCTAAATAACTCTCAAATATTTCCGTGTTAATCAAAGCTGAATTACCGACTTTATATACTGCTCCTGCCTCCTTTGCCAAAGCCATAATTCTTGTTTTTCCAAGCCCATATATAGCCGCACCTTCTACTGCATTTACATATTTCTTCATGATATCTTTCGTATCTGAATAACACTTATATGAATAACTCATTCTTCTGTCTCCTTTCCGTTAAATAATGGATGTTTCATCATCACCGGCATTTCTCGAAACTGTTCCATATACTCATCGAAAATATCCAAATTCACAAGAACAGTTCCAGAAGCACCATCACCCAATTTGTAAACTGCACCCGCAGCCCTAGCCATTTCAATCATACGATGTCTTCCAATACTATATATGACAGACGCTTCACCTAGTCTTACATATTTTTTCTCTATTACTTTCCCTGATATCGGGATCTTATATAAATGTTTCATAAAAGTCTCCATTCTTTCTCTATGTATCAGACTCGTCCTCGGAAGCCTGTATAAAGCCCCTGCTGCAGTCGCATAGGCAATAACCTCATTAGATGACAATTCAAATTCATCTGCTGCTTCAGCTTCTCTCAAATACCGCTTCGATATATTTCCGGCATGATAGCCTCTAATATCATGTTTTAATTGAACCGCCACTGACTTATTCCTCCACCTTAAACTGCTCTAAATACGAATCAAGGATTTCCGTATTCACTAAAACCATCTGATTTATTTTATAAATAGCTCCTGCCTCTTTGGCAATTTCCTGAAACTTGGACATTCCCATTGCATACAATTTGCATCCTTCCTTATATCTCACAAATTTCTGCGCCTTTAATCTGCTATCTTCGTAATCATATTTTTTTCTTTCTGCCATTTCTTACTCTCTCCTTTTCCGTAACGCAAAAAGGACACCTTTCTAAAATTTCTTTTAGAAAAGTGTCCTAAATTAGTGCATTATCAAATTTAACTTTCAAGCAGTAATATCTGAACTTATTCGCAAGTATTCATATCCGACTAACCATTTGTTGTCATTTTGTTGTCCTTTTGACACAGACACCTAAATTACAACTCTAGAAAGCCTTGATAAATTGCGGTTTTACGGCATTTCTACTTGTCGATGCTCTTCATCGTTGGGAACAGTAACACATCTCTGATTGCTGCGCTGTCTGTCAACAACATACACATTCTGTCGATTCCGAATCCGATACCTCCTGTTGGCGGCATACCGATTTCAAGTGCGTTCAAGAAATCTTCGTCTGTTGTGTTCGCTTCTTCATCACCTTGTGCAAGCAATTCTTCCTGTGCTTTGAAACGTTCTCTCTGGTCGATTGGGTCATTCAGCTCTGAGTACGCATTTGCCATTTCCCATCCATTCATAAAGAACTCGAAACGTTCTGTGTATTCTGGATTCTCTGGTTTTTTCTTTGTAAGTGGAGAAATCTCGATTGGATGATCCATTACAAATGTTGGCTGAATCAAGTGCTCCTCTGCAAATTCTTCGAAGAATAACGCAAGAATATCACCTTTTTTGTGACGTTCTTCAAATTCTACGTGGTGTTCTTTTGCAGCTGCTCTTGCTTCTTCCAGTGTGTGAATCTCATCAAAATCAACACCTGCATATTTCTTTACAGCGTCTACCATTGTGATTCTCTCAAATGGTTTTCCAAGATCCATCTCTACCCCATTGTAAGTGATTGTTGTTGTTCCAAGCACTTCCTGTGCCACATAACGGTACAAGTTCTCTGTCAGATCCATCATTCCGTTGTAATCTGTATATGCCTGATATAATTCCATCAATGTAAATTCCGGATTATGTCTTGTATCCAAACCTTCGTTACGGAATACTCGTCCAATTTCATAAACGCGTTCCAATCCGCCGACAATCAATCTCTTCAAATACAATTCCAAAGAAATACGAAGTTTGAGATCTTCATTTAAAGCATTGAAATGTGTCTCAAACGGTCTTGCTGCTGCACCACCAGCATTTGCTACCAGCATCGGTGTCTCAACTTCCATAAATCCCTGTCCGTCTAAATATCTTCTGATAGAAGCCAAAATTTTAGAACGTTTAACAAATGTATCTTTTACATCCGGATTCATGATCAAATCCACATATCTCTGACGGTAACGTAAATCCGTGTTTGTCAATCCGTGGAATTTCTCCGGAAGAATCTGCAAGCTCTTTGCAAGCAATGTTACTTCCTCTGCATGGATCGAAATCTCACCCATTTTTGTGCGGAATATCTCACCTTTGATTCCCACGATATCACCGATATCCATCTTCTTAAAGTCTTTATAAGCTTCCTCACCTACACAGTCTCTTGCAACATAAGACTGAATATTCCCCTGTAAATCCTGCACATTACAGAATGAAGCTTTTCCCATCACACGCTTAGACATAATACGTCCTGCGATAGACACTTTCTTTCCTTCCATTGTCTCAAAGTTATCTTTGATCTCCTGGCTGTGCGCATCTGCATCATATTTTGTAATCTGGAATGGATCTTTTCCATTTGTCTGCAAATCTGCAAATTTCTCACGGCGCACTTTTCTCAATTGATTAATATCTTGTTCTTGTACATTCTTTTGTTCAGCCATGTCTCTTCTCTCCTATTCTTATACGCTTCTGTCGATTTTCAGCACTTCGTACTCGATGATACCAGCCTGAGCTTCTACCTCTACTTTATCTCCCACTTTTTTTCCAATCAGTGCTTTTCCAAGCGGAGACTCATTCGAAATCTTACCTGCAAGGCTGTTTGCCTCCGTAGAACCTACGATTTTGTATTCTACTTCTTCTTCAAATTCTACGTCATATAATGAAACAGTGCAGCCTACGTTGATTTTGTCAAAGTCTACTTCATCTTCTACAACAACCTCTGCATTTTTCAAGATTTTCTCAATCTCTTCAATACGTGCTTCAATATCACGCTGTTCATCTTTTGCTGCATCGTATTCTGCGTTTTCTGATAAGTCGCCCTGCTCTCTTGCTTCTTTGATCTTTACAGCAACTTCTTTACGTCTTACCACCTTTAAATTCTCCAACTCTTCTTCCAGCGCTTTTAATCCTGCATAAGTGAGTAATGTTTTCTTTTCTGCCATTTTTATACTTCCTTTCTTACCCCTTTACGCCCCTTTTCGGAGCATATCTATTTTGAAAATTCTGCCTTAAAAATTCTGATAAATAATTTTATTTTCACAATTTCAATATTATACATGATACGTCCTCTAATGTCAAGAATTCCGCTGGTTTTCCACTCGTTTTCATACATGCGACATGGTTACTGTTCACTCTTTATCGCCGCCCACATGGCTGAACTTATACCTTTCTAATCCCCTACTCCAAAATCGGTATTCTCATAGAGCACTTCTACTGTCGGATCTTCTTCCAAATACGCATATTTTTCCAAAAACCAGCGCACCAGTTCTTCATCCCGAACGACATCCGTCGTATTGTTTGTAAACACATTGACCGTCCCCAGTCTAAAATGCTCTTTCAGCATCCGAATGTCATAATCGATCATTTCCTTTGTTTGTCCTTTGATTCCGACCATCAGACACGGCGAATCGAACAGTTCCGCCACCTCCTCCGGTGTTGTAAATCCTGCGTTTTTATTCAAATACTGCTGGCGAAATTCATTGTCAAACGTTTCCACCCCTATTTTGAACACAATAGGAATCCCCATATAATCTCGCATTTCCTGCAATTTTTTACGATACATCCAGTGGCTTTCAAAAAATAGTTTCTTAATCTTTTTTGTTTGTATTAAGATTCGGATTTCCTCCAATGTCTCTTTTGGCAGTTCAAAGCAGCTCCCCGAATTGATGACTTCCAAGACACCGAATTCTCCTGTTACCTGCGACAAAATCTCGTGGTTTAACCGAATCATCTCATCTTTTTGATTTGAATTATCCTCTATATAATCGCAAAATCTGCATTTCCCCCATATACATGGAAATGCCTTTAAAAGCACGATCTCCCTCTGATTTTTATTTGTAATTTTGCTATACCTGTCCATTCGTTTTTCCCTCTCGAATCTGCTGTTTCATCGAATTTGACAGTACTGCAAGAACCGCCACAACAATTGCAATTGAAATCAAGCGGTCTGCATAGTCTGTCACAATCTGTACGACAAACGCACTCGCAACCATATTCAATCCCAGTTTATGCAAAAGTGTCACAAGAATCGATGAACCGGAAGATGTCACTCCGCCAAACACATACGCTGTGATGCACGCACTGATAATTGTTCCCGCAATTGACACACAAAATGCCCCAAGAAAAATATTCCATTTTTTTAACAACGTTGTCCGAAAAAGAATTCCAGCTGCCACTCCGGTCACTATCTGCACCGGGATAAAATAGAGCGAATAAATATCTGTCGTGATGCCAGAAATCACACCGCTGACCACCCCGGCAAGAACTCCTCCAACTGGACCAAGCAACGCCGATGCCAGAAATGTCCCGATACTGTCCAAATAAATCGGAAGCCGCAGAACAAGCGCAAGATTTCCTCCAATAATATTAATCACCGCACTCAATGCAATAAAACAAACCTGTACCACTGTCAATTTTTTCATTTTCCTTCTCCTCCTAAGCCATAATCTGTCGCAGGATTGTTCTGATCTCCTGCTCTGATTTCCCAAAAACTCTATGTAAAAACATTACCATAAATTCCTTCTCATCCACCTCGGTGAGCACAATGCTGTTTTCCTCTTTCTTCCAGAAATTCATTGCATCCACCACAGATTGCCCGATACTGATTCCCTCTGTCTCCACAGTTGTATAGGCTTCAAAGCCACTGCACAATTCCCGATTAAGAAAATATGCAACCGCAAGCGGATCGTTGATAACACAGCCGATCACCCGCTCATATTCCCAGTGAAAATCATAATAAAACCGAGTAATATTTTTGACAAATTCACCTTTCTCTGTATCCAGAATTTGCATGTATTCCAAAATATTCGGTGTCAATACGATTTTTCTTGTCACATCTAATCCAACCATATGAATCTTCGTTCTCAGATTTTCATACACATATTTTGCAGCGTCCGGATCACACCAGTAATTGTACTCTGCCACCGGCGAACAATTTCCGTGACTTTTATAAGAGCCTCCCATCGAGACAAATTCGTCCAGTTGTTCAAATGCCTCCAGATCTTTCTGCAGTGCTTTCGCAATATTTGTCAGGGGACCAATGGCGATAATTGAAACACCTTGTTTCTCTCTTAAAGTGTCTGTAATGTAACTCACTGCATCTTTTTCTTGCGCGCTCCCCGGCACATTCTCGTATCCACTTTCCCCAAGACCATCCATTCCATGTGTATCCTGAGCGCTGATATATTCCCGCCTTAACGGTTTTTCCTCCCCTCGGTATACCGGGATGTCAAGTCGATTCATGACATTTAATACCTTTCGGATATTTTCCACACCGATATCCACCGGCACATTTCCACAGACTGCTGTGATTCCGATAACTTCCAACTCCGGTGATGCAAGTGCCAGCATCAGTGCCAAGGCATCATCAATGCCCGTGTCACAATCAATGATAATTTTTCTTTTTGCATTCATTCTCCAATCTCCTTTCGCGTAAAAAAGAGCCGCATCTCCAAGGATACGGCTCACTCTAAAAAGTCCGGCTGCCCGGACTCTTTTCCTTTTTGCTTTTCAATCCTTAGTTTTTTATTCTGGGAAGTTTTCGAACCAGTCCAGAGCAGATCACTGCTCTGATTTTATAAACGCAAAATGTATTATAGCAGATATTTGACAGCTTGAAAAGCTATACATTTACTGCCGATATTTTTACTTTTTTCAATGCCTTTGACACTGCCGGAATAGAGATTATAATAACTGTAATCACCGCCTCAGCAAATATGTAGCATCCATTATATACCAAGGAATATGGGAGCGCTCCCCATCCATCCCAGGCATATTCTCCAAAGAAAATCCATCCAGAAATGACTGCAAATACATATCTTCCAAACACACCGAGCAGATAGCCTTTTACCAGTCCATGCTTGGACTCTGCAAATACTCCGGACAATCCAAGTGCCCCGAATGCGAGCGGATAGTCAACCAATACCTGCAGTGGAAAATAAATATACGGCTCAATAATAAATTGTAGTACACCATATGCAGCTCCTGTCAAAATTCCTGTTGCCGGACCATACACATAACCTACAAAGCAGATGAACAACATGCTGAACAATGTAATAGAACCGCCAAATGGGAAAGAATAAACCTTTAACATAGATGTCACCATCGCAAGTGCCACTGCCATCGCACAGAACACAAGCTGCTTTGTCCCCATTTTCTTCTTTTCCTTTTTCTCTTTCTTTGCCAGAACTGTCGCAAGCACAATCAATGCAATTAAAATCACTGCAGCTGCAACATATCCCGCTGTGGTGAGTTGATACCCACCCTCTGTTGTTGATACAAAAAATGACATAAAAAACCTCCTAAAATAATTTTTTACAGGAGGAACCACTTTGGTACTGCTTCCTTCCGCCGGTACTAACCGGTTCAAGTAATGAGGGTCAACACACATCTGTGTGATTCTCAGCTCATGGCTCCCCTAGCAAATTGCTATATGAAATTTGTCATTTCCAATCTATTGTATCACACTGTCATCTTTTGTCAATTTTTATCTCAACTTCAGCAAAAGGGATGTCGTCTTCGACATCCCTTTCACCTTAAATATGATCTGTTATATTTTATTTTCCAAATCTTCTGCGGATAACTTCAACCGCTGCGCCAAGGCATCCTGCCATTCCTAACATAAATGGAACTGCTGAAGCTGTATCACCTGTTTTTGCCGGCTTACTGTTATCATTGTTGTTGCTGTCATTTTTGTCATTGTTTGGTTTTGTGACATCCGGAACTCGTTTCAAACCATCCACCGCATCTTTGATTTCTACAATCGCATCTTCTACATCCTGCTCTGTAGCATCTTCATCTTCCAATACAGCTTTTGCGTTAGCCATTGCTGCCTGATATCCTTTCCAGCTGTCAGCTGTGTAATCAGCCTCTTTGTAATATGCCAAACATTCATTGTAATATTTCTCTAATGCTGATTTATCTACCTGTTCTGGTGCAACCGGAAGTTTCGGAATTTCTCTTGTCTCCTTCACATCACAGCCTTCTCGCTTACAAGTACGAACTTCCAATCCTGTTTCTGTCTCAGTTGCCTCTTTTTCTACTGTCCACTCGCCAAAATCATGTCCAAGTGCTGCAATTTCTCTTGTAGTTGTGCCATTACATTTACTACATGTTCCTGTCTCCACACCTTTTTCTGTACACGTCGGTGCTGTTGTCTCTTCCCATGTATATGAATGATCGCATTCCTGTGTACCTTTAATTGTAATTTTATAAGTTGTTCCTTCTGTAACTAAAGTTACTTCTCCAGCCGCATTTGCTGTAATCACATTTCCTTCTGATGCTTTGTAGAAATACCATGCATTGTCATCTGCGCTCCATGCAGCCACTTTATTGTTTGATCCTGACCAGTTATTCAAATAGTTAGAACCATTTGACACTGCAAATCCACCATGTTTGCTGTCTCCAATTGTAAGCACCTGCGGCGTATCTGTCAGCTCTACATTCTGTCCTGAAATGTTTACATATTTTCCATTCGCATCCTGCATTGTGTAACCATTTCCGGATTTCTTAAGCGTCCACATAGAATCTTTATATTCACCTGTGTTAAAGTTTGCAGATGACATTCCAAGACCTTTCGGATCTCCTGCCACTGTGCTTGCCGAATTTAGCATAATGTGTGTATTGCTTCCGAACAGATATGTTCCTTCTTCCACTTTTGTAATTGCCTTGTAAGGAGGCATATCACTGCGCTCTTCTTTTGTGATACTACTTACATCTCCGCTTTCTTTTACAATCTTTCCAGGAACATTGTATGTCTCACCTATTTTCAATGTCACTTCTTTTACATCATTCTCCACAAAAATGTAGTAAGTCACATCTCCGATTGTAACAGCTGTCTGGCCTTCTGCTTTTCCGGTAATCGCAATTTCTGTATTCGCAGTTGTTGTCTCACCTTCGTACATCTCGCCTGTCACTTTAGCAACATAGCTATATTTGTCATTTCCCTGTGCCGGATTTAACAGGTAATTACTTCCATTATTAGCCTTTGCCACAATCAGATATTTCCCATTATCTGTGATTTCTGTCAACTCCGTTACTTTTTCGTATCCTGCGATTCCACTGTCAGATGCATTCTCTGATTGTTTGTAAATCTCAAAGTCGCATCTGCCGTTTGCATCTACAGTACTATTTCTGTCAAAGTGTAATTTTGCTTCATTGTCTTTCCAGAAGAACAGGACTCCTCCCCTTGTTCCTCCTTCTGTCTGCGTAAATGTAAATCCTTGGCTTCCTTTCGCCACCTCAATCGCCGCACGAGTTGTTGTAAGCGGTGTTGCAGCAGAAGTTGCCATCTTCGGTGTCAAATATACTGTCTGATTGTCCGCTGTTGTAGATGAAACGATGAATTTTCCATCATCCTGTTTGTCAAATGTAAACAGACATTCGCTGATTCTCTTTTTCTCTCCGTTAAACTGTGCATCGTTTCCGAGTTGCACTGCTGCCTCCGGTTTTACTTCTACCTGCTCTTTGATTACTTTCGCTACATGGTCAAAATTATTAGAGCCAGAAGCCGGATTCACTACATAATAGCTTCCGTCGTTCGCTTTCGCTGCAATCAGATACTGTCCACCGTTTGTAATCTGAGCAATCTCTGTCACTTTCTCATATCCCGGAAGTTCTGATTCTTCACTTGCTTTGCCTGCTTTTTTCCACAGTTCTAATTGACAGTTTGCATCAGCACTGCTATTTCTGTCAAAATGCAATTTAGAATTATCTGCCTTCCAAAAATACAAATATGAACCAGTCGCTCCGGAAGATAGATCTTTCAATGCAACCGTTCCATCTGCCTTTTGTTCTAACAAAATTTCTGTTTCTGTTGTTGTACATACACACTTAGAAGGCGCTGTCTTATGATTTACATATACTTTCGCATCTCCTGCCTGTGCAGAAATTTTATATGTGTTATCTTTATTCTCAACTTTGTCAAATGTAAACAGACAGCTGTCTAATGACTTTTTCTCACCGTCAAAATTAGCCTGAGCTGTTGCAAGCTGCGCTTTCACTTGTGTCTCAACTGTCTGAGAATCTTCCCCTTTCAGTTCCACTTCTGCAATTGTCTTATCCAATCCTTCTAAACTGCTGTCAGCGTAGTTTCCAGTCTTATCTACATAAGTTTTTGTATCTCCGATTCTGAGATCCACTATCTCATAGTTTTCAGAATCTGTCACCGTCACTCTGATTTTTGTAGATGCATTGCCGGATTTCAATGTCACAACTGCTCTCTCCAGACCTTCCACTTCTTTTGAAGTCACTGTAAGTTTTCCGTCTGCATATAAAGCTTCGACAACTCCCTTGTCATCTGAAGATACAGTTACCTCTGCGCCGTCTTCCATACCGTTTACTGTAAATTCTTTGCTCTCACCGGATTTCATCGTGACATCTGCCACTGTTTTTCCCTCTCCATCTGTACACCAGATATTTCCGATTGCCGCACCCTTCGCAATATCATTGATATATAAATTCTTATATGTCAACTGTGTATCTGCATTTTCGTAGAGAAGTCCAACTGTTCCGTCCGGCAATACTGTCAGACAAGAATATGCGTAGTATGCAGATCCGTTAATGCTATAGTCATATTCCCACTTGATAGAACCGTCTTCCTGCACAAGCCCTACAAAAATCTTTCCTGCTGAACGACTTCCTGTATTAGATGGTGCCGCAAATAAAATTGCTGTCTTTCCGTCGATTTTCTCTGGATAAGTAACCGCTGTCAGCTGACAGTTCAGATTATAGGAAATACCCATCTCTTTCTTAGGAGACCACGTCTCTCCAAAATTGTCAGATACATAATATCCGCCATGACGGGTAAACATGTACAACTTATCATCAGCCTCTGTCACAACTGCCTCTGAACTCCAATCGGACACAGATGCACCTCGTTTCCATGTCTTTCCTTTGTCATCAGAATAAATAGCAGCACTATTCTTGTCACCTTTTGTAAACTCATATGCAGTAAATACGATTCTTCCTGTGGATGTAACCATTCCACGTCCCGGACCCACTAAAAGTGACTGTTCAGAGTCTTTTCTCAAATTCAAAATCGAAGGCTCAGACCATGTTTTTCCGCCATCTGCAGAAGATGTCAGATACAGATAATCAGTCGGCCATACCTGAAACGGTGACTCTGCCTCAAAAAGATTGGTATCTACACCATTCCCTTCCACATTAAAATATGCATCTACAGTATATCCATCTACAGTATTTCCGTCTGCATCTTTGATTAAATATGCAGATTCTGCATCTTTCTTTTTATTCTTTTCTAAGTGATATGTATAATTGGAAGCTTGTGTACGCTCTGTTCCCCACACATCGCTCCAGTTCTTTGCATCTGCCAAAAGAATATTTCCTTTCGCATCATGACTCTTTCCCGGAACCGGAGATGCTTTTGCACCATTTAATGCATATCCAGCTGGATAAAGATCCGCAATCATGTAGACATTTTCCCCGTCTGTTGCCATTGCCGGATCGATAAACGCTGTTGATGCATTGTTCCAAACATTGCCGTTATCCCCTAAATAGTTTGCAAATGTGTAATTCCAGTTGTCTCCTTTGTCCTTGGAATAAGATACAATTGTATCCAATCCCCCTCCATCTGCGTAAGTTGTCCATCTGGCATCACATCCTGCTACGACCGTTCCATCATTCAAAGATACCAAACAAGGAATACGGAATTTATCACTTCCCCCTGTTCCACTCCAAAACGGTTGCTCTTTTGTTGTTCCATTCGCAGGTCTTGTCTCTGATTTCGCCATGGCTATTCCCGAAAAACTGCTGAATGTCAAAGTCGCAGCGAGCAACAACGCTAAAACTCTTCTTCTCTTTTTCATATTCTTTCCTCCCAAATTTACTTTAAGCACAATACGAGCAAACAAGTTTGTATAAAATCAACAATTATCTTCTTGTTTCATACTTATTTTCTATTATAATCATCACACTAATATTTGTCTACAAGAAAAGAAACAAAAAAATACCCTGTACAAATGTTTTATTTCACATCTACAGGATATTTTATACAACTCCACTGATCAAATCTCTTCTTTCAGTCTTTCTTCCAATAATTGCTCCAATTCCTCATAACTCTCTACCCGATTAATCTCGTCTCGCAGTTTTGCTGAGTTTGGAAGTCCACTTGTATACCACGATACATGTTTTCTCATCTCGCGGATTCCGAGATATTCTCCCTTATATTGCATCTGAAGTTGTGCATGACGAATCATCATCTTCTTAATCGCTTCCACACTCGGACGTAACGGCATCTTTCCGGTTCGCTCATATTCCAAAAGTTCTGAAAAAATCCACGGATTTCCCTGTGCTCCCCTTCCGATCATCACGCCATCACAGCCTGTCTCTTTTTGAATCGCAATTGCACTTTCTCCTGAGACAACGTCTCCATTTCCGATAACCGGAATGGATACCGCCTCTTTCACCTGACGGATAATATCCCAGTCTGCTTTTCCGGAATAATACTGTTCTCTCGTTCTTCCATGAACCGCCACCGCTTTTCCTCCGGCATCCTCAATAATTTTCGCAATCTCTACCGCGTTGATGCAAGTATCATCAAATCCCTTTCGGATTTTCACTGTGACCGGCTTTTGAATTGCCCTTGCCGTCTTTCTGACAATCTCATACACCAGTTTCGGATTTTTCATCAATGCAGAACCTTCTCCATTCTTTACAATCTTCGGAACCGGACACCCCATATTGATATCCAGTATGGAAAATGGAAGTTCCTCTATTCGTTTTGCAATCTCACTGATCACATCCGGATCAGATCCAAATAACTGGAGAGATACCGGCAATTCTTCCGGATGAATCTCCAACAATGCCTTTGTATTCTTATTGTTATACTGTATCGCCTTCGCGCTTACCATCTCCATGCACAAAAGTCCCGCTCCCTGCTCTTTGCACAGCAAACGAAAAGGCAGGTCTGTCACCCCTGCCATCGGTGCTAAAATATATGGATTTTCTAATTCTACCGTTCCAATTTTTAACGTTTTCATTCTAATTTAACCCTTTGTTTTTTTCGTAAATAATGCGTAACCCTTCCAGCGTTAATTCCGGATCATAGATATCCACAACATCTGTCTCAGATACAATAATATTCCCCAGTCCGCCTGTGGCTACAACCTTTGCGTCTGCAAATCCAGCTTTTTTGATTTTGTTGACAATATATTCTGTCTGTCCGATATAGCCGAACACAAGCCCCCCCTGCATACTGGATACAGTCTCTTTTGCAAGAATAGACTCCGGCTTCTTTATCTCAATCTCCGGCAGCATAGATGCTCCGCCCCACAATGCTCTAGCCGATGTACGGATTCCCGGAGAAATCACACCACCTTCAAAGACTCCCTTTTCACTTACCACGTCATAGGTCGTCGCAGTTCCAAAATCAATGACTATGACCGGACCGCCATATTTTTCATAAGCAGCAACCGCATCTACAATTCGATCAGGTCCCGTATCCTTCGGGTTTTCTGTGTTTATCTGAAGTCCGGTCTCCAAATTTGGCGATACGATGAGTGGCTTTATATGGAAATACTTAATGATCGCGCTCCCAAGGGAGTGCATAATGTCCGGCACAACCGACGACACGATCACCGCATCAATCTCTTCGATATCAAATCCTCTGTGTTCCAGTAATGTACAGAGCTTGATTCCATATTCATCCGAAGTTCTTGGTTGTTTCGCCGTCATGCGAAATGTCGCCTCTAATTTTTCTTTTTCAAATACCCCAAGAGTGATATTTGTATTTCCCACATCAATTACCAGCAGCATTATACTTCCTCCCCTAAAAAGAAGACTCTATAGTACAACTGCAAAGACTCCAGCAGTTCTTTTTTTGTTCTCTGAAGTTCTTTAATCTTCAGATGACTTCCGATTTCATCAAAAAGCAGATCATTGTCCTCTGTCGTAACCTCAAACATAAGCTCTCCATCTTCTTCAAATACCAATGTCAGAATCCCTCCGACGTCCTCCGTGTACAATACACACATGATCTTCAGTTCATCTTTGATGCTGTCTGGAAGTGCCTCAAAATCCGGATTCAGATAAAACTTTCTATCATATGAATTCGCACCACACAGTACAATTTTTTCTTCGTACATACATTCCTCCTAAATATACCCGTAGATTCCGCGCACAGAGACTTCTCCCGCAAAAACCGTCTCCTCTTCGCCATCTTCTTTTCTCACAAGCAGTTCACCTGTCTCGTTGATGCCCAATGCATAGGCGTTATATTCGCCTCCAGGCTCCAGAACTCTCACTTCTTTTTCTTTGCTTACCAGAAGACGATTGTAATCCTCCTGCAAAAATTTTAAATTCTGTTCTTTTACAAACCGCTCATAGTTTTCTTCAAACTTTTTCATGATACATGCAATCAATGCAGAACGTTTTATCGGGCTTTCCTTTTCCACACGCAATGAGGTCGCCTTTTCACAAAGTTCTTCCGGAAAAGACTGCATATTCACATTGATTCCGACTCCGATTACAACGTAGTTGATATAATCAACCTCTGCACTCATCTCCGTTAGAATTCCACATATTTTCTTCGTTCCAATCACAAGATCATTCGGCCATTTAATCCCAACTTCAAGTCCTTCCTGCTCTCGGATCGCCATCGCCGCACTATACGCCATCACCAATGTCAGCATGGGCGCTTTCGATGGCTCCATCGTCGGTCTTAAAAGCAGAGACATATAGATATTTTCACCCAGCGGAGATTCCCAAGCTCTTCCACGCCTTCCTTTTCCGGAATTTTGACGGTCAGCGACCGCTAATGTGCCATGCTCTTTTCCCTGTTCCGCCAGATGTTTGATCCTTGTATTCGTCGAGTCTGTCTCTTCATAATAAATGACATGCCTTCCTATACACTCTGTCTGCATCAGGCTTTCTATCTCCTCTTGTGAAAGCACGTCCGGACATTCCACAATTCGATATCCTCTGTTTCTTACGGCCTCAATCTGATACCCTTCATTCTCCAGCTGCTTGATTACTTTCCACACTGCCGTTCTCGATACCTGAAGCCGTTCACACAACTGCTGACCCGACACATATTCTTTACTTTCCCGAAGCATTTTCAAAATCTCTGCTTTCACAACTCGTCCTCTTTCTCTGCTTATTCTCCAAGTGTTGCGACCATAACCGCCTTGATTGTATGAAGACGGTTCTCCGCTTCATCAAATACTACTGATGCCTTTCCTTCAAATACATCTTCCGTCACCTCTTTGCCTTTCACCGCCGGAAGACAGTGCATGAAGATTGTTCCCTCTTTGCCGGTCTTGTCCATCAGTTCCTGATTGATCTGATAAGGACTTAAAAGCGCAATTCGCTCAGCCGCTTTATCTTCCTCACCCATAGAGCACCATACATCCGTATACAACACATCCGCGCCCTCAACTGCATCGATGGAATCTGTCACACAGACTGAGGAACCGGCTTCTTTTGCGTACCCTTCACACAAAGTAACCAGTTCTTCTCCCGGCCACAGTTTTTTTGGCGCAATGATAACAAAATCAACACCTACTTTCGAACATCCGATCATAAGGCTGTTCGCCATATTGTTTCTCCCATCTCCAAGATATACGAATTTCAGCCCTTTTACATATCCAAAATGTTCTTTCATCGTCAAAAGGTCTGCAAGAATCTGTGTTGGATGATACTCATCTGTCAAACCATTCCACACCGGAACTCCACTGTATTTTGCAAGTGCTTCCACATGCTCATGTTTGAAGCCGCGGAATTCAATCCCGTCAAACATACGCCCGAGAACACGAGCTGTATCCTGAATGCTCTCCTTGTGTCCCAACTGAATATCATGCTCTGATAAATAAGTCGGAATACCGCCCTCATCACACGCACCCACGGTAAATGCACACCGAGTTCTTGTAGACGGTTTTTCAAAAATCAATGCAATGTTCTTCCCTTTCAGAGAATTTCCGGTAATTCCCTGTTTTTTCTTTTCTTTCAGATCTGCTGCCAGATCAACCAGATACATAATCTCATCTGGAGTAAAGTCTTTCAGTGTCAAAAAATTACGTCCTTTTAAATTCATTTTACTATCCTTTCTGATTTCCATGAACACATGTACAAATCTTGGTAAATTAATCTGATCTCTGAGGCGCTCATATCTTCGATATACTGCCTCTTCTAATGCCTGTACCGTATAAATCTGATACTTTGGCACATGAAGTAATTTTGCACTCGCCTCAAGCATTGCCATATAGAGTGTTTCATCGGAGAATCCATGAGACAATTTCAGCACAAACGCAATCTCTGCCTTCTCAATCTCACTCAAACCACTTAATATTTTTTCATAATACCACTCTTTTCGTGTTTGTTCAATATAGTAAATCGTTCCGGCAAGTCCATAAATCATCCGTTTCGCATCGTAATAGCCGATTTTTAGATTCTGTCTGCTGCGTTTTCCGTAAAATTCAATGATGCTTCCAAGTTTCACTCGCGGCGCAATCTCATACATCGTCGTATCCTCTGACAGCTTAACCCGCGGTTCTCTTCCCGGACCATAGATACGAATCTGTATCAGGTTCTTATATCCTCTTTTCACAAGTGAGCCTGTCGGCACATTGTTGATGACTCCGCCATCCACATACGTTCTTCCGTGCAGTTTTTCATTCTTAAATCCAATCAGGTATGCACTTGCAAGCAGAAAATCCTCCAAAAGACCTTCCGGAATATCATGAATACTAAGATCCAGCTCCTTCATATCCGATATGGAAAACGTAAGCAGACAAAATTCCATTCCAGACTCCCTTATCTTCTTCTCATCCACCATCTCATGGATCAGATTCTTAAGCGGAGTGATATCAATCCCACCGTCTGACAGTCTCTTTTTCATCTCTGAAATCACTTCACCGAGTGTATTTTCTTTGTTGAACAACCGTTCCATCCATGCGTCATCTACGTCCATCACACGCGAAAATGTCATCTCACTCCAGATTTTTTCCGCCTGCTTTACATCTCCCATGCAGATCAATGCTCCATTTAATGCGCCAACCGAGGTTCCGGCTACTGCATTCACTTTCACCCCTGCCTCCACAAGCGCCTTCCACGCACCAATCTGATAAGCTCCCCTTGCACCTCCGCCATCTAAAATCAGTCCATACTCTTTCGTCAAGTCTATCTTCGCTTTCACGTTTTCTTCCCTCCTGATACCACAAAAGGGGCATGCTCTCGCACACCCCTCAACATCTAACCGTCTTTTTCCGCTCCGACCTCTACCAAGGATTTCACAAGTCCTGCAACTCCCTGAATCTCAGATGGAATAATAATCTTCGTCGCCTTGCCGTCAGCCGCCTTTGCAAATGCTTCCAGACTCTTCATCGTAAGAACCGCCTCATCGGCACCAGCCTCTTTCAGGAAACGGATACCATCGGCATTCGCCTGCTGCACTTTTAAGATTGCCTCAGCTTCACCTTCAGCTTCTCTGATCATCTTTTCTTTTTCAGCTTCCGCACGGAGAATTGCTGCCTGTTTTTCTGCCTCTGCATCAAGGATTGCAGATTCTTTATTACCTTCTGCTACAAGAATTGTAGATTTCTTTTCTCCTTCTGCACGAAGAATCGCTTCACGTCTTTCACGTTCTGCCTTCATCTGTTTCTCCATCGCATCCTGAATCGCTGCAGGCGGAATAATATTTTTCAATTCCACACGATTAACCTTGATTCCCCAAGGATCTGTGGCCACATCAAGAGATGCTCTCATCTTTGTGTTGATTGTCTCTCTGGATGTCAATGTCTGGTCTAATTCCAAATCACCGATAATATTACGCAGTGTAGTCGCTGTCAGATTCTCAATCGCCATGATCGGATTGGCAACTCCGTAACAGAACATCTTTGGATCTGTAATCTGATAAAATACAACCGTGTCAATCCGCATTGTTACGTTATCTTTTGTGATAACCGGCTGTGGTGCAAAATCTACAACCTGTTCTTTGAGATCCACACGTCTTGCCACTCTTTCGATAATCGGGATCTTAAAATGCAAGCCAACTGCCCATGTCGCCTGATATGCTCCCAGTCTCTCCACAACAAGAGCCTGCGCCTGCGGTACAATCTTTACACATGATATCAAAAGACCTACTATAATGACTATGATAGCCACTAACACAACACTTGTAATAATACTTCCTACACTCCCTGCATCCATAATTTTACGCCTCCTTTAGTCTTACAATCAGTTTCACTCCTTGTATCCCTTCGATAGATACAACCGCGTCCTTCTCAATCACTTCGTGCGGTTCATCCGTCTTTGCAGACCACTCCTGTCCGTTTACTTCCACTCTTCCGACATTATGAAGTGTATCTACTGTCTCAATGACAACCGCCTTCTGTCCGATCAGGCTCTCTGCGTTCGTAAGCTTTCGTTCCTGATTAAAATATTTTATTGCGATTGGTCTTGTCAGGACGAGCAGTAAGATAGAAGATACGAGGAATGCCACAATCTGTACCGGTAAGCTAAATCCTACTATCGCCAAAATAAAGGCAACAATGGAACCTCCGGCAAACCATATCGTGGTCAGTCCAAGCGTAGCAATCTCAATCACTACAAGCACTACGAACAAAATAAGCCAGAAAATTGTTTGCATTACGAATCGCCTCTTTCCTTATTATTTCCATTAGTGTTTCTATTTTTTTATCTTACTATACTTTCCCTAATATTACAACTAAATTCAGCGTCCATAAGATTACAATATCATTACAGAGTCATTAACAAAAATCACAGAAAAACACTCTTAATTGGCTACATACATCTGTCGATACGGATTTTTGCTGTCCGGTGTTACGACAGTAAACGGTGCCTCTAAAACTGTTTCGATATCATATCCGAACAAGTCGCAATATTCTGACACATACGCCCGTAACTCCTCCATATCTTGTGCCTCTGCCCTCTTTGCCGTCACCTGCTCCGGGAACGTTACATCTTTACAGTCCGAGCGCAAAAACATTTTTCCCCCATGCATTCCTGTGCATGGGAAAAATCCGACAATCTTCTCTTGCTCTGTTTCCAGACCAAGGACAACGATCACTCCGCCAGCCTGATATTCTCCGAGAAAACTTCCCGCTGTACCTCCGATAACCATAACCGGAACTTTCTCCTTGTATGCCTTCATATGAATGCCGGCACGATATCCGGCATTGTTCTTTACAAAAATCCTGCCGCCCCGCATTGCATATCCTGCCGCGTCACCGATATTTCCATGTATGACTATTTTCCCTTCATTCATAGTATCTCCGACTGCATCCTGGGCATTTCCGTAAACAGTGATCTCTCCGCCATTTAAATACGCGCCTAAGGCATTCCCCGGAACCCCTTCAATTGTGACGGCATGTCCCGACATTGCAGATGCGATAAAACGCTGTCCACAGCAATTTTCTATCGTCACATCCTCGTCTGCAAAACGCAGCTTCTCATTCAAAGTTTTATAGTCCATTTCCTTTGCATTTATCAACATAATTGCTATCACACCTCCGTTTTCTACTCTCCTGCATGAAAAATACCGAGAATCTCAAGCTCTTTTTCTGTCATACCAATGCCACGCAGCATCAGACGGTTGCCGCGAAGGACTTCAATAGAATTAATGCCCATGCCTCCCATCAACTCCTTAATCTCATGATTCCAAGCATGCATCAAGTTGACAAGACGGGCGCTTCCTTCATTTGGATTGAGGCGCTTCACCAGCTCTGGACGCTGTGTCGCAATTCCCCAATTACATTTCCCAGTCTGGCAAGTACGGCAAAGATGACACCCCATCGCAAGCAGTGCCGCCGTGGCAACATAACAGGCATCTGCACCTAAGGCGACTGCCTTGACAACATCCGATGCACTTCGTATTGAGCCGCCAACTACAAGGGATACGTTATTTCGAATCCCCTCGTCTCGAAGTCTCTGATCGACAGCTGCAAGTGCAAGCTCGATTGGAATTCCCACATTGTCACGGATTCTTGTCGGCGCTGCGCCTGTCCCTCCACGGAATCCATCTATCACAATAATATCTGCCCCGCTCCGTGCAATTCCGCTTGCTATCGCCGCAATATTATGTACTGCTGCCACTTTGACAATAACCGGTTTTTTATATTCTGTCGCCTCTTTCACAGAAAAGACAAGCTGCCGCAGATCTTCGATAGAGTAAATATCATGGTGCGGAGCCGGCGAGATTGCGTCAGAGCCTTCCGGAATCATACGGGTTCGAGAGACGTCTCCAACAATCTTCGTCCCAGGCAAATGCCCTCCGATTCCCGGTTTTGCACCCTGTCCCATCTTAATTTCAATCGCAGCTCCGGCATTTAGATATTCCTCATGTACGCCAAAACGTCCGGAAGCTACCTGCACGATCGTGTTCTCTCCATAGCAATAAAAATCTTCGTGAAGCCCACCCTCACCGGTGTTATAAAAAATCCCCAGTTCAGAAGCCGCGCGTGCAAGTGATTCATGTGCATTGTAGCTAATCGAACCATAACTCATCGCCGAGAACATAATCGGCATAGAAAGCTCTAACTGTGGCGGAAGCTCACAACGGATTTTTCCATTATCGTCTCTTACGATTTTCTGATCCTTTTTTCCCAGAAATACTTTCGTCTCCATCGGCTCGCGTAGTGGATCGATCGGCGGATTGGTCACCTGAGATGCATTAATCAGTATCTTATCCCAATATACCGGCAGTGGATTTGGATTCCCCATAGAAGAAAGCAGCACTCCTCCGCTTTCAGCCTGTTTGAAAATTTCCTTGATCGTATCATTTTTCCAATTAGCATTTTCCCGAAATGTCGCATCACTTTTCACAATTTTCAACGCCCTTGTCGGACATAGCACAACACATCTCTGACAATTGACACATTTTGTCTCATCAGCAACCATAATTCCGTGCTCCGCATCAAAATGATGCACTTCATTTGCACACTGCTTTTCGCACAGACGACAATTTATACAGCGATTATCATTCCGGATTACTTCAAATTCCGGATATACGAATTTATAACTCATTTACATGCACCGTCCTTTACTCGAATGATCACAGGTTCTCCGCCTGCAGGAGCCCAGATATTTTCCGCATGCGGCTCCATCGTCCGTATCGCCGCTTCCTCGCTGGCGATAAACACCTTGTCTTCTTTTTCACCTACCACCATAGACCGGAGTTTCAGTCGGTCATTCAATGCCATAAGACCTCCTTCAAACCCAAGAACAATAGAAAATGGTCCTGTGATCAAAAGACTGGAAAACAAGGTGCGCAGATAAATATGTTTCTCCTTGTCCTCCAAATCTGTCTTCCTTTCAATCGTGCTCCAAAACGGAGCTGCCACAACGCTCGCTGCCTCCTCAAGCGTCAATCCCTGCACACGCACCAGATAATCCATAATATATGTGATAACCTCTGTATCCGTTTGCAGCGTACATTTATAACCAAACATCTCTATAAACCGACGATTCGCATCATAGGAAGAAATCTCTCCGTTATGAACAATGGACCAGTCAAGCAAAGTGAACGGATGTGCACCGCCCCACCAGCCCGGTGTATTGGTTGGATACCTGCCGTGCGCGCTCCATGAATAGCCTTCGTACTTTTCCAATTTGTAAAATTTTCCCACGTCCTCCGGGTATCCGACCGCCTTGAACGTCCCCATATTCTTTCCACTTGAAAAGACATAGGCGCCTTTGAGCTCTGTGTTGATCTTCATAACTATCCGTGCCACAAATTCTTTTTCATCAAGCTGCATAGATGCCAGCACAGATTTGAGCGGTGCGACAAAATATCTCCAAATAATCGGTTCATCCGTAATCTCCGGAATCTTGCGTGTCGGAATAATCTCTGATTGTACGATTTCAAAATACTCTTTCAAAAATACTTCACAATCTTTTCTTGTTGTACGGCTGTCAAAAAACATATGCAGTGCATAAAACTCTTTGTATTCCGGATAGATTCCATAAGCGGCAAAACCTCCTCCAAGTCCATTGGAACGATCGTGCATCGGCTTCATCGCATTTGTGATCATCTCACCGGACATGCGTTTCCCTTCTTTTGAAATAACAGCTGCAATTGCACATCCGGATGGGATACGTACCTGACCTTCTAATTTCATACCATTGTTCTCCTTCCTGTGTGTAATGGTGTAAATATAAGATTTTAAGCAAACGAAAAGACGTCCATTCCGATCACTCCGGAACGAACGCCTTTGCTCATTTATCTGTGTTATACTCTTTTTCCACTTGCTTGTCAAGCTGATTTTTTTCAAAAAAAGATTGACAAATGCTTTTTTCAGGTGTATAGTGCAATTCGTAAAGACAAAGGCGTTTTTGAGTGAAAGAACTCAGAGACGCTTTTTTGTTTTTCAATCTTAATTAAATCCTACTTGTTTGATAATGGCAAAGGCGTCTTAAATGTAAAAAAACATTGAGGACGCCTTTGCTGTTATTTAATGTAAACTCATCAATGATTTAAGGGAACACAAATGGAGGACATGCTATGAAAACGGTAAAAGATTATTTTGGAGATTTGGTATTTGATGACAGAGTTATGAAAGCAACCCTTTCCGCAAAAGTTTATTCTTCTCTCAGAAAAACTATAGACGAAGGATGTGAACTGGATATCAGCGTTGCCAATGCAGTCGCAACCGCTATGAAGGATTGGGCGATTTCCAAGGGAGCAACCCATTTTACGCACTGGTTCCAGCCACTGACCGGAATTACAGCAGAAAAACATGACAGCTTTATCACACCATCACCTGACGGCGGTGTCATTATGGAATTTTCCGGCAAGGAACTGATTAAAGGAGAACCAGACGCCTCTTCCTTTCCAAACGGCGGGCTTCGCGCCACCTTCGAGGCAAGAGGTTACACTGCCTGGGATCCTACTTCCTATGCGTTCATCAAAGACAACAGCCTTTGTATCCCTACAGCATTCTGTTCTTATGGCGGATACGCTCTGGATAAGAAGACGCCGCTTTTGCGTTCCATGGAAGCACTCAACAGACAGGCTATTCGTATTCTTCGCCTGTTCGGCAACGATTCCGCCAAATGTGTCCGCTCATCCGTCGGTCCGGAGCAGGAATATTTCCTGATTGACAAAGAAATGTACGACCAACGTCCGGATCTTTGTTTTACCGGTCGTACCTTATTCGGAGCGCAGCCTCCGAAAGGGCAGGAGATGGACGATCACTACTTCGGCGTGATCAAACCTCGTGTAGCCGCATATATGGAAGAACTCAACGAAGAACTTTGGAAGCTTGGAATTCTCGCAAAAACAGAACATAATGAAGTTGCACCTGCACAGCATGAGCTGGCACCAATCTACACAACTACTAATATTGCAACCGATCATAACCAGCTCACAATGGAAATCATGCAAAAAATTGCTGCAAAGCATGGTCTTGTATGTCTTCTTCACGAAAAGCCATTTGCCGGTGTGAACGGAAGCGGAAAACACAACAACTGGTCGATTTCAACAGACAAAGGACAAAACCTTCTTTCTCCTGGCGAGACACCTTATGAAAATGCTCAATTTCTTTTGTTCCTTTGTGCCGTTATAAAAGCAGTAGATGACTATCAGGATCTGCTTCGTATCTCCGTTGCGACTGCCGGCAATGACCATAGACTTGGTGCTAACGAAGCTCCTCCGGCTGTTGTTTCTATTTTTCTTGGAGATGAGTTAAATGCCGTATTAGAGGCAATTGAAAATGACACCCCTTATCAGGGCGCCAAAAAAACAAAAATGAAACTCGGCGTCGATGTGCTTCCGAAATTTAACCGGGACAACACCGACCGTAACCGGACTTCTCCGTTTGCTTTCACCGGCAATAAATTCGAGTTTCGTATGCTCGGTTCTTCGAACAGTATCGCATGCGCAAATATTATGCTCAACAGTGCGGTGGCAGAATCACTGAAAATCTATGCAGACAGACTGGAGCAGGCACAGGACTTTGAGACAGCGCTTCATGAAATGATCCGCAAGACCATCAAAGACCACAAACACATTATTTTCAACGGCAACGGGTATGACGACAACTGGATTAAAGAGGCTACTGAAAAGCGCGGTCTTATCAACTACCGCACAACTGTGGACTGTATGCCTCATCTGCTCGATGAAAAGAATGTCAAAATGCTGACCGGACAAGGTGTATTCTCCATCGCAGAGCTTCAGTCACGCTGTGACATCATGCTTGATAACTATTGTAAATCTGTAATTATAGAAGCCAACACAATGGTCACGATGGCAAAAACGCAGATTGCTCCGGCTGTGGAAAGCTACGCCGCGCACGTTGCAGATGCGGCTGTATCCAAAAAGGCATTGGATGCAAATCTTGCTTGCAGTTATGAGACCAATCTTGTCAGAACACTTTCTACCCTGACTGACACGATTGCCGCAAAAGTAGATTTACTAAACGAGGCACTGCGCTCTCTTGAAACGGCAGAAGATATTTTTGCAGAATCTTTCCTTATCCGTGACCATGTACTTGGCTTGATGAATGAACTGAGAGCTGCCTGTGATGAGGCTGAAACACTGACTGCAAAAAGCTACTGGCCTTTCCCTACCTATGCAGATTTACTGTTCGGTGTAAAATAAATCAGACGGAGGTTACTTTATGTGTTCTATTATGGGTTATTGTGGCAGTAATGCCGATTTTAATATTTTTAAAAAAGGTTTTGACCGGACGATTACAAGAGGTCCGGACGAAAGCCGTATCATAGATACCGGAAATGGTTTTCTTGGATTTCACAGACTTGCCATTATGGGGCTTTCCCCTTCTGGCATGCAGCCGTTTGAGCTGGATGGAAGCTTTGTTGTATGCAACGGAGAAATATATGGGTTTGAACAATTCAAAGAACAGCTTTCCGAAAAATATACTTTTCAAAGCGAGTCCGACTGTGAGATATTACTTCCCTTGTACCGCGAGTACAAAACGGATATGTTTGCAATGTTAGATGCCGAATTTGCCTGTATCATATACGACGGCGAAACCGGCGAATATATTGCAGCAAGAGATCCTGTCGGCATCAGACCGCTTTATTATGGTTTTGATGAAGCCGGGACACTCCTGCTCGCAAGTGAACCAAAAAACCTTGTCGGGCTCGCCGAAGCGATCATGCCGTTTCCACCCGGACATTATTATAAGAACGGGGAATTTATCTGCTACTGTGACATTGCCTCATCGGATACCATCTGTCACGATGATCTGGAAACCGTATACGGACAGATTCATGACAAACTCGTTGCCGGTGTTAAAAAGCGGCTTGTCGCAGATGCCAAGGTCGGATTTCTTCTTTCCGGCGGGCTCGATTCGTCACTTGTATGCGCCATCGCAGCAAGGGAAAGCGCTTCGCCAATCAAGACCTTCGCTATCGGCATGAGCGAAGATGCCATCGACTTAAAATATGCGAAACAAGTCGCCGACTATATTGGCAGTGACCACACAGAAATTTATATGACACCGGACGATGTACTTTCTTCTTTAGAGACGGTGATTCGGATACTCGGAACATTTGATATCACGACAATTCGTGCCAGCATGGGCATGTACCTCCTGTGCAAAGCAATTCATGAACAAACCGATATCCGTGTTCTGCTCACAGGAGAAATATCAGATGAATTATTCGGATACAAATATACGGACTTTGCCCCATCAGCGGAAGCTTTTCAGGCAGAATCCCAAAAACGTATCCGTGAACTTCATATGTATGACGTACTGCGCGCCGATCGCTGCATTTCCGTAAACTCACTGGAAGCGCGAGTTCCTTTCGGAGATCTTGATTTTGTGAAATATGTCATGGCATTGGATCCATCGATCAAACAAAATGTCTATGGAAAAGGAAAGTACCTGCTGCGCAAGGCATTTGAAACAGGCGACTATCTCCCAGAAGAAATTCTGTGGCGTGAAAAAGCAGCATTCTCAGATGCTGTAGGTCATTCCATGGTCGACTATCTGAAAGAGTACGCCGAACAGCATTATACAGAAGAAGCATTTGAAGCCGGATGCAAAAAATATACGCACGCTCGCCCTTTCACCAAAGAATCTCTTCTCTATCGTGAAATTTTCGAAAAATACTACCCGGGTCAGGGCGAAATGATCTCCGGCTTTTGGATGCCAAACCGCGACTGGGAAGGCTGTGATGTGAATGACCCTTCTGCCAGAGTTCTTGCAAACTACGGGGACAGCGGAAAATAAGCCAAAATAATTATAAAACCTTTCAAAGACTAGTTGACAATAATCCGAAAAAAGAGTATCATATCGGCTGGAAAGGCAATGGCGTCTTTAATGTTTACACATTAAGGCATCATTGCCTTTTTTATTGCAAACAGTAATGAAAATGGAGGTACATAAGTCATGCAAAAAGCAGAACAACTTTACGAAGGAAAAGCAAAGAAAGTGTTTAAAACAGAGGAGCCAGAGGTTTTGATCGTCTCTTACAAAGATGACGCGACTGCATTTAACGGTCTCAAAAAAGGAACCATTGTCGGCAAAGGAGTTATCAACAACAAAATGAGTAACTTACTCATGCAGCGTCTCGAAAAAGCGGGAATCCCAACTCATTTCATTGAAGAAATCAACGACCGCGAAACTCTTGTCAAAAAAGTCTCTATTGTTCCCCTGGAAGTAATCATAAGAAACATTGCTGCAGGCTCATTTTCTAAACGCTATGGTGTAGAAGAAGGGCTTGTCTTCGAATCACCTACCATCGAATTTTCATATAAAAATGACGATCTCGGCGACCCACTGCTAAATACATATCACGCACTCGCAATGAAACTTGCAACCAAAGAAGAAATCGAAACAATTGAAAAATATGCTTTTGGTGTCAATGAACAGTTAAAAGCTTTCTGGAAAGAATGTGGTGTCACACTCGTCGACTTTAAGCTGGAATTCGGAAGACTTTCCGACGGTACAATTGTGCTTGCCGATGAAATCAGTCCGGATACATGTCGTCTTTGGGATTCTAAAACAGGAGAAAAACTTGATAAAGACAGATTCCGTCGCGACCTTGGCGGTGTGGAAGACGCTTATCAGGAAATTATGAAACGATTAAACGAACATATCTAAGCTATTTAACGGAGGATATTATGACGGAGGATATTATGACGAAATATATATTTGTAACAGGAGGTGTTGTGTCCGGTCTCGGAAAAGGCATCACCGCCGCATCGCTCGGTCGCCTTCTGAAGGCAAGAGGACTTAAAGTTGCGGCTCAGAAACTTGATCCCTACATCAATGTCGATCCGGGCACAATGAGCCCTTATCAGCACGGCGAAGTCTACGTTACAGAAGACGGCGCCGAGACAGATCTTGACCTTGGACATTATGAACGCTTTATCGACGAAGATCTGAATAAATATTCGAACCTTACTACCGGTAAGGTTTACTGGAATGTGCTGAATAAAGAACGCCGTGGCGAATACTTAGGCTCTACAGTACAGGTCATTCCTCATATTACAAACGAAATCAAAGAATTTGTTTACAGTGTTGGGAAGAAAACCAATGCCGATGTGGTGATTACTGAGATTGGCGGCACAATTGGCGATATTGAATCCCAGCCTTTTTTGGAAGCAGTACGTCAGATTTCTTTGGAAGTTGGCAGTAAGAACAGTTTGTTCATTCATGTCACACTCGTACCTTTCCTCCGTGGCTCAGATGAACATAAGTCAAAACCAACTCAGCATTCCGTAAAAGAACTGCGGGGAATGGGAATCAATCCAAACATTGTCGTCCTACGCTGTGACGAACCTTTAGAAGAATCCATTTTCCAGAAAATATCTTTATTCTGCAACGTAAAGCCGGACTGTGTCATCGAAAACATTACACTTCTGAATCTCTACGAAGCTCCACTTATGCTGGAAAAAGCAGATTTCTCATCTGTTGTCTGCCGTGAACTTGGTATCGAGACACAAGAGCCTGATCTCAGCGAATGGACAGAGATGGTAGAACATATCAGAAATCATACCGGCAATGTCACAATCGGTCTTGTCGGAAAATATGTGGGACTGCACGATGCCTATCTTTCTGTAGCAGAAGCGCTTCGACATGCCGGATATTTTCATAATACAGCCATAAAGATTCGCTGGATTGACTCAGAAGATCTGGCAGATTTTAATATAGAAGAAACTCTCTCTGCTCTGGACGGTATTCTCATTCCGGGGGGCTTTGGTAACCGTGGAATTGAGGGCATGATCTTGGCTGCAAAATACGCGAGAGAACACCAGATTCCATACTTTGGAATCTGCCTCGGAATGCAGATCGCCGTAATCGAATATGCAAGAAATGTTGTCGGAATCAAAGATGCAAATTCCGGTGAATTTGACGAGCAGTGTAAGCATAAAGTGATCAACTTCATGCCCGGACAAAATGACAACATCGACAAAGGCGGCACATTAAGGCTTGGCGCTTATCCATGTAACATCCAGGCAGGAACAACTATGCATCGCTGCTACGGTGTTGACACAATCAGCGAACGTCATAGACACCGCTATGAATTTAACAATGACTATCGAGAACAGATCACTCTTTCCGGTCTGACAGTCAGCGGTACTTCGCCTGATGGAAGACTTGTTGAGACCGTTGAAATTACTGACCGACCATTCCATGTCGGTGTTCAATATCACCCGGAATTCAAAAGCCGCCCGAACAGACCACATCCTCTCTTCAAAGGATTTATTCAGGCAGCTCTCTCACATCAAAGCGGAGGTAATTTATGAGTATACACGAAGAATGCGGGGTATTCGGCGTCATCTCACCAAAACCTGTAGACGTCGCTAATATTTCTTATTACGGGCTATACGCCCTGCAACACAGGGGACAAGAAAGCTGTGGAATCGTTGTGAACGATGACGGCGTATTTGTCTCCCACAAAGACCTGGGGCTGGTCGGCGATGTTTTTTCAAATGATATCCTGTCATCGCTCCCATCCGGCACCATGGCGGTCGGTCATGTCCGCTATGGCACAACCGGCGGAACAAACCGAAATAACTGTCAGCCGATTGAAGTCAACCACCAGAAAGGACGGATGGCGCTTGCGCACAACGGTAATCTGTCAAATGCCGCCAAACTCAGAAATGAACTGGAATTATCCGGTGCCATTTTCCACACTACGAGCGATACGGAAACAATCGCCTACATCGTCACCCGCGAACGGCTGAATGCACCTTCCATCGAAGATGCACTCAGCCGCGCGATGAATACGTTGGACGGAGCCTACTCTCTCGTACTGATGTCACCACAAAAATTAATCTGTGCAAGAGATCCTTATGGTTTTCGACCGCTCTGCTATGGGCAGACTCCTGACGGCACATATATCGTCGCTTCTGAATCCTGCGCGATCAAAGCAGTGGGCGGAGAAGTCATTCGGGATGTGGAACCGGGTGAAATCTTAGTCTTTTCCAAACATGGTGTAGTTTCCCGCAAAGAACATTGTAATCAAAAAGAAAAACGGCTCTGTATTTTTGAATACATTTATTTTGCACGCCCGGATTCGGTCATTGACGGTATTTCCGTTCATGCTTCCCGTGTACTTGCCGGAAAAATTTTGGCACAGACACACCCAATCGACGCAGACATCGTCATTGGTGCGCCTGATTCCGGACTGGATGCCGCCCTTGGATTTAGTCAGGAATCTAAAATTCCATACGGTATCGGTCTGATTAAAAACAAATACATCGGCAGAACTTTCATCTCTCCCGGACAGGGAGCAAGGCTTGACAGTGTAAAAATCAAACTCTCTGCCGTGGAGGAAAGTATCCGCGGGAAGCGTGTCGTGCTAATTGACGATTCCATTGTCCGCGGAAACACAATCGGGCGTGTTGTCCAACTGTTGCGCAATGCAGGTGCAAAGGAAGTACACATCCGTATTTCTTCTCCGATGTTTTTACATCCTTGTTATTATGGCACAGATATTGATTCAGAAGATCATCTGATTGCCTGCAAACATACGGTTTCCGAGATTGCTGAGATTATCGGTGCAGACTCTCTTGGATATTTTCCATTAGAAAAACTTAGAGAGCTTACGTCTCACTGCAGCTTTTGCAGCGCCTGCTTTGACGGCTGTTATCCTACCGCCATCCCAGATGACACACGAAAAGACCGTTTTGAAAAACGTTTATCAGATATAAAGGAGTCCTCAAAATGATCATGAAATATAACAGAAAACTAATTTTAGAGGACGGACAGGAATATTATGGATATGCCTTTGGCGACACTGCCGACAGCGTGTGTGAAATTGTCTTCAACACCTCAATGGTCGGCTATCAGGAAATCCTGTCTGATCCGTCCTACACCGGACAGGCTGTCGTAATGACTTATCCACTGATAGGAAATTACGGAATGGCAGAAGATGATTATGAGACCATCACACCGACCATCGGTGCTCTCATTGTAAGAGAATATAACGACGTTCCCTCTAACTTTCGAAGTGAATCAACACTTGGGAAAGTTATGAGCACCTATAAGATCCCCGGTATTTACGGTATCGACACCCGCAGACTGACCCGCTCTATACGCGATCACGGCTCGCAAAAGGTTCTGTTGACAGACGTAAAAACACCTGTTGAGAAAGGGCTGAACATCTTAGCCGCTACAGCGCTTGCACATGATTCAGTCGCTCGCGTAAGCTGTCAGCAAACGCTGGTCTATCCAGCAGATACCGAAAAGTTCCATATTGTTGCAATCGACTGTGGTATCAAAATGAATATCATTCGTTCTCTCAATGCACGTGGCTGCAAAGTGACATGCGTTCCGTGGAACACGCCTGCAGAAGTGATTGAAACGCTCTCTCCTGACGGCATCTTTATCTCTAATGGACCCGGGGATCCAACCGACGTACCACAGACGATTACAGCTATAAAAAAATTAATCGGTAAATATCCGATTTTCGGAATCTGCCTCGGACATCAGATTATTTCACTTGCCTATGGTGCCAAAACTTATAAATTAAAGTTTGGACATCGCGGCGGGAATCATCCGGTAAAAAATTTAAAAACGAATAAAATTGAGATTACATCGCAGAATCACTCCTATGCGGTTGATGCAGACAGTCTCTTAGAGACACCGCTTTCTGTGACACACATCAATCTGCTCGACCAGACAGTAGAAGGTGTAGTATGCGAAAGAGATCGTGTATTCAGCGTTCAATATCATCCGGAAAGTGCTCCTGGTCCACAGGACAGCACCTATTTGTTTGATCAATTTATCACACTTATCAAGGAGGGATGCCAACATGCCGAAAAGAACAGATCTTAAAAAAATACTTGTCATTGGTTCCGGTCCGATTGTCATCGGTCAGGCGGCGGAGTTTGACTACGCAGGAACACAGGCATGCCTCGCTCTCAAAGAAGAAGGATACGAGGTTGTTCTCTGCAATTCCAATCCTGCCACAATTATGACAGATACTTCCATCGCCGATAAGGTTTACATGGAACCTCTCACACTGGAATATGTGGCAAAAATCGTTCGCTACGAACGCCCAGACGCCATCTTGCCTGGTATTGGAGGGCAGACCGGACTCAACCTTGCCATGCAGCTTGAAAAAAAGGGAATTCTGGCGGAATGTCGCACAGAACTTCTTGGAACAAAAATCAGCAGTATCGAACGTGCCGAAGACAGGGAGCTCTTCAAAGAGCTCTGTGAAGAACTCGGAGAGCCCGTACTTCCATCCGACATTGCAAGTTCTATCGAGGAGGGATTGAAGGTAGCAGAAAAAATCGGATACCCCCTTGTTCTTCGCCCTGCCTTCACACTTGGCGGTACCGGCGGCGGTTTTGCAGATAACGAGGAGGAACTCGTGGCACTGATGAAAAATGCCTTATCTCTATCGCCGGTTCATCAAGTTCTTATCGAAAAAAGTATCAAAGGGTATAAAGAGATTGAATATGAAGTGATGCGCGACAGCAATGACACTGCCATCACAATCTGTAACATGGAAAATCTAGACCCGGTTGGTATCCATACCGGTGACTCTATTGTAGTCTGCCCTTCGCAGACACTTACGAACAAAGAATACCAAATGCTGCGCTACAGCGCCTTAAAAATTATTCGGGCGCTTGGCATCGAGGGCGGATGCAACGTACAATTTGCACTGGATCCACATTCTTTTCAATACTATTTGATTGAAGTAAATCCACGTGTATCCCGTTCCTCTGCGCTTGCCTCAAAAGCGAGTGGATACCCAATTGCCCGCGTTTCGGCTAAAATCGGTATTGGCATGACATTAGATGAGATACCGCTTGCAAACACACCGGCTTCTTTTGAGCCTGCTTTAGACTATGTCGTGACAAAAATGCCACGTTTTCCATTTGACAAATTCGCCGATGCAGACAACTCACTCTCTACCCAGATGAAAGCAACCGGCGAAGTCATGAGCATCGGAAGAACTGTAGAAGAAAGCCTTCTGAAAGCTGTTCGTTCGCTTGAGATCGGACTTTTTCACCTGTATGACGCAAAATTCGATGATATGACGGAAACGCAATTGCTCGATTATATTCAGATTGGCACTGATGACCGTATCTATGCCATCGCCCAACTGCTTCGCCTTGGCTGTGATATTGACCGCATTCACTCTGTTTCTGCCATTGATGCGTTCTTTCTTCAAAAGCTTTCTCATATCGTTCAGATGGAGCAGCTTCTTCAGGAACATCCTGGCGACAGCAAGTTTTTGAAAATGGCAAAACAAACCGGATTTTCTGATAAAGAGATTGGTCTGCTTTGGCAAATGGACGAGAAGGATATCTTTCATATCAGAAAGCAGCACGGCATCCTTCCTGTCTATAAAATGATTGACAGCTGTGCCTCTGAATTTGACAGTTATATTCCTTATTTTTACTCTACCTACGAAGAGGAAAACGAGTCCATTGTATCAGACAAGCACAAGATCATCGTACTTGGCTCCGGTCCGGTTCGTATCGGACAAGGTGTAGAATTTGATTATTCCACAGTACATGCTGTTCAGACGATTCAGTCTGCCGGCTATGAGGCAATTATTATTAACAATAACCCTGAAACCGTCTCCACTGACTACACCTGCTCAGATAAGCTTTATTTTGAACCACTCTGCGTGGAAGATGTCATGAATATCATTGAGCTTGAACAGCCAGACGGCGTGATCGCCACCCTCGGCGGACAGACGGCGATCAACCTTGCAGAGCCGCTCCGGGCAAGAGGGGTAAATATTATCGGAACTGACTGCGATGCAATTGAGCGTGCTGAAAACCGTGATTCCTTTGAAAAGCTCCTCGCCTCTTTACATATTCCACAGCCAAAGGGACAGGCAGTCACAAGTATCGAAGACGGCATAAGAGCCGCAAACGAGATTGGTTATCCGGTACTTGTGCGCCCAAGCTTTGTACTCGGAGGAAGAGCGATGCAGATTGTCGCAAAAGAAGAGGCTCTTCGGAATTATTTAAAAACTGCAGTAGAGATCAACGAGGAAAAACCAGTACTTGTAGATAAATACATCCGCGGAAAAGAAGTGGAAGTAGATGCTGTCTGCGATGGAAAAAATGTGTTTGTACCGGGTATTATGGAGCTGGTGGAACGTACCGGAGTCCATTCCGGAGACTCTATCAGCATTTATCCAACGCACAGTATTTCTGAGAAAGTAAAAGAAACGATTCTTGACTACACACAAAAACTGGGACTTGGCATCGGAATCATCGGACTGTTCAATATCCAGTTTATTGTCGATGAATTCGAAAACGTCTATATTATAGAAGTGAACCCAAGATCCTCCAGAACGGTACCATTTTTATCGAAAGCAACCGGATACAGCCTTGCAGATATCGCGACCCTTGCAATACTTGGCAAAAGTCTTCCGGAACAAGGTATTCATACTCTCTACCCAAAAGAGAAAGAACGTTTTTATGTAAAAGCACCTGCGTTCTCTTTCTCAAAATTACACGGTATGGATGCCTATCTGTCACCGGAGATGAAATCAACCGGAGAGGCAATTGGATACGACAATAAACTGCACCGCGCAATGTATAAGGCAATGATTGCTTCCGGAATCAAAGTACAAAACTACGGTACTGTCGTTGTGACACTCGCCGACGAAGATAAAGAGGAGGCACTGCCACTGGTAAGGCGTTTCTACGATATGGGATTTAATATCGAAGCAACTGTTGGCACCGCACTCTTTTTGAAAGAGCAGGGTATTCGAACCCGTATCCTGCGCAAGCCATCTGAGGGCAGCGAAGAAGTACTTGATTCTATTCGCGCCGGATATGTCAGCTACGTCATCTGTACACGTGCCATCCTTTCCGGTATCCACTATGAAGATGGTGTTGCAATTCGTCGATGTGCCTCCGAAAACAATATTACCATGCTCACCTCACTTGACACCGTGCGCGTACTGCTCGATGTCCTGGAGGAAGTAACTATCGGTATCTCGACAATTTAGAATAAATAAGACAGTGACCGAAAGGTGATAAAAGCCCTTCGGTCACTGTCTTTCTATTTAAAAATACTCCCTCTAGTGGAAATAGTGATCTCCAATCAACTGACCATAATTTCCATTTCCGAAATATAATGCATCTCCAATTGGGTTATATCCTGCAAGTGCATCAGCTGCTGCCTGATAACATTCTGCCGGGATATTGCCACTTGCCAATACTCTGTCAAGCTTTCCTGTGATTGCCGGACCAAACTGTCCTGCCTGATAAATAACCTCTCTGATTGAGTTCGGGAAAGACCCGCTTCTTACACGGTTCAAAATAACCGCCCCAACCCCTACTTTTCCATCGTGTGGCTGGTTCCCTGCCTCACAGTAAATAATTGCTGCCAATAATGTCTGGTCGTCTGCGGACGCTGACATTGCCTCATCATATCTTACACTGCTTCCTGACTGTCTTGCAGCTTCTTCTGCAGCCTTTCTGGCAGCTTCTTCCTCTGCCGCTTTCTTTGCTGCTTCCTCGGCAGCAATCTCTTCCAACGTCTTTGCATCCTGCGGATTTGTCATATCAATCGCTGCTGCTCTTGCTACTGCGTCTGACCCAAATGCAAGCATTTCATTTTTTACATATCCTACAACCGAACCTGAAGAAACCTTTGACCATACATCTCCTCTTTCTTCCACAGTCAAGATTGTATTTGTATACATCTTTCCGACTACTTCACCGCCATCAACTGCCTCCGCAAGCACATCCGCTTCTGACTCTACATTTGCCAGCGCTTTTCCATGCCACACCTGTGTAGCCTCCGCAACTGCTGCTGTCTCTGGAATTTCATTCCATGTCTCCGCTAATGGTGAAATTGTCGTTTCGTGATTTATTGTTTCGATTGGCTGAGCATCAGATTGTGTATCAGCTGCCAAACTGCCGAACTCTGTGGTAAACACCATACAAGCTGTCAGCGCGAAGCTTATAATCACTCTCTTTTTCTCTCGTCTCATAAATTACCTCCTGGTTTGTTGCAATAACCTTACTGACTATTACAATAGTATACGTATTTAATTCATTTTTATTACAAATGTTACGTATTTGTTACATCTTTCAAACACAAGTGATATCCTAACATCTATTTGCCAACCTGTCAACCCCTAAAAAGAAAAAAAGGTTTATCGCCTTTGGCGATAAACCTCAAACATCAATATTGATGCGGCAATTGCCGCATTGAGCGATTCTACTTTTCCCTGCATCGGAATCTGAACCCAGACATCCGCTTTTTCTGCCACTTCATCTCTCAGTCCATTTCCCTCATTTCCAATGAGAATTGCTGTCCCTGACTGATAATTCTCCTTGTCATAAGTATTTTTTCCCTTAAGATGCGCCGCATAAGTCGTGACCTTTTTCTTTTGAAATTTATCCAAAAGCGCCAACAGATCATCCACATACACAAACGGCACACGATAAATCGATCCCATTGTAGAGCGAATTGTCTTCGGATTATAAATATCCACACAGTCATTGCTCATAAAAACGGCCGTCACTCCGGCTCCTTCCGCTGTCCGGACAATCGTCCCTAAATTCCCCGGATCCTGTAGGTTATCCAGCACGATAAAGTGCGGATTTTCCTTGGAAATCAGATCCTCTATCTCGTATTTTCGCTGCTTTACAACACATAATATCCCCTGCGGTGTCTTTGTGTCAGACACATGTTGAAATACCTTGTCCGCTAACACTTCCACTGGGAATCTCTCCAAATGTAATTCTTCTTTCTTCTTATTATAAAGTGATTCAGAAACATATACTTTTTTTACTTGATCTTGCGGCACTTCCATGAACATCCGAAGTCCTTCTACAATAAATACCTGTTCCTCATTTCTCACCTTACTTTTCTTTTGTAACTGCAATAAATTTTTTACTTGTGGATTGCTTGTACTTGTAATCATATTCCCTATTCCTTTTTCAACTTTTGTAACGCTTCATTCGAACCGATCAATATCACGATTAGATTCTTATTAAACGGCCGCTGCGGATTAATTGTAACATCTACAACACCATTTTCAATAGTTCCTACTACATTAATTCCGTATTTTTCACGAATTTGAAGGTCAACAAGCCTTTTCCCAATCCATTCATCCGGAATTTCTATTTCCACCAGACTGTAATCCGGCGACAGCTCTATCCAGTCAGCAAAATTACCTGACACCATCGTTCTTGCAATACGGCGCCCCATCTCCTTTTCCGGATGGACGACAGCATCTGCTCCCACTTTTTTTAATACGGTCGCATGAAGGCTGCTCTGTGCTTTTGCAAGTACATATGGTATTCCAATCTCCTTTGCCATGATCGTAGCCATAATACTTGTTCCAAAGTTTTCAGAGATTGCAATCACTGCGCCATCCAAATTTCTTGCTCCCAGTGATTTTATCACTTCCGGGTCCTCAATATTGGCGCACATTGCATATGATACCTTGTCTGCGATTTCCTGAATTTTTTCCATGGAATTGTCCACCACAATCACTTCACATCCCAGATTTTCCAATCCGAGCGCAAGATGCTTCCCAAAATTTCCCAAACCAAATACTGCATATTGTTTTCTCATATTCTGCTCCTATCCAACCATGATTCTCTTTTCCGGTAATTCTCTTGTGAACTCTTTCGGGTTTTTCTTTCCCCCAAATACCAATGCAATTGTAATCGGACCGATACGTCCCACATACATTAAACTCATCACCACAAGTTTACTCCCAAATCCAAGACTTGGTGTAAGATTTGCCGAAAGCCCCACTGTACCAATTGCTGATACTGCCTCATATAACAGATCCAAGAAATCCTTCCCCGGTTCAAATATCGTAAGCATTGTCACTCCCGCCGTCAGAAACAGAAGTGCAAGCATTACCACTGCAAAGCCCGTCCTAAAATTCTCCACCGGAATTCTTCTGCCAAAACACTCTGTATCACGTCTCCCATAGACAACCGTCATACATGTCAAAATGAGCATTGCCGCAGTCGTAGTCTTGATACCGCCGGCCGTTCCTGCAGGAGATCCTCCAATGAACATTAAAATACACGACAAGAACTTACTTCCTGCCGTCAATCCATCCTGACTTACCGTTGCAAATCCCGCTGTCCTCGTGGATACCGAATGAAATGCCGATGCCATGATCTTTTCTCCGAATGATAGATTCCCTATCGTCTTCGCATTGTCATATTCCAATGCAAACACAAACACGGTTCCTGTTATAATCAGCAAAACTGTCATCGTAATCGCCAGCTTCGAATGAAGAGATAATCTGGTAAAAAATTTACTCCACACAAGTTTTTTCGCTTTTACTTTCTTAAAATTTCCAATCAGGTCATTCCATACTGTAAAACCGATTCCTCCGGCTATAATCAACATCATTGTCGTCAGATTGATAACCGGATTACGAACATACTGCGTAAAGCTTCCATCTCCTAAAATATCAATTCCTGCATTACAAAACGCCGAGACAGAATGAAATATTGCATATGCAATCCCCTTCAGCGCTCCAAATTCAGGTACAAACACAACTGCAAAAAGAAGCGCGCCGATTCCTTCTACTAAAAAAGTACCTTTGATAATCTTTAGTACAAACGCCACAATTCCGGACAGTGTATTCAGATTATAGCTCTCCTGAATAATCACCCGCTCCCGCACTGTGATTTTTCTTTTTAAGATAATAAAAAAACCAGTCACACACGCGATTACACCCAGTCCACCGATTTGAATCAAAATCAAAAGAATGACTTTTCCAAATACCGTAAACTGTACCGCCGGCACAACTGTTACAAGTCCGGTTACACAGACTGCGCTTGTTGCCGTAAAAAGCGCATCTATAAAACGAATCGGCTGTGTATTAGAAATCGGCAATGTTAATAAAATCCCCCCAAGGAAAATGGTCGCGATAAATCCCATTGCCAATAACTGCATCGTGCTGAACCTGATTTTTTTAAGCGATGAATATTCCATAGCGTTCCCTTCTTAATTATACTTTAAATCGGTATCCAACGCCCCATATAGTCTCGATATACTGTGGTTTCGACGTATCAAATTCTATCTTCTCACGGATCTTTTTAATGTGAACCGTAACTGTTGCAATGTCTCCAATCGATTCCATATCCCATATCTCGCTGAATAATTCATCTTTTGTATATACATGATTTGGGTGTGAAGCCAAAAATGTAAGCAGATCAAATTCTTTTGTCGTAAAAGGCTTCTCCTCACCATTCACCCACACACGTCTCGCCGTCGTATCAATCTTCAGTCCACGAATCTCGATCACCTTGTTTTCTTCTGCTGCGCTTCCAATCAAACGGTCATAACGTGCCATATGCGCCTTCACACGGGCAACTAACTCACTAGGGCTAAACGGCTTTGTGATATAATCGTCTGCTCCAAGACCAAGTCCTCGGATTTTGTCAATGTCATCCTTTTTTGCCGAAACCATAATAATCGGCGTATTTTTTTCATCTCGAACCTGTCTGCAGATCTCAAATCCATCTACTCCCGGAAGCATCAAATCCAAAATAAACAGATCATAATCATTTTCCAATGCTTTCTTTAAACCTGTCTCTCCATCATTTGCAACCTCAACTTCAAAACCACTCAACTCTAAATAATCTTTTTCTAAGTCAGCAATTGCCTCCTCATCTTCTACAATCAATATTTTACTCATTTACTGGTACCTCCTGATATTTTCTAATAACAAAGTACATTACGGTTCCGGTGCCTTCCTTGCTCGTAGCCCAGATTTTTCCGCCATGCTCTTCCACAATTTTTTTCACAATCGAAAGACCGATTCCACTTCCTCCCTTAGAGGAATTTCTAGATGCATCTGTCCGATAAAACCGGTCAAAAATATGCGGCAGCTCTTTTGCCCCAATTCCTTTTCCGTTATCTTCCAGCTCAATCTGAACGAAATCTCCCACATCTTTCACGCGAAGATTGATCTTTCCATGTTCTTTATCCATATATTTTTCTGAATTGGACACAATATTATTAATGACACGCTTTAACTGCTCCACATCCGCAATGATCTTTACATCACTTTCCACATAATTAAAATAGCCAAACTCAATGCCCCTTGCCTCTAGTTCCATAGCAAGATCTTCTGCACAATCATCAAAATAATCATTTACAAGAACTGTGCTGAAATTGTAAGGTATACGGTTAGAGTCAATCTTCGAGTACAACGTCAGCTCATTGATCAAAAGATCCATCTCATTTGCCTTGTTATAAATCGTCTTAATATAGCGATCCATCTTCTCCGGCGTATCTGCCACACCGTCCATGATTCCTTCTACATAACCTTTAATCGCTGTGATTGGGGTCTTCAAATCATGGGAAATGTTGCTGATAAGTTCCTTACTTTTCCTGTCATACTCTACTTTTTCTTCCGCCGTATCTTTCAGACGTTTTCTCATCTCTTCAAAATCACGGCAAAGTTGTCCAATCTCGTCATCTGCCTCAATCTCCAGCTCAAAATCTAAATTTCCATCCTTGATATTTTGCGTGGCAATCTTCATTCTTCCAAGCGGTATCACAATTCCACGATAAATCCAAAGAATCAAAAACAATGCTGTGAACATCAGGATAAATACAACCGCAATCACCATGTCAGTTATAAGCTGTTTCACTTCAGGCACAGAATCACTCACATCCGTCACAATAAAGGCACTGCCCTGTGCCCCATCCTGATACTCAAAATCAATCTGCTTTACAAGTACCTGAAGGTCACCTCCAAGATAGACGCCGCTCTCCGAAGATGAATCATAGTCTCCATATGCCGGAAGCTCTTGTAAAAGCTCTGTCTCTGCCTCTGCTCCTATATAGACCACTTTGTCATCGCGCCTTACAACCAAATACGAGTTTTTCTTTGTCAGTTCTTCATTGATTTTTTCCAAATATGTGATATCTGTCAGTGTCTCCGGCGCTGTCTTTGCCGTTTTTACTAACTTGTGAAATGTCGCTGACGTGACTTTATTTAACATATTGACCGGATTTGAAAAGCTCTTATATGTCGTTCCTGTAATATTATAATTCTTCTCGATCATCGATATCTGATACTGACTGAAACCAGTAATGACAGCAAGGGACAATCCCATCGGCAATACTATAATGATTAAAAATGCTATCACCAATCTCGTTTTTAACTTCAATAAACACACATCCTTTTCTACAATTAGTAGTATTATACCATGTGACAAAATGTAATACACCAAAGAACCACTAAATATTTATAAATTTTTTGTAAATTTATACAAAAAAATCAGATGCACACTCATTTTAAGTATTTGCATCTGACTTTTTCTTATTTTTTGAAATCTTTCTACAAGTAAGCTTTCAAAGTTTCTACTTTATCTAATTTTTCCCAAGGTAAATCCAGATCATGACGTCCAAAATGTCCGTAAGCTGCTGTCTGCTTGTAAATCGGGCGACGGAGGTCTAACATCTTGATAATGCCAGCCGGTCTTAAATCAAAGTTCTCTCTTACGATATCTACTAATTTTTCCTCTGAAAGTTTTCCTGTTCCAAATGTATCAATCATAATTGATGTCGGCTGAGCCACACCGATTGCGTATGACAGCTGAATTTCACACTTGTCTGCCAAACCTGCTGCAACGATATTCTTTGCTACATAACGTGCCGCATATGCCGCAGAACGGTCAACTTTTGTGCAGTCTTTTCCAGAGAATGCTCCGCCACCGTGACGAGCCATTCCGCCGTATGTGTCAACAATAATCTTACGTCCTGTGACACCGCTGTCTCCGTTTGGTCCACCGATTACAAAACGTCCTGTTGGATTGATAAAGAATTTTGTATTCTCATCTACCATTTCCGCAGGTAAAATCTCGTCAAAAATATATTTTTTCACGTCTGCATGAATCTGCTCCTGTGTCACTTCCGGATCATGCTGTGTCGATAACACAACTGCATCCAGTCTGGCAGGAACACCATTTTCATCATATTCCACTGTTACCTGTGTCTTTCCATCCGGGCGAAGATAAGGAAGTGTTCCATCTTTACGCACTTTTGTAAGTCTCAGTGCAAGCTTGTGTGCCAATGCGATCGGATATGGCATAAATTCTTCTGTCTCATTGGATGCATATCCAAACATCATTCCTTGATCTCCGGCACCGATTGCCTCAATTTCTTCATCTGACATCTTATTTTCTTTTGCTTCCAAAGCCTTGTCTACACCAAGTGCAATATCAGCTGACTGCTCGTCAATTGCAGTTACCACACCACATGTATGCGCATCAAATCCGTATTTTGCTCTGTTGTATCCAATCTCATCGATTGTCTCTCTTACTAATTTTTGAATATCCACATATGCATTTGTTGTGATCTCTCCCATAACCAACACAAGACCTGTTGTAATTGCTGTCTCACAAGCTACACGGCTCATCGGATCCTGCTCTAACAGTGCGTCTAAGACCGCATCTGAAATCTGGTCACAAATCTTATCCGGATGTCCTTCTGTTACTGATTCTGATGTAAATAATAATCTTTCCATTCGTTCTTTCCTTTCTTTATTTCTTTCTTTCTCTTTAAGGATTGTCCTGCTTCTTCCCTAATTAACTAAAAACAGCCCGACAAAATCGGACTGTTTTATATTCTCATAAACCAATCCTCTTATTGTTCGATTACTCGCTCAGGTTGGCACCTTCCGTTCCCGGGGTTGCCGTGGCTTCATAGATCCTTTTACCTCCACCACTCTGAATAAGAGAAAGTTCGCATTATTTAATTTGTTCCGTTGATGATAATAACACTTCTAAATACTGCCGTCAAGCACTTTTTCTATTTACCTATTTGTTTGATAAAGTTTATTACTAATACCAAAGAAAAAAAGCCTCAGAAATATGAAATTCCTAGACTTTTTGACAGGCGCCAACCAGATTTGAACTGGTGATAGAGGTGTTGCAGACCTTTGCCTTACCACTTGGCTATGGCGCCATATATTTTCTTTCTAATATATTGTATTCTAATAACAAAAAAATTATAACAAAATATTTATTCTCAGTCAATATTTTTTATTTATCAGAAAGTAAATTTCTGTTCATTAGATTACAAAATTAGTACTATACAGCACCAAATACCCTCAAAATGACCATATAAAGAGATTCGAATCTTTCTCTCTACATGGTCATTTCTGGCAGTATTTTGGTTTTATTTTGATGTTACTTGATAAAGCTTACATGCTTACAAATTTCTTTAATTGCTTTCTCTTTTCTTTCATTGAAAACAACTTTATTTTCTTCAAACAAATTTCGTCCATCTGTATCAATGGATACAATCAGAGGACCAAATTCTTTTACACGGCAGTGCCATAACGTTTCCGGCATTCCCAGATCTCTCCATTGTGCATCTATAATTTTTTCCACCTCTGAAGCAGCTACCACTGCATTTCCGGCAGGGAACACACAATGGATCGCCTTATAGTTTTTACATGCATACTCCGTGTTTGTACCCATGCCTCCTTTTCCGATAATCACTTTCACACTGGTCTGTTTCACAAATTCTTTTTCGAATTTCTCCATACGCATGCTGGTTGTCGGACCAACAGACACCATTTCGAACTTGTCATCCGCAAGAGGACGGATAATCGGTCCTGCATGAAAGATTGCAGCGTCCTTTACATTTACAGGAAGTTCTCTTCCTCCCTCAACAAGCCGTCTGTGTGCCACATCACGACAGGTTGTCATACTTCCGTTCAGATAAATAATATCTCCGATATGGATATCTGCCAGATCCTCAGCAGATATCGGCGTTGTTAAAATTTTCTTTCCATCTTTGATTTCCAACATTATAAAGTCACCCCCGAATGTGTTGTGATCGTGTAATTGAGATCTTTGTCAAAAATAATGTGCCCACGTCTGTGAGACCAGCAGCCAACATTCACGGCGACACCGATTGTAGATGGATGTCTTGCTGTGTTTTCAATATGTACACCCATTACGGAATACTTGCCGCCCATTCCCTGAGGTCCGAGTCCAATTGCATTGATTCCGTCTTCAAGCAACTTTTCCATCTCTGCCGCACGCTCATTCTCATTATGACTTCCCAGCGGTCTCATCAATGCCTTTTTAGAAAGCAGTGCTGCTGTCTCAACAGATGTTGCCACACCGACACCGACCAAAAGCGGAGGACATGCATTCAGACCATAAGAAGTCATGACATCCATTACAAATTTCGTAACTCCTTCGTAGCCCTCTCCCGGCATCAGCACCATGGCTTTCCCCGGAAGTGTGCATCCTCCGCCTGCCATGTACGTATAAATCTCGCACCGATCACTGTTTGGTATAATATCCCAGAATACTGTCGGTGTTCCTTTGCCAACATTTTTGCCTGTATTGTACTCGTCAAATGTTTCCACGCTGTTATGACGAAGAGGTGCTTCCACTGTCGATTTTATAACAGCTTCTTTTAAAAGTGTCTCTAATTCCCCGATCAGCGGGAAATTTGTTCCACATTTTACCCAAAACTGCAATACACCCGTATCCTGACAGCTTGGTCTGTTCAATTCTTTTGCCAGTACCTGATTTTTCTTCATTGTCTCGTAAATGACTTTTGAAAGCGGACTGTCCTCTTTTTCTGCCAGTTCATCCAGCTTTGCAATAATATCATCCGGCAGCACTTTTGCGATATATGACACAAAATTTGCCATATAATCCGTAAGCTGCTCTACTTGTTCTTTCTTACTCATGTTTCTGCCTCCTCTGATTTTTTGCATCTATATCAGATGCTGTTTATTTTCACAATTATAATCATCCTTTTATGGAAAGAATGGAAATGCAATCGTGAGGATAATCATACTCACAACCGTTGCTATGATAATCAATGGAAATCCTGCTTTTACAAAATCCATAAAGCGGTAACCTCCGACTCCCACAACCATAGTATTTGCCGGCATTCCGATCGGAGTTGCATAAGCACAGGAACCTCCGATTACACATGCCATCAATACTGCTCTCGGATCTGCTTCGATTCTCTGTGCAATCGACAGACAGATCGGAACCATCAATGCTGTCGTCGCTGTGTTTGACATAAAATTTGTCATCACACAACACAGAAGAAATACGACCAGCGTCAGAATATATGGAGACGGATCGCTTCCAAGTGCTCCAATTACTTTTTCTGCGATCATCTCTCCCGCTCCGGTCTTTTCAAGTGCCGCTGCCAGAGATAAAGTTCCTCCAAACAAGAAAATTGTTTTCAAGTCAATAGATTTCAATGCATCTTTTTCTGAAATCACACCGGTCAATATCAAAAGCAAAGCACCGATTCCACCTGAAACACAAAGACTGATTCCTATCTTTTCTTCAAAGATCATAGCCAGTAAAGTCAGTATCAGAATGATCAATGACATCCACTGCTTCCATTTAGGTACCTGATCAAAATCTCTTTTTGTATCGAACGCCTCCTCTTCTTTCGGATCACATTCCGGAAGTAATTTATATCCTATGGTTGCATAAAATAAAATTCCTGCAATCAGAATCGGCATCAGTAATTTTGATCTTTTGTATCCTGATTTTGCTGCAATTCCTATAACTACCGGAATTAATACCGCTGCAGTACCTGTATTTGAAAGTACTCCACTCATCAAACCTACAATTACCATAATTGCTACAATCAGCATACGTTCTGTTTTTGCAAATCTGGTTACAATTCCCCCAATTTTATTTGCCATTCCTGTTTCAAATAATGCTCCTCCTACAATGAACATCGCTACGAACAGTATCACATTACTGTCAGTAAATCCTGCAAATGCGGTCTGCACATCCAGTACATCTGTAATGGTCAGTCCGATACAGACGATCATTGATGTTACCCCAAGCGGTATTTTTTCAATAACAAACATAATCACCGCAAACAAGAGAAACAAAAGAGTTATTGTTGACGGACTCCTTTGTTTTCCTCCAATCCTTTTTTTATTCACATCACAGCGCTGTTTGCTATAGCTTTATTATAGAGGTCGTATAGATGCTTGTACATTTACTTAAAATGATACCTCCATTAAAAAAATTATGATATGTTGTATATTTGAGCATTTCTCACAAAAATTATGATATAATCAAAATAATCACGGATTAAAACCAGAAGAATTTTAGACATAATTACTATAATAAAATTTTTAATATTTTAGAAAATTAAGAAGAAATGGGGTCACTACCAATGAAAATCATTCAATTAGAATACTTTTCTGCCGTTTGTCGTTATCACAGTATTACACAAGCTGCACAAAAGCTTTATGTCACACAGCCTGCAATCTCAAACGCAATTCGAGAACTGGAAAAGGAATTTTCTATCAGTTTGTTTAGCCGTACAAAAAATCATATGGTTTTGACAAAAGAAGGGGAAGAATTTTACCAAAAAGCAAGTGTACTTCTTAACAATATTCATGAGACGACCTCAGAGCTTTATGACCTTGGAAAGCAGATTACCCCCATCCGAATCGGCATTCCTCCTCTTTTGAGTACAGTCTTTTTCCCTGATATGCTGACTGCTTTTTATAAAAAATATCCAAATATCCCCGTTGAGCTTTTTGAATACGGCTCTGTACGTGCCGCCAATCTGGTTTTAGATGATGTATTGGATCTGGCGCTCGTCAATCTGAATTTTTATGAGACTAATAAATTAAATTCTTGTCAGCTTCTTTCTGACAAGCTAATGTTCTGTATCTCCAAGAGTCATCCTCTCGCGAAAGAAAAAAGTATATCAATTGAAATGTTAAAAGATGAGCCTCTAATCATGTACAATACCGATTCCGTTCAAAACCATACGTTGCTTTCACTTTTTGATACAATCAAAGTAAAGCCTCATGTAATTTTAAATGCCAGCCAACTCTATACAATTCAGGCATTTGTCCGTGAGAATCTAGGAGGAGCTATTCTCTACTCTTCGCTCTTCAAAAATATGAACGACGTCAAGGGAATACCAATCGCTCCTACAATCTCACAGGAAATCGGTCTCGTATGGCAAAAGGGCAAATATCTAAACAGCCGCACTGAACAATTTATTGCTTTTACAAAAGAATTTATGGAAAGTCAAAAATAAACCTTCTGCTTCTAAAGTCAATTGTTACAATGAAACTGTCCACCTGCAAAACAAATTACAAAACTAATTTTCTGACTGAAGTGCGTCAAATCCAGTCTCTCTCGTTCTGATCTTCAGCGCACTTCGAATTTCATAGCTGAATATTTTTCCATCCCCCACTTCTCCCGTATACGCCGCTTTCTGAATTGCCTCAATAGTCTTTTTCTCCCATTCCTCAGAAGATACTACAATCTCAAATTTGATTTTGGGAAGCATCATAACATCTACCTCCATTCCACGCACAACGCTTTTATATCCTCGCTGAGAACCGCAGCCCATAACCTGCGACACAGTAATTCCGTTTACCTGAATAGCGTTCAATGCTTCTTTTACATCCTCAAGCTTTTCTTCCCGAACGATTGCTTCTATTTTAATCAACATAATCTGCTCTCCTTCCTTAATCCAATCCATTGAAAGACGGATATGCATTTTCACCATGCTGGGAAATATCTAATCCTACTTTTTCCTCTTTTTCGCTTACTCGAAGCGGTGTAAAAATTTTTACAATTGCCGCACAGATTAATGTACCCAAAACTGCAATCACAATTGTAATCAAAATTCCTATTATCTGTGCACGGAACAGACGAAAATCACCGAATACTAAGCCATCCCACTTGGCCACGCTGTTAATAGAACTTTTTGCAAAAATTCCGGTTGCAAGTCCGCCCCAAATTCCTCCTATTCCATGACACCCAAAGGCATCAAGCGCATCATCTATTTTTACCCGCTCTTTAATAAAGCCAACTCCAAAATAACAGATTGGACTAACGAGTGCTCCAATAATAAATGAAGACCAAATCGGTACAAACCCGGCTCCCGGTGTAATTGCAACAAGCCCAACCACAAGACCGGTAGAAGCTCCAACCAGTGTTGGTTTTCCTTCTTTCAGAACATCAATCAACATCCAGGACAGTAATGCGGTCGCTGCAGATACCGCAGATGTCATAAATGCATGTGCAGCCAGCCCATTTGCTCCGAGTGCACTTCCTGCATTGAATCCAAACCATCCAAACCATAAAATCGATGCCCCAAGGACAACAAACGGAATATTGTGAATCCGGTAAGTCGTATGTTCATATCCTCTTCGTTTTCCAATTAAAACAGCAAGAACCAGTGCACTGATTCCGGAACTTATATGGACCACGTCTCCGCCGGCAAAATCTACTGAACCGATTTCAGCCAGCAAACCGCCCTCACCCCACACCATATGTGCCAGCGGATAGTAAACAATAACCGACCAAAATATTACAAAGAAAAACAACGCCTTAAATTTCATTCTCCCTACAAGTGCACCCGTAATCAATGCCGGCGTAATCATCGCAAACATCATCTGAAATGCCGCAAACACCAAATGCGGAATTTTTTCAGAATATGGGCCCGTTTCCATACCAATATCTGAAAAAGCAAACCATCTAAAATCGCCGATTATACCTGCATGATTTCCACCAAATGCGAGTGAATACCCAAATAAAACCCACATGACAACCGAAATCCCCATAATAGCCACACATGCCATCATCGTGTTCCCTACATTTTTACGTCTGACTAACCCGCCATAAAAAAATGCTAAACCTGGTGTCATAAAGAAAACCAATGCTGTCGAAATCATAACAAATGCTGTGTCTCCTGTATTCATAACCACTCCTCCTTCAAAATCCTTTCCATGCTCCTGGCATCTTCTTTGAAGGAGACATTCTCTCCGACAAAGCAGGTGTGCCTCTTTGCACGGAGTTTCTGTTACATCTATACAATAAAAAAAGTGTCTAGAAATCTTCTAAACACCTTTGTTGGAATAAAGTATAACATACTTTAAATTAACAGACAATAGTCAATATTAACTATCTTTCCTCTGATTCTTCTACGATTTTCAAAAAATCTGCTTCTTCCTGCTTTGGTTTCGGAATAAATTTGTTTGCAATTCTTCCCTTTCCACGCTTTTTCACATAAAAAAATCCAATAATTGAAAATACAACCGCTCCAATAAAATTCACAAATAGATCTTTCATTGTATCCAAAAGCCCAATATCCAAATAACCACCAAGTCCAAGCTCTTTTCCATTTACTATCACGCTGTTAATATCTCCAATATGAATCACTTGATTACCGCCCGTTGGATCAAGCATCACTGTATTGATACTGTTTACAATCGTATCCTTCTGTGTGTCCATCCCGAAAAATAAATCCATACCGCACTCAAAAAATTCCCACATCACACCAATTGTCATTGAAAAACAAAATGCTACCACTGCCATGTAAAGCGGTGACAAATTGAACTTTGCTCTCTCATCCCGATTAAGAATATCTACTAACGAAAAACCAATTGCGGCTGCTAAAAATCCATTCAAAGTATGAAGCATTGTATCCCAATTGGGAACGCGCGTATAATATGCACCGATCTCCCCCAAAATTTCTGCCGAAAATATAAACAGTAAAATAATAATCTCCAATGTCGTCGGAAGTTCAATCTTTAACTCTACTTGGAGAAAGCTCGGAACAATCAACAGCAATAAAGTCAATACACAGTAAAACACATCTTCGTAATTCCTGTTTAAAATCTGTAGAATCATCACCAGGATTACCAATGCTCGAAGTACCATATACACCACAAAAGAACTTTTATGTTCTTTTATTTCCATCTTTAATGCTTTCCAGCGAATTCTCAACTTTTGTCTCATCTTTCGTCCTCTTTCTTTCATTTTACCTACTTATCTTACCTCTTTCTCTACAATTCTTCAACCTTTTAATTGTTAACTATTATTTATATATAGTTGACAATTAACCTTGTATAACGTATACTTAATTAAAAATGTATTTATTTACAATAATCTTATGGAGGAAACTTATATGCAAAAAACCAACTTTAAAACACTGGATCTATGTATGATTGGTGTAGTTACTGCCGTCATCGTTATTATGGCGCAAATATCCATTCCAATGCCTCTTGGTGTTCCAATGACCATGCAAACCTTTGCCATCACACTAGCCGGAATTATACTCGGCTCTAAAAAAGGAGCTGTAGCTTCTCTCATCTATGTGCTGCTTGGAGCAGTTGGTGTTCCCGTATTCGCGAACTTTAGCGGTGGATATCAACTTTTGGTTGGCCCAACCGGTGGTTTTATCATCTCATTTCCAATTATGGCGTTCATTATCGGACTTGGCGTTGAGTACAAAAATCGTTTTAAAGGCTGTTTTACTTTTTGTCTGATTCTCGGAACATGCATTAATTATCTTTTTGGTGTTGTTATGTTCTGTATCATCATGCACAGCACCGTTTGGGTTGCACTCACAGCTTGTGTGCTTCCATTTATTCCTACTGCTATTTTAAAAGCCATCTTGGCAAGTATACTTGGATTAAATCTAAGAAAGAGAGTCCCGGGATTATCCTAGGGCTCTCCTTTATTATGCAAGCATTTTTCATTACATAGAACAAAATTCTCACAATAAAAAATATCGAAAGCTTTAAACTTTCGATATATTTTAAAGGCGCCAACCAGATTTGAACTGGTGATAGAGGTGTTGCAGACCTTTGCCTTACCACTTGGCTATGGCGCCATATCTAATTGTAACCACAAGAACATATCCTGTGGCTTAAGTGACTCCTACGGGAATCGAACCCGTGTTACCGCCGTGAAAGGGCGATGTCTTAACCGCTTGAC
>OGJC01000142.1_pt1 | contig 89731 bp, 81 predicted proteins | sample 1571941 | NCBI WGS metagenome assembly OGJC01 (sample SAMEA2582100, study PRJEB24529) | metagenome | biome: Human gut stool | place: China | collected 2011 | reverse complement strand
GCATCCGGGAATGGATGCCCACCCACCTTTGCAATGAAAACAAACAATCGAAAGTCAGCGGGTCCTGCACCGCAGCGGCGTCAGCGCCCCCGATCCCATTCGGGCTTCCACGTGTACTGCATGTCGTAGGCGCTGGACCAGAACATGTACTCGTTTTCGACACCGGTTACGAAAATGTCGATTAGTTCCCGTTTGCGTTTTTCGGACAGTCCTTCGGCCAACCGTTCGATATGTTCGATCAACCATGCGGAGCCTTCCCAGAACTCCTCGGTCTTATACATATCGACCCAGCTCTTGTAAGGGTTGGCGTCCAGCGTGTCCGCGAATTCACGGGCGAGACGCTGGCCATAGTCGGCATATACCCACGCACACGGCAGCACGGCCACAAGAATGTCGACCAATTCCTTGCCATAGGCGATGGAAAGAATGTTCGACGTGTATGCGCGTGCGAATGCGGATTGCCGCACGCCGGCCATCTCCTCCTCACTCACGCCGTAGCCGGCCATATACTTGCGATGCACATTGGTCTCCACGTTGAAGATCGCGCTTTGCACGCCGACCATGAACTGCATGACCTCGGTATCGTCGGTCTTGGTCAGGGCCAACGCGTGCACCTTGGCGTAATCGGAGAGATAGCGGTAATCCTGCAGCAAATAGAAGGCGAACTTCTCACGTTGCAGCGTACCCTCGCCAAGCTCACGCAGGAATGGCTGACGGTAGCCTTGCTCCCATACCAGATCGGCTGCCTCGCGCATGCGCTGCGCGAATGGGGGAAGATTGTCGAGCCGAACACCGCGTGCCGGATCATATGGTTTGTTGATTGCAGACATCATATCGCTCAAAGATATGCCTCCCTACGCTGGTATTAACCATCAGGTTCAAAGGGTCAGGCCTTACGCCTATCTCAACCCGGTTGTACGGGTTCCCCTGCATTACGCCGTTCATTATGGCAATACCGGCAGACACCCCATCTCGCTTCCGTGACGTGCCGCCGAACGCGGAACGTCGCCTCCTATGTCAGCTCAGCAGATCAAGCAGATCGTCCTTGGTGAGCGAGCCGACGCCGCCCGAAGCGCCACCGTCGGTGAATTGCCGTGCCAGCCGGCTCTTGTCCCGCTGTAACTTCAGCATGCGCTCCTCAATGGTGTCTTTCGCCACAATCCGGTACACGTTCACGTCCTGTGTCTGCCCGATGCGGTGTGCGCGGTCAGTGGCTTGGTTCTGCGCAGCCTCATTCCACCAAGGATCGGCATGAATCACCACGGATGCACCGACCAAGTTCAGGCCGGTATTGCCGGCTTTGAGCGAGATCAGGAACACAGGCACATCATCGCCATTGAACTCATCCACCAACTCCACGCGCTTCCTCTTCGGCGTCTCACCGGTAATCGCATGGAACGCAACGCCGTGTTCGGCGAGTCGCACGCCAATCAGGTCAAGGAACGACGTGAACTGCGAGAAGATGAGCACCTTCTTGCCCTCATCCATGCAGTTGGCCACCAAATCGTCGATGGCTTCAAGCTTGGCCGAGCCGTTTTTCGCGTCCGCATACACCAACCGAGGATCGCAGCAAAGCTCGCGCAGCAACGTGAATTCCGCAAGAATGCGAATCCTGCTCGTGTTGAAATCGGCATCCCGTGTTTTGGTGAGTGCGGCGCGCAGCCGCTGTTCGTGCGCCGCATACAGTTTGCGCTGCTCCCCCGCCAGCTTCACGGTCACGACGTTCTCGAACTTGTCGGGCAGATCGGTAAGCACGTCCTTTTTCAACCGTCGTTTGATGAACAGGCCGACCAACGCCCGCAACTTGTCAACCATGACGGACTGTTCCGGACCGGGCGCCAGAATCGGCTGCTCGTACCGTTCGCGGAATCGCGTATAAGTGCCCAGCGGCCCCGGCATAAGAAAATCGAAGATGCTCCACAGTTCGCTCAGACGGTTCTCGATTGGCGTGCCGGTCAATGCGAAGCGATGCGCGGCGTTCACCTGCTTGACCACTTTCGCCACCTTGGTGGCGTGGTTCTTGATGTATTGCGCCTCGTCGAGCACCATGCATGCGAACCTGCAGCCGGCGTATTCGGCGATATCGCGACGCAACAGATCGTAGGATGTAATGAGTATGTCCGGACAGTCCTCGCTTTCGGAGGATGCCTCGGAAACGGAGGATGACGAGGACTCCGATTCCGCCATTGCCCGTAGCCGCCGCAGCACGTTGCGGCGTTCCGTCTTGGTGCCGGCCACGACCTCCACGGTAAGATCGGCAGTGAATTTCTCGCATTCCACGGCCCAGTTGTAGACGAGCGATGCCGGGCAGACGATGAGCGTCGGGCCATTCCCCTTACGCGCCTCGACAAGGGCAAGCAGTTGCACGGATTTGCCCAGGCCCATCTCATCGGCGAGAATGCCACCGAATCCCTTGTCCCATAATGTGGAAAGCCAGCGGAATCCCTCCTCCTGATATGGCCGCAGCACGTTGCGCAACGCTTGCGGTACCTCATAGCGACTCGGATCGATGACCTTCACATCGTTGACATACGAGGTGAAGGATGCGTTTTTGCGTTCATCCGGCACCTGTGCGTCCAGTAGAAACGCCTGATAGCCCGGAATGGCGATGGTTCCGCCGTCAAGTTGCGTTCCGGTCAGGTCAAGATCCGAGGCAATACGATCGAGTTCACCCAAATCGGCATCCCGCAGATCCACGAAGGTGCCGTCGTGCAGCCGATGGTAGCGACGTCTGCGCCGATAACTGTCAAGCAGTGCACCGACCTCGTTCATCGGTACTTCGTCGGCGATCGGCGAAATCTCGACAAGGTTCGATTCGACCGACAACCCGACCTTGACGCTCGGCTTCGACGGAGACATCAAGCCGTCGAAGGCGGCAGTGGAGAACACCTGACCCATCGATTTGAGAATCTCCACACCTTCGGTGATCAGCAGCAGAATGGCGTCTTCATCCTCTTCCCTGACACGCGCCGGATTGGTGGCGCTCCATGTCGGAAACAGCTGACGCGCCACTTGCACAGCGAGCGTCTCACATTCCTGATCGCGCTTGACCAGCGAAGCCTTGGATGTGGAATCGGGTTTGACGACGCCACGCAACTCCTTGGCTGCGGGGACCAGCTGAAATACGAAGTCCCCATATCGTGCCACGACTTCACAGGTCACTCCGTACAGGTCACGGTCCAGATAATATTCAATCCGGCATTCCGCACCGATCGCATAGGCGACTTCCTGCGGCACATGCAAGCCGATGCCGGCGTCGGCGAGCGCGGGAAGTATGGTGCGTGCGAACATGGGCCAGTCCTCTTCGGCGATGAATACGCCGTCCGGATCGCCTACGCATAGTGAGGAGAGCGGGCCGAATGCCGGTTCCATTGCAGCGGAGCAACGGTAGAGTGCGGTATCTGCGTAGCCATTGGTCTGGGCGCAGATTATATAACGGCTGTGTTGGCCCGTTACCGTGCCCATGATCACCTTGTCGGCGATGATGCGTATGCCGCGATCTTCACCGTGACGTTCGTACGATACGTTGAAGCCGAATGCCGGATTTCCTTCGATGATGTTGAGTTCGCCGGTATGGCTCAGTCCGGAGGCGACCATGATGGACGTGGGCTTGCGTTGCGCCGGCCCGGCGATGTCGTCAGTCTCCATGGCATGCGTGTTCTCCGATGCCTCTCCGTTCGGGAGGGGCAATGGCAATGCGTCGTGCAGGTCGAGCAGGTCACAGACCTCCCAATCGGTGAGGAGCAGGTCTCTTTGCACGGTTACGGCATCACCGTAGGAGTATTGGTTTTGCATCTGTGAGATGGCACGTGTAGCGAGCACTCGGTTGAGCAATGTCAGGACGCTTTGCGAGAACCGGTCGAGCATATCCGGCGTATGGGTGAAGGCCAGCTTACGCCCATATGATTCATAGGCTCCCGTTCGCATGTTGGATACGAATCTCGAGATGTTTTTCAGAACGTACGAGGTGTTGCCGTGGCCGATGCGCAGGCTCAGCGACCAGGTCGTTCCTTCGGTGAGCGTGATCGTCGGTTCAAGATGCACGCTGCCCGGCAGCACGATGGCCAGGCCGTCGTTGTGGGAGCCGCCCGCTTTGCCATGGTGGTCGGGCGCCAGCCATCCTTGTTCTTCGCCCAATCGCTGTTTCGCATTGGCGATGCGTTTAAGCAGGTCGAGCTGGGAGTCCTTGTTCGACGTATGTCGTTCGGCATCGATTCGCCTCATGTAGTCGGCGATGTATCGTGGGGTGGCATTGCCCGGCTGGTAGCCGTGGAAACGTTCCGGGGTTTGCACGAACAGCATGATCATTGCGGCGAGGTGCTTGCACATGCCGGTATAGCGGGATCCGGTTCCGGCGGAACGTCCGTCGGCGCTTCGACGGAATCTCCGGCCGAAGCCGTGTGGGCTTTGGTAGGCGTCGGTATCATCGTTGCCGTCGTCCACGTGACCGAATGCGGGTTCCCTGCCGAAATCGTCGTAATCGGCATCCTCGTAATCGTAGATTTCGTCGTCATCGGAGAAACTACGATAGCCGAAGCTGTCGCGGTATCCTCTGTCGTGAGCGGAATCGGCGCCTGCGAAGGCAGGGCAGCTGCAGTAGCGTGCGAGCAGCAGCTGGTCGCCCATATCGACGGTGGCTTGCACCGTGTAGTTGCTGGAAGGCGAAGTGGTGCCGCGTACGGAGGCGCTCAGTGTGATACGGTCCGCTTCAGGATCGTTCAGACAGTACAGATCCCGCATCTTGGCGCGCCATTGGTTGGTGATGCCGCGGGCACGCTGAAGCACCGCCGTGTTGCATTCGCTATGCAGCTCGTCGGAAAGCCACGTGAGTTTACCTGGCACTTTTCGCCTTTCGCCTCGCTCTGCCATTATGTTGTCGACGGTGCCGCCGTTATCTGGAGCGCTTGGTCAGCGGCTCCCATGGGTCAAGTTCCACCGGCTCCGCGGTAAGCAGCGAACGGGTGGCTTCATCGAGGTATTCCTTGCGGATGATGATCTCAGTCACATAGCGGTCGAACCATGCGTCGGACGCCACGTAGTATCCGTCGTCGCCGTTGTCTTTGCCCCAGCTGTTTTCGACCTTCCAACGGTTCGGTCTGCCGTCGCCGTCAAGGTTCACGCCGGTGAAGGTCATGGCGTGGTTGCTCGGAGAATCGCCGTATTCAAGGCCTTGCGCCTTATCGAAGGCGAATTCGGTGCCGAACAGTTGGTCCACGCGCACACTGTCGCGGTCGAAGTATCCCGCGGAACGCAGGGAGAACTGCGTGCAGTCGCAGGCGAACCAGATCGGATGCCCGGCGCTGATCTGATCGATGGCCGCCTTCTTGAACGCGTCGAGCGGCACGTTGATGAATTCCATGTCACCCGCCTCAGCGACGTTCGCGGTGAAACGGATGCGGTAGCGCGTATTGAATGGGCGGGATTCCATCGGAACGTTGCATAGGGTGACCAGGTCGTTCACGTCGAGCGGCACGTACTTCCTATAGAATTCGATCGGAGTGATGCCGAACTCGCGAATCTGCCTGCGCTCGTCCTTGCCGGATTTCGGTTTGTCAGCCTTCTTGTCGGAACCTATCCCGTCGGAACCGGCGTCCTTCTTGTCGTCGTCACTGGTGCGCACCAGAAAATCGAATGTCTCCGGCGGCTCGCCCAACGCAATCGCGCACATGCGGTATACGGTCGACATGTCCTCGTTTTTCAGCGTACGAAGCTCGTCGATCGGCGTACCGGCCGCATGCCTATCACGCAGATCGGCCGCGAACTCACGCAGCTTGGAGTTGAGATACTGTTTGAAGGCATCAGAATCCTTGGAATTCGCGGACTCCGGGTATGCGCTCTTCGGAACGAGCCCGTACTTGTTCACCAAGGCGGCGAACATTTGCCACCAGCCGCCATCATCGGCCGGACCATCGTTGATCTCCTGAAAGATACGGCTATCGGTCGGCTCATCGAGTGTGGCGAGCACGTTTTCCAGATACGTGTTGGATTTCTCCATCGCATCCCAGAAGAACAGGTATGTTTCCGAGAATTCGAAGTCGTCGAGGTTCCACGTATGCATGAGCTCGTAGCGCAGCGTGTTGAGCGAGGCGAACATCCAGCAACGGCCGGAACGACGCTGGTTGGTGATTGACCCCTGTTTCAGCTCGATGGAAAAGTCACGCGGCAGCGAGCGCTGTCCCTTGTAGTCGGTGGCCGCTTCGAGTACGCCGGCGGAGACGGCCGCATTGGCGGCCACGAGGTTGGCCCGATCGGAGTTGAAGTCTTCGGCGTACCGTTTGAGCAGTTGTCTGTCGATTGCCTTTTCGTTGGTGTCATTGGATTCAATCATGCCGTTGATTGTCGTCGTATGCCCCGACTTGCGGCGGGCGGCGGCCACATGAATGTGACCTTCGCATCTGTAGTCGTCGGAGGAGCTCAGGATTCTCCGCTGGTAGGCAGTCGCGGAACGTGCCACGGAATTTCAGGTCATGCCAGACTGCGGGGTCTGCGGTCATCGATTTTCGCTTTCGATTCGTTCGATGGCGCATTCCAGATCGCGCAATCGGCAGCGTAGCTCTGATTCCACGTCGACGCCATTGCGCTGGGCGTCACGCAGTATCGCGATGATCCGATCGGCGTACTGGTGGTCGTGGCCGGTATCGGACGACTGCGACTCGGCGGTGTATGCCTGTTCGAGTTGGGTCCGGTTCGCTGATTTGGCGACGCGTGAAACGACTTTGGCGGCTCTTGGCAGTGCGCCTTGGGCGTGTGAGATACCTTCGAGCACCGACTTGCGTTGCTTCTCCTTCTGTTTCATCCTCTCCCATAATTGCAGCGTCTCTTCAGCGGACTTCGGAGCATCCGATTCCGTTGCAACCGCATCATCGGGCATGAATACGTGCGGATGGCGGGTGATGAGCTTGTCGACCAAGCGGTCGCATACCTCATCGATGCCGAATGGATCGGTCTCGTCATGCGCGCACACCTGTGCCTGGAACACGGATTGCAGGAGCATATCGCCCAGTTCCTCGCGCATGTTCTCGCGGTCGTCGATTTCGACCGCGTCGATGTACTCATAGGTTTCCTCGAGCAGAGGTTTGAGCAGGGATCGGTTCGTCTGCGAACCGTCCCACGGGCAGCCGCCCGGCTCGTGCAGTATTCGCACCACGGCCTTGACACGATCCAAGGCGGAGACCGCTTCGATTACCGGATTCAGCTTTGAGCAATACTCGAATCCTTCGGGAAGTTCGTACGCGTCACATGCAGCTTGAGTCATAACGCCAATTCTTGCCGCACGTCCCGACCGAATCATCACTGCCGCCGCTTTCATGCCGATGCGTGCCTTCATGCGGAATCAGTCTACGATGACTTCAGGGACCATGAGATGAGAAAGAGGAACCCGTGCGTTACCACAATGCAGTAATACGTCGTCTGATTGCCGTGAGCATGGCTTGTCTGCTGTCAATCGGCTTCGCCGCAGGCTATCATGCCGACTACTCCATGGCCGCAGAGGCTACCGATGATACCGGCGCCGGCGAGCTCGCCACCGATGTACTTGACACACTTACCGTCAAGGGTCGTGCGCCGAAGACCGGGTACAAGCGGGCACAGTTCGGTGAAGCCTGGAAGGATGTCGACCATAACGGATGCGATACACGCAATGACATTCTTAACCGTGATTTGACGAACGTAAAGCATAAATCGCATACGCAGGATTGCGTGGTCAAATCCGGCAAGCTGCAGGACCCGTATACCGGTAAGGAAATCAAGTTTAAGAAAGGCGCGAAAACCTCTACCGCCGTGCAAATCGACCATGTGGTTTCCTTAAGCGACGCCTGGCAGAAGGGCGCACAGAAGCTTAGTAAGAGCAAGCGAACCGAACTCGCCAACGACCCGTATAATCTGCTAGCTGTAGACGGATCCGCCAATCAGAAAAAATCCGATGGTGATGCGGCTACGTGGCTGCCCTCCAACACAAGCTTCCGCTGCGAGTACGTGGCACGCCAGATCGGCGTGAAGCATAAGTATTCATTGTGGGTCACTCAGGCGGAGAAGGAAGCGATGAATAAGGTGCTGGGCTCCTGTCCGACGCAGGCCGTTCCCGACTATACCGGCACGAACACCGGCGAACAGCCTCAGACCGCAACCGCCGAACCGACTCAGGAACCTTCCTCCGAGCCTACTCAAACCGAGCAGCCCTCCACCGAGCAGACGGAGCAGTCTCAGACGCAAACCGAACAACCCGCTCCGGCTCCTCAAGTACAGCAAGACGACAGTTCCAATGTCTACTACCAGAATTGCTCCGCCGCGCGTGCCGCCGGGGCGGCACCGATCTATCAAGGTCAGCCGGGCTATCGTTCCGCATTGGACCGTGACCATGATGGGGTTGCCTGCGAATAGCGAACAACCACTCGTAAGTGATGCCGGACGGAAGTTGGACTCCGTCCGGCATCACTTGTTATCGCCTGTCATCTGGACTGTTGGGGATTCGCGCAGTTTCGCGATATCGTCACGTAGTCGGTCGACGGCGTCGGTCAGTTCGGCGACGTTGTTGCTCAGCCGCGTGGTTTCCGATTCCGTCTCATTGGCACGCTTATCGGCTTCATCGCTCACCCGGTCGACGATCCATGACGCGAGCGTTGCGGTGATGACGCTGATCAGGGCGATGCCGGCGATCATAAGACCCACGGCGATGCACTTGCCTTGCCATGTCACCGGCGACATGTCGCCATAGCCGACCGTCGTGGTGGTGACGAACGCCCACCATATGGCCTTGCCGAAATCGGTGATGGTAGTGCCCGGAGCATTACGTTCCACATCCAATTCCGCAAGCGAACCAACGTAGATCAGCAGTATCACGCTGGAACATACGTAGAGTGTGATGCGACCACGTACCGCCATGCCGCTGGTGCGATTGAGCACATTCAACACGGCCACCAGTCGCAGCAGTCTCAGCGGTCTGAAAATCGGCAGCATGATCGAGATGAGCAACAGCAGGTTGTTCTTGAACCAGGTCTTCCTATCGTGCGCCAGCGAAATCGAAACGACGTAGTCGATGATGAACACGATCCAGATGACGTTGATCGTGGTTTCACACAGGGAGACATGCGTCCGTGCCAGCACCTCCCATGAATACGCGAGCAGGAACACCAATGCCAGTACGGTCAGCGGCCATTCGGTCATTCGTTGCCATTTGTTCAACGTCACAGCTCCCGCCTTTCCTCCCTAATGCCATCATACGGGCATTCTTTCGGCGTCGAGCCCGGCCTGAGCCTTACGTATGGCTGGCATCATTCATCGACGAAGGCGATCTTCCGGCTTTCGGCCTTTCGGCCACGCAACTCAGGCAGAAGAATCACAGCCAATACGACGGCAAGGACCGCAGTGAGCAGGTCGGCGAAGGCCTGCGCGGCAATGACCCCGTGATATCCGGCGAGTCCGCTGCCGGCGAACAAGGTGATGGCGAGCATCACGCCCTGACGGCTGACGGACAGTAGCAGTGCGCCCAGGGCCTTGCCTGCGGATTGGAACGTGCAGGTGGTCACGAGCACCACCGACACGCATACGGTGCTCAGCAGCTGCACACGTAGTATGCCGGTGCCGAGATCGACGATGCCGGTGTCGGTGCTGAAGAATCCCATCAACGGGCGAGCACAGGCGATCAGCACCGCGGTCATGACCAATGCGAGCATGCCGAGGAACGAGTATGCGAATTTCAGCAATGCCTTCAACCGACTCATGTTTCCGGCACCATAGTTATAGCCGATGAGCGGCTGGCCGCCGAAGGCGAACGCCACGAGAATCATCACGGCGATCATCACGATCTTCAATGCGATGCCCATGGCCGCCACCGCATCGTTGCCGTATGGCAGCAGGAAGAGGTTGACCATGACAATGCCAAGGCTTTGCATGAGATTGGTAACGGATGCCGGAATGCCGATGGCGAAGATGCCGCTTGCCTCCTGCCTGCTGATATCAAGATGTCCGCTTCGGAACATGAGCCGTGGATCGATGGACAGGTTGCGGCTGCGTTTAAGCAGGAACCACACGAAGTAGAGGTCGGTGCAGATGTTGGCGATGACGGTCGCGCCTGCGGAACCGGCCGCGCCCCAGCCGAACACGTGGATGAACAGCGGGTTCAGGCAGATGTTGATGGCGGTTCCGGCGATCGAACCGACCGCGGAGGGGCCTGCGAAGCCTTCGGTGCGCAGTAGATTGCTTGGCGTCATCGATACGATGATGAACGGCGATCCGAGAATGATCAGCGAATAGAACTGCGAGGCATACCGCCATGTGGAATCGTCGGCCCCAAGCATCGTGAGGATCGGATCGTGGAACGTCAGGCCCAATATGATGACGATGATGCCGGTGAACACGGCTCCCCAAAAGCAGAACACGCTCAGTCGCCGGCCGTCATCGAAACGACCTTTGCCGTAGAGGCGCGAGATTACGGAGCTTCCGCCGAGTCCGAAGATGTCGCCAAGCGCAATCATCACGGTGAATACCGGTGTCGCGATGGACACGCCGGCCACCATGTCGGTGTTGCCGGTGTGCGCGATGAAGTAGGTGTCCACGGTGTTGTAGACGAGGGTGACCATCATGCTCAGCACGACGGGTATGGCCAGAGTCATGTATGCGCGCGGAATCGGCGCCTTCTCAAACAGTTCGTTATCCATATCAGGTGTAGAGGGTACAACCCTAAGCGGGACATTCGTCAATCGACGAGACGAAATCGTCCACGGAGCGAGTCAGGGATACATCAGGGAATTTCCCAATCCGCGGCGACATGGGTTCATCAGGATTGTCCGTATGGATCTTTTGGGTAATATTCCATGGCTGATTTCCAGCGGCGAATCCTCAGCCTTTCAAAGGCATGCGATTGTCGAGCGACTGACCGTTGGCGTAGCAGCGCACGTTGCCCAATGCGATGGCGATGATGCGCCGTTCCGTCACTTCCAGATGGTTGCCGCCCGCCACATGCGGGGTGATGAGACAGCGCGGTTCATGCCACAATGGCGAGTCGGCCGGCAACGGTTCAGGTTCGGTCACGTCGAGGCCGGCACCCCGTAGCTCGTTGCCTGCGAGCGCCGCTGCAAGGGCTTCGGAATCGATGGCATCGCCTCGGCCCGCGTTCAGTACCAGCGCTTCGGGTTTGAGCAGTGCCAGTCGATCGGCATTCAGCAGATGGTGCGTGGCCGGTGTGGACGGCACGCTCATGGCGACGACGTCGGCGTATGGCAATGCCTGTTCGAGTGATTCGAAGCCTATCGTGTGGTCGATGCCTTCCGCTTCGACGGATGGGTTACGTCGTACGCCGATGGTTTCCATGCCGACGCTCTTGCACAGTCTGGCGAAGTGCGAGCCGATGTCGCCGGTGCCGATCACCAATGCGGTCATGCCCGATGGGCTTAATGCACGGCCTGCGTCAGTCCAGTCTGCGTTGGCTTGATTGCCGGCATAGACGTGTAGGTTCTTCATGAGCGCCCACATCATGGCGAACATGTGCTCGGATACGCTCTGCCCGTATGCGCTGGAAGCGTTGGTGAGCATGGATCCGGGTTGCAGTACGCCGGGCCGCTGGTATTTGTCGACGCCGGCGCTCCAGGTTTGCAGCCATTCGAGTCTGGGGCATTGCGAGCATTCCTCCGGCGGTACGTTTCCGATGATCGCAGTCACCGATGCGCGGAATTCCTTCGGGATGCGGGCGCTCCAGTTCATACTCCCCCGCTGCGTCGAGTCGCCTACGAATTCCTGCGGCACTCCCCTGGCCGCACGCGTGAATTGCGCCTTCTCCGACTCCGTCAACGGCAGACAGTTGACGATGAGCTTGTGATTGTTCTCAATTCCCATGGTCCTAACCCTAGAGTGAGCACCAGATAACCGTCTCAAATGCAGTCTCATTTTTCGGTCTTGTGCGGCTCTCTGACGACTGTGGTTCGCAGCCAGAGAAATTGTCTCGATCCCATCATTCGGGACATCTAGCATGGATTGCATGGCGCAGTCGCATGTTCTTCAGATCAAACGCATATATGATTCCGCGCAGCCGACCGACGGTTACCGTGTTCTGGTGGACCGGGTGTGGCCGCGCGGCGTTTCCAAGGAGCGTGCGGATCTTGACCGTTGGGCTAAAACGGAGGTGACGCCCACCACGGACCTGCGCAAGTGGTTCGCCCATGACCCCGCTAAATTCGACGAGTTCAAGGCACGGTACATCGAGCAGCTTGACGGGCGCGATGAGGCCGCCGAATTCGTGTCGGACGTGCGCGACCATCTGCGAACAGGAAACGTCACCCTGCTCTATGCCGCCAAGGATCCCGCTTGCAACCACGCCGTCATCCTACGTGACTGGATCGCCGAGCATCTGTGACCCACCGTTGCCGGTGAACGGTGTCAGACTCCCAGTTCGTCCGTATCGAAGATGATGGTCACGGGACCGTCGTTAGTCAAGTTCACGCACATGTGGGCTCCGAAACGGCCTTCCTTCACCGCAAGGCCTTCGGCCCGCAGTGTTTCGTTGAACTGCCGCCACACCTTGTCGGCATGGTCCGGCGACCCTGCCTTCACGAAGCTTGGGCGATTGCCTTTGCACACGTCCGCATACAACGTGAATTGCGAGATGGAAAGGATCGAGCCATTCACATCGTGAATGGAACGGTTCATTTTGCCGTTGTCGTCTTCGAACACACGCAGATTCGAGATCTTGTGCGCCAGCCATGCGATCTGCTTGGCGCCGTCCGAATCCTCTACGCCGACAAGCAGCACATATCCGACGCCGATCCGCTGTGGTTCGAAGGTGGGATCCCGTTCGCCGGTGAGTTCATCAATCACATCCACGGACCCGTCGCTGACTTTCTGAAGCACAATACGCATGCCTCTTTCATACCTCATTCCTCGTCGTGGTAACGGATGCACCGCTCATTGTTCGGTTTTGCCCAGTGGCATCGTATTATTCCATCCTGTCACCCCATCCGTACAGCACATACCGGAATGGAGGTTTTGAACCGGAACGTCGTTATCCCCGGCCTCCGGCATTGGCGGTTATTGAATTTCAACCCGTTCTTTTCTTCGATGGATACCGGCTCATAGTCCCTCCTCACCATGCTGCATGCATCGCTGAATCACCCCTATGACGTATTCAATAGAATCGGCGCAATCATGCCTGAGCCACTCCGAGACGATCGCCATCAACCCTTGAATATAAAACGCCATGATGTAGCGTCTGTCCTGGTTCGGCACATGGTAACGGTCAAGGATCGGCGTGAACACATGGAAGAACATCCGATCGTAGTTTTTATCCAACCCCAGCGCCGCCGCGTTGTTCATGGCCGCGCGGAACAGTCTCTTGTTTTTCTTGATATAGCTCAGGTACGGCGTCAGATATTCCGGCGTGACGAGATACAGCTCGTCCACCGGACAGGTGCGCAGTTTCGTGGCAAAGGCTTCCACATCCCTGTTCATATGAATGAGGAAATGGTCGTTCATATATCCGACGCTCTCCGACAGCAGATCCGTCATCGACTCATAATGCAGATAGAACGTGGAACGGTTGACGCCAGCCACCTCACAGACCTCCTTGACCGTGATATAGGCGAGGTCTTTCCGTTCGAGAAGCTTCAGAAGCGCCTCGTCCATCCTGTCGGCCGTTGCGAAATACTTGCTTTCCGATTTGTTCAAATGCGTTCCGTCTTCTTTCTTGGGATCCTGCCATGCAGCAGCCTTCGAAAAATCGCCCTTGCCCGTTTCATGTATTACTTCTCGCTTATTTCTTTCGCCAGTTCCATGATTTCAAAGGCATATTTCTGCTTACCTTGTGCCAGCAGCTTCTTGTAGATGGGATAATTGACGCCCATCCCCAACAGTCCGATGATGCCGACGATTACGCCGAGGACGAAGGCAACGGTTGTGCCGCCGCCGATGACATTCATGGAAAGGCACATTCCCACACCGGCCACCAATGCGGATATTATGCCAAATGTGTAGGTGAAAACCGTGGCTGGGAGCTTCGCCCTGTTGTCCAGCTTGCGGAGTGCGACCACCTTGGACGTGTCCTTCGGCGCGTATTCGTTGGCGAGTTGTTCCGCGTAAATCTTATCGGTGTCCATGGCTTTCCGTCTCTTTCGTTTGATGGTCTTAATGTGACGGTTTCATGATATCCGTGAAGATCAGCGAGCCGAACGACACCGACAGTGCTTTGTGTTGATTTCAGAAATGTAGCCGGCACAGGCCACGGCCGGATGACGGTGCGGGCATGGGGATCCGCCCCTTGAAGATTCGGGAACGTTCCGTATGCTCCGCACCGTCATTATGCGGCGATTCAGTTGGTGCCGATGCTCATGGTCTCCGGCAGTGTGCTGCCGCCGTCGATGACCACTTGTGCGCCGGTGATGTAGCTGGCCTCGTCGGAACCTAGGAAGGCGAACAGTTCGCCCACTTCGGTCGGCTTGGCCAGTCGTTTCATCGGCACGCCGACCGCAATGTCGTTGATGGCGGATTCCGGATTGTCCGGATTGGATTCGACCGCCATCTTCTCCACCATCGGGGTGAGCGCATAGCCCAACTGCGAGCAGTTGACGCGGATGTTGCGGTCGGCGTATTCCACTGCCAGGCATTTGGTCAGCCCCACGAGTGCGGCCTTGGTCATGGCGTAGGCCGCTTCACCGGCATCGGCCACGATGTCGCCCGTCACGGAAGAGGCGATCACGATCGCGCCGCCACCGTTCTCCAACATGTACGGCACTACCGCCTGGCAGGTGTTCCATACGCCTTTGATGTTCACGTCGATGTGGAAATCACGCATCTCGTCAGGCATCTGCTCGAATGGCGCAAGCCGACATACACCGGCATTGCAGCAGGCGATGTCGATCGGACCGAAAGCGTCCACCGTTGTTCTGGCGGCCGCGATCATCTGATCCTTATCGGCCACATTGGCCATGACGGTCACGATGTCGGCATCCGGATACATCTCACGGATCTTGTCCGCAGTCCTGTCGACATCGGCCGACAGGTCGACCATGCAGATCTTCGCACCGTACTTGGCGTACACTTGCGCGATTCCCTCGCCCAAGCCTGCCGCGGCTCCGGTGATGATGGCGACTTTGCCTTCGAGTTTCGGTTGAACCATGATTACTCCTTTGTTTGCTTGGTTCGGTTTCACGACGGATTGTTCTTCAGTTGCCTTTTGGCCGTTACGGCCGTGATGCGCAGAGCCGGTTCAGAACTCGACCTCGCCGTCCAACGTTTCGATGACGACCTTGGAATTCCTCCACCGGACCAGCACCATCCACAGCCAGATGGCCACGCCGATGCCAAGATATACGGCGAAGGAAATCCATGATCCTACGCCCTGTCCGAGTGTGCAGAAGAACGCGATGCACACCATGATCACCATGGCGAGTACACGGAACAGGTCACCGCCTGGCACCACGTTCCTGTTGTTCGCATACCATTCGGGATGCCTATGGTGAATACGCACGGCCGAGATCATCGTCAGAGCATAGGCGCAGGCGCAGCCGAACGACATGAGGTTGAAGAAGTCGTTCATGAAGCTGCCCGCATTCTGCAGGAGAATGAAGGTCAGGCTGATGGCCAGCAGGAAGATGTTCGGCAGAATCGGCTGCTGATGCTTGTTGACCTTGGTGAACACTTCCGGCAGAAAGTTTTTCTTGCCCATCGAATAGAGCATGCGTACGGTGGACATCCAGAATCCCAGAATCGAAGCGGTCATCCCCAGCAGGATGGAAATGCAGCCGTACACGATCGGCCAGAATTTCCATCCCAGCAGATTCTGCATGGCGGTGATGGTCATGAAACCGTTCGCGGCATCGCCGGCAAGCAGATCCTTGACCGGTGCGAGACCGGCCACGCAGAAGAAGAAGATCGTGTAGATCGCACCGCAGGTGAGCACGGATCCGCAGATGGCCTTCTTCGTGTTATTGATGGGGAAGTCACCCTCTTCCATCATCTGGGGCACGGTTTCGAAACCGAAATAGGGCGTGATGAGCAATGCCATGCCGATGATCCACGCCGGAATGCCAAGCGTCGAAGCCTTCGAACTGAACGAGAACATGTCCGCCAGATTGGCGATGCTCCAATGACCGGAAGTCAGGATCAGCGCTGCGGTGATAAGCGTGGTGGCAATATTGGCGAACAGGCAGAACGCCTGTGCTTTGACCAGGAACTGCACGTCCTGCAGACTCATGATGAAGATGAGCAACAGGAACACGACGCCGATGATCACGGTGGTCTGGAAATTCAGATTCAGGTTGAAAAGTTTGCTGATGAACGTCGCCACGGCCATGACCACGGCTGGCGGCACGGAAATCCAAGCCGCCATGATAAGCCAGGATGCCAGAAAGCCGACATGCTTGTTAAAGCCGACCGTATTGTAGATGAGCTCGCCGCCCGCCGTTTTGAACAACGGTGAGATTTCACTGTAGACGAGTGCCGTCGGAAGAATCGCAACCGTCATCAGCGCGAAGGCGAGGAACGTTCCCGCCCCGCAATAGCTGAAAAATACGGAATCCCAATAGCTTACGTAGGTGAAAATCGAGCCGGTCGCCACCGTGTAGACGAAGATGAGTTTCAGACTTTTCTGCAGGCCGTTGCCTTCTGCGGATGGAGGTCTCTCCTTTTGTTTCATGCGATTGTCCGCCATACTTTCTCCTTTGAAAATATCAGCCGAAAAATATCCGGTGAAGACGGAACCATGCGGCATCATTGCCGGTTATCGTCCATCATCACTTAAGTAATGTTAGGGCTCTTTATGCATCGGGTCCAGTCGCCGACGGGCCGGCCAGCCCGTCGGCCCGGCTAGCCCGTCGAGGAGAGGAACCGACGAGCCGAAGCGTCAACCGGTTCCATCGGCGGGCAGACGGTGCTCTTACTCGTATCTGATGACGAGCCGGCCCTTCACATCGCCCGCTTCGAGCCGTTCGATAGCCTGCGGAACCTCGTCGAAGCTGATGCAGGTGGTGACGGGCGACAGTTTTCCGGTACGCATCAGCTCGTAAACGCCGCGAATATCGTCGGGAGTGCCTCCGTTCGAGCCACGCAGATCACACTGATTGACGATAAGCGACTTTGAATCGATGGTGGTCTCCAGCTTGCCCATGCCGACGAGCACGACCACGCCACCCAGTCCGATGACGTCCACCGCATCCGCCGTAGTGGTGCCAAAGCCCGCGAAATCGACGATGACATCGAACTTTACGTCGTTGAAGTCCTTGATGGATCTACGTACGTCCACCGCGCCGAGTTCCTTGGCAAGCGGCCAGATGTCCTCCTTGATTTCAGCCACATACACTTCCGCACCAAGCAGATACGCCACTCTCGCGCCAATTTGGCCAAGCCCGCCAAGTCCGATGATGCCGACCTTGTCTCCCGCCTTGACGCCACCTCGGCGGACCACCGCCGCATAGGATGTCATGCCCGCATCGGTTGCGGCGGCGCCGTTCACAAAATCGACTTCATCCGGGATGCGCACCAATGCTTCGGTCCCTATGACGATTTTCGGCCCGAAACCGCCATCAAACGATGAGCCAGGGCATCCTGCCGACGTGGTCGGGCAGATTGCTACACGGTCACCGACCTTGAAGTCGGTGACACCGTCGCCGACCGCGCTGATGACACCGGCATCCTCATGGCCAAGCGTCACCGGCACCTGGCCGAGCATGGTCATCCAACCGGGATCAGTCAGAATGCCGACATCGGTATGGCAAATGCCAGCCGCCTTCACATCGATGACGACCTTGCCCGGCCCGGCACTCGGTTCCGGCAGTTCTTCCAATCTCAATGGTTCGTTCGTTCCAGTGAATCTCCAAGACTTCATATTCGCTCCTTTGCATTGCCGACGCTATCGTGCGTCCGTGCATTCACGAACCGCCCCATTGCGATTCAGGTTCTACGCTACTCGCCAACCCTCGGAAAACCAAAGAGAACACAGTCATGTCACTCCCCTGGCTCATGTCAGCGGCTCAGCCATCCCGCTACAGAATGCGCGTAAGCGCCTCGCGCCTGAAAATCCGTTCGATACGTAGGACCACGTGGCGCTGCGACTCGGGAGCGCCCTGCTGCTTTCCCACTGCCACTTGAATCATGGGGAACAGATCCGGCACGTATTACGCCTCGTCGACAATGAGACGTTCCGAACGATTCCGGATGAATCCTATTCCGTGCCGAAACACGGCCTTGCGTGCGTCTTCTTGTAGCGGCCTCTAATAGCCATGCGCGTGCAGGTAGGCGTCATCGAAGCCGAAGTAGTGGCCGATCTCGTGCAGCACGGTCTTGCGGATCTGCTTGACCATTTGCGCACGGGTGGCGCATACCCGCTCGTGCGGGCCCTTGAAAATAGTGATTACGTCCGGCATCACACCGCTGTAGGCCGTGGTTCGCCGCGTGATGGCGATTCCTTCGTACAGTCCCAGCAGTTCGCCGCCCGCGTCGCACATCGTGCCCAACTCCCGCTCGTTCGGCTCCTGCGCCATGGCGATCCCCACATTCTCCAGCACCTGCTTGAACCTGTCGGGAATACCCGCGAGCGCGTCTTCGATGGCCCGCTCGAACTCGTCGTCGCTCATCTTCATGTCGCCGACTTTAGCAGCTGTCTTACAGGCTTGCACCTCTCTTTGCGTCCGATTTTCTCCAGTCACTGGAGGAATCCCCTCCCCGACGAGAGCGCGGCAGCAGGGCAGCACCATGAATCCCCATCGTCCGGCCCGCCCCGCAACCCGCAATCCCGCGACCACAATTCGCTGATCACAGTCCGTGTAAAGCACTGCCGACAACCTATACTGGAACAATGAGAATTTCCGTGCAACGCGTGAATGAAGCGAGCATCGCCGTTCTGAACGACCTCGGTACGCTCGATCCGACGTTCGATGTGCAGCAAATCGGTCTTGGCCTACTGTTGACCGTCGAAATCGAACCCGACGATGACGAACCCACGATTGACATGATGGCGAACCGCGTCCTCACACTGCGTTGCTTCGACGGACCGCAAGGTTCGCTTCCTCAATCCGTGCAGGAAATCCGAGGAGAGATCCTATCCATTCCACAACCGCTCACCTCTTTGCACAGCCCCGCCACGGGACGTCCCCAACTCGTTGCCGAAGATACCGACGACGAGCATGCCAATCTCACATGGATCCGCTTCAACGAAGCTCTCCGCTCGGGCAACGTTCCCGTATATGAAGGCCGATATGGCGCTCGCATGCGCATTGGCTCCATCGTCGACGGTCCATTTCAGTTCACGCTCATTTCCGATTAGCCGATGGACCGCCATCGCACCACATGAAAGGATTCGCATGACTCACATCAGCCCGGCCACCGAACAGGCACTGCGTAAGCTGCCGAAGGCGGAGCTTCATCTGCATATCGAAGGCACCCTCGAGCCGGAACTGGCCCTGAAACTGGCCGAACGTAACAACATCAGCCTGCCGTTCGCTGATCTTGACGATCTCAAGGCACACTATGAGTTTGAGAATCTTCAGTCGTTTCTGGACCTGTACTACCAGCTCATGTCCGTGCTGCGCACCAGGCAGGATTTCACCGACCTCATGCTCGCCTATCTGGCACGGGCGAATGCCGATGGCGTTCGGCGGGCGGAGATTTTCTTCGATCCTCAGGTACACATGAATAACGGCCTCGATTTTGACGTGGTGCTCGATGGCCTGCTTGAGGGTCTTCGCATCGGTCATGAACGTTTCGGCATCGATGGCGGGCTCATCATGTGCATCATCCGGGATATGCCCGTCGATTCAGCCGAGGCGTTGCTTGATACCGCGGCTTCACGGGCCGGGGACCTGCTCGGTATCGGTTTGGATTCCGCCGAAGTCGGATATCCGCCGGAACTGTTCAGTCATGTATATGAGCGTGCGGCGCGACTTGGCCTGCATCTCGTCGCGCACGCCGGCGAGGAGGGCCCGGCCGATTATGTCCGTCAGGCGTTGGACTTCCTGCATGTCGAACGCATCGATCATGGCGTTCGCACCTCCACCGATGGCGATTTGGTGGCACGAATTGCCCGCGATGGAATCGCGTTGACGGTGTGCCCGTTGTCAAACCATCGTCTGCAGGTGGTGCGGGACGTGGCCGATCTTCCGGTACGCCAACTGTTCGACGCTGGTGTGAAGGTGACGCTCAATTCCGATGATCCCGCCTACTTCGGCGGATATATCGGTGACAATTACATCGCCATGGCACGGACCGGCATGAGCTTGGATGAGTTGGCCACCATCGCGGAATACTCTCTGAAGTCCTCATTCGCAACCCCTGAGCAGAAAACCACTTACGCCAACGCTCTGGCCGACTGGAAGCGCATCTATCTTTAGCTCTTGAGCCGAAGTCCAGACGACCATCATCTGGCTTCGCACGCACAAAGGCCGGATTCGCGCACATGTCAGCTGGCGGTCTCGATGATCATGAAAAGGCATGTCAGCAACGTACAGTTGCACGTATCCGAGTAAGAGAGGAGTGATTATGCCATTTTCCGTGACGCATCAGGACATCACCGGCATGCATGTGGATGCCATTGTCAACGCGGCGAATACGGACCTCATGATGGGCGGAGGGGTATGCGGCGCGATTTTCCGCGCGGCGGGAGCGAACCGCATGCAGACCGCATGCAATCGCCTCTCCCCCATCCGTACCGGTGAGGCGGTGATCACGCCGGGATTCGATCTGCCGGCCAAGTACGTCATCCACACAGCCGGACCGGTTTGGCATGGTGGTGACCATGATGAGGAGCAGCTGTTGCGCGCCTGCTACCGCAATTGCCTAGCGATTGCCTCCGTGCACGGCTGCAAAAGCATCGCGTTCCCGCTGATTTCCGCCGGCATCTATGGCTATCCGAAAACCGAGGCCCAGGATGTGGCCGAAGATGAGATTCAGATCTGGCTGGCCGACACCGGCATGGACCTGGACGTCTGGCTCGTTCTGTGGCCATAGTCTTACAACGACCGTAACCCACAAGGCTGAACGTATGTGCGTCACATTTGACCAATACTCCAGTCGGATTCGCCTCACTTAACAGAAGCCACGAGTCACGACGGAAAGATTCAGGCCGAAACCCCCAGCAGAAAATCCAGGCACCGCCGCCTGTAATCGGCGGCCTCATCGTATACGCCGTGGCCATGGCCGCCATCATAAATGTAGCTTTCGCAGCCAAGCGCCTCAGCAATCTGCTTCGACCCTTCCGCGGTCACGACACGGTCGCCCTCCGCACCGATTACCAAGACCGGGCACTGGATGGAGGAAAGCTCTCCGTAGCAGTCGAAGGTTTTGCAGGCTTCGGCCAGAATAATGAAGCGCCGATATTCCTCATCGCTGATACCCAGATTGGAGGAGATCAACGTTTCCCGATAGGCCTTCAGGGTGGATTCGGAATACACGTTGTCCGCGAAACTCTCGAGAAGCCCCAGCTCATCCTTCGCCCTGGCCAGCCGTATCCATTCGTCGATGACATGATTGAACGTGCCGTTGGGTTTTGCCAGCGTCGAGCCGAGAATCATCCTGTTCACCATTTGCGGGTGATCGATGGCGAGATACATGGCGATCATGCCGCCTTGGGACGCGCCGAACACGTCGGCGTTCTTAATATTCAGCTCCCGCATCGCCGCCGCGGTGTCTTCCGCCATGTTTCTGACCGTGTAACCCTCGTGTATGTTCTCGGCCCTGTCGAAAACATACACGGTGTATTCCTCGCAGAAATCCTTGTACGCCTCCGCAATCGCGTCGGCCAAGCCCATCACGCTGTGCACCGACAATCCTGGCAGTATCACGAAGTTCTTGGTTCCGCTGCCGAATACGATGTGCTTCATCTTCCGCACCTCCTGATGAACCGTTCCGCACCTATGCCGATGGAGTCGTGGCAGACGTTTCGGATGATTTTTTCGGGCGGTCTTGCCTAGTAGACATCCCCGACTCATTCGATATTGTATCGGATTTCCTTATCCGAACCGACTGGGCAGTATCCGGAAAGATACATATTTTGAACCATGACAGCCTGTTGGCACCACCGTCAATTTGTCACTGAAAGCAATTCGCCGAATCAGAGCACATAGTAATGGCATGGGCTCCACTCGTTCAAAATCCACATAACATACACGCGGAAAGAAGGCGCAGAAACCAAGTATCCAACCGAAAGGAGACCATTCTAGAGAGCTAACCTCCGACCCGATTATCAAACGTCAAACTCGCTTCCATGAATCCTGTCTCTTGAATAGTGTGTCATCACCAAGGTTTTCTCCAACCTGTTCGAGAGAATCCACAGCAGGTAAGACTTTCCATTAAAGACCGCGGCCCAGAACTACGTATCTTTCGATTGTTGATTTGAATTTCCTTCAGTCTAACAATCGACGCACGACTCAAACAACAGAAATTCATCGCACTGTTTCACTGTTCCGAACCGCATGATTGACGGTATGAAGCCACGGTCTAAAACCATGCTGCTACATTAATCGACGACAGCAACCTTCGTTCGCATCATCGTCATCCGAAATAAAACATCAAGACCTAATACCAATATACCGATAGCCCCAATAGTCAGCATGAGCATAGCGATACGGATATCCGCATTCCCACTCATTTGAAGAATATGAAATACCAACGGCGTTGAAATCGCCACCCCTACAAACTGCGCAGTACGAAACATTCCTGTCGCCTGTCCCAACTGTGATGGTCGCACAGTGCGGTTAAGTTCCAACTGGTTGCCCATGTTGTTGAAACCAGAAGGCATTCCGAGGATGAACGTCGCCAAATAGAGCAACGACATGTTATTTGCATGAAACGCAATTTCCGCAACCAATGCATTCACAACTAAGAGCCCTCCCCCAAGCACGCGCAATCGTTCCACCCCCCAAGATATGGCTTTGCTGGCCGCAAATCTTGTAGTTATGACTCCCGCCACAAAATTCGGCAATAGGACGAATCCCGCCAATGACGCGCCCATGTTTTTATCCGCCTCTGCCCACTGTGGGATACCATAGAATACCGTATAGAAGGCAACATTCACAATGATAGTCCTCACATATATGTACGCGACTGTCCGATGCGAGGATATAAAGCCAAAATCTATAAAGGGTGCCACTTCAACATGTTTTTCATGACGATGCAACACAAAGAACAATAAGCCGCTGGCAAGAATTCCCGTCAAAACTCGATGCATATCTGTTCCCAGCAGACCATAAAGTAACAAGATAATCGCTAAGCAGAATATGACAATTCCCAAATAATCCAATCTCTCTCGAAACTCACTGCGCACATCTTCAACATTAGGTATGTTTCGAGTCCAAAAAAAAGCATTTACCAACAAAGGTATGTTAATCCAAAAAATCCACTTCCATCCCAAAGAGGCCACAATCACTCCGCCCAGAACTGGGCCGACCGCTGCAGAAACTTGTCCAAGCATGGAAATGATACTGACTGCGGTTGATGACCCTACACCTCGTTTCCGAGCAATTCGAGAGACGATTGTCACCGCCGTGGGCATTTGCGCCGCAGTACCGATTCCGAGCAGTGCCCTGGCTGCAATCAAACACCAGATATTCGGAGAAAAAGGGCCGATGACACTGGCGACAAACGTTAGAAGAAGCCCTACGTCATACATCCTTTTCACACCGTAGAGGTCAGCAAGGTGACCGAATGTCGGAGAGCTAGCTGCCGCAGTGAAATAGAGTGCACTCACTAGCCATGGAATAGCCCCAGCATTGTTGAAATGCGTGCTGATGGCCGCTGTAGCGACTGCAATCATCGATGAATTCAACCCCTGCAGGAGTGTTCCCAGTCCCAAACGCCACCCAGCGTTTTCCGGACTCATCCATCTTTTGCTTTCTAAGGCCATAAAACGGTCTCCTTTCTTTCGCCAAAGTAACGTAATAGAGAACGACTGTTTCGCGTTCCGTAATCACCAAATGCCTATGCTCAAAAGCATCAAAAAAGGGGATACTACCATGGAACAGCTTTCCGATAATGCCGCTTCAAATTCAAGCTCAATAATCGAACGCGTAATCAGAACGTATCTGTCTCTCACTTCCGCAAAGGAACCTGTCGGGATTACTGACATCGCCTCCGAGCTGCAACTTGGAAAGACGACTGTGCATCGTATCCTCCAGTATCTTGTGCAATATGAATTAGCTGAGAAGAATCCTCACACCAGAAAGTACCAAGCAGGGCCACGCGCTTATTCCATTGCCTTGGACCAACAAGCCAATGATTCCCTGCACACACTGGCCCGACCATATATGGATTATCTTTTCGAACTCACTGGCGAAACTATAACACTCTGCAAACGTTTCGGATTCCACAACGTATATATTGGCCAAATAGAGAGCTCCAAAGAAATCCATATTTCCGTTCCACTTGGCGAAGACGTTCCTCTTACTGTTGGATCAAATGGCCTTTGCCAGCTGGCTTTTCTCGATGAGCAGAGTGTTGATCTGGTTCTGAGTCTCCCCCGTCATAAGGTGACAGAAGACACTGTTACAGACGAACAGGCCATCAGACAGAGATTGAGTCAGATTCGGCAGAATGGCTACTCGTTCACTTCGGGAGAACGTGTAGCCTCATGCGCTGGCGTCGCAGTGCCGATTCTTGTAGGGAACCCGGCTCGCCCTATTGGAGCTATCGGTGTCGCTTTTCTGGATTCTCGTTTTCCGGAATTAGACGAAAAATGCTTAATCAACGAGATCAAGATGGTTGCACGACTTATCGAACGTCAGCTTACACAAGTGAACAGCCTGCGACAAGCCGTGTAACCATTCCAGAGGATTAAAGTGGGTATTGCTTATGAAAATCCGTGAGCTTCTGGTATGTCTTCGCAAAAGCAAAAGCACGTTCCTCATGATACGCCGGAACGATAATCTGCATACCGATGGGCATCATATCCTCATCAAAACCAATCGGAATACTCATCGCGGGTGTACCGGACATACTCGGTATCGCCGTATACTTCATATTGCCGGATAGAGTGCTGACAGTCAGATCTTCCGTTATCTTGATTTCCGTTGTCTTCATGGGCGGCGCCGTAAACGGCAATGTCGGAGTGAGGAGCATATCCACTTGGTCAAACAGACGTTCGACTTCTTGACGGAAGCGAAGACGGAAGCGCTGCGCCTGTACGTATTCCACCCCGGTTAAATCACATCCCGCTCGAAGACGGGCCAGTACATCACTGCCGTATTCAGTGTTTTTTTCTTGGATAAGTTTGTAATGCACAGCACTCGGCTCAACTGCGTCTACCACAAGCTGGGCATCAACCACCTCATCCACGCCCGGAAGCAGAACGTTGACGATTTGAGCTCCTCGTTCTCGTATCAAGTCAAGCATAGTCTCGAATGCCTGCCTGACACCGGGCTGAAGCCCCTGCAGAGAATAATCTTCAATAATGCCGATGCGCATCCTTGAAAGGTCGACCGGATTGCAAGGATCGTATTTTGCTCCGCTCATAATGGAGAACATCAGTTCTACATCCTGTGCGTTCGAACACATTGGTCCTACAGTATCCATGCTCCATGCAACGGGAAAGATTCCCTCAGTGCTAATGCCTCCAAGTGTCGGTCTGATGCCACAGACACCATCCATAGCAGATGGTAACCGAATGGAGCCGCCCGTATCCGTGCCAAGTGCGGAACAGACCATGCGCTTCGCTACAGCGATTCCGGACCCCCCTGAGCTTCCTGCGGGAATACGTTCCTGATTCCAAGGATTCTTAGCGGTACCGTAATGCGGATTATCGGTGGTACCTCCCCATGCGAACTCATGGAGATTGGTTTTGCCTACGATAATGGCACCGGCCTTTTTGAGACGACTTACGACGATGGCATTCTTGTCGGCTTGATATTCTCTAAAGATAGACGATCCGTATGTAGTCTTGCCGTAGTCACAGTCAATGTTGTCCTTCACCGCGATTGGAATACCTTGCAAAGGGCCCAAATCATACCCACTTGCCATTAACATCATTTGCGCCTCAGCAGCAGATCGGCTTTCCTGTTCAAAAACGCTGATGAACGCATGCAGATCGTCATTATCTGAAATAAGGCCAAGAGATTCATCTACGAGATCATTGGACGTTATGATGCCCGAACGAATCATACCGGCGAGTTCGATTATGGTGTGTTCGGCGATATAGCTGGTCATAACACTTCCTCACTTTCAAGGGCGAATAACGACAATCATGTCATCTTTGTAACCGACCCAACCTGAGACGAAGTCAGCGAGTCGTTCAGCCTTTGTTTTCCAGAGCTGAGATACTCCGTCAGAATCCTCATCATTGCTCTGATTGATGACAGTTTCATGTTCTTTAGTCATAATCTATTCCTGCGCTTTCTTAGCGAAAGACGAATCCACATTCGTCTCATAGCTGGTACTGTCAGTATCGAGACCGTCAACGTTCTTGATAAAGGACTGGATGGTCATTGCATTCTCCCACGCTTCCTCAGAAACGAGCGCGTGCTCCGGATACGCCTTCATTTCAATCGCGTGCGTGATGGCATGCTCGACAATGCTCTCATCCATATCCGGAAATTCTTTTTGTCCAATCTTGATAGCGCCATCAGGATTCGCGTAGATGTACTGACAAGCCTTCTCAAAGGCATTTACTACTGCCTGGGTCTCACTCTTATGCGCGTCTACATATTTCTTGGTGGAGGTTAGCGAAGAGAACGCGTAAGGTGCCCAGCCGGAATCCTTCGGGAACGAATACACTTCATGCAGCCCCTGCTGCATGACTGCCTTACTTGCGTTCGGCTCAGCGACCACCGCATAATCGGCTTGACCGGCTGCGACCGCCGCAAGTTCATTGCCGATGGACACGTTGATCAGTTCCACGTTTTTCAAATTATTTTTAGAAATAAGATACGTCATAAACGCCCAAGTAGAGTCAGGTTCTGGACTGACAATGACTTTCTTGCCTTCTAATGTTGTCAGATCATCAGTCACCGAAGTGGAGTCTTTACCAACGAGATATTCTGCAGGTGCATTCATCACTCCGGAAACAACTACGCCGTCACCTCCATTCATATGCGATTTCGGGGAAAACACAGGATCTTGAATGGAGAAGTCTGCAGAACCTCCGAGTACGGCGGAGAACGCGGCCGAGCCGCTTCCGCCGGTATCGAGTTTGAGATTAACACCTTCGTCTTCGAAATAGCCATTATCAATGGCAACGTACAAAGGTAGGTATGTCAATGTCTTGACTGCCTGATTGATACGTACCGTCATAGCAGCAGAGGAAGCGGCATCAGCCGACTTTCCGTCCGCTACGTCAATGGCGGAACTGCCGCATCCGGAAAAAGCCAACGTTGCACAGGCAACGACTGAAACAGCACTGGCGGTAATCTTCTTCATAGTGAGCATGGTTTAACCTCTCTCTGAACCGTGTTTTTCTTTTGTTTTATGGTGACCAAGCTTGTACGTTGAAAGACGTCTTACATCAGGTGACGTCGCTTCAGTAGATGTTCGAAAAATCCAATGACTAAGTTGAACACCAAAACCATAATCATGACCAGCACAACGCCTGCAAGAACTTCTCCAATTTCAAAGCTGGCTCCAGCTACGACAATCATGTGCCCCACACCGGCATTGGCGGAGATGAATTCGCCAACAATAGCTCCGATCAGGGCGAAACCAACATTCAATTTCAGACTAACCATAAGCCATGGAGTACTGGCCGGAATAATGAGTTTACGGAAAATCTGCATCTTGGTGGCTCGGAATGAGCGAAACAGCTCAAGTTGATCTTTGTCAACTTTCTCCGTTCCTTGATATGCATTTACTAATGCCACGACAATGCAAGAGAAAGCCGCAACAACTACCTTAGATTTAAATCCAGTGCCAAACCAGATAATCAACATCGGAGCAACGGCGAGCACTGGAATGGAGCCAAGTGCGGCAATGAACGGAGATGCCAGATCAGCCACAAATTTGGAGAACCATAACAGCAGGCCAAGAATCGACCCTCCTATCGCACCAATAAGGTATCCCATCAGAGTTTCGTAGGTAGTTACCTGAATGTTGATCATCAAATCACCACGCCGAAACTGCGAAATCAAAATGGACACCACATCGCTTGGTGAAGAAAACAGAAATGTGTTGACAAAACCGCTCCACGCTCCAATCTCCCAACCACCGAGAAAGGCGCAAAGAATAATCACCTGCAAAACTATGATACCGGTGGAACGTTGTCGAGAAGATGCTCTTACACGAACCTTGCGCTGTGGATTCTGCGATTGGCCGCCAACGGCCACCCGTCGTTTTATTAATCGTAAATGGATGTTCTGCACTGATTCAGCCAATGAAACGGTCATGATTGCCTCTCTTCCGTCTGTTCAATATGTATTTGTCATAACATTCGTGGAATCACTAGCGGAATCAATCTTGTTTCCTTCCACTTTCCACGGTCTTCCAAATGCGTTCGTAATAAGCGTTGAATTCCGGCGCTAGGCGACGCTCATTAATTTTCGTCGAATCGCAGCTGAGATGAATGTCCAGCTCGTCGATAATTTCACCAGGATGAGCCTTGAGGATGTACACACGATCGGAAAGGGTGACCGCCTCTTCTATGTCATGAGTGACGAAGATTACCGTCTGTCTCGTCGCTTTGACATGATCCAGAAGCTCACTCTCAAGCGCTATCTTCAAAGGATAATCCAAAGCTTTGTACGCTTCGTCCATAAGAAGAATACCGGGTTCCATAAGCATGGCACGCATCAAGGCTGCTCTTTGGCGCATACCACCAGACAGTTGGTCCGGGTAGTTATCTTCATAACCGGTCAGATGGTAAGTTTCGAACAGTTCCTTGACACGCTCCTCATCAACAGGTCTATGGCGCAACTCGGGACCAAGGGTGACGTTCTCCTTGATAGTTCGCCATGGAAGCAAAAGATCCTTCTGTAGCACATAGCCGAGTTTCTCGGAGGGTTCACCCGTGCATTCCTTATAATCAATAATCACGCTCCCCTCGGTGGGTTGCAAAAGTCCTGCAACGATGTTGAAAAGCGTGCTCTTGCCACAGCCTGACGGGCCAACGAAAGTAACAAATTCCTGTTCATCTGCATGGAATGAGATATTATGCAGAATCTCAGGTCCGTTTTCGACGTAGGTCATACTGACATTGAACACTTCAAGAGACCGCTTGTGCCCGCTCTCTTCTGAATCGTTGCAAGGCGTTTCGACTGGGTTTTCCAGAATTGCTGCCGGCATCATGTTCTCCTCTCTTTGATTCACTGACTTCGCTCAGCGGAACATTTCCGGTAAAACATAGAATGCCGTGAACCCATAAATCGTCAGTATCCCAGTGATTACGCCTGTGATACAACCATGAATAAGGAGTAAACGAATTCCGCTCAACGGAATTACTTCTGTTGCATCTTGCATTACATTTATGGCCCTTTCACTGTTTGACGTAGGTGGTAGTCGTCAAACAGTGACAACGGTCGAGTGGTTTGATGGTACAGACATTGCTTCGCATTCATCGCCGCCCTGCGACTATTTGAGCTGTGATGTCACGGATCTGACCGGATTCAGCATCCTCGCAGACAAGGTTTACCTATACCACATCTGACGAATTGGGCTTGGCACGACTTCCAAACGACACAGCCGCAAAAGGATTCTTCAGCACGGTGCTTCGAAACCGTTCATTGACCTCAGCCACCTTATCCGTTCTTCACTCATTCTTATAATCTTGAGAATCGACTTGTTCTTCCCTGGTCGAAGATCAAAGAACATCCAGGACCTCCATATCCAAAGTCCATGGAAAACCGTGATTGGTCATCAAGAACGCATCAAAAAAGTAAGGAATGCACTATGGAAAAAAGAGGAAGAAGTCGTTCTTTTGGATGACTGGTCATACATGTCCAGATTCTTTAACTCCTTGCCCGAATGCGAGCACGGTGCCATGTCACATATGGCATTACTACATACCGTGTTGTTCATGTTTATGGGCTGAGACAACCTCAATGGCGCCTGAACTCACACCTTTTGTAGGGGAAGCAGAGGTGACGACGTAGACCACGTAGATGAGAGCGAAAACCATGCCTATCGGGTAAGCACGCACGCGACCAGTACCGTCTTGCACTACACTCTCGATACGACCACTATGTCAAGTTCAGAGCCATCGGCACATACAATGCGGAGCCGTGGCATATTCACAAAGAACCATGGGTAAAATTGGATAATGTCCGATTATTTTATACTCTAAATTCCTGGTTCTGATATGAAAGGCATGCCCCTTGCCCTGTATACGGTTTTCAGTTGTCAGACAGCTAAACAGCTATCTCGCCGATATTGACCGGTAGACGAAAGCGATGTTCTCTCAATAGGTAAAGTAGATGACAGAAATTAAGAAGATTACCAAGGAGCTGAAAGAAGCCGACCAAATGACACGGTGAGACAAGATGAACAGTGTCAGAAACTTGACAATGGAAATCGCGACACAGATACTATTTACGAGTAAAACACCAGCAAGCAAAGGATGAAGCACACTGCTTTATCCTTTGCTATTTACAAGCATAATCACATGATTATGAACTATTTACCTTTTCTATAGATCCTGCGGTATCTTTTTATTCTTGAAATAATACTCTTTATCACGCTCATCTACTTCCCGTAATATCTTGCACGGATTACCAACCGCCACAACGCAAGACGGCAAATCCTTTGTCACTATGCTTCCGGCACCGATCACAACGTTATCACCAATCGTAATACCGGGGAGTATAATCACCCCTGCACCAATCCAGCAGTTTTTTCCGATGCGAACGGGCGCATTATACTGATACCCTTTCTTCCGCAACTCCGGAAGAATCGGATGTCCTGCGGTAGCAACGGTGACATTCGGGCCGAACATTGTGTAATCCCCCACATAAATGTGCGTATCATCTACACAAGTCAAGTTAAAGTTCGCATAAATGTTTTTCCCGAAATGCACATGGCCTCCGCCAAAATTAGAATGAAAGGGTGGTTCAATGTAACAGCCTTCACCGATTTCCGCAAACATCTCTTTCATTAGAGTCTGCCTCTTTTTGAATTCGGTTGGCCGGGTCTGATTGAACTCATAAAGACGGTCAAGGCATTTTGCCTGCCATTCCATAATCTCGTGATCACCGGGAAGATACAATTCTCCCGTGTGCATTCTTTCTTTCATCGCACTCATTTGCATCCTCCTTTATAAACCCATCAATATCTTTCGCAACCTTTCACTACCTCCATAGGGAAAGCAATAGGACCCGAATAAAACCACTATCTTCGAACTCCCTATATTTTCGGAAAGGATCGCAGTGCGCTTTTCCGTTTCACCCTCATATCCGAACTTCTGCTATTCCGTAATTTCTATAGCATTGCCGCTAGCGTCGTATATGCTGCTTTCGTAATATCCATCTCCGGTGGTCCTCGGATAACTTTTGACTACGTAGCCGTCTTTTTCGAGTCTGGCGGTCAATCTATCGACCTCATCTTTTGAACCGACCTGAAAAGCAATATGCGCATATCCGAGTTGCGGGTCACCATTCGGCTCCGAAATAACCGGTATATTCATGAGCTCCAGTCTTGTCGAGTCATCAAAAGACAGGAAGTAAGATGAAAAACCAGTATTCGGATTTACATAAAGCTCGTTTCGCTTTCCTTGAAAATATGTCTCAAAGAAGCGAGCGCTTTCTTCCAAGTCTTTTACATAGATCGCTACATGTCCTATATTCATTTCGCCATACCTTCCTAGACAGAAACAATTTCATTCTATACAATTAGATTGTTAAATCCGTTTAATAGCTATCATTATTATGTTTGATTCAATAACAATCCTGCGAGGTTGCCAATTATGTTGTCTTTAGAGATAAGAGACGATCGCTCCGAAAAGGTGCGTTATGACTATACGGACTATCCCATTTACATTCGGAGAGCTTTGCTTTCCTCTTATCCCGGCTATGCCGCACCCACCCATTGGCACGATGATATTGAATTTATTGCCGTCTTATCTGGAGAAATGCAATACAATGTCAACGGTGAAATCGTTACTCTGGCTGAGAACGAAGGAATATTCGTAAATGCAAGACAAATGCATTTCGGCTTCTCACCAGGGAAAAAAGAGTGCGATTTTATTTGCATTCTTATTCATCCACTTATATTATGTGCAACTTATGCCTATGAACGCGATTTTGTACTACCAGTCATAAATAACAAGAATGCCTCTTATATTAAATTAAACTCTGACACTCCGTGGCATAGAACAATATTTAAAAACATTAGAATGATGTATTCTACAAGGAATGAAAAATCTGCTGTATTAAAAATACAGAATCTATTTTTAAATACATGGATACAACTTTACGAAAATATCCCCTCTGAAAGTCAACACAAAAATCAAAATGCCGATCTCTCCATTCTAAGAAATATGATAGGCTTTATACAACAAAATTACACAAACAAAATTACCCTTGCCGATATAGCCGCTTCAGGAGCAGTAGGACAGAGTAAATGCTGTAAACTGTTCGCAAAATACATCAAGCAAACACCCAATATATATTTAACACGATATCGACTCGATAAAAGTACAGTTCTTCTTAGCAATACAGATAGAACTGTAACGGAGATCGCTACAGCCGTCGGGTTTAACGGGAGCAGCTATTATGCAGAGGCATTTCGCAAATGGTACGGGAAAAGTCCCACCGAGTACAGAGCCACCTCAAACATACAACGACCGCGTTCGAGGTAGTTCAGGGCTATCGCCTTACCTATACGGTTACGACTAACCCATCCATGCGCCGTGGAGCTTCACCAACGTCAAGCCGAGGATCATCCTGACGTTCTCAATATTCAGCTCACGCCTTGTGGTGCCATCGGAACCTCCACGAACGTGCTCTCGTCACGGCTCGGGTCCCAACGTTCGAATTCAACATTGATATGCGGAAAGAGATTTCCCTCGTTCTGCTCGCCGATGGGGCGATCCACTTCTGTGCCGCAGTACCCACAGTTCATGCAAACTCGCGCTCTGTCAGAAATACTGGTCCCGCATTCAGGGCAAGCAATCATGCCCATGGCCGTTCCTCCTTGTGTTCTTCCGCACCGTCGTCGGAATTAAAATCACAAGTCTTTTACTCCCGTATCCAATTATCGCATGTACTTCACTTTTTCGTTAAACCGTGTGACGAGCTATTCAAACCAAGACCTTCAGACTCTTCCATATACGTCACCCCTCAGTCTGTTGGTAGGTTACATTGCATTCCTTTACTCGGCGCAGTTTCTGGTTACGTAACATTGGATTAAGCCAATTACCGTCATCAAACTTCTGGAAGATGTCCAGACCGCGTCCGGGAAGAATCAACCAGCCGGTATCCGTGGTGATCGAACGGTCATGCAAGGTGTCGCTGAATTCGAACGTAAGATCAATACCCAGTTGAGTAAAAATCGACTTCAATTGCTCCAGTCCATCAATTTGCGATTGTACATACATGGGATCGTTACGCCCCGTGACTAAATGTACCTGCACCTCGTCACTTGAATCCTTGCAACTGAGCACAGTTTCCAAGAATTCGGCAAAATTACGCAATTGATAAGGAATCCGCACGTAGGCATCCTTAACAACAATGTTCTTCGCACCGGCCAGATACGGTCCGAAAAGCTCGAAATACGATACGCCACGCTGATTTTCTCGCAGTTCTTTGCGCTTTCCGTCGGCTCGCTCGGCGAGACGTTCGATTCTCGTTTTTGGAACTGATTCTTGCGATTGAGCAGATTTGACGGCATCTGAAGACACGCTCGGCGCGACACCCTCCACATTGGAGACACTAACGGTACCGGAAGTATCAGAAGCACCGAAAACATTACCGGCAGAAGCTCCGGCATTAGCATCGACAGCAGTCTCACCACCAAAACCAACCGCATCCTCGTCTTCCATCACACGCCCACGCCAGTAAAACTGCGGATAATCAAGCTCCTCAAGCGTCGGCACGGCAACAGAATCAGAGTCCGAGGCACCCACACGCTTGTACGTGAACTCGACCTCTTCCATGGTGGAGTCGATACGGCACAACTGGTCCTTAACGCGCTTGCGCCCTTCGATGGCGCAGCGCAGCAGCGGCTCCATTTGCTCGGCACTCGCCCTGCCATCTGGGTAGATGAGCTTCATCAATCCGGAGAATGTCTTCCTAATGCCATCCTTGTCTCGCGTGGACAGTGTCGGAGACAATTCGAAATACTTCTCGAACCGGTCGCTGTAATCGACATCACGCAGATTGTGCAGGATCTCAGCCAGATAGTCGACCACAAAGCCGAATCCACTCGTAAACATTTCGGAGCGGATCTGCTCGAATTCCCAGCCGGGCAGATAGAAGTGGACACGATCCAGAAACGCCGGATCATGGTATTGAGAGGGCAGCTCTTCGAACAGATCGGAGTTCTTCAGCATATACGGTACATTGTGAGACGTATTGCCCACGAATACCATGCTCGCCTCACCTTGGAACGTCTCAACGCCACGCGAGAACGACTTGTTGGCCATGTAATTCTTCATGATATCCACCAGGTCGCGTCCGGCCTTTTTGGCTTTGCCCGCGAACTCGTCGAACGCCACCGTATCCCAATAGCCAACGAGTCCCAACCGTCCGTTGGAATTGTTCACGAACAGCTTCGCCACCGTCACTTCACCACCGGAGATGAGCATGCCATGCGGCGAGAATTCTGAATAGATATGTGACTTGCCGGTGCCTTTTGGCCCGAGCTCAACCAGATTGTAGTTACGCTCCACAAACGGCACCATACGCACCAGATGCAGCAATTTCGCCCGGTCGGAGAACAGATCGGGATTAAAACCGATGGATTGCATGAGCAGGTCGACCCACTCCTCATTGGAGAACTTCGAACGTTGTAACGTATAGTTCTCACGGTCGTCACGTGACATCTGCACTGGTTTGAGCTGAAGCAGCTGCCATGGCACCTCGCGTGGATCACCGGAATACACGTAGCCGATCTGGCACATGCACCAGATGCCCGTCACGAGTAGTTTCGGGTTGGCTGTTACGGTGCTCGGATTGACGATGACCTGGCTGATACCGAGATTGGAGAATGTCGCCTCATACAGGTCGGTCTTTTCATTAAGCACAACCTGCACACGGTCGATAATCCTATGGCTCCCCCTCTCACGGATTTTCGACTGGATGAGATTGGCTTCCTCACGATGCACATAGTTGTCTGCAAGAATGGTACGCACACGTTCCACGCCTGAATTGATGCTGGCCTGGTCGGTGTTCGTAGCATACGAACTGAGCAGATACTCCAGCACGTATGAGGGCACAAGCGCGTTGCCCCTGACCTTGTTCACTAAGTCCTTACGTACGGTGAAGCCCGGGAACACGTCAGTGATTTTGCGATCCAATGCGCTTTGAGGTCCGCCCTCTCCAGTCATGGAAGCCGACCCTTGATTCATATCCTGTTCGCTCATTTTCTCGCCTTCCTCTGGTCTGTATATCAGTCGAAGAATCCGCCATCGTCAGCCACCACACCCTGCTTAAAGAAGTATCGTGACTTCTGGTCAAGCGTGACCAGAACGTTCGCCCCGGTCGTCTTCTCACGTAGATGCAGTTCGATGCTCGTCCCGTTGAATCGGTCAGCGTCACTGGTCAGCATGAGCGTGGCCGTGACGTGACGTTCACTTCTCTCGCGCCCAGTCAGATCGAATGCGACTGGTGTTTCGTTGGAGATGAGCACATCGCTACCATTCGCGTCATGCCCCCACAACCCGGCCAATACGGTACGTGCGCGAATTTTGCCTTCGATAGGCTCGTTCTGAAGAAACTCCACCGTCAGCTGTCTGCTGGAAAGCCGATCGGTCCGCTGCAAGATGGTAAATTCAACAGGCCTCACGTCATCGGCCGCGGAACGTCCCTTGCTGACATGCAAAACAGGCACGACGATTTCCTGCAACGCGGCTCCTCCATGTACATAACGCACGCCCGTACCTTGCTTGCGCAAACGCATAATGGAGTTCGGCACCTGGATGCTCACGCCTTCATCTCGAGGATCCTCCAACCCCACCTGCACAGCGGTGAAAGTCACGAATGCCCGTTCCGGGGCAAGGTTGGAACCGATGGAGAAACGCCTTTTCTTGGTCCAGACCTCATCCCCTTTAGGCTGTTCACTAAGCCATTCCGTACCATCCAAATCTCGGTCCTGGTAAAGGAATCCATGATCCGCGGTGATAATCATGTTGTACACATTGCCGCTGGAGAGCCTCTTGACCAGTTCGCCCAACTCCTTGAAGGCTTTCTCACATGCGTCGAATGTGCCAGTCTCTGTTTTTTCCGCATCCCCAATAGCGTCGATACTGTTGTGATATACGTACAGCACGTTACAGGATTTGTAGAGCTCCTTGATTTCGCTGACTTTCAGCCGTATCAAATCCTCGTATTGGATTGCCTTGCCACCCACGTTCGAGAGAAGCCCATTACGGTTTTCGGTACCGGTGGCACTCTTGCCGTCGACCAGAACATGGTAGTGGTCCTTGTCGAAAGCGAGTGTTTTGTGCGGTAGCAACGCGGCCATGCCGAGTTGCGTATAGGATGGCAGCACGCTGTACTGCATCGTAAGTTCCGCGTTAAAACGGCTTTCCCCGTTGATGCGTTCCGACAGTTCCTGCGCAACCTCATAGCGCAAGGCATCGGAGATAATCACGGCAATCTTTCTGCCGGCTTTCAGAGTCGGCTCGACCTTGTACTCGTAAAAGTCTGATTGCGAGTCCACACCTGTGAACCGCCACTGGCTGAGCGTATCGATTTGCGTCTGCCATGCTCGGCCTAGATCCTGCTGATAGGCTTCGTATTCATTCTGCAAATCGTCGTTGACGCCTGTCGCATACGGATTGGCTTTATTCCATGCAAGCACATACTTACGGTATGCGCCGTCCACCTTATACAGTTCTTTGGTATAGAGTTCCATACCTTGTTCCGGCGAATTGATGGTACCGATAAGGTCGGCGCATTTCACCAATGTGTCATGCAACCTGCTTGCGGCCACAATGCACGCATACTGTTCGGCATATTCCGCATACCAAAGCTTTCGTTTGTGTCCGTTGACAATTCGCTGCACCTGATCGTCCGCAATGGACTGCGTCCCCAGCCGTTCGAACAGTTTATTGACCAACATCTCATCTACGTCGCGGAATAGGTCCCTGTCGGCAAGTTCTTCCACGCTCATATCAGCGATCTGTGTGGACAAACGCAGTTCGGCCACTGCGGTTTCGGATAGTTCCTGCAGAACCGTGCGCAAATCGATGTTCTTGTACCAGTCATCCCAATCACGAATGATATTCGCATATGCGGAAGCGCCTGCCACACCGTCGGAGAAGCCGTTCCATGCCAGCTGAAACAGCCACAGTACGAAGTCCTTCACAGTCAGCTTATCTTCAATTCCGGCATCCACGTCGAAATGGTAGATACGCCGTGTGCCGCTCCAATGAAACTCTCCCAGCCCCATGCGTTCGATCGCGCTGATTCCGGAATCGTCATCATTCGCATATTGGGTGAGCAATTCCGCCCAAATATCCTGCATACTGTGCCGGTCATCCTTCAGACGCAACAACGTGGCAACCATTTTCGCTTGGAAGTCGGTGGCATCATCATGCGGGTCAAGTCGTTTCGCGAAACGTTTGGTACGTTCCTCACTATCGAAGAACCTCGGCAAACGCTTCATTACTTCCAGCCATGCATTTTGCACGTCTGGAGTGGTGTCCGGTAATGTTCCCGTAAGGGTCATGGTGAGCTTGTCCGCCGAGAACGTGGAGCCGTACGCCAATTTCAAGTCCAGCAGCCAATCATCCTGAGCGGCTGGAGCGTCATCCGTCATGTATACAAGGAATTTCTGATTCGGCTCTTCACGGAACATGCGGTAGCGCACACTGAAAGGAATATGCTTCCTATCATCCTCATCGCCGATATCAGGCAAAATCAGTTTGACGTCACGTAACGTTTCATTGGCGGCGTTCTCCCCCACCAATGTTCCCACGTTGTCCGCGTACTGTTTTTCGGCATCCTGCCAAAATACGATGCGACCGTGCTCGCCCGGTCGGTTGAAGCGCTCGGCGAGCAGTCTCGCCACCTGGCTGTCCTCACTCATGTGTTATCTCCATTGCACATTGCCTTGTATCGCGTCTGGCGAGACTCCCCCACACGAACAACAAGATTCTTCTCGATAAGCTCATTAAGAAGAATCTGCGCTCTGCGTTTTTTCACACCCAATGCCTTCTCAACCTGTTCCCTTGAGACCACCTCACCGTCGGAAAGCAGTTCCATTATCCGTTTCATTTGGGAGGATTCACCAACAACATTATCGCGCACTTGCGCGCACTCGTCGGTTCCAAAGCGCGCACTTGCGCGCACTTGCGCGCACTCGTCGGTATTAGTGCGCGCACTTCCTCGCACTGCCTCATTCTCAGAGGACAAGGCCATACCTGCGCGATAGATATTGATACGTAAATCGGTATCACCATCGAGGAATTCCGGTTCCGGCAATCCTGCGTCACACACCTGCTGCATGACGCGCAGGATGCCGCTTCCCCAATGCTCGATATAGCCCATGTATTCAAAGGCAGCGGCTAAAGCTTCATTACGAATCTTCGAATAGCCCTGCTTCATACGTTCGATGGTCTGGCCCATGGGAAGGCGCCCAGGCGAGGTGATTTCCAACCGGTCGTCGTAAATCGCGATTTGAATACTGGAATGATCGATATAGCTGCGATGCACTATCGCATTGACAATCAGCTCTCGAATGGCGTCCGGTGGGATCTCGTACACGTCCTGCCGATATACGCCCCTGAATCGTGCGCCCATGTGAATGTTGCGCAACACATACTGGTACGACTCCTCGATGAGTTCCTGCGGGGTGCCCGTGAACTCACGTCGGTCCACGAACACGGCCTTGGTGGTTCCTTTGAATACACCACATTGCACCACAGAACGGACGGCTTCATTGCCAGTCAAAATCGCATAAGCGTTCGTCGGAGTAAGAGTCCCGTCCTGTTCGCATAGCACGCCCCACTGCAGAAGTTGTTTCTCCGTGACCGTCTTGACCTTTGCGGAATCTTCTGCATTGTCTTTCGCGGTTTTCGTCAAACTCGCGCATAGGTTCGCAATGTCCTCATCCGTTACGGACAATCCAAGGCACTGCACTTGGTCGAAACTCCGGTTGCTGCCCTCAATGGTCAGTTCCCGGATAGTAGGCTGATCTGCTTGACGTGTGGTACCAGCCACACGCACAAACGTTCCTTGTTCCTGCCCCAGCGACTTGATGTGGTATGGCCTCTGCAAGCCGGGAGCAATCTCGGCCACGATCACCGTTTTGCCGTTCACATCATGCATGGTGATGTCGGGAATGATCAGCGGCTCGCAACTATTGACGATGGCGTCGGAGATGGCGTCCATTACCGTAAACACTTTGTCTTCGGCGATACCCACCACGCGAAGTGTCTGATCCTCAACACCGAACACCAAGCAACCACCTTGCCCATTGGCGAACGCCACCACGGTTTTGGTGTAGTTGATGCTGCGGGAAGGAGGCAGGAGCTTATATTCCACGTTCTTAGATTCGCCATTCAGCAATGTTTCAATGCTCATTAGCCGTTCCGCCCCATTCAATCCAATTTAACTTTGTTTCTATCCCCATGCGTTTCAACTGTCTTTTAACTGAGCTTAGTGCAACTTTGCTGAAGAACGGAAGATCATGGCTATGGCTGTCCTGCTTGGGAACAATGCCGAAAACAACATCGCGAATTCGATTCTGCTTTAACAAAAAATTCTCGACCGAAGACAGTCCCTCATGTTCGCCAACCTGCATGATTTTTTCTTCCACTTTTTCCGCATAATCAGCAGCGTCTCTTTCCATAGAAGCTGAGACAAGCCCTTGATTAAACAGGTGACTCATCGTTGCCAATCCCGAGTAGCGTTTTATATGGATCCTCTTGCCATCATCAGCAAGCACATCGCAGAATTCAATCCGACTACGTCCCCCACCATAAGAAATTAACCTTCTATCCATCAGAAGAAAATGATTGGGAGATTTTTTGGCAAGAGTTTTCTCGAACTTGTAATTATACAACCCTTCCTTTTCAAGCTCTATCTTATTTCCATCAAGCCCATCAACCAGTTCTTTTCCATCACAATCTTGAGAATACGGAATAAACTCAATATCCGATTCATCTGTACTCATAAAATCTTCATTAATTCGAGTAAGATAATCTGCCTGAATCTCATACCAAGCACCATCAAGTACACAGTATGATTTTCCGCCATATGTCAAATCACCAACAAGAAACTTATGCGCTTGCCAACGTTGATAAGTCCCACCGTCGTCTTTCGAGATGGCAGTTATTTGTTTATTCTTGAGCTGCCCAATGGTGGTAAGAGGATTTTTGAAAGAATGAAGCACATCCGTCAGGAGTATATCATCATGAATGACTGGCTTTTTATTCTCATCAGTTTGAGAGCCGATTTGGAATCCTTCAATTCTATCCCAATCAATAACATCAGGGACTGCCATCCATAAATCATGTCGACTATCATCTTCATCATTATAATTCGTAATTTGTCGAATCGATTCAGACCATAATTTTTCCTCTAAAGCCGGATCTTTTACGGGAGCAATATTATCAACCCAGTCAAAATCTTGCTTATAAGTTTCTTGGCAATACAATTCATAGAGGGATTCAAGAAAACTCTGCACACTATCTAAATCAATCTCTTTTGTGACGGCTAGGGAATCTCCACCAGTCACCGTTCCGCACAGTAACTCATCTTCTCCGCATTCAGCTGTTATCTGACTTAGTAAATTTCTTTCAGTATCGATTGCGAAATCATCGATGTCTCCTATTCGAGACAACTGCTCACTTGAACGTTTAGCACTACCTGAGACATCAGCAAAATGAATCGCTCTTAATGCATCACCTTTTACTGAATTAAGCACACATTTCAGACCAAAACGTTCTTCGATGGCGGAACGATTGATAAGTGTACGTCCATATCCAAAAGTGAGAACGAAATAACGTCGATTGTTTTCCCCCGTCGACGAAGGAACCACATCCGTTCTTTCATCAAGCAGATCATCTTCAAAGACGACCGGAATGACAAGAGCAGCTCCGATATTGGCCACTTTAAGGAATTCACTCTCTATTACTGAATTAAAGAAAGTCTCAACCCATCCAGGTTCATGTGCTTTTGTAGTACGAGCAAATAATTTATAACTCTCATAGCCATTAACCTGTAATTCAACGACAGGATTATCACCAGCTAGATTACGAGGAATTATATCTTCTACAGGAAAATCTTGCTTTATCAAGTAAATGCTGAGCTTATTCTTCGCCATTGCCAACCTCGTTCTTATTTTTCTTCCAGCGGATGGACGGGCCAAGTCCAGGTGGAGACGTCTTTGCGCTTCTTTTCGATGGCGGGAACGGAACGTAGGGCCTTGCCCATGCGCAGGTAGTTCACCAGCACACCGTCGTCCAAATCCATTTCGAGGTTGCGGGTGGCCAGTGGATACAGGATCTGATCCTCATAGTCCTTGCATTCCACAATGGCCTTGCGCAGTTTGGCGGCATCTTTCTGGTCCGCAGTACGGTCGGATTGTTCCAAACCGTCGGCGATGTTGGATATCTTGCCGATGTAGTCACGCAAGTAACCGAGAACCGTGCTCGTGGTCTTCGGCGTGTACCTGTGCAGATAGATGAGCGCCTTGAACGCGCCCTTGTTGCTGGTTTGGCTGGAGTACTGCCAGTAGATCGGACGATTCGAATACATCTTCACATGGTCGTTGTAGAAGTCGTTCACGAAATACTTGCGGATGCTCTTGCCTAACACCTGTTCGATATAGGCGATGTTCGTGGCAAGATTCTCCTTGCCGAACGCGGCTTCGAGGAATCTACGGAAACGCGTCACAATATCGTCTTCGAAACAATCCGTTTCCGTAACCGGAATCACATTGTCCGCATCCGGTTCGAACGACGGATTCAGAACGCGCGCATGGTAGTCGTCAAGGGTCTCACCCTGCGAGGCGAGAATCAAGCCCGGCTCGTCGAGCGAGTACCTGCCGAACATGCAACCCACCGCGTAGGAGATCAGTTCCTTGACTACATCCTGGGCGAATAGCTCATCACGTTCCTCTTTGGATTTGTTTGGATACGTAAACGCGGAATTACGCTTCAATGAGACGCGCTCCAACGGTACATCGCATTCCACATCATCACGCACGCCATACGCGTCCGCGACGAGCTCATTATTATGAATCTCACGCTCACGCTGCTCCTCAGACACTCCATCCCAGTACTCGCGTAGATGCAATACCGCATCCTCTAGCAAGTCGCCGGATTGTGCACCCTGTTCGGAATCGAGCAACGCGAATCGTTGGAAGTCCCATGATGTTTCGAACGAATCCCAGTCAAAATGCGCAGCATTGACTGCTTTTTCTACAATCTCCACAAGCTCTTCCGAAAATGAACTAACCATTGGGATTTGTGATATCTGTCCGACTTCAAAATGAAGAGTCGGGGCAATGGCTTTCAAAAGAGCTAACGCGAGTGATGAATTACAAACGGACATCACCCCATGAAGCTGAGAATCGCTTTCCTTGAAAATACTTGGAGCAGTATCAGCATAAACATGGCCTTTATTGAAATATCGAAAGGCTGGAGCGCCCGAACTTATCCGAGACCAAGAGACGGAAGGTTGGAAATAGGTACTTGGGTTACGAATTACCGAGCGAGGCTTGAACTCGTTGAGTTCCTGGCCATCATTCTCCCAGTTGACTACGAATTCTTGATTGCCATACCATTTGCGGTATTCTCCACCTTTGTTGTAGGGGAACCATTTCGCTCCGCTTTCAGAAGCCTCATCGTGGCTTGCACAACCGAAACGTGTCTTGCTTGTGGAAATTTCCCACCATTCGCGTACGAATCGGGCATTGTCAGCCGTAGCTAGACCCTGCCGAGGCTCAGCAATTTCCTTAAGCGCCTTGTTCTTGGAGAATGTGTCGAGCATAGGTTTGCTGAGCCAGTAAACGATTGAGGAGCCGGGGATTTGCGCGAACTCGCGCTGGTCCACTTCGAAGAAGTATTTGCTCATATCCGATTGCACTGATTGTGCGCTGTTGTGTGCGTTAATAATCTCCAATGCACGCGGACCCTGCTGCTTTGCGCCTACGAAATCGCTCAGTCGGACGAAGGCGCTTTTTTTGTCACAATATCCTTTTTCCAGAGTGAAGGTACAAATTGGTACCGTGGCGCCTTCGAATCCGGAATACTCCAATTGAATCAGTGAACTAATGTGCTCCCGCTGGATGATACGTTGCCGCATCTGCTCATAAGAAGCAATGAACATCCACACGTATGGAGTCATAAAGCCAAGCTGTCCATGTTCGGGAACTAGGTTAAGTAGTCGGTAAATAAACGCGGAGAACAGGTCGGCTTTGCCGTCTTCGTAATGGTCCTGTACGAACTGTTTGAGTTCGCCGCTCATGTTCTTCGCGCCCATGTACGGAGGGTTCGCTACCACGGCGGTATATTTGCGGGAAAGATACTTCGTCTGGTCAAGTACCGTTTGTGCTCGTTCGCGCAATATTGAATCGAACAGAATGTCGTCACCGGTGGCGTTTGCACGTTCCGATTCCGCCAGATCGACAAGCTCCTGTGGTGGTTGAATAAGCGAACCATACACGTCCGCCTTCACGTAAGTGTTCCACACCGAAGAATCCAAGTTCACACCGTACTGATCATTCAATTCAGCGACTTCGCTATCGGTGAATTCAACCGGCGTGATGCACTGAATTTTTGGCGTCACTTGCTTCCTGAAGAACCTGCGGGAACGGGAGCGTGCTTTCATGGTCAATGCGAAGGAGGCGAGGTTCGCGGCTCGCTCGTCGATTTCCATGCCATACAGGTTGTGTTCGAGAATCAGAGCGGGAATGTCACTCGGCGAGTAGCCTTCCTCCTCATAAATCTCATACAGCAGATCGAACGCGTATGTGAGCATATGGCCGGAGCCGCACGCCGGATCTATTAAGACTCTATCTTTGATACCAACCCCATATGTGTCTCTGGTCCTGAAACCGCCTGATTTCTGGGCTTTCCTCAGTTTCGAAACAGCAGAAAAGGGCGCACTTGCGGCCCCGTGCTGGTATAGGTTTGCAGCAGCTGTAGTCAAAAGCGACACCCCCAATCTGTAATCGTTAAAAGGTATGGCTATCGTTAATAGGTTCAGTCGTCGGCTTCGGTATAGCCGAAGTGTTCTCTGACCTTCTGGTGCGTCATCTTGTCGTTGAGCATGTAGGCCACGAGAGGAACGGTCTTCATTCCTTTCTCCCAGTAGGCATCGTTGACATCGGTCACGTACCTCTTCCACGCGACCCCGATGAACACCTCCTTGTTGGGATCGAGATTCCGCTTGGCTTCCTCGGATTCCCATGAAGCGTCAGCCACAGGGGTCGGCGTGCCATTGACCATCACGGTGAAGTTCTTCATCGGCACGGCTGTCGACGTGCATTCGCCAATGCCGACGAAGCCGTTCCCGGCGATGTGGCAGTAGATGGTGTCACCGACCTGCACGTTGTAGATCGACTTCCCGCTTCCGCCAAGATTCGCGGACAGGAATCCGTACTTCAGCGCGTCCGGCCAGCTGCGGTCAGCGTAGCCGACAGTGAATTCACGGCCTTTCTCGTTCTTGAAGAACCCCTTCTCCTCGTCATCGGTCCAGCTGCCCGCGATCTGCTTGATGGCGTCCGGATTCCAGATGTCACTGGCCATGCGCAGATAGATCTCCGCCCGGTCGGCGATGCTCTGCTTGCCGAAATCAGGAATGGCCTTGAAACCGTATTCGTTCGCCACTTCGAGGAACTTCGGGTTGTTCGTGTACGCGATGCCGTTCAAAGCCTGCGCGAGTATGTTGTCCCCCGCGTATTTCTGGACCTTCTCCGTGTACTTCATCGCCTGGTAGCTTCTGTTCTTGTCACGCGTGAGCAGAATCAGGTTCCCGATCTGGTTTCTGGTGGTTTCGAAGTCGTCGTAGTCCGCGAAGCTGTCCTTGTAGTCCTCGTACTTGTCGGGCAGGATGTGCTCGATGTCGTAGGTGTTGACCTGGCGCTTGCGGTCGACGTATTCCTCGAAGTGCGACGGATTCCCCATCTGCACGTTCACGTAGGAGGTGAACCGGGCGAGGGTGTGGAGCATGTACCGTCCGGAGAACTGGTTCAGGCTGAACCGGGTGACACCCTCGACGGTCACGTCCATGCGCCGCAGGGTGCGTACGTAGACCATCCCCATCGTCTTGCAGTCCTCGTTCCGGATATCACGCATCATGCGGAACAGCAGGTATTTGTTTGTGTTCCAGTTGACCTTCTTGAAGTTCATGATCCGGATGGTTGCGAAGTCGTCCACGAACTTGGCGGTCATCTGGATCTTCCGCTTGATGACGTCCTCGGGGTCGTCGTTCCTGATGGCAGCGATGGCGAGCATGGTCTGGTAGGTCAGATCCCGGTTCGCATTGTATAAGACCTCTTCATAACCTTCGGTGAGCTTGCCGCCATATTCCTTCATCCGCAGATAGATGTCGGTCACGCGCGTCATCTCGGTAAGTACGAAATCCTTGTAGTCCTTCGGCTTTACGAGATTCATCGCCGACCGGGCGTTGTTGCGGACCCATGTGTGGAACTTGTCGCCGAGGAGTTCATAGTCTTCGTCTCTGGCACCGCGCTTGGTGTCACGCATGGTGCTGGCGTACTTAGCACGCAGCCAGGCGGAGATGAACTCCACGTCCTGCGTGTTTACCATGCCGCTCGTGTCATAGGAGGAGGCGTTCTTGATGCGGTTGATGTTGTCCTGCCACTGGCGGCTGACCGCGATCCGGTCCTGCTCTGCCACCTGCTGGATGATGTATGCCTTCATCATCTCCGCGCTGTTCAGACTCAGGCCGCGGTCATTCATGGTGAGGAATATCGTGTGCGCCTCGTCGTCCGAAGGAGTGTCGATCTCCAGAAGGAGCACCTTCTCGATAAGCCAGTAGATGAAGTACAGAAGTGCCTCTCCCTTGAGCTCGTCGGGGAACAGGTCCTCGATGTCCTCGTACCGGTCGAGCATGTTCTGGGAGCTCTCGTTCTGCGGCACATAAGTCTCGTCGCCCTGCAGCAATGCCTGCATGCACGGGCCGCGGTCCTTCACATCGATGTTGAAGCTCTTCTTGCCGAACGCGTTCGAGTAAATCATGTCGTCGAGCGGGACCCGTTCGTCAGCGTTTTCGATTGTCTCCTTCTGCAGGTTGTTGAGGTAGATCAAAAGCAGTGTCAGCGACGTCAACCGCTGCTGCCCGTCAATGATCTTCTTGACCGAACCTCCCGTGCAGATGATGCACCCCATGTAATAGAAGCCATATCCCATGACTTCCTCGGTCGTGTCATGATCCTCCGGATCGTAATACTCCTCGAAGGTGCTCTGGAAGTCGGCGATCATCTGCTCGATCTGCTTCTGGCCCCACCGATATTCCCGCTGGAAATAATCCACCGTGTACTTGCGCCCGCTCAGAATCGTCTTGAGCGTGTCTGTCTTATCGATCTTCTTCATTGCGTTTGTCCCTCGTCAAAATTGCCGGTCTCAAAAATCTCCGGAGAGTTCTGCCTGATGTACACAATCTCGTTACGCACATCGGTATTGCTGCACTGGGCGAGTGCTGGACTCAGTCTCAATTGCCCAGTGCTCCCATCCCGGATAACGAACTCGCCGCGATGCTCCTTTATGTAGCGTGCCGCTTCTCGCGAGAAGCCGCTCCGCTGCAGCAAGATTGTCAACGGATTCGTTGTTCCGAATTCCACGTATTCGTACCAGTTGTTCCGGTTGAGTGCTTCGTCACCCTTGATCTTCCGATACTCATTGGAAAACCGCAGGAAGTAGTTCGAGATACTGTAGAGGATGATGTTCTCGATGACCTCGAGCGTATCAGCGAACACAATATTGTGATGCTCTTGGGAACGAGGGTCATATGTTCCCGGTGTCCCATATTTGTTGATCCAGAACGGATAGGGATTCTTCTTATGATAGTCAAGAGCCCTATCCATGATGTACTTCAGACCGCCGCCGTCCATCCACTGGCAGAGGATCACAGCATACCAGCTGCGGAGTGATGGCTTTCCAAGCGAGCTGGCCTCATACTCCTCCCAGTTGAACACTTTCGCAAGTTCGCCGAGGAACCTGACCACATCAGGATAAGAGGTTTTCCCATTGACAAGCTCAGGATAACGCAGCGGATTCTGTTCTCTCCGGATCGCTGCTATCAGCTTTCTTGTCTGGTCGACAGATGTATTAATGTCGTCATCCGGCTTCACTTCGGCATCCTTGAAGGTTTCCCGGATGTGTTCCTCGTCAGCTGGTGTCAGGAATTCACTGAATTCACGGCGTACCAGCGTATCCCGATCGTGGACGATGTCACCTTGAAGGATTGTTGCGAATCGGCGCATCATCTCATAGGATTCCTCGCTTTGGCGAGATATTCCCTTTTCGTTAACTCGTTTCGGGATTTCTGATTTTCCACTTTTGAGAATGTCAGCGACGTACTGTTTTTCAACCTTCTTGAGCACCTCTGGATCTGTGGCTATGGAGAGGGATTGCTCTGGAATTGTCTTCCCGAGCATCCTGACGTAGTCGTCTGTTGTGACCTTGGTGTTGTGTTCCGCCACAAAGTACACATTCCCGTAGAGGTTGAAGCTGATTCTTCCCACGCGCCCAATAAGGTTACGGAAATCTATGGTGTTCATCTCTTTTGAGAATATCTTGTTTTCCATGATGAACAGGTTGTCCGCGGGTAGGTTGACGCCCTCAAGCAAAGTGCTCGTACAGAACATCACCGTAATATTCCCGTTCTTGAACAGCTCCTCGATCCGCGCCCGTATGGATACCGGAAGATAACCGATGTGGTAGGCGATGCCATAGCGCACCATTTCAGCCAAGTAATACCATTGATGGACTTCGTCCTGGATATCCTTTGCCAAGGATTCGAGAAGTGGGTCATTTCTCGGTCCGTTAGGCTTCACCAGTTCAAAGAAGGCATGCGCCGCATTTACGGCCTTGTTACGCCCGTTGTAGTAGACGATGCTCTGTTTGCGCCTTTCCTTCGGCAGTCTCTGGTTCTGTGTCTCGATTGCCAGCAGGAAGTCATTCACCTCGATGCCGTTCCCGTTGATATTCGCCAACAGTATCCTGCACTGCTCCTCAGGCGCGTGCTCGTTATAAACCTCAATTCGCCCTGTCTTCAGATCGACAAGGAACTTGATCTGCACGACCGGCGAATAAGTTATAGTAAGGGCTTCTTCGTCACCGCCCTCCACATTCAGCATCAAGCGCAGATAGACCTGCGGATTGGGAATATTCGGTGACGCAAAAATGAAGTGTGGTTTCTTTGGTCTGTGAATGAGCTTGTCAACCACCTTGTAATAGAAGGGGGCTCGGCTGTTTATTCCGGAAAGCTTGTGCGCTTCGTCGATGAACAGGTAGTCCAGGTCGAAGTGAGGTCTCGCTATCAGCAGATACAGAAGCCGCTCCGGGGTCATGACGAGGATGAAGTTCCTGCTATCATCCTCCAGAGCAATGTCACTGGCTGCTGTCACCACGCTGTAATTATGCAGAGACAGGTAGTTGATCCTCTCCGTGTTCTTTTCGCCACCGAGGTCGTCGATGACCTTGGTACGTACTTCGTTTATCAGTGCCTTGGTTGGAACGATCAGCGCATAGTTCTTCTGAGCGCCATTCATGATTTCGTCCTTGATGAACATCCGCATGATGAAGGATTTCCCCATCGAGGTTGGAGCGGAGTAGCTGAAGCATTCGTCTGTCAGATGGTCGTAGGCGATCTTTTGTTCTCCGAAGAATCGTTCACCGGGTTCCGCCGGTATGGAGAGGTAGTCGCTTCGGAACTGCGCGAAGATCTCCTCCAGTGCATTCGGTTCCGAGTATGCATTATTGACAAGCTCAAGTCCTTTGTGGTTCCCGACACTCGAGAAAACGCAACCTGCGTATGCTTTCACAAGGGCGTCATCCGGGTAAAGCTCGTTCATCAATATGGCTATTTCCTGCGCCCAGATCTTATGGCTATCGGCTTTCTCCAGATCATTGGATTTTGAGAGAATGTCCGCGAACCGAAGGATGTCCGCTTTCTCCTTGTCTGTAAACAGCGCGCCTTGCCGGTCTTGATCTATGCTGAAGGCATGCATCCCGTAGCCTTTGAGGAGTCGCGCATACAGCTTCCCGAGATAATCATTGTTTTCGATCTCGGCGAAGATGGCCGACCCTAGTGTTCTTTTACCAGTGTTCATAGGTCGACATCTCCTTCCATGACATGCTGCATGATCTCGTTGCTTTCCGTTTCGGCTTGATTGAGCGGTAAGGTGAAGAAATAGAACGAGTGGTTCTGCAGCCCAGCCTCCCTGATCTTTCCGGCGATGTAGTCCTCATGGCCTTTGATATCCCGAATCATTTTCAGGTGCATGCGTTCCCTGAACTGGTCATCGTCGTAGCCGTCGGGGATCAGGCCGAGCGAATATCCGAGGAACACGCCGAACGATGTCCCATATGAGGCGTTCTTGTGCTCCTCTGGGATAACGTAGCTGGTCAACAGTTTCAGATCGTCTTCTTCGTAAAAACGGTCCAGTGCCGTTTTTTCGATAAGGAGCAGCTCGCTGTCTTCATGATTCGCGATACGAGATATTTTCTCGAATGCGATGTCGATGGCGTCCTTGATATCACCGGTGACATTGGAAGCACCGAAAACCATCTGATCCGACAGCACGTTCCCACCATCTTTGCATAGGAAATGGATTCCGTCCGCTTCGCTCGCATACTGGGCGGCATCGGTGCCGAGTTCGATCTTGCTCAGGAGCTTGTGCGCGTTCAGTTTTTCTTCCATGACGGCGTAAACCATAATTTCGCCAAGCGTCTCGCCAGCGGCTATATTCCGCGCTTTCGTGCTCTTTCTCATGACCCGAAGCGCCTGCTGCGTCACGGAATCCAGGTTTCCTGCACTACGGAAGTTCTCCTGCTTTGCCCGTGAAAAAACGTAGCGCCCGATGTTGAGCATGGCAAATTTCTCAAGGTCGGATGATCTGATCTTTCCGTTCCTGACGTTAAGGCAGAATAGGCGCAGAGAACCGGGGCGAAGCATCCCTGTGATGGTCTCGGAATGCTTCACCTCGGTAAAGTAATCATCGAATGTTTTGTCCTTTACAGTCTTTGATAACTCCACGCCATTCGCCTCCTGTCTTCTTCAGCCAATTTCAATTCACTGAATCATTCTTCTCTCCATAGGTACTCTTGTCTTCGGCGACCATGTCGTCCGAATACCCGGTCTGCCGGAAGCGCTGATATTCGGCCACCTTGCCTTTGCGTGCCTGCGTGGCATCGTCCGGAACCTCGTACGGCTTTCCCTCCTTGTTGTACGTCAGGTTGAACACCATGTTGGTCAGCCACTTCTTGAATGAAGGATTGTCCTGGAATTGCTTGAACAGCTCCATGTTGTCTGACATGATGGCGAAAATAACCTTCTGCAAGGCACGTTCGCTTTCGGTTCTTGCCTCCTGCTCATCCGAATTACGCATGGCGTTCTGGTACTTCTCATCACGCGACACCATTGCCGGTATCCGCAGGATCTGCTTTTGCACATTGTCTGCGTCATTCAACTGGATGTTGCCGAACATGTCATTGAATTCCGAGATGATATGCGACAGCGGATCCATCTCCGGCTCGACGACATGACCTGCTTTCCCAGCCGGGACGGGCGCGATCTCCGCGTCCTCATCTTCAAGCTTGATAGCCACTGCCTCCTGTGCCTCATTTCGATAGCTGTCAAGGTCGATAGCTGACAGGATTCCCTCAGACAGATCGTCCCCGCGGGGTGACGGAAGCTTCGGGATCAGCAGGTTCAGGAAAATGGACAGCTTCTCCCATTCCACGTTTCCGTAAGGAAGGATTGAGCCAAGGAAGCCATAGGTCCGCACGAATGACTTCGCCGCGCTCTTGAACTTGATCTGGTCATCCATCTCCAGCTCGTTGAAAGTGACGACGCACGGGTCAAGCATCGGATCAAGACGGTCCCTTTCAGCGCCACCCAGGAACAGATCGACCACATGCTCCACGTCATCATTGTCATAGACCTGGCATTCTTCCATGATGGTTATCAGGTCATAAAGCTTGTTCGGGTCAGTCTCTCCAGACAGAATTGTCGTCCGGTAGAACTTCGAGAACGCTTCCTCGATCATCGAGGTCTTGTTGGCAAAGTCCAGCACGTAGACTTCATCCTTGCCCGGGCAGGCCCTGTTCAATCTGGACAATGTCTGTACCGCCGCAATATCGTAGAGCGGCTTGTCCACATACATGGTCTGCAGAAGCGGCTCGTCGAACCCGGTCTGGAACATGTCCGCAACGACAAGCAGCCTGTAAGGATCCTTCTTGAACTCCTTCGGTATCTTAGCGTCCGGGAATCCATTCATCTCGGCGGAGGTGAGAGCCGGATCCTGCCCGTTGTACTTGCATTCGCCGGAGAAAGCGATAATTGCCTTATATGGGCTATGCCGCTCGGCAAGGCATTTATTGATGGCATAGTAGGTCTCGATGCAGCGCGGGATGCTCGCCGTCACGACCATTGCGCGCGACTTGCCGTTCAGCTTTTTCTTGGCGATGATCTGCTCGTGGAAGTGGTCCACCATCATGGCGGCCTTCTTGGCGATGACGTCCGGATTGCCCTCGACGAATGAACGCAGCTTCTTCTGGGCACGCTTCTTATCGAACATCGGGTCATCCTCGACTTTTTTGGCGATCTTGTACCAGCTGTCGATGGTCGTGTAGTTCCTCAGCACGTCAAGGATGAAGCCTTCCTGAATCGCCTGCTTCATCGTATAGACGTGGAACGGCCTATGCTTGATGACGCTGTCTTCCTCATACGGTGTACCGAAAACCTCCTCGGTCTTGTTCTTCGGCGTGGCGGTAAATGCAAAATAGCTCGCGGTCCTCACGAGTTTCCGGCCTTCGACGATGGCGTTTATCTTGTCTTCGTTATCCATTTCGTTGTCGGAAGCCATGCCGGAAAGCGCGAGATTCATGTTCGCCGAGTTTCGTCCGCTCTGGCCCGAGTGCGCCTCGTCAATAATGATGGCGAACCTGTTGTTGATATGCTCCTGTCCGATCTCCTGTGAGATGTACGGGAACTTTTCAACCGTAGTTATGATGATCCGTTTGCCATCCTGGATGGCCTTTTTCAGATCCCCGGAATGCTGAGCCCATACAACGGTGTTCTTCACCTGCATGAACTGCTTGATGGTATCGCGGATCTGCTTGTCGAGGATCCTACGGTCAGTCACCACGATAACGGAATCGATCATCGGATGCCCATCTTGCTCCAACCCGATCAGCTGATGCGCCAGCCATGCGATGGAGTTCGACTTTCCGGAACCTGCGCTGTGCTGGATAAGGTATCTCTTGCCGACGCCATTCTGTTTCACGTCAGCGAGCAGTTTCTCTACACAATCGAGCTGATGATAGCGTGGCCAAATCTGTTTCACGGTCTTCTTATGCGTGTCCGGATCTTCGTCAGTAATGACCTGCGCGTAGTTTTCGATGATTCTGGAAAGCTTCCATTTGGTCAGGATGTCATGCCATAGGTAATCCGTCATGATGCCATTCGGATTCGGAGGATTGCCCGCACCATCGTTATAGCCTTTGTTGAACGGCAGAAACCAACTATCCTTTCCGGCAAGCTTCGTGCAGAACATAACGGTCTGGTCATCTACAGCGAAATGCACCATGCAGCGCTTGAACGAGAACAGTGTGTCATGCGGGTTGCGGTCTTCCTTATACTGTTCGACAGCGTCCGCCGTTGTCTGTCCGGTGAAGTGGTTCTTGAGCTCTATTGTGATGACCGGCAAGCCGTTGATGAACAGGCACAGGTCGAGCGCGAGCTTTGTCGCGTCCGTAGAATATCTCAGCTGCCGTGTCACACTGAAAATGTTCTTCTCGAACATTTCCCTCGACTTCTCGTTGTTCTCGGTTGGCGTGAAGTAGAACATGATGAGGTCAGCCGGATAAGCCTTCACGCCATTGCGCAACACATCGATGATGCCCCGCTTGGCAATTTCCCCGGAGAGGCGGTTGAGAAACTGCCTTTTCTTCTGGTTGCTGCTATTAACCCCCAGCTTCTCCATCTCCTTCGGCTGAGTGTCATTCAGGAAGCTGAAAAGACGAATCTCGTCTATCGCATACTCCTTGCTGTAGTCATCATTCGTGCCCTGCTCATAGCCGTTCTGTTCTACAAGCCAGTTCACGATAAGGGTCTCGAAGCCCTTCTCTGTTCTGTCTGTAAAGGCCATGGCTACTCCTCCTCTCCATCGGTCTCTTTTTTGACATCTTCAGAATCGTCCTCGGCAATGTCGTCAAAGTGTTCATACTGCGGAACGGCTATGCCGCGTACATCAATCTTTCCGGTGACGACGTCGGAGATGACCGTTGATTTAAATTCCGTTAGAGCCTGCAACTGCTCATGCTTTGTTGCAATAAGTCTGTCAATCCGTTCTTTCTCAGCATGAATGTAGTCAACTATTTGTTGCTGTTCTTCGATGGAGGGCCGTCCGATAGTGAAATCCCTAATAAAATCTGCAGGAACTCTCTTTTGACCAGCCGATCCGGTCATTTGACCCTCGCCGAGAATACGGAACAATTTAGTCATCGTAATGAAATACAGATATTCCGGGAGAACATCATCACCGGCTCTTAAATTAAACAGCTCTGTCGTCCCGTACCCGATATCTGATTCAAGTTTATCGAGGCAGGCACCTTTACCATTTTCAAAGCAGGGTGTAATCTTCGCGACAATAACATCGTCCTTAGCAAAAGATGAGAAACCAGTTTTCACATTAGCAATAGGCTGTTTAATTGAGCAATCGATTTGGCCGTCTTCTGAGATATTTTCCATTGGCAAGAATACGACCTCATCCTGGTCATCATGCTTTTTCAATTGTTCGTTGATCGAAGCACCTACTTTGCAGATTCTCTTAAGTTTGGTCACTTCCCATGCTGCAGGAACTTCCGGCAGATAATAAACATCCGTCTTTTTCATCGCCGCGTTAAGATCAAGCCCCTTTGTGATAGCAGCGGTAATAACTGCTGATTTCAGCTCTTCCAGCTCCTGTATTTCTTTCCGGCGGATTCCGATCAGCTTGTTGATTTCGGAGACCTTCCAGTCGAGGAACCGCACAATCTGGTCCTGCTCGGCGCGGGGAGGAATATAGATCTTTAGATTCTTGAAATCATCATAATGCATGTCCCACTGGCCGACTCTGATTCCATACGAATACTGATTGTAGTAGGACTTGAACCGTGCGGACCGAAGTAGCAAGTGCAAGTAATCCAGATTAATGTCGCCATCCAGAACCTTACAAATTATGTATGCCGGGCTAACAATTCCTTCATACCGTGAAACCCCTAGTGAGCCTTGCCACATTTTCATCTTGTTCAGGACGAGATCTCCGACATGAACAACCTTATAATTGGACAAATCGAGGCTTTCCTTGTTGTGGTTGTCGTCACGTGAGCTCTTAGGGATGACTCCATATTCGCGGTACACGGAAAGCAATTCCAATTTTCTGTTTCCGCACCTTTCGCTCTGAACAAAGGTTATTTGCCGTATAGTTTTTTCAATCCAATGCTTAGGAACCTGTGGCAGCCAGCGATAAGGCGTAGCTTGATATGATTCATATTCAACCATTACTCCAGCCCCTCCACGATCTCATCCATTACGCCGTCTGACTCTTTTTCCAGTTCGGCCAGGGAGGCGAGAATGTCTTTCATGTCACGAAGCTCCACTGGCTTGTAGAAGTATTTCGTGAAGCTGATCCCGTATCCGATCTTTGTCTTGCTCTCGTCGACATAGGCGTCCGGGGCATACGGTTTGACTTCTTTTTCGATGAAGGAATCGATGCCGCCCTCATAATTGAACGGAATGTTTTCCGTATCGCGCAGGTTCGGATCCGCTTCTCTTTCGACTTCTTTCGCATCGGGGTCTGTTTCGGTGATGTATGGCCGGATCTTCTTCAGCTGCGTCTTTTTGAGTTTCGTTGCCTTGGCGAAGGCGTCCCAGTCATCAAGCGGTGTTCCGGCAGGAACATTCGCAACTGCGTCACTCATGGTATCGAGTTCGGCCTGTTTCTTGAATGCATCATCTGGGATCGTTCTTTCGGGGAATACACGAAGACGCAACGGCCTCTCGACGGTTACGTTCCAGTATCCGAACTCTCTGTTGTCGAAGATCATGCTGACGTCGCTTTCCTCCATGTCGAGGAAGATTCGGACGATTTTCTTGCGGATCTCCGGTGTGAACTCGCAGTTCTTATTGCCCATGTTCTTTCGCAGCGGAGACTTCATATTGGTCGCGTCGATGAGCTGGATCTTGCCTTTGCGGCGATCCTCTTTCTTGTTGGAAAGAACCCAGATGTACGTGCCGATGCCGGTGTTGTAGAACATATTGTCGGGCAGGGCGATGATTGCCTCCACGAGGTCGCGCTCAATCAGGTATCGGCGGGCGTTGCTCTCGCCGCTTCCGGCGTCACCGGTGAACAAGGATGATCCGTTATGTACTTCGATGATACGGCTTCCCAGTTCCGTGTCGGTTTTCATCTTTGACACGTTGTTCAGAAGGAAGAGGAGCTGCCCGTCGCTCGTGCGCGGGATCATCTTGAGCTCTTCGCCGTCTGCAAGGTATGCGTTGAATCTGGTGTCGAGGATCTCACTCTTGCCGCCCAGTTTGTCGGCATCCGTTTTCCAGCTTTTCCCGTAGGGCGGATTGGAGAGCATGAAGTCGAACTGTCGCGACGAATTGCCGTCCAGCGACAGTGTCGATCCGTAAAAAATGTGCTCGGCTTCCTCGCCATCGCCCTTGAGGAGCATGTCCGCCTTGCAGATGGCATACGTCTCCGGGTTGATTTCCTGTCCGAACAGATGGATTGAGACATCCTTTCCTCGACGGGCAGCAAGTGTCATGAGCCGTGACTGTGCCACGGTGAGCATTCCGCCTGTGCCGCAAGCTCCGTCATAGCAGGAGTACGTAGCATCCTTGATCTGATCCTCGACGGGGTAGAACGCCAGGTCCGCCATGAGCTCGACAACATCACGTGGGGTCCAGTGCTCACCGGCCTCCTCGTTGTTCTCTTCGTTGAATCTGCGGATGAGTTCCTCGAAGATCGTTCCCATTCCGTGGTTGTCGAGTCCCGGCAGCTTGATGATTTTCTTCTCTGCGTCTTTGTAGACAGGGTCGGGACTGAGGTTGATGTCCGCAGAGGTGAACTTGTCGATGACCGACCCGAGGATGTCTGCGTCCACCATTGTCCTGATCTGGTCGCGGAACTTGAACTTGTCGAGGATCTCCTGGACGTTCGGCGAGAATCCGTCGAGGTACGCCTTGAAGTCGGCTTCCAGTGTCTGCTTCTTTCCACGGCTGGTGAGATCCTTCAGCAGAAACGGGGACGCGTTGCAGAATGCCTGTCCCGCTACGTTGCAGAGGGCTGGCCACTGGTTGTCGATCTTCGCTGCATCCAGTTGTTTCTTCATTTCCAGCACGGCCGGTTTTGACTCCTCGAGCATTACGTCGAGCCGGCGAATGACTGTCATCGGAAGGATGACGTCACGATATTTTCCTCTTACATAAACATCCCGAAGGCAATCGTCAGCGATTCCCCAAATGAAGCTGACTATCGAATTGTATTCCTGATTGTCCATTGCTTTTTCCTCCGCGCCGTCGATTATCAGCGGCGGCATTCCTTTTCTATCTATCGTGTATTACCGACTGGATTACCAACACTGTGGCCAATCAGCTGTCCTTCTCCTCATTGCTTTCTGCCGCGCCACCGGAACGAATCCAGTCATCGACTTCGCTGAGCTTGAATTTCCATAATCGCCCGACCTTATACGCGGGCATGTTCCGTTTGCTGATCCACTGCATGATGCTCTCGCGTCCCACGCCGAGGTATTCCTGCACGTCCTTCATCGTCGACCATTTCTCTACGTTCTTATCCACGTTCGTCTCCTCCTGCCATCGCGTTGAACGCCACATGGATTCTTATGTTGAAATCCCACCTTTTGTTCGGGAAGCAGTTCTCGCCATTGGCGTCCTGCATCTCCCACTTGCATTCAAAGTCACCTTCGAAGCCGCGGGCATCAATGTCTGTGGCTATTTTTGTAAATCCTCCCGGACCTGTATCTGGGACCGAAATCTTCGCCTCAATGGGCCGTGGGTGTATGTCCTGCTGGTTCACCAGCACCAGCTTGCGGTTATGCCATGGAACCCTGCCGCTGTTCTGCAGCTTCCACTCGTGGTGAACGATCTCATAGCAGTCCGCCTCATGCCGATGGCCTCCGAATTCGACATAGACGTCGTCACCTGCATATCTTGGCCCGCTGATGTCATCAGCGGAAATTGGCTGTCCCGCGAGAAGTTTCTGATATATCTCCCATACGGCATTGTCCACGTCATCATCCTGTGATGTCACAAACAGGCTGAACTGTGCGGCAAGCGCTCTGCAGAACTTGTCCTTATCCTGCTCGACTCCGGAGGGAATCCCGAAATCGGCCATACAGGCCGCAAGCTTGTCTTCTGACAAGTTCTTGCTGATGAACGCAGCAAGAACGTCAAGGTCGATTGGATTCGGAAATGACTCCCTTATTTCCGAAGTGAGCGCTCTGTCTTTTGCGTAATGTCGCGCACCTTCGAGGGCTTCACTCGTTCGGCCTTTATAGGTAGCTGGCATCACAAAATAGTGACTCCCAGCGGCTCTGAAAAACTCGATGACATAAGTGCCCTGATTCTGTTGATTATCCAAGAAGCCATACAGCATATTAAGAAATTCGTTGCTTCTAATTTTGTCCACCTCCTCAGGACCTAATTCAGGACCTACAGGACCTACCTGCAAGCCTATCGCCTGTTCCTTAGGACCTAATCCGTCCCCGACAATATAGGCAGTTGATCGGAAGGGCCCCGAAGACAGCTAAACACACACTTCAAAACAATTATAGGGATTAGCAGTAAGCGAATCAACCCTATTAGGGCTTGAAGTGTATTCACAGGCATAAACAGGCAAAAATCGACAATCCGAGTGGAGGTGAATGCATGAACAAAAGCGATGCAGAGATGTGGCGGATCAACATCGAGAACGACGCTGACATGGTCTGCTCCATGTATGGGAGCGAGACAGCCGAGTCCGTCTTCCGCCGCCATGGTGCTACGTGCTTCGAGGATCTCAGCCCTGCATGTTACGAGGAGGTCTTCAGTGACCTCGAGCTGATGATCAACGACGACTGATTCTCTGCGACCCGGGCATGTCAATAAACCGCCCGCCGTCATGGCCGTTCACCCCGGTGCACAGAGGTGGCTCGAACCGCCCTGGCGGCAATAACTGAACAACAACCAGCTTACGAGCGTGGCTGGCCTTTCAGAACAGATTTCCCGTTCTGGATGGCTGGCCACGCTCCTTTTTTACGCGGTGCCTCCGGTTCGGGAGAAGCGAACGGAGGTATCGCACATGAAAAACAACGGCAATCAGAGTCAACGGATCTATGACAAGACCACCCGCACCTGGTATGAGGTGCCGGAGGACCAGTACCGGGAATTCGACAGGTGGCGCACGAATCTGCGCAAGCGCGAGCAGTACTGGGGGCGTTGCTTCTGCCCGCGCGGCAAGTGGTGGCTGTGCGACGGCAACTGCGTAGACTGCGAGTTCCACACGCGCAACGAGGTCTCCCTCGATGACCCGTTGCCCGACGGCGAGGGGACGCGCGGCGATTATGTGCCGGACGAAAACCCGACTCCCGAAGAGATCATATCCGACCGGGACCTTCTGGAACGGCTCACTGCTCGTCTGCATGAGCTTGATCCTGACGCGGACAAGATCCTCGAGCTTTGGAGCGAGAACCCGAATCTCTCCGACCGGAAGATCGCCGAAGCCATCGGTCGGCCGCAGAAGACCTTCTCGGATCGCATGAAGAGGCTCCGCGACGAGTTCCGGCCTTACCGCAACTCCTGATCCCATTATCCATCTGCCGCTGTCCCGATTTCAGGACAGTGGCAGTTTTTTCCTTTCCTCCGCTCAAACCGCGGGCCCTTCTCCAGTGGAAGGTGAAGGGCAAGACAAGAGCCCGGAAAGCGAGGTGAACAACATGTACCGCAGCTACACGGACAGCGGGGGCGCACCGGCGGACACGGCGAACGAGGAGATCCGACTCCTGCACGCCATCAGCCGCGTCTCCGCAAGACTGGCAAGGAACCTGGCGATCCTTGCCGCCAACAGCAAATCCGAGGAAGGAGGAAAAACAAATGCCAACAGCGTCCGAGATGGATCAGACCATCAAAGAGCTCAGGGAGGCGGCCGCTGCCATTAATGCCGCAGCCGACCGGCTCGCCCGGCAGTCCGTCGGAGACGATAAGCGGCAGAACGCAGAGACCGCTGCCGACCAGCAGGAGAAACCGAAGCTGTCGCTGGCCGATGTCCGCGCCGTGCTTGCAGACAAGTCCCGCGCCGGATACACGGATCAGGTGCGCGAGCTGCTCCACAAGTACGGGGCGAGCAAACTGTCGGCCGTCGACCCGAAGGACTACGAGGCCCTGCTGTATGACGCGGAGGGACTCAATGAATTCTGAAAGACAGCATGCGGTCCTTTCAGCGTCTGGCTCAGACCGGTGGATCCACTGCCCGCCGTCCGTCAGGCTCGGCGAGGGCTTCGCGGACAAGGGAAGCGACTACGCCCTCGAGGGCACCTGCGCACACGCACTCGCAGAGTACAAGCTCCGCAAGGCGCTCGGCCAGCCGACCGACGACCCGCCCGAGAGCCTCGACTTCTATGACGAGGAGATGGACGAGGCGACCGACGGATACACGAGCTACGTGCTCGAGCAGGTGCAGGCCGCGAAGGAAGCCTGCGCGGACCCGGCCGTCATGGTCGAGCAGCGCGTGGATTTCTCCCGCTGGGTGAAACAGGGCTTCGGCACCGCCGACGCACTCGTCATCGCGGACGGAACGCTACACATCATCGATCTCAAGTACGGGACCGGCATCGAGGTGTCGGCCGAGGACAACCCGCAGCTCAAATGCTACGCGCTCGGTGCCTTGGAGCTTTTCGACGACATCTACGACATCGGGGACGTCGCCCTGCACATCTACCAGCCGAGACGTTCAAACGTCAGCGAGTGGCGGATCCCGAAGATGGGTCTTCTCGCCTGGGCCACGGATGTCCTGAAGCCCGCCGCGGATCTCGCATGGGTCGGCAAGGGGGAATTCTCCTGCGGCGACTGGTGCCGGTTCTGCAAGGCGAAGAGCATCTGCCGCGCCCGGGCGGAGGAGAACCTGAAGCTCGCGCAGCATGACTTCAGGCTTCCGCCGGAGCTGTCCGACGCGGAGATCGAGGTCATCCTCTCCAAGGTGGACGGTCTGGTCTCCTGGGCGTCCGACGTCAAGGAGTACGCGCTCCGGCAGGCGCTCTCCGGGAAGGAATGGCATGGCTTCAAACTGGTCGAGGGACGATCCGTCCGCAGGTACACCGACGAGACGTCCGTCGCCAAGGCGGTCACCGACGCCGGGTACGACCCGTACGAGAGGAAGCTCCTCGGCATCACCGCCATGCAGAAACTCTTCGGCAAATCCCGTTTCGACGGACTCCTGTCGGCATACATCGAGAAGCCGCAGGGCAAACCCACCCTCGTGCCGGACAGCGACAAGCGCCCGGCCATGAACACAGCAAAAAACGATTTCAAGGAGGAAAAACACCATGAGTAAACGAATCGCCAACCCCATGAAGGTCATCACCGGACCGAACACCCGCTGGAGCTATGCAAACGTGTGGGAGCCGAAGTCGATCAACGGCGGCACCCCGAAGTACAGCGTCAGCCTGATCATCCCGAAGTCCGACACCGCGACGCTCACCAAGATCAAGGCCGCCATCGAGGCCGCCTACAAGGAGGGCGAGGCCAAGCTGCGCGGGAACGGAAAGAGCGTGCCCGCCCTGTCGGCGATCAAGACGCCCCTGCGCGACGGCGACGCGGAGCGTCCGGACGACGATGCCTACAGGAACGCCTGGTTCGTCAATGCGAACGCCACCACCGCCCCGGGCATCGTGGATGCCGACCTGAATCCGATCCTCACCCGCTCGGAGGTGTACAGCGGCGTCTACGGACGCGCCAGCATCACCTTCTACGCGTTCAACAGCTCCGGCAACAGGGGCATCGCCTGCGGGCTCAACAACCTGCAGAAGATCCGTGACGGCGAGCCGCTCGGAGGAAAGGCAAGCGCCGAGTTCGACTTCGCGACCGACGATGACGAGGATTTCCTGGACTAAGGAGGCCGCCATGGCCTGGACATATGTTCTCTGCGCCCTGACCCTGTCCCTGTATACACTTCTCGCCGCTTTCTGGATCGTCCGCTCGGTCATCGACACGGTCGACGGCCGCAGACGCGACAAGGAGAATGCCGAGTGGGAAGCCGAGAAGAAAAAGCTCGAGCTCGAGAAGGCACGGCGTGACAAGGAATACCACGATGCGCGGATGAAGGAACTCAACCCGGAATAAGCACACGGCAGGCGGCGGGGAGCGATCCCCGCCGCCTGCCTGGTTGGAGGCACATAGTGAAAACACTGAGCATAGATATCGAAACCTACAGTGACGTCGAGCTCGGCAAATGCGGCGTGTACAAGTACGCCGAATCTCCTGCCTTCGAGATCCTGCTCTTCGGATATTCCGCCGACAACGGCGAGGCCGGGACGATCGATCTCGCGCAGGGGGAAACGCTCCCGCCGGACCTCATCGACGCCCTTGTCAGCGACGAGGTCGTCAAGTGGGCGTACAACGCGAACTTCGAACGCGTCTGCCTGTCCCGGTACCTGCGCGACAAGGGCCTGAGCCTCGACCCGTTCCACGACGGCCATCCCCTGTCCACGGAACGCGCCCGTTTCCTGAACCCGGAAAGCTGGCGCTGCTCCATGGTCTGGGCTTCCACGATGGGGCTGCCACGCTCCTTGGAAGGCGTCGGCACGGTCCTCGGGCTGGAGAAGCGGAAGCTCACGGAGGGCAAGGACCTCATCAAATACTTCTGCGTCCCCTGCACGCCGACGAAATCGAACGGCGGCAGGACCAGGAACCTTCCCCGCCACGCCCCGGACAAGTGGGAAGCGTTCAAGCGCTACAACATCCGGGACGTCGAAACGGAAACGGGGATCAAGCAGCGACTGTCCAAATTCCCGGTGCCGGACTCCGTGTGGGACGAATACCACATCGATCAGGAGATCAACGACCGCGGTGTCCGCCTGGACATGGACCTCGTGGAACAGGCTATCAATATGGACTCCCGGTCGCGGTCTGAGCTCACTGCCGCGATGAAGGACCTGACCTCCCTCGACAATCCGAACAGCGTGCAGCAGATGAAGCAATGGCTTGCGTTGCAAGGGGTCGAGGTCGGAAGCCTCGGGAAAAAAGAGGTCGCAAAGCTTATCGATTCCGTTCCGCCAAGACTCAGGGAGGCTCTTGAGCTTCGCCAGCAGCTGTCCAAGTCATCCGTCCGTAAATACCAGACCATGCAGCGGGCCGTCTGCGATGACGGGCGGGCCCGCGGGATGTTCGCCTTCTATGGCGCGAACCGCACGGGCCGCTGGGCCGGACGCCTGATCCAGCTGCAGAACCTCCCGCAGAACCATCTGGAGGATCTCTCCTCCGCCCGCGCCCTGGTGAAGTCCGGGGACTTCGAGGCCGTCAAGATGCTCTATGAGGATGTCCCGGACACGCTCTCGCAGCTCATCCGGACGGCCTTCATCCCGAAGGACGGCATGCTTTTCTACGTCGCCGACTTCTCCGCCATCGAGGCAAGGGTGATCGCATGGTACGCCGGCGAGAAATGGCGTCAGAAGGTGTTCGAGGACGGCGGCGACATCTACTGCGCGTCGGCCTCCCAGATGTTCCATGTGCCGGTCGAAAAGCACGGCGTGAACGGGCACCTGCGGCAGAAAGGCAAGATCGCGGAGCTTGCGCTCGGCTACGGCGGGTCGGTCGGAGCGCTCAAGGCGATGGGCGCGCTCGAGATGGGACTCTCCGAGGACGAGCTTCCCCCGCTGGTCGACGCGTGGAGGCAGACGAACCCCCGCATCGTCCGGTTCTGGTGGGATGTGGACAGGGCCGTCATGAACGCCGTCCGATACCATGTCCCTTCCACCATCCACGGCCTCACGTTCGACTGCCGCTCCGGGATGCTGTTCATCCGGCTGCCCTCCGGCAGGAGGCTCGCCTACGTGAAGCCGAAGATCGGGACGAACCGGTTCGGCGGCGAATGCGTCACCTACGAGGGCATCGGCGCTTCCAAGAAATGGGAGCGGCTCGACTCCTACGGCCCGAAATTCGTGGAGAACATCGTGCAGGCCACTTCCCGCGACATCCTGTGCCACGCCATGAAAACGCTGCGAAACTGCCGGATCGTCATGCACGTCCATGACGAGCTCATCATCGAAGCCGACCCAAAGGTCTCCCTTGACGCGATCTGCGAGCAGATGGGCAGGACCCCGCCGTGGACACCCGGACTCGTCCTCCGCGCGGACGGCTACACCACGCCGTTCTATAAGAAAGATTGAAACAGCCTTGTCCACATGCATCCCTCGCCTCCGCAGGAACAGGCGGAGGCGTTTTTTCGCTCAAAAAGGCTGCCTTTCTCCAGTGGGAAGTGAAAGGGCGAGCGCCCGACAAAGACTTCCTGCCCGCCCGGAAAGGACAACCTTATGACAAACGAAATGACAACATTCACAAACGCGGAGTTCGGAACCGTACGCACCATCACGATCGACGGTGACGCATGGTTCGTCGGCAAGGACGTCGCCACGATCCTCGGCTACACCAATCCAAGAAAAGCACTCATCGACCATGTCGATGACGAGGACAAAACCGATGGGGTAACGATTCGTGACTCCATCGGGCGTGAGCAGAATCCGATCGTCATCAACGAGTCCGGCCTGTACTCCCTGATCCTCGGAAGCAAGCTGCCCACGGCAAGACGTTTCAAGCGCTGGGTGACCTCGAAGGTCCTGCCTTCCATCCGCAGGCATGGCCTGTACGCCATCGACGACATCCTGGCAGACCCGGACATCGCCATCGCAGCCCTGCAGGAGCTCAAGGCGGAACGCGAGAAAAGACAGCGGCTCGAGAACACGGTCGCCGTCCAGACGCAGCAGATCGCGGAGATGACGCCAAAGGCCAGCTATTACGACGTGGTCCTGAACTGCAAGGACCTCGTCGCGATCTCCGCGATCTCAAAGGACTATGGCTGGAGCGCGAAACGGATGAACAAGTGGCTGCACGAGAAAGGCATCCAGTTCAGGCAGCCGAGCGGCATCTGGCTTCTCTACCAGCAGTACGCCGACAAGGGCTACACCTCCACGAAGACCACGACCTTCACCGGAAGCGACGGCGAGATCCATACCGCCGTCCATACCTACTGGACGCAGGCCGGAAGGCTCTTCATCTACGAACGGATGAAGGCAGACGGCAACCTTCCGCTCATCGAACGATGACACCTTCCCGGCCCGCCTCCTGAAAACGGAGGCGGGTTCTCCCGCTCAAAACGGCGCTCCTTCTCCAGTGGGAATCAGAGGCGGAAAAAGCGCCTCGGGAAGGAGGTAAACCGCATGGATTTCAAAAACAGCGAAGGCTATCCGGATCCGACCTGCTACGAGGCCCTCAGGAACATCGAGGCCGAGGAACGCAGGTCGCCCGGGGCGTTCCGGCCGATCGTCTACATCTGCTCCCCGTATGCCGGGGACGTGGAAAGGAATGTGAAGGCGGCCAGACGCTACTGCCGTTTCGTCACGGACCAGGGATACACCCCGCTTGCACCGCATCTTCTGTTCCCCCAGTTCCTTGACGACGAGGATGAGACGGAACGCTCGCTCGGTCTGTTCTTCGGGAACGCCCTGATGAGCAAGTGCGCGGAGGTCTGGGTGTTCGGGGACAGGATCTCCCCGGGGATGGAAACGGAAATCAAACGCGCCAGATGGAAAGGCTACCATCTGCGCCATTTCACGGAAGACTGCCAGGAGGTTTGAGCATGTACGAAATAAACGAACACAGCAGGGTGCTGGGCGACGGGACGGAAATCACAACCTACGGGCGCGAGGTCGTCAGCGCCAACATCCTCGATGTCGAGGCCGGGACCACCGGCTACAAGGGCGGCGACAGCGGGCACGGCGGAAGGACCTATTTCCGGATCTCGGATGCGGCCTGCACGGACATGGACGTCCATGTTCTCCGCGACCGCTACGGGGACGCGACGGGATTCGAGGTCGTCCTCGGCGGTGACTGCGAGCTGGAGACCATGATCCGGGCGCTCAGGTTCATCGTGAGGGTGCTCGAGGACGAATCGAAGGAGGTGTACGACTGAGCATGAGATTCACGTTATACACCGCGGACTGCACGGGAAACGAGGCCAACTGCCTCTACCCGCATGAAGCGATCATCAACACCCCGGAGGATTTCGCCGCCGCCGTCGCACGCGACCACGTGACCGCGGCATACAGGAACAGCTACCGGTCGAACGACAACTTCATCTCCGCCGACGCCATCGTCTGGGACTGCGACAATGATTTCTCGGAAAACCCGGATGACTGGGTGACGCCGAAGAAGCTGGCCGGAGGCGCTCTTGCGGACGTGGCGTTCGCCGCCTCCCCGAGCCGCCACAACATGCTCCGGAAAGACAGCTACTCGCCCCGTCCCCGTTTCCATCTGGTCGCGCCGATCACGGTCTGCACGGACGCCGACGCCTTCGCCGCGCTCAAGAAATCCGGCATGCAGAAGTTCCCGTTCTTCGACTCAAAGGCGCTCGACGCCGCACGATTCCTGTATGGCGCGAAGGTGAAACCGGAGGATGTGTTCTGGCATGAAGGCACCCTCACGATCGACGGGATCCTGCCGGATGCGCCGGACGGGGAAGCACCGGATGCGCCTGCCTACACCGGGGGGTCAACCCGGGAGGGAAGCCGCAACAACACGATGTCCCATTTCGCTGGCCGCGTGCTGAAGCGCTTCGGCGACACGGACAAAGCCTACGAGGCGTATCTGGAGCGAGCCGGGAAATGCGATCCGCCGCTTCCGGCAAAGGAGCTCAGGACCATCTGGCGGAGCGCCCTGAAGTTCTTCAAAAGCAAGGTGGAGGGAAGCGACGGATACGTTCCGCCAGACGAGTACGAGGACACGTTCGGTACCGGCTTCCTGAAGCCGGAGGACTACTCCGACATCGGAGAGGCCAAGGTCATCTCCAAGGAGTGCCGGGACCGGCTCCGCTTCACGAGCGCCACGGACTTCATCGCCTTCGGCGGGGACCGCTGGTACGAGGACAAGCAGAAATCGCTGGGCGTCGTCGAGAGCTTCATGGACGACCAGCTTCTTGATGCGACGGAGGCGATCCGCATCGCGGAGGAGAACCTCATCGCCCTCGGCGTACCGGAATCCGACGTCAAGGCAAGAGGCAAGGCGCTCGTGAACGCCGTTCCGGAAAACAAGATGGGGCTTCTCCATGCGCTGCTTGGCGCGGACACCTACAAGAAGTTCGTCATGAAGTACCGGAACTACAAGAACATCGTCAACGCGCAGAACGCCGCGAAGCCGATGCTGGCGCTTGACGTGTCCGAACTCGACTACGATCCGGAGCTCCTCAACACGCCGGACGGCACCTACGATCTGACGAAGGGTCTCATGGGCAGTCATCCGCATGATCCGGACGATCTCATCACGAAGATCACGGCCTGCTCTCCCGGAGACAAGGGAACGGATCTCTGGCTGAAGAACCTTGACCTGTTCTTCTGCGGCGACCGGGAGCTCATCGGCTACGTGCAGCAGATCGTCGGCATGGCTGCGGTCGGACGCGTCTACGCGGAGCAGATGATCATCGCCTACGGCGGCGGCGCGAACGGCAAGTCCACCTTCTGGAACACCATCGCCCGGGTCCTCGGAAACTACTCCGGCAAGATCTCTGCCGAGGCGCTCACCATGAACTGCAAGCGGAACGTCAAACCGGAAATGGCGGAGCTCAAGGGCAAGCGCCTCATCATCGCATCCGAGCTTGAGGAAGGCCAGCGGCTCAACACCGGCATGGTGAAGCAGCTGTGCAGCGTCGATCCGATCGAGGCGGAGAAGAAATACAAGGACCCGTTCCATTTCGACCCCTCGCACACGCTCGTCCTTTATACGAACTACCTGCCGAAGGTGTCCGCGAACGACGACGGCACCTGGAGGCGGCTCATCGTGATCCCGTTCAATGCGAAGATCACCGGGAGCTCCGACATCAAGAACTATTCGGACCATCTCTTCGAGCAGGCTGGGCCTGCGATCCTCTCATGGATCATCGAAGGGGCCGGGATCGCCATCTCCAAGGGGTTCAAGATACCGGAGCCGAAGGCGGTCAGGGACGCCGTCGACAAATACCGTGAGGACAATGACTGGCTCGGCCAGTTCATCGACGAGCACTGCGACGTGGATCCGTCATACACGGAGAAATCCGGTGATCTCTACCAGCAGTACCATGCGGTCTGCTTTCAGACCGGGGAGTATGCCCGGAGCACGACGGATTTCTACGGGAACCTTGAGAAGGCCGGGTTCAGGCGCAGGAAGACCAGAAACGGGATTCTTGTTTATGGTCTGAGGCTCAAGTCAGGTCAGGATTTTCTGGGCTGAATCCCCATGTGTGCAGGTCGAGAAGGTCTATATACAAAAGTCCCTACAGAGAAGAATCAAACATCTATATAGGGGTTTTAGGAATAGACCATCGAGACCTGCACACCTCGGATTTTTCGAGGAGGAACGCATGAACGAAAAGGACATAGAACGAAAACTTGTCGTGACGGTAAAAAGCGCGGGCGGGATCGCTCCGAAGCTCGTCTCACCGGGATTCGCGGGCATGCCCGACCGCCTCATCCTGTTGCCTGACGGGCATATGGCGTTCGCGGAGCTGAAGGCACCCGGGCAAAGTCCGAGACCGCTTCAGCTGTCGCGTCACCGGCTCCTTCGGAAGCTGGGATACCGGGTCTATGTGATTGATGACGTAAAGCAGATCGGAGGGATGCTGGATGAACTTCGAACCCCATGACTACCAGAGATACGCCATCGACTACATCGAGACGCATCCGGTCGCCGCGGTCCTTCTGGACATGGGTCTTGGCAAGACGGTGATCAGCCTGACGGCCGTCTCCGATCTTCTGTTCGACAGCTTCCTGGTCCACCGCGTCCTGGTGGTCGCGCCGCTTCGCGTGGCGAGGGACACCTGGCCCGCGGAGATCCGGAAATGGGAGCACCTGTCCGGCATCACCTACGCCGTCGCGGTCGGGACCGCAAGGGAGCGGAAAGCGGCCCTCCTTCAAGGCGCGGACGTCACGATCGTCAACCGGGAGAACCTCGTCTGGCTGATCGAGGGCTCCGGCGTCCCGTTCGATTACGACATGGTGGTCGTCGACGAGCTCTCGTCCTTCAAGAACCACAGGTCCAAGCGGTTCAAGGCACTCATGAAGGTCCGCACCACGGTGAAAAGGATCGTCGGCCTCACCGGGACCCCTTCCTCCAACGGACTCATGGACCTGTGGGCGGAGTTCAGGCTCCTCGACCAGGGGGTACGGCTCGGACGGTTCATCGGCCAGTATCGGCTGGACTACTTCGTGCCGGACAAGAGGAAAGGCTCGACCGTCTACTCCTACAAGCCGCTGCCCGGTGCTGAGGACGCCATCTACCGGAAGATATCCGACATCACGATCTCGATGAGGTCCACCGACCACCTGAGGATGCCGGAGCTCCTGTCCACGGAATACGAGGTGCGGCTGTCCGGAGAGGAACGCAAACGGTACGAGGCCCTGAAAAACGACCTCGTCCTCCGGCTTCACGGGGACGAGATCACGGCCGCGAACGCCGCGGCGCTCACCGGCAAGCTCGCGCAGCTCTCGAACGGGGCCATCTATTCGGACGACGGGAGGATCATCGAATTCCACGACTGGAAGCTCGACGCCTTGGAGGACATCATCGAATCCATGAACGGCAGGCCCCTGCTGGTCGCCTACTGGTTCCGGCATGACCTTGAGAGGATCCGGAAACGGTTCGGCATACGGGAGATCAAATCATCCGGGGACATCGCGGACTGGAACGCCGGAAGGATCCCGGTCGGGCTGATCCACCCCGCCTCCGCCGGGCACGGGCTGAACCTGCAGGACGGCGGAAGCACCCTCGTCTGGTTCGGGCTCACATGGAGCCTCGAGCTCTACCAGCAGACGAACGCAAGGCTCTGGAGGCAGGGCCAGAAAAGCCGGACCGTCGTCATCCAGCACATCGTCACAAAGGACACCATCGACGGGCGGATCCTTGCCGCCCTGCAGCGCAAGGACAGGACGCAGTCGGCCCTGATCGACGCGGTGAAGGCGGTGATGCGATGACCGGCCCATACGAGGATCTCGCGAACGCCATCGTGCTGCAGGCCTCCAAGGATTACAGGAAGGCGCTGAAGACCCTGCGCGTGTATCCGAAAAACCGGTCGGCGAAGGCGGACAGGGACGAGCTGGAGCGGTTCTTCCGCTCCCCGTGGTATGCGTGCCTCACCTCGGTCGATGGCGAGACGCTGATCCGGAAGATCCGGGAGGAGGTGGAATCATGACGCCAAAACAATACCTGATGCAGGCCAAGCACCTGGACGCGCTGATCGACGCGCGCCTCCGCGAGATCGACTACTGGAAGGACATGTCCACCAGCATCTCCGGCCCGCGGTTCGACGGCATGCCGCACAGCCCGAACCGCAGGACCGACGCGAACTTCGTCCGCTGCCTGGAGAAGGTCGCCGAGATCCAGGCGGACGTCGAGAGGAAGATGTCGCGGCTCATAGCGCTCCGGGACGAGATCGGCCGCCGCATCGACATGGTCGACAGCCCGGAGGAGCAGCTGGTGCTGCGCTACCGGTACGTCGACAACTGCACGTGGGAGGAGATCGGGACCCTGATGAACGTGTCGGAGCGGACGGTCTTCCGCATCCACGGCAGCGCCCTGCAGCATTTCCCCATGCCGGACGAAAGTTGACAGCCCATGGCAGTGTCTGTCAGTGAATGGCGGTGCCCGCGCGTGATATAACCATGATAGGAAAACAGGATGAAAAGCGGCGCAGCCGCATCAAGCCTCGGAGGGCCGACGCCTTCCGGGGCTTTTCCTATGCCTTGGAAGGAGGTGGCAGGCAATGCCAAGGAAACCGAAACGCCCCTGCCGCTACCCGGGCTGCCCGAACCTCTGCGAGGACGGCGAACAGTACTGCGACGAACACAAGGCGCTGATGGAAAGGCACTACGAGAGGTTCACGCGCGGCTATTCCCCGGGCAAACGGTACGGCAGGGCCTGGCAGCGCATCCGCACCCGCTACGTCCACAAGCATCCCCTCTGCGAGGAGTGCCTGAAGCACGGACGGTACGTCGCGGTCGAGGAGGTCCACCACATCGTCCCGCTCTCGGAGGGCGGGTCGAACGACGAGTCAAACCTCATCAGCCTGTGCCGTTCCTGCCATGAGAGGATCCACAGGGAGCGCGGCGACCGGTAGGGGCGGTCAAAATCTCTGTCGCCTGCCCCAGCGGAAAACGGCGCGGGGTCTTCCGTGCGAAAAAAGCGAAAACAAACGAGGAATAGCCCCGCGCGGGCTTCGAAGGAGCGGATATTTCATGGCGAAGGACGGAACTGCCAGAGGCGGTCAGCGTTTCGGGCAGGGACGCCCGAGCAAAGCGATCAAGGAAAAAATCGACGCGGGGAACCCCGGCGGAAGGAAGCTCCAGATCATGGACCTCCCTGAGCCTCCGGACATGGAGGGGCGCGAAGCGCCGGACCCGCGTGACTACATGCTCGAAAAACAGCAGAGCGGCATCGACCTGTGCGCGGCGGACGTGTTCAAGGAGACCCGGGAGTGGCTCGCGAGCCTCGGCTGCGAGAAGCTCGTCTCCCGGCAGCTCATCGACCAGTACGCGATGAGCGTCGCCCGGTGGATCCAGTGCGAGCACGCGATCTCCCGCTACTCGATGCTCTCCAAGCATCCGACCAGCGGAAAACCCATCGCCTCACCGTTCGTCACGATGTCGCAGAACTACATGAAGCAGACCAACCAGCTCTGGTACCAGATCTACCAGGTCGTGAAGGAGAACTGCCTGACGGATTACAACGGCGCGGACGTGCAGGACGACATGATGGAACGGCTGCTCCGCGCAAGAAAGGGACTGTAGGACATGAACACACACAGACTGGAACAGGTGCCGGTCGACAGACTGGTGCCGTATGCGAGGAACGCGAGAACACACTCGAAGGAACAGATCGCGCAGCTGAGGGCATCCCTCCGGGAGTTCGGATTCGTCTCCCCGGCGGTCATCGACCAGGACTACAACATCCTCGTCGGCCACGGCAGGATCATGGCCGCCCGCGAGGAAGGCTACAGGACCGTCCCCTGCGTGTTCGCCGAGGACCTCACCGAGGCGCAGAAACGCGCGTACATCCTCGCCGACAACCAGCTGGCCCTGAACGCCGGATGGGACGAGGACATGCTCTCCGTCGAACTGTCCGACCTCAAGGACCAGTCCTTCGACCTGTCGCTCCTCGGCTTTAACAACAAGGAGCTCGAGAAGCTCCTGAACGGAAGCGACGGCACCGGCATCGAGGATGACGGCTTCGACCTGACGGCCGCCTTGGAGAAGGCTTCCTTCGTCGAGCCCGGCGACGTGTGGACGGTCGGAAGGCACCACCTGATGTGCGGCGACGCGACCAAGCCGGAAGATGTAACTACACTCATGGACGGCAAACGCGCGAACCTCGTCCTGACCGACCCGCCGTACGGCGTCTCCTTCAAGGCGTCGGACGGGCTGACCATCCGGAACGACGGCCTCAAGGGCGAGGAATTCTACAACTTCCTCCTCTCCGCGTTCAGGAACATGGCGGACCACCTCGAGAAAGGCGGAGCCGCCTACTGCTTCCACGCCGACACCGAGGGGCTCACCTTCCGGCGCGCGTTCGTCGACGCGGGATTCCATCTCGCGGGCGTGTGCATCTGGGTGAAGAACAGCCTCGTGCTCGGTCGCTCCGACTACCAGTGGCAGCATGAGCCGGTCCTGTACGGATTCCTCCAGAACGGCAGGCACCCGTGGTACGCGGGACGCTCCGAGACGACCATCTGGAATTTCGACAAGCCGAAACGCAACAAGGACCATCCGACCAGCAAGCCGCTCGACCTGCTCGGCTACCCGATCCGGAACTCCACGCAGGAGAACGCCATCGTCCTCGACACCTTCGGCGGCTCCGGCTCCACGCTCATGGCATGCGAGCAGCTGAACCGCACCTGCATGACGATGGAGCTCGACCCGAAATACGCCTCGGTCATCCTCCGCCGCTACGTGGAGGACACCGGCGATTCAGGAAATGTATCCGTCGTCCGTGACGGCAAAACGCTCCGGTATGCCGACCTCGTGAAGGAGGTCGGGCCACCGGACATGGGCTGATTCCCCTGTGCGCCAAGCACAGTTTTCCTCTCGGATAATCGTCGGATATTCCGCTCAGGAAATACCTCGGATCCGCTTGCTATCACGGCCGGAAAGAGTGATGTATGGACATGCCGAAAAGGCAGGAAAACACCACAGAAAACGGAGGCAGACACAATGCGAATCAACTTCAACGTAACAGGCGCACGGCGCAAGGAACTGGTCAAGATCATCTCCGGCACCACCGGAACCAAGGCGGAATACAAGTACATGCCGACCTGCAACTTCGAGATCGGCGACCTGACCGTCACCAAGACCGGAACGCTCGAATGGGACGCCGAGGCGGACGGCGAGGAAACCGAAAAGGTCCTCAAGGCCCTCGCGGACGCGGGATTCGAAGCGGGGCCGCAGGAGGCCGCGGAGCCCGAGCCCGACGCCGGGGAGGAGCCCGAGGAACCGGAGGAAACCGCGGCAAAGCCCGAGGAAAACGGCCTCACGGTCGAGATCCCGCTGGACAAGGCCTCGGTCGGAAACCTCACGAACATCCTCGAAGCCAAGGGAAGCCTCATCAAAAAGGCGCTCGGCGTGGACGACCTGCGGTTCGAGATCAAGGAGGACCGCATCGCCTTCCCATGGTTCAACGAGCTGCCGGATGCGGCCGAGGCGAAAGCCTATACCGAGTTCATCTCCCTGCTCTGCAAGCTCTCGAAGGAGCTCAAGCGCACCAGCAGCAAGGAGACGCCGGTCACCAACGAAAAATACGCCTTCCGCTGCTTCCTGCTCCGCCTCGGATTCATCGGATCCGAATACAAGGAAAGCCGCAGGCTCCTCCTGAAGGACCTCTCCGGGAACTCCAGCTGGAAGAACGGCGCACCGGAAAAGACCGCGGACGAGGAGGTACAGGCATGATGATCAGACCAGAGCAGCTCGAGATCCTTCGGAGAATGTACCCCGACGGCACCCGCGTGGAGCTCGTGCGGATGGACGACGTCCAGGCACCGCCCATCGGAACAAAAGGAACCGTCCACGGCGTCGACGACACGGGGAGCCTCCTCGTCCACTGGGACGACGGAAGCGGCCTGAACGTGATCTACGGCGAGGACCTCGTGCGAAAGGCCGGTGACTGACATGACGGAGACCATCAGGGAGCAGATCCTCGCGATCCGGGACACCGGGCTCACGAACATGCTCGACCTTCCCCGTGTGCAGCGGCTGGCGTTCGACCGCGGATACCACGAGCTGGTCCTCTTCATTGAGGAGCACCGCGGCGAATACGTCCGCTTCATCATGACCGGGGAATCCTGATCCCAAGGACACGGAAAACCATCGATTTTCATAGCAAAATCGGCTTGCTATATGCGCCGGACAGAGTGATGTATAGACATGCCGAAAGGCACGGAAAGCCAGGCAAGCGAAAACCAGGAGGAACACATGATGGAGACGAACAGCAGACTCGAGGAAATGCGGGAAACGGCGATCGCCTACAACCAGGCGAAGGCCATCCGGGAAAAGGACCGCGAGGCCATGATAGCGGCGGACGACTGGGACGGCGTCAAAGCCTTCGACGAACGCGAGAAGGCGGAATTCCCCTACCCGTTCACGCAAGGCGCGGTGAAGGCCCTCACCGCCTACGACCGGAGCCTGAAACGAGGCGCGGACGCATTCGAGGTCGAGGACCTTCCATGGGATCATGAGCTCGCCGACTTCGCCGCCACGCTGCGGGACGCGGGCATCAAGGAGATCGTGGTGACCGACCAGAGCACGGCGCTCATGGACGGCATCTACGGACTGACGGCACTCGGATGCAGGATGACCGGCCTCAGGACGGTGACGTGCGCGGACGACCACCGCTTCGGAAGCAAGGAACCCGAACGCCGCAACGGCATCGAATTCAGTCTGTAAACCACACAATCCGCCGAGGCGAAAACCGCCGCGGGATCGTCACATATATTATCCGGAAACGACTTGCTATCACGGGCGTCCAGAGTGATATATGTACACGCCGAAAGGAAAACACAAGCAAACGGAGGATACGACAATGTGGGACGAAGGAACGCTTCTGATCGACGGGACAAGCGTGAAATACTGGGTGAAGCACTACGCGGAGCCTTCCGAGGACTACGGGATCGACGGCGGCCGCATCTCGAAGATGGAGCTACGGGTCGGCGGCAGGACCACCCTGAACTACGACCGCGGCTGGGACATCGAGCCCGAAGACGAAGCAAGCCAGCTCGCCTACGCGGTTCTCCTGAAGCAGTACAACTAAGAACCATCCGGATTCCGGACATCCCGAAAGCAGAGCCGAATGAGGCTCTTGCTCTCGTACCGAATAGATTTTCTGCAGACCGCCCAGGCGGTCTTTTCTTTTGCCCAAAAAGGAGGCGGACACCCATTGGCAATGCGAAAGCTCAAGGATTACAGGACGACGCGGTTCATGGAACCGACCTCCCACTACGACGAGACGCTCGCGGACTACGCGGTGCTCTTCATCGAGCAACTCTGCCACACCAAGGGCACCTGGGCCGGGAAGCCGTTCGAGCTCATCGACTGGCAGGAGCAGATCGTCCGCGACCTCTTCGGCGTGATCAAGGAGAACGGCTACCGGCAGTTCAACACCGCCTACGTGGAGATCCCGAAGAAACAAGGCAAGTCGGAGCTGGCCGCGGCGATCGCGCTGCTCCTGACCTGCGGGGACAACGAGGAGCGCGCCGAGGTGTACGGCTGCGCCGCCGACCGGAACCAGGCCAAGATCGTGTTCGACGTCGCGGTCGACATGGTGCGTTTCTGCCCGGCGCTCTCCAAGCGCGTGAAGATCCTCGAATCGCAGAAGCGCCTCGAATACCTGCCGACACACAGCTTCTACCAGGTGCTGTCCGCGGATGTCGCGAACAAGCACGGGTTCAACACGCACGGCGTCATCTTCGACGAGCTGCACACGCAGCCGAACAGGAAGCTCTTCGACGTCATGACCAAGGGATCCGGCGACGCGAGGATGCAGCCGTTGTTCTTCCTCATCACCACCGCCGGGAACGACACGCACTCCATCTGCTACGAGCAGCATGAGAAGGCGCTCGACATCATGAACGGCAGGAAGCACGACCCGACGTTCTACCCGGTCATCTTCGGAGCGGACGAATCCGAGGACTGGACGGACCCTGAGGTCTGGAGGAAGGCGAACCCGAGCCTCGGCATCACGGTCGGCATCGACAAGGTCAAGGCGGCCTGCGAGAGCGCGAAGCAGAACCCCGGCGAGGAGAACGCCTTCCGGCAGCTCCGCCTCAACCAGTGGGTGAAGCAGTCCGTCCGCTGGATGCCGATGGACAAATGGGACGCCTGCGACTATCCGGTGAACGAGGACGACCTCGAGGGCCGCGTCTGCTACGGCGGGCTCGACCTTTCCAGCACGACCGACATCACCGCCTTCGTCCTCGTGTTCCCGCCGCAGGACGAGGACGACAGGTATGCGGTCCTCCCGTACTTCTGGGTGCCGGAGGACACGCTCGACCTCCGCGTCCGGCGCGACCACGTCCCCTACGACCTGTGGGAGAGGCAGGGCGTCCTGCAGACCACGGAGGGGAACGTCATCCACTACGGCTACATCGAGAAGTTCATCGAACGCCTCGGCGAGCGGTTCAACATCCGCGAGATCGCGTTCGACCGGTGGGGAGCCGTCCAGATGGTGCAGAACCTCGAGGGCATGGGCTTCACCGTCATCCCGTTCGGACAGGGCTTCAAGGACATGAGCCCGCCCACCAAGGAGCTCATGAAGCTCGTCCTTGAAAGGCGCATCGCGCACGGCGGGCATCCGGTCCTCCGCTGGATGATGGACAACATCCACATCCGAACCGACCCCGCCGGGAACATCAAGGCAGACAAGGAGAAATCCACGGAGAAGATCGACGGCGCGATCGCCACCATCATGGCCCTCGACCGCGCGATCCGCATGGGAAACGACAATGCCGAGTCCGTCTATGACAGCCGCGGCATCCTTTTCATCTGAAACACACGGAGGACAAGCCCATGGGCATATTCAAAGGAATATTCAAAAGCCGCGACAAGCCAAAGGACTCCACCGCCGCAAGCAGCTACAGCTTCTTCTTCGGAGGGACCACCTCCGGCAAGACGGTGACGGAACGCTCCGCCATGCAGATGACGGCGGTCTACTCCTGCGTCCGGATCCTGTCCGAGGCGATCGCGGGACTGCCACTGCACCTGTACCGCTACACGGAAAACGGCAGCAAGAAAAAAGCCATCGGCCACCCGCTCTACGAGCTTTTGCACGACGAACCGAACCCCGAGATGACGAGCTTCGTCTTCCGGGAAACGCTCATGACGCACCTGCTCCTGTGGGGCAACGCCTACGCGCAGATCATCCGGAACGGCAAAGGCGAGGTCATAGCGCTCTACCCGCTCATGCCGAACCGCATGACCGTCGACCGGGACGAGGACGGGCAGCTCTACTACGAATACCAGACCTCGCAGGACGAGGCGCACACGATGACCGGGAGCCTAGTCAGGCTCTCGCCGTATGACGTGCTCCACATCCCGGGTCTCGGCTTCGACGGGCTCGTCGGCTACTCGCCGATCGCAATGGCGAAAAACTCGATCGGCATGGCGATCGCCTGCGAGGAGTACGGCGCGAAGTTCTTCGCCAACGGCGCGACGCCCGGCGGGATCCTCGAGCACCCCGGCGTGGTGAAGGACCCGGAGCGGGTCCGGGAAAGCTGGAACACGGCCTTCGGCGGCTCCGCCAACTCCAACAAGGTGGCGGTCCTCGAGGAAGGCATGAAATACACGCCGATCTCCATCTCACCGGAGCAGGCGCAGTTCCTCGAGACGAGGAAATTCCAGATCGACGAGATCGCGAGGATCTTCCGCATCCCGCCGCACATGATCGGCGACCTTGAGAAAAGCTCGTTCAGCAACATCGAGCAGCAATCGCTGGAATTCGTGAAATACACGCTCGACCCGTGGGTCTCCCGCTGGGAGCAGTCCATGCGGAGGGCGCTCCTCCGCCCCGAGGAGAAGAAGGAATACTTCTTCAAATTCAATGTGGACGGGCTTCTCAGAGGCGACTACCAGAGCCGCATGAACGGATACGCCACCGCACGCCAGAACGGCTGGATGAGCGCGAACGACATCCGCGAGCTCGAGAACCTCGACCGCATCCCGGCCGAGGAAGGCGGCGACCTGTACCTCATCAACGGCAATATGACCAAGCTCGAGGACGCCGGAATCTTCGCGGCCTCGGCACCCAGTGAAACGGAGGCACAAGGTGAAACACAGGAAGAACAGGCAGAGGAACCACAGGAACAATCGGAGTCCGATGACCGGCTCCGGGAAAGGAGGAACCCCCTATGACAAGAAAATTCTGGCGATGGGCGCGAAACGAGACCCCGGACAGCTTCGGATCCGACCGCACGCTCTACCTCGACGGGGAGATCTCCGATGAGACCTGGTACGGCGACGAGATCACCCCACGGGCCTTCAAGGACGAGCTCAACTCCGGCAAAGGCGGCATCACCCTCTGGATCAACTCGCCCGGCGGGGACGTCTTCGCAGCCGCGCAGATCTACAACATGCTGATGGACTACCCGTACGACGTGACCGTCAAGATCGACGCGCTTGCGGCATCCGCCGCATCCGTCATCGCGATGGCCGGGACAAAGGTCTGCATGAGCCCCGTCGCGATGCTCATGGTGCACAACCCCGCGACCATCGCGATCGGCGACAGCGAGGAAATGCAGAAAGCCATCGACATGCTCTCCGAGGTCAAGGAAAGCATCATGAACGCCTACGAGCTCAAGTCCGGACTGTCCCGGAACAAGATCTCAAAGCTCATGGACGCCGAGACCTGGATGAACGCCAGGGAGGCGAAGAAGCTCGGATTCGCAGACGAGATCCTCTTCGCGGACGGCACCGAGCCCGCCGAGGAGGACAGCACGGATACGGAGGGCGGCACGGAGACCGGGATGCTCTTCTCACGGAAGGCCGTCACCGACTCGCTTCTTTCCAAGCTCATCCCGAAGCGCGCACCCGCGCAGAAAGACACGAAACCGGCCATCAAGGCCGCAGATCTACAGAAGCGCCTGTCGCTTCTCAGCCACTGAAACGAAACGGAGGAATCAGAAATGACCAAGATCATGGACCTTATGGAAAAAAGAGCCAAGGCGTGGGACGCCGCGAAGAACTTCCTCGACACCCACTCCACGGGCGGCGGCAACGTGTCCGCGGAGGACGCCGCCACCACCTATGACAGGATGGAAAAGGAGGTCACCGACCTCACGCACGACATCGAACGCCTGCAGCGCCAGGAGCAGATCGACAGGATGCTCTCCCAGCCGACCTCCGCGCCGCTCACCGGGAAACCGGGAGCAAAGGACGAGCCGGACGACAAGCCGGGCATCGCGTCCAAGGCGTACAAGACGGCGTTCTGGGATTCCATCCGCAAGCGCAACTGGTACGACGTCAAGAACGTCCTCGAGGCCGGGACCGACGCGAACGGCGGCTACCTCGTCCCGGACGAATACGAGAGGCAGCTCGTGCAGGCGCTGACCGACGAGAACTTCTTCCGCTCCATCGCCCACGTCATCCAGACCGACAGCGGCACGCACACCATCCCGATCGTCGCATCCCACGGGACGGCGAGCTGGATGGAGGAGAACGGCCTGTATCCGGAATCCGACGAGACCTTCGACCAGATCACGCTGTCCGCGTACAAGCTCGGCACCGCCATCAAGGTGTCCGAGGAGCTGATGAACGACTCCGTCTTCGACCTCGAGAGCTACATCTCCACCGAGTTCGCACGCCGAATCGGTGCCGCCGAGGAGGAGGCGTTCCTCGTCGGCGACGGCCAGAAGAAGCCGGAGGGCGTCTTCACCAAGGTCAAGGCGACCGACGGGGCGACCACGGAGATCGCGAACACGAGCCTCACCTTCGACCAGATCATGGACGTGTTCCACTCCCTGAGAAGCGTGTACCGCAACCGCGCGGTGTGGATCCTGAACGACTCCACCGTCAAGGCGCTGCGCAAGATCAAGGACGGCAACGGAAACTACATCTGGCAGCCGAGCGTGGTCGCAGGCCAGCCGGACACCATCCTCAACCGCCCGTACAGGACGAGCATCTACGCGCCGGAACTGGCGGCCGGGAACGTGCCGATCCTGTTCGGCGACTTCTCCTACTACTGGATCGCCGACCGCCAAGGACGCTCCTTCAAGCGCCTGTCCGAGCTGTACGCGGCTAACGGGCAGATCGGCTTCCTCGCCTCCGAAAGGGTCGACGGCAAGCTCATCCTGCCGGAGGCCGTGCGCGGCCTTTCCGTCAAGGCATCCGCCTGATCCGCGTGCTGACCATCACACGGGCATCTCCGGTTCTCCCGGAGGTGTCCGTCTTTTTTATGGAGGTGCCTTATGGAAGTGACGCTTGACGAAGCGAAAACCTATCTCAGGGTCAGTTCCTCCGACGAGGACGAGCTGATCACACATCTCATCGCATCCGCAACAGGCATCGTGCAGGACATCGCCCGTTTCCCCGACGAGGAGTGGGAGTCAGGCGAAGAGAAAATCCTCATCCGCATGCGCATCGCCATCCTCTACACCGTGGCGTATCTCTACGAGCACCGCGAGGAGGCGAACCACAGCCAGCTGAACCTCACGCTCCGCGCGCTGCTCTTCGGCGTCAGGAAGGAGGACTTCTGATGAACATCGCCGCCCTCCGCGTCCCCGTGACCTTCCAGAAGAACACGGTCACGGTCGACAAATACGGAAACCACACCGCCAAATGGACGGACTACTTCACATGCCACGCCACAATCGGCACGCAGAGCGGCTCCGAGTCGACCGACGAGATCATCAGCCCCGAGGAGTCCCTCGACTTCACCTGCCGCTGGTGCTCCGAGCTCGCCGTGGTCGAATCCACGAAATACCGGATCCTCGCCGAGGGCAAGACCTACAACATCACCTACGTGAACCCGATGGGATACAAACGCAACTCGATCAAATTCAACTGCAGGCTGGAGAAGGACACATGAGCAGAAACACATCGATCGACGACATGGACTCCGCCATCATGGCGGAGCTCGGGAAATACGCGGACCTCGCGGCGGACGACCTGAAGGACGCCGTGAAGGAAACGGCGAAATCCATCCGCAAGGACATCCAGGACAACGCCCCGGTGGACACGGGGAAATACAAGAAATCATGGTCCGTGAAGAACGTCCACGAGGACTCCGAATCCATCGACCTCGTCGTGCACTCGAGGAACCGCTACCAGATCGCCCACCTGCTCGAACACGGGCACGCCAAGCGAGGCGGCGGAAGGGTCGCCGCACGGCCGCACATCGCAAACGCCGAGCAGCGCGGCAACGAGAAGCTCGCCGAGACCATCGAAAGCAAGCTGAAAGGATGACATCCCATGACATTCGAGGAAACGAAAGCGATGATCGAGGAGACCGTGCTTCCCGTCGCCTACGACCACTTCGCCGAAGGCGAGTCCCCGGACCCGCCCTTCATCTGCTTCCTGTTCCCGGGAAGCGACAACCTGTTCGCTGACGATGCGGTCTTCCAGAAGATCGACGAGCTCAACATCGAGCTCTACACGGACAGGAAGGACCCCGAGACGGAAACCGTGGTCGAGGACATCCTCGCCGCGCACGAGCTCCCCTTCGAGAAATCGGAGGTGTGGATCGCGGATGAGCGGATGTACGAGGTCCTGTACCAGACACAGATCATAGGAGGTTAACAGATATGGCTAACAAGAGAAACAAGGTCAAGTTCGGCCTCAAGAACTGCCATTACGCGATCGCGACGCTCGCCGAGGACGGCACGGCCACGTTTGGCACGCCCGTCGCCATGCCCGGCGCGGTATCGCTCTCCCTTGACGCGGAGGGCGACAACGACCCGTTCTACGCGGACGACTCCGTGTACTACATGGTCTCGAACAACAACGGGTATTCCGGCGACTTCGAGCTCGCCCTCATCCCGGAGAGCTTCCTCACGGACGTGATGCACGAGACGGAGGACGCCAACGGCGTCATCGCCGAGAACAAGGACGTGGAGCCGGAGCATTTCGCTCTCCTCTTCGAGTTCTCCGGCGACCAGCGGAAGATCCGCCACTGCATGTACTACTGCTCGGCGACCCGCCCGTCCGTGTCCGGCTCCACGAAGGAGGACTCCACGGACGTGCAAACGGAGACCCTTTCCCTCACCGTGTCCCCGCTCCCGTCCGGGCTCGTGAAGGTCAAGACCGGCACGAACACCACCGACGCCGTGTACGACGCATGGTACGACAAGGTCTACGAGCCGTCGTCGACCGCGGCATCCTCATCCACGGGTTCCTCGTCCACGAGCGGCACGAGCGAGTGAGGTGAGAACACATGGCAGTGACAAAGACAATAGAAGTTGACGGAAAGCTTGTGACGTTCCGCGCGTCCGCCGCGATCCCGAGGCTCTACCGGAACAAGTTCCACAGGGACATCTACCGCGACCTGAGCGAGCTGCAGAAAGGCATCGACGAAAGCGACGCCGAAAACTCCAGCCTTGACACGTTCAGCCTCGAGCTGTTCGAGAACATCGCGTGGCTCATGGCGAAGCACGCGGACAAGACCGTTCCGGACACTCCGGAGGAATGGCTGGACGAGTTCGGCACGTTCTCGATCTACGAGATCCTGCCGCAGATCATCGAGCTGTGGGGGCTCAACACGGAGCAGGAGGTGGCCGTTAAAAAAAAAACGGCATGCGACAGAACGGGAAATGACGACCCCGCTCTTCCTGCTCCGCTGCGTGCAGATCGGGCTTTCCATCTCCGAGCTCGACCTCCTGACGATCGGCACCGTCAACGACATGTACGCGGAGATGAGCAACGACGACTGGGACTACCCGGAAATCGCGACACAGGAAATGATGGACAGAATCTAAGGAAGGAGGCTACGTATGGCTGACAGAATCAAAGGCATCACGGTCGAGATCGGCGGCGATACGACCGGTCTTTCGAAGGCGCTGTCCGGCGTCAACAAGGAAATCAAAAGCACCCAGTCCCAGCTCAAGGACGTGAACAAGCTCCTGAAGCTCGACCCGACCAACTCCGAGCTCATCGCCCAGAAGCAGAAGCTCCTCTCGCAGGCGGTGGCGGAGACCAAGGACAAGCTCACACAGCTCAAGTCCGTGCAGGACCAGATGGACGAGGGCCTCGGGAACGGCAGCGTCACGCAGGAGCAGTACGACGCATGGCAGCGCGAGATCATCGCCACCGAGCAGGAACTCAAGAACCTCGAAAAGGAAGCGAAGGACACCGACTCCTCCATCTCCGCAACCCTGAAGGAGACCGGCTCCAAGATGCAGGAGGTCGGCGGCAAGATCAGCGGCGTCGGGGAGTCCCTCTCCAAGGGCGTGACCGCGCCCATCGCCGCCATCGGCGCCGCCTCCCTTGCCGCGTTCGGCGAGGTGGATTCCGGACTCGACATCGTGACGCAGAAAACCGGCGCGTCCGGGCAGGCGCTCGAGGACATGCAGCAGAGTGTCAAGAACCTCGCGACCCGGATCCCGACGGACTTCGAGACCGCGGGCGCCGCCGTCGGCGAAGTCAACACGAGGTTCGGGCTCACCGGTCAGGCGCTCGAGGACCTGTCCGGAAAGTTCATCAAGTTCGCGCAGCTCAATGACACAGACGTATCCACCTCCGTCGACAACGTCTCCTCCGTCCTGAACGCCTTCGGGCAGTCCACGGACGACGCGGGCGACCTCCTCGACGCGCTCAACGCCACCGGGCAGGCGACCGGAATCTCCATGGACACGCTGGCGAACGACCTCTCGCAGAACGCCGCGCAGTTCAAGGAGATGGGACTCACCGCCCAGCAGGCCGCCGGATTCATGGGCATGGTCGAGATGTCCGGCCTTGACACCTCCACGGCGATGGCCGGTCTCAAGAAGGCCATGAAGAACGCCGCGGACGACGGCATGACCCTCGACGAGGCGCTCAAGGGCTTCTCCGACACGATGAACTCCAACAAGTCGGACACCGAGAAGCTGCAGGCTGCCTACGACCTGTTCGGAAGCAAGGCGGGCGCGTCCATCTACAACGCCGTGCAGAGCGGGAAACTCAACCTCGACGACCTGTCCGGCACGCTCGGCGACTTCTCCGGCAGCGTGGAGAACACCTTCAACGAGACGCTCGACCCGATCGACCAGTTCCAGATGACCCTGAACTCCCTGAAGGAAGTCGGGGCGGACATCGGAAACAGCCTCGCAACCGTCCTCCAGCCAGTCCTGCAGGACATTTCCGCAGCGCTCCAGAGGTTCGCGGACGTCTGGAACACCATCCCCGGCCCCGTTCAGGAGACCATCGTGAAGATCGCGCTCGTCGCCGCGGCCGTTGGACCCGTGCTCATCATCGTCGGAAAGCTGATCACATCGGTGGGGACGATCCTCACCGTCATCCCGAAGGTCACCTCGGCGATCACCGCGGTGAAGACCGTCATGACGGGACTCAACGCGACCATGACCGCGAACCCGATCGGCCTCGTCATCACCGCCATCGGGCTTCTCGTCGCCACGTTCGTCTACCTGTGGAACAACTGCGAGAGCTTCCGGAACTTCTGGACCGGCCTCTGGGACAACATCCAGCAGGTCGCGGTCACGGTGTTCACCGCGATCAAGGACTTCTTCACGACGATCTGGACGGCGATCACCAGCGTGTTCACCACCGCCCTGAACGGGATCAGCACTTTTATATCCGGCGCATGGAACGGCATCAAGACGGTTGTCGAGACGGTCATGAATGCCATCAGCACCGTGATCCAGACCATCTGGAACGGCATCACATCGTTCCTCACGACCATATTCACGGCGATCCAGACCGTGGTGACGACCTACTTCAATATCTACAAGACAGTCATCACGACGGTTCTCACAGCCATCCAGGCCGTGGTCAGCACCATATGGAACGCGATCAGGACCGTGATCACCACCGTCGCGGGCGCGATCGGCACCGCCGTTTCCACGGCATGGAACGCCATCGGGACCGCGACCAGCACCATCCTCTATGGCGTGAAGTCCGTCGTGACCTCGATATGGAACGGCATCAAGTCGGCCGTGATGGCTGTCGTGAACACGATGAAGAGCGGCATCACCGGAGCGTTCAATACGATCAAGAGCACGATCTCCGGGATCCTGAACGGCATCAAGGGCACGTTCTCCTCCGTGTTCAACGGCATCTGGAGCTTCGTCTCCGGGATCGTCGGAAAGCTCGAGAACGTCTTCAACTTCAAATGGAGCCTGCCGAAGATCAAGCTCCCGCACTTCTCCATAACCGGAAGCTTTAGCCTGAACCCGCCGAGCATCCCGCACTTCTCCGTCTCCTGGTACAAGAAGGCGATGGAAGGCGGCATGATCCTGAAGGACGCGACGATCTTCGGACAGTCGAACGGCACGCTTCTTGGCGGAGGCGAGGCCGGGGACGAGGCCGTCGTCGGCACAGGCCCCCTTCGCTCCATGATTCGCGACGCCGTGAGCGATGCCTCCACGGGCAACAACGGCCCTCTCATCAACATCGAGACGATGAGCGTCAGGAGCGACGACGATATCCGGAAAATCTCCCAGCAGCTCAACACCCTGCTCGTGGGAAGCCGCCGCGCGAAAGGAACGGTGATCTAAATGGGATTCAGATTCAACGGACGGACATCCCAGAGCTTCGGCCTTGCCACACGGCAGACGAAGGAAAACAGGATGCCGGACTTCACCAATAACACGGTCACCGTCCCGGGACGCGAGGGCGTGTTCGACTTCGGGGAGACCATCGGAGAACGAAAGATCGAGATCTCCTGCTTCATCCCGCCGGGCAGATCCGACGAGGAGTTCCTCGCACGTAAGGACGAGATCATCGCATGGCTGAACCCGGATAGCGGCCTCAAGGACCTCATCCTCGACAAAGAGCCCGGACGCGTATACCGGGCAAGGCTCGAAGGCGGATTCTCCTTCGACAAGGCTGTGCGGAACTCCTGCACCTTCGACCTCACGTTCCTGTGCCCGGACCCGTACGCCTACGCCGAGGCGGACGAGACCTACGAGTTCACCGAGCCCGGCACCTTCACGATGAGCCGGAGCCTCGGGAACGCGGACTCCCTCCCGGTCTACTCCCTCTCGGCGGAGCTCACGAAGGACAAAAAGGCTATCATCACCACAAACGGCAAGGCGCTCGAAATAAGCGGAAGGCTCACCAAGGACGAGATCCTCGTGATCGACTCCTCGCTCATGACGGCAAAGGTCACGGACACAGATGGCAACACGCTCCGGAACGGCCTTCCGCTCATCGACAGCCTGGACTTCCCGAAGCTAAAGACCGGGGAGAACACGCTCGTGATCGATGCGGACAGCAGCACGACGAAGGTCGTGAGGCAAGTCAATACACAGGACGCGTTCACCGGACAGGTGCCATCCCCATGGGGAGCAGACGGCCTGTGGCGGTTCAACGAATCCGAACCTGACTCGAATACGAGCCTTGCGGACTCCTCCGGCAAAAGCCGGAGCGCGGTGATCAGCGGCTGGAGCGGAACGACCGCAAGCCTTCCGACCGGGCATCTCGGACGATCCTTCCGGATGAACATCAACGACCCGTCGACCGAGAGGACCTACCTCAAGGTCACGAACGACGGCACGATCTTCCAGACGCTCGGCGAAACGATCGCCGTCGGCGGATGGTTCATGCCGACCACCTACTCGGTCGGAAACACGTTCTGCCCGCTCTTCAACACGCGCTACGGCCCGGGCCAGCCGATCCTCTACCTGTCGCTCCTGTCCGGAAAACCGAGGATCATGCTCTACGATTCGACCGGCACGCTGATCCTCGACAAATCCGTGACGCCGTCCTTCACGCTGGAGAACGCCGCCTGGTATTTCATCGCCTGCCTCATCAAGCCGGTTGCCAAGACCGCCCAGTACATCCTCGGAAACCGGAGCACCGGCGCGGTCTGGGAATCCGACGTCCTCGGCTTCACCGGGACGCTCAACGCGTCCTGCACCGCGGACCTCGTCTGGGGCATGCACGCCGACTCCTACTGGTACGCGGGGAACTTCGACGACTGGTTCCTCGACTGCGACTCCAACCTCACCGCGGACGACATCTCCCTGTGGCTCAGGGAATCCCTGTCCGCGAACGCCGCCGACTCCGACGCCGGCGTGGACGGGCTCACAACTGAAAACGCCGTGACCCTGAAAGCCACGAGCGGCGCATACCCATCGTCCGGGACGCTCACCACCGCAGCCACCGCCTACGGGATCGAAGGCACCTGCCTTGCCTCCGTGGACGCGGACCTGCCGGACGGGACCGGGATCAGCATCGAGACCTCGACATCGGACGACCTTGCGACCTGGAGCGACTGGGCGACGCCCGGGGATGACGGAAGCGTCAAGTCCGCGGCGGGACAATACATCCGCTTCCGGCTCACGCTCACGACAACCGACGCATCCAAGACGCCGACCCTCAGAAGCATCAGCCTCTCCGTTCCGGGAGAATCGGCATTCAAAAAACTCGTCATCACGGCGCGAAGCAGATGGAGGTGACAGAAAATGGCAGATCGGACAAGCCTCCTTGTCATGGACAAGGACGACAACACGGAGGCCGTGCTCGAAAACGCCTACGACATCATCGTCACCGGCGAGATCAACGGCATCGACACGCTCGAATTCAACCTCCCGTTCCGCGACGTCAAGCGACAGTATCTCGAAAACGAAAAACAGATCTCCGTCGGCGGCGACACCTACCGCATCCGCACGATCACGGACGAGAAGAGCGAGCAGGGCACCGCCATCACCTCCGTGTACGCCGAGGCCGCGTTCTACGACCTCGGGTTCTCCGTGAAGAAAACGGAGCAGACCTTCAACGCGGACACGGCGGACGTCCCGATGGCCTACGCGCTTAAGGACACCGGCTGGACGCTCGGAACCGTCAACGTCCGCACGAAGCGCACCTGGACTTCCACGGAGAAAAACGCCCTCGCGGTCCTGAGGAAGGTGCAGGACCTCCACGGAGGCGACCTCATCTTCGACAACAGGAACAGGACCGTGAGCCTTCTGGCCTTCAGCGGCACGGACTCCGGCGCGCTCTTCTGCTACAGGAAGAACATGAAGTCCATCAAGCGCGTCATCGACACGCAGAGCCTCATCACACGGCTCTACGCCTACGGCAAGGACGGCATGACCTTCGCGTCCATCAACGACGGCAAGGAGTACGTCGAGGACACCACGTACACGGACGAGACCCGCATATCCACGCTCGACTGCTCGAACTTCACGAACCCGTACCAGATGCTGGAGTACGCCAGCATGCGCCTCGCCGACTACGCCAGCCCGCGCGTCTCCTATGTCCTGAACGCGATGGACCTCTCCGTCCTCACCGGCTACGGGCACGAGACGTGGAAGCTCGGTGACATCGTGACCGTGAAGGACGACGAGCTGGGCCTTTCCATCAAGACAAGGATCGTGCGCCGGGAGTACAACCTGCGCGAACCGTGGAACACCGTCCTCGAACTGTCGACCACTCTCCGGGAGCTCGGCGACTCCTCCTCGCAGTGGGACGCCGCCGCCGACACGCTCGCCGGGGCGAATCTCGTCGACAGCCAGGAAATGCAGGACCTGGTGCCGTTCAATCATCTGAAGAACTCCCGAGCCGACTCCGGCCTCTCCTACTGGGAGAACTCCGGATTCGAGGTGGATACGAAGAACGGCGTCTCCGGAACCGCGTCCTTCAAATGCGAAGGCGCGCTCGGCACCACGAAAAGCCTGACGCAGACCGTGACCCCGGCGAACCGGGACAGCTACACATTCTCCTGCCAGATCGCATCGGACGACCTCGCGATGGGCGAAAGCGGGCAGGTCGGCGTGGAGGTCACCTTCGAATACGAGGACGGGACGACGGAGACACGGTTGATCGACCTGATGTAAAGGAGGTGCCCAAATGGCTTCATTCTCACATGTGGCGCAGGCGGTCTCCCCGCAGAACGGACATGTCGGCAAGATACGGGTCCGCGTCTGCGTGACCGACTGCACCGGGACCATCAACATCACCGACATGCTCCTTCAGGGAGGCTCCATCGCGACCGGCTGGGTCGGGCATGTCAGCGAGATCAAGTGGACCGAGGACGGTGAGTGATCATGCCGGTATTCACAAGGTTCATGGAAACCGTCGCGAAAAAGGAAAAGAAGCGCATCGTCTCAATCACCGTGAAACCGCTGGTGAAGGACTGCACGGGGACGGTCTGGTTCACCGACCTCATGCTGCAGGAAGGAAACCGCCTCTCCGGATACGTCCCCAACACCGAAACACTCCAGAAGGCATATGCGACCGGCGACGAATACGCGGTCTCCGGGAAACGCTTCTACAACGGCATCGTCCGCGGGAGCATGACCTGCATCATCTTCAACCTCGGCAAGACCACCGCGGGGCTCGACTGGAAGATCACGCCCATTCAGAGCATGAAGGCGGGAAGCGTCTCCCTCGCACTCGGGGCGGGAGCGCACAAGGCGACCTTCACCGAAGCGGCGGCGGCCGGTGACGAGCTCTCCCTTCTCGCGTCCACGCGCGAGTGCCTGAAGAACGGCGAGTCCTCCTCGAAGGACGGGTTCTTCCAATACTCCGCCGCCGGGGACAGCAAGCATCCGGTGACGGTCGAGGACAGGAAATCGGCACGGCTCTACGTGGAGTTCCGGGAAATGGAGGACGGCGATCAGATATGAGCCTGGATGTACTCAAAGGCCGCAAATGCATGGTCTGGACGTTCATGGGAAACACGAGGATGCACACCGCACTGAAGAACTACGGGGACCGCCTGTCACAGGTCGGCCTCTTCTCCTTCAAGGTGGACGCGACCGGGACGATCACGGAATCCGGCGTGGCGATCAGCGGCATGCTCACCTATGTGAACAGGTATCCGCACATCACCTGGCTCCTGACCGTCCGGAACGACGGGACATCCAGCGTGTTCACCGCGCTCCGGGAGAACACGGACGGCGCGCAGGACAAGTTCCTGACTGAGCTTGTCCGGATCATGGAGAAATACCCGTGGTGCGCGGGCGTGGACATCGACCTCGAACGGGGCGGCGACTACTCCACGCACGCCAAGTCCACCGCCATGTTCCGGAACATCTGGAACACGGTCAAAGCCTATGACAGCACGAAGAAGGTCAACATCTGCCTTCCCGGCATGGACTCGGTGAACGGCTCGGTCGGCGGCGAGAACTGGTGCGTCTA
>OGJC01000134.1_pt1 | contig 92156 bp, 87 predicted proteins | sample 1571941 | NCBI WGS metagenome assembly OGJC01 (sample SAMEA2582100, study PRJEB24529) | metagenome | biome: Human gut stool | place: China | collected 2011 | reverse complement strand
TCTAGAGGATGAGTTCGAATAAATGTTGCACTTATTCTTGCAATTTATCATATATATTAATAACAACAGAGACCGGCTAGTATCCTTTTCAAATGGGGATGCTCAATTCCATATGTGGCAATCTGCAGATTATACAGTAAATGAAGGTGCTGTAGATCTTACACTATTATTCAGCCCATATGAGACAGTTCGTTATAATATGGAATTATTTGATAGCATTGTCGATAATTATCCCTTTGAAGTTGGAGAATATTTTTACAATCTTTACAGTTGGGAAATAGTTGATAAGGAGCAAACTTGCTTATCGCTTATTTCAAAAGCTCGTCTTGGTTCAATTGATATATTTTCTGATGGTTATAAGAAGATTATATATTATCATGAGCTACATTTTATATTAGAAGATATAGATATTCAGGATTACGAACAAATAAAATCCTTTAATGAAGTCGTTTTAAATGCATTAAATCGCAATAAAGAGTTAATCTTATCTAACTGTAAAAAAGATATTATAGAAATCAATCTAGTTTCTAAATCAATATTTGATAAAAATGCCAATTCTCAGTATCCAATAAAAGAAACTAAATATTTTAATAAAATAGTTTTTAATCAAAGTTTCAATCATCAGATTACTTTAATAGCGCCAAAATGGGACAGGATTTTTGCAGACAATCTTTCTGAAACTACATTGGAATTTGAAAATACACTCCTAATAAATTTACTGGAAGGATTTCTTTTTAAGGATAGAAGTTTATTTTTTGAAAAAATCAAACAATCAGACAATGAAAAACGTACTTCTAGCATATTTGAAGTGAAAGTTAGATATTTTATTCAACCTCTCTTAGAATTTTCGGTTCCTGAAATATCTTCTTTTAAAAGTGTTAGAAAAAGTATTTCTAAAATTATCAGAGAACTTGATTTAAAACCTGGTTTATATCATGAGGAAAATATAGTAGGTATTGTTAAAGGCTTTAGAAATAAAATGAGAAAAGATTTAGTTTCTACCATAGCTTTATATAATCAAGAAGACTTAAATATTAAGTTACAAAATATTTTGTCATCAATTATTTTTAATATTGATATTCATCATAAAGGATTAAACATAGTTTCGGATAAGGGAAATCTCCAAACTGATAAATTAAATAAATTTCGTGAACAAACGATTGATTTACGTGAAGAGGCTCGTGTTTACAAACCAATATTAGAATATCTTATTGAAGAGAATTTAGTAACAAAAAGGGGGACTGCTCCATTAATTCCAAGTGATGATATTGTTGATGAATTGGTTGCTTATGGGAAATACATATTGGATTTCCAGCTTCTTTCTGATGCTTATTCGTATGGTGCTAGCAACTGGTTCCAATTAGAGATTGAAGATAATTATGTTGTAAATATTTCAGAGACTGAAAAGTATATACAATTTGTTGATGAAACGATAGAGGCCAAGTACAAATATGATGAATATGCAAATCGAAATAAAGAGATTGACAGTAATATGTTTGGAAAGATTAAGAAAGCATTTTTTCAGGATACGAAAGTTGATTTTAATTCTCTTATTTATTTCCTTTCTATGTTTTCAAGTAATGGTCACATTTTAAAATTAAAACAACAAAAATTGTTGATTGTACAAGGAAATGTTGTAACAGGAAAAATAGAAAATCTAGCTAAATATTTTGAGGATAATTCTGACTATTCGATTGAAAACTTCTATGGTATTTTGAAATTTCTGGCTATAGATAAGGAAAGAATTAGTGCTAACGGAGTAATTCCGATATGGGAAAAGAAGAAAAGGGATAATAAATTTTCTGCTAAACCTATCGTTGTTAGTTATGAAAATATTATTTTTTCACCTGTTATTCTTGATAGATTAGAGAAAGATTGGACAGATGGGATTCTGAATTTCATCTTGCCATATGATATTGGTATGCAGAATACATTAAACGTAATAAATAATTGGAAGAAATTTTATGAGAAACAAATAGTTCAAAATCTTAGAGAATTATTTGAAGGTGGTAGGTACGTTACTTATGTTGAACAAGAATTGTACAAATTAGATACTAAGGGAAATCATCCTAGAGATTTAGGAGATTATGATTTAATAGTAATAGATAATAAACTAAAAGAAGTATCATTATTTGAAGTTAAATATATGCGTTTAAGTCAGACCATGAAAGATAGTATGGGGGATCAAAAGGACTACTTTTTTGGAAAAAAGGCTAAAGGTTTAAAGTTCAAACGCCGAGTAGAATATTTTGAAAAGAACTTGGATGTAATTTGTAATAACATAAATCTAGACGGAAAGTATACTCTGAAATCATATTTTCTTACAAATAAAATTATAAAATCTAGCTTTGTTGAATTTCCATTTGAAATAATAAGTTTTAATGAATTTAAAGATAATATTTAGCAAAAATAATTTATTCTATAGCAAAATTGAAAGCTACTTTACTTAATATAGGATAAATCCATCCTATATTTTTGCTTTTGTTACTTAAAAATGGTATGATAAATAAAAGGAGGCGATGACAATGCAAATTAATCTTGAAAATTTAATTCCAATAACTGAAGCAAATCAGAATTTCTCTAAAGTTGCTCGTATGGTTGATAGTAAAGGTACAGCTGTTATTTTGAAAAACAATAAACCTAAATATGTTTTGGTTGATTACAATACCTTGGTTCAAGAAGAACAGACAGAAGCTGTTGTTGCTGATCAAGTTAGTGTTGACGAGATGGCAAGTTCTATCTTGTCACGCCACCTAGAAGCCTTTAAGGAATTGGCCAAATGAAGCGGTTAACCGTTGAACAGGTTGTTGCCTTACATAGTCAATTGATTATAGCTTCTGGAGGAATGGGTGGTGTACGAGATAAGGGGTTAGTTGAGTCCTCGCTTTCTAATGTTTTTGATACTTATTTTGGAGTTGATCAATATCCAACTATTGAAGAGAAGGCGGCTAGACTTTGTTATTCTTTGATTAAGAACCATGCTTTTTTAGACGGGAACAAGCGCATTGGTATTTTTGCGATGCTTGTGCTACTAGAAATTAACGATATTGTGCTTGATTGTACTGATGAAGAGTTAGTTCATCTTGGATTAGGTGTAGCAGCATCAGAATTAACCTACGAAGATATTTTAGATTTTGTAAAAAATCATTGATACAAAAAGCAAGTGACTACTAAAAATCACTTGCTTTATTTTTTAATTATTCGAATATAATAATGGTGTGAACTTTTGATATTTTTAGCTCAATTCTTTGTAATTTTGGGGTAAAATTCACACCATTCAGATGAAATTAGTTGAAATTTAATGAAATTTCAAGTATTGAAAACTATTGAAAACGTTGATTTTAAAGGCTTTTTGAAATTTATTCAAATACATATTTATAAAACCAGGTCTTAAGAAAGCTCGTAAAGCTAGCCAGTTCTCAAAACATTAAGAACCAGCTACAATACAGCATTTACAACACTTCATGGTTCCCACCAAGGGGTGTTTTTTAGTGATTTTTAGCAAAATTCACACCACTTTTCACACCAAATTCACACCATTATTTTTTTAGGTTTCGGTAGGCGATTTCTCCAACGGCCATTGGAACGATGGTAGAGGTGTTGATGTAGTTTTTAGTTATGCAGTTGTATTTATGAAGTTTTACCATAGTGCTTCCTATTTTACCCATTATTTTTACGCTAATGTTTGTCATCATCAGTCATATAAGTAGTAAATTGTAGTCTGATGATTACTTTAAAAGTAGATAAATCATTTCTTTTTTTGCTGAATTCTAAATTATATGAAAGTCAGAGCACTGTTTAAATGTTGCTGTTACAAACCAAGGAAAAAGAGATACAAAAATAGCCTTTACAAACATATTGATTGTATGGGCTATTCTGTCAAAAATTACTAGCTAGGAAAAATAGCTATATTCTAAAAGCTCGATTTTTCGGGCTCTTTTTTTAGTCTGTATGATCATCTTCGTCTAGTGAGATGTATTGGTCAAGAGAAGAATGAACAAGGGTTAAAAATTTTTCTTTGAAGATTTGTGGCGGAATTGGCTTTTCTTGGGTGAGCCACACTTCAATGTTGGCAATCACATAATGTACTAATAGAGAGATGATAAAGTCATCTGGCAAATCAACAAGTGATTGATTTGGTTTGATATTTTCGAGTGCCCACTGTGTGTAAATCTTTTTTAAATAATTGGTCCAATAAGGGTCTGTTGAGCTAGAATACAGCATTTTTAGCCATTTTCGATTTTCATAAAGAATAGGGAAAATATTATTTGCAATGAAAAGAAAGGGGTCTTTATTTGTTAGTGTATTGTATTCTAAAAAAGCCTCATAAATAGGTTTATCAATGTTCTCATGAATTGATTCAATAATATCGTCAACATTATGGAAATGATGTTTATAAATTGCTTGGCGTGAAATGCCAGCTTTCTTGGCGAGGTCACTCATTGAGAGATTGACTTCATCAGGATTTTGCATTGCCAAGTCATAGAAAGCATCCAAAATCTTTTGTTGATTACCTTTTACCATATAAAACAACCCCTCTCTCTTTTTAGTATAATGAAAATGAAGAAAGAATTCAATTTAAAGCATAAAAATGGCTGTCAGAAAATTTGAGGTGCTTTCTATGTAATTAAACCAGTTCAATTTTTAATAGGGACTTGCTGATTTTTATGAAAAAATAAAATATCGGGCATCTGATGTCTTCTATTTATAAAAAACAAACTTCCTCGAACATTAACTCCGAGGAAGTTTTGAGTTAGAAAAGAGAATTTTTATTCTTCTTTTTTCTTTAAGTGGAGCAAATAACCGCTGACAAGAATGAACATGCTAGCAATAACCAAGCTACTTTGATTTTCTTTGTTTCCTGTTTGCGGAAGTTGAGCTTTTCGAGTAGCATTCATGATTTGAGGTTGAGGAGTGTAGCGTAGGGTTGTAGCTTGACCAGCCTGAGGTTTTTGATTGATGATTTCAACAACTTCAGTAGAAGGTTTTTGTTCTTTCTCAAGATCTTTTAGTTGAGCTAATTGACTGCCAAAGATAGCATTGGATACCCAACGGTAGAAATGAATGGTATGAAGACGATTTGTTGGATTACCAGCATAGATAAAGAGTGGTTGTTCTTTGTAGTTACCAGAAATAGCTACAATTTTATTGGCTAACTGTTCATTACCAGGCCACCAACCAGCGATATAATAATCACTGCCAGCAATTGAAGCTAATGTCTTGAAATTTGCAGGTACTTTAGCAATCCAATTTCCAGAGTTAGAATAGAAAAGATCATTCTTATTGTAACCACTAGCCAACGGATCTTTGTCATCAATGATCGCTTTCATCAAGCCTTCATAATCACCACCATTTTTGAGTTGTTCTGCGTCAAAGCCGTCAACCACACCGAGTTCTTCAAGGCGTTGCATAGCAGTTCCGCCTACTACAATAGTTGGCTTCAGACCAAGGAGGGACTTGTCAAAGTTGTCACTTTCTAAAACAATCACATCAGCTTCTTCAGGGGTATTGACAATGTCAAATCCTAAATTCTTCAAAGCAAGAGCGGTATGAGCAGGAGTATCCACACCAGCCCAATAGTATTGATGAGACGGTGCATAAACTTTTAGAGCTTTTAAGGTTTGCCCTTGAGGAGTTTTATAAAGGGCATCTCCATAGATTGCATAGTTTTTCAGCAGGTTGGCAAAAGTAGGTGTATCCACGATGTAGCCATCGTCTGTCAAATAAACTTTCTTACCGTCTCGGATTGCACGATTGACAGCGCGAACGGCACTTTCTGAAGTATTGGCAATGACATAATATGGTGCTTTGTGGTCAATTTCGCTAGTCCGAGTAGCACGAAGAGCAGTTACTTCACCGAGTTTACCGTCAAAGAGTTTTTCTTTAAAGACTGCTACTGCTTTGAATCCCCTCATATCCGGGAAATTAACCAGCAATTCTGCATACATAGCAGCCCAAGCAGATTCGTTGGAGCCCTTGTAGAGGATATGGTTGGCATAGCCACGTTTAGCTTGTGCCATGTCAACAACCAAATCACCCTTCTTATAACCGCCAGTGTCTTCCTTCAATTCTTGAATGACAACACCATTTCTCTTGAAGTATTCAATCATATTGAAGGCTTGTTGAGAGTCATTGGATTTGTCAAGTTCCATTGGAATGACATAGTAATCAGGGAAGAATTTCTTTTGTCCATGTTTGATACGACCGACTACTTTACCGTCTGGTCCAACTAATTCATTTTCAGCTTTTGGCTCTTCAACCTTGTTGATGCCACGGAGATAGAAGTTGAGGCGCATTTCCATGAGTTTATCAGGATCTTGGGACAGGTAAGAGATGCCTCCAAGGACAGCGTGATAACCAGCTTTATAGGATTCTTGATTGCCCTCAGGGATTTCAACGGTATGTCCTAATATTCCGTGGTACATAGCATAGACACCAGTGTAGCCAGAGAAAGAGTCATCCCAGCCATCGCCCCAGTCTAACTTCGGAATGATGTAGTGATCATACTTGGAATTGGCAACACCAGCCCGGCCCATGTGGTGAGCATTTTCCAACATATTTTTTGACAAAAGGTCATATTCAAAGTTTGGATCATGCGGTGGAGTAGCTGGCTCAATCAGGAAGTCCTTGACAAAACCGTGGATGTCGTAAAGTGCAATTGGATTCCATTTGTTGATGAGTCCAGCAACAGTCCGGGTTTCTGGGTTGGCCTGATAGCTAGTATCGCGGTTTGGATCGATTCCGTTAGCTAGGGCACGGGTATTGGCAACATCTCCGTCAGGATTTTCAGTAAAGTCAAAGAGGAAAATGAATTTCTTGAGGAGTTCTTTGACGCTGAGTGTGACAGTCTTAGCATTTCCATTGGCATCGGTGGTTTGGAAAGAAATTTGATCTTTGGTCGCAAAAGTATTGAAGAGTCCAGTGATAATGTCGATAGCAGGTTGTTCATCGGCGTGGGTATTGTTGATAAGGACTGGCAGTTTATAGTCCAGTGTGCCATTTTTCAGAGCTGTTAACATTTCAGCTGGTTTGGTTAGCGCCATTTTATTGGTTGAGTTTAGGTAATCATCAATGCTTTTTTGATCAGAACTGATAATGCCTAACTTAATTTTCCGTCCTTGAGCGCTGGTACCAATGTCTTCAATTTGGACAAGCCGGTCATTTTTAGCTTCTTGTCGACTTTTTTCGATAGCTGCTAACATTTCTTCGTGAGTATGGAAGTTTTCATATGGTCGGAAAACAAGTGTTTTTCGAATCGTCAGACCGGATTCTTCATCTGTTCCAACGAGCTCATGATTTCCGATGAATTGCCGATAGGTTCTGCGGATATTGTTTGGTGTCCGAAGACTTAAATCCTTTCCAAATAATTCATTGAATTTGAGAGAAAGTTTGAGGTCAGAGCCATTGGTTGTTTCCTCAATGGTGACAAAGGAATCTCCTGAAAAGTCTCCTTTTTCCATATTCCAAGTTTTCCATTCAGCGATTGGCTTATTATCTAATTTCCAAGTCACCTTGCCAGCAGCGGCTCCTTGTTCCTGTACAGTCTCAGTAATGGTAGCTTTTTCAGACATATGGACTGTACTATCAGCTAATTGAACCTTCTTTTCTTCTGTTCCAGCTGCTCGTGTTTCTGGTTTTGCAGGTGTTGCAGGAGTCACTGTTTCGGATTCGTTTGTAGTAGAAGTCGAACTGTCTATTGAAGGAGCGCTTTCTGATTTTTGTGCTTCTTCTTGATTGGTTGTTGTGGGAAGCTGAGCTTCAGCTGGTGAAGAATCTGGCGTTGCTGTCGCTTCTGTTGCGTTTGTTTTCGCACTTGACTTTTCGGCAGGGACTACCGTTTCTGTCTTGTTAGTAATAGGCTGTGTCTCCGTGCCATCTTGCGTATCTGCAGCAGCATTTCCTTGCGTTAAAACTGCAACAAGAACGGCAGCTGACAAGCTGAGAACATTTGTGTACAATCGTTTCTTATATGAATTTTTCATAAGAAACCTCCTTTATGAAATTGAGGGCACCAAAAATAACGAAAATAGCTCTTAGTTATTCTCTGTTATTTTTCTCCCCTTATTATTTGAAGTATACAAAGATAGTATACTAGAAAGTGTAAACGGTTTCAATCAAAAGTGTAGACAAAAAATAGAAATATATCAAAATAAATAGATATGTAATGAATTTTGGCAGGAATTGAATAGCAGAAAATCCTAAAGCACACACTAAAGACTATCAAAGAATAAACTTCACCTCGAAAGTCTGACAATGTTCTAATGAAGAAGGTTAGAAGAAGGTTAGAGGTAAGACTTTTGCAACTGAAATATTCTTTGCCCTTGATAGCAAGGAAATCTTTCAAGATAAGTAGTTAAAGATTATACATTTTAAAAAGAATGAAGAAAAAGTAGATTGTCTTTGTATCGATTTCTGGGAGCGAGTAGGAAATTTGACGATGGGGAAATTGTCTTAAAAGTGGTATGATACCATATATATTAAAGATTTTAGGAAGGTGGGATATTATGAGAAATTCACTATGTGAAAAAAATAGTATGGTATGCTTTATTGCCTAGCATATTCAAATTTATAGAACAATCTTGGACGGATATTGATATAAAGAATAGTAAAAACCTTTCTAAAAGCAATTATAGAGATATGGTAAAACGCACGCCGAATATAGGCAGTTTTAGAAAAAATCCCTTTAGAATACCCCTGGCAGGTGGAATGCTGTGGTTGTCCATATATGGGGCAATGGCAGGAAAAATGAATCAAGAGCAGTTTGGGGAAATGGTGAATGCTGCAATAGAAGCTCCAATATTAAAGAAAACTTTTCAAAGACAAAAGGTATTTGATAGAAAAGCTCAAAAAAAGAAAATCGAAAAAACAAGATTGCGAATGCAGCCTGATAGTGAATTTAATTGGAACACGGAACTAATTTTAGGGAGAGATGAAAATGAATATACGGTGATATATCATCGGTGTGGTCTTTGCGCTTTAGGAAGACAGGAACATCATGAGGAATTGATATGATTTAAGATGATAAGTTTAGAATTGATGTCTCAAGAAAATAGTATTGATATATACTCTTTTGAAAAAGAAAATCAAAAGTATTTTGAGCAGAATTTACTTCCTAGACCAATTAACTATTTTGATTTAGAAAGTTTTAAAGAAATTGAACTTTTTATGCAAATTCTTCCTACTTATGCTACAATAAGACAAAGTACTGTGATTGGAGTAAAAAAATGAAAGCGATTATTACGGTTGTTGGCAAAGATAGAACGGGGATTGTGGCAGGAGTTTCGAGCAAAATTGCAGAGCTTGGGTTGAATATTGATGACATTTCGCAGACTGTTTTAGATGAATTCTTCACTATGATGGCAGTCGTTTCTAGTGAAGAAAAGAAAGATTTTACAGAACTGCGCAATGAATTTGAAGCCTTTGGCAATACACTTAATGTCAAAATTAACATTCAAAGTGCAGCGATTTTTGACGCTATGTACAATATCTAATAGAGGTGAAAAATGGATATAAAGCAAGTTACTGAAACCATTTCCATGATTGAGGAGCAGAATTTTGATATTCGGACGATTACCATGGGAATTTCACTTCTCGACTGTATTGATACGGATATTGAGCGAGCAGCGGAAAAAATCTATCAAAAAATCACCACGAAAGCTCAAGATTTGGTGGCAGTTGGTGATGAAATAGCTGCGGAGCTGGGCATTCCCATTGTCAACAAACGTGTATCGGTGACCCCGATTTCCTTGATTGGCGCTGCGACAGATAGTGATGACTATGTGCCTCTAGCAAAAGCGCTGGATCGAGCAGCAAAAGAAATCGGTGTCGATTTTATCGGTGGTTTTTCTGCTCTGGTGCAAAAGGGTTATCAAAAAGGAGATGAAATCCTTATCCGTTCCATTCCGCGAGCTTTAGCGGAGACTGATAAGGTTTGCTCATCTGTTAATATTGGGTCCACCAAGTCTGGGATTAACATGACGGCGGTTGCAGATATGGGACGTGTTATCAAAGAAACTGCAGAACTTTCTGACATGGGGGCAGCGAAACTGGTTGTTTTTGCTAATGCGGTCGAGGATAATCCTTTTATGGCTGGGGCCTTTCATGGCGTTGGCGAAGCTGATGTCGTCATCAATGTAGGTGTGTCAGGACCTGGTGTCGTCAAACGTGCCCTTGAAAAAGTTCGCGGCGAAAGTTTTGATGTAGTGGCGGAAACAGTCAAGAAAACAGCTTTTAAAATCACTCGGATCGGTCAGCTTGTCGGACAGATGGCTAGTGAGCGGCTGGGTGTTAAATTCGGGATTGTTGATTTGAGCTTGGCGCCAACACCTGCTGTTGGTGACTCTGTTGCCCGCGTTCTGGAAGAAATGGGCTTGGAAACAGTCGGTACGCATGGCACAACCGCCGCTCTGGCTTTGCTCAATGATCAAGTCAAAAAAGGTGGCGTCATGGCTTGCAATCAGGTTGGCGGTCTATCAGGTGCCTTTATTCCTGTATCAGAGGACGAAGGTATGATAGCAGCGGTTCAAAACGGTTCCCTCAATTTAGAAAAATTAGAGGCCATGACCGCAATTTGCTCGGTTGGATTGGATATGATTGCCATTCCAGCAGACACGCCTTCTGAAACCATTGCTGCCATGATTGCCGACGAAGCCGCTATCGGTGTTATCAATCAAAAGACAACGGCGGTGCGGATTATTCCTAAAGGAAAAGAAGGAGACATGATTGAATTTGGCGGTCTTTTAGGGACGGCACCAGTGATGAGAGTCAATAAAGCTTCATCAGCTGATTTTATCGCGCGTGGTGGACAAATTCCAGCACCGATTCATAGTTTTAAAAATTAAAATAAGGTCTGCATGACAGGCCTTTTCTTTTGAAAAGGAGATTGAAATGGCAAAAACGAAATTATACATTATTCGTCATGGAAAAACGATGTTTAATACAATTGGTCGGGCGCAAGGTTGGAGTGATACGCCGCTTACGGCTGAAGGGGAACGTGGCATCCATGAATTAGGAATTGGTTTGCGAGAATCAGGACTTACATTTACAAGAGCTTTTTCCAGCGATTCTGGGCGGACAATTCAGACCATGGGGATTGTCCTTGAAGAGCTCGGTTTAACAGGCAAAATTCCTTATACCTTTGACAAGCGAATCCGCGAATGGTGTTTTGGCAGTTTCGACGGTGCTTATGGTGGCGATCTGTTTCATGGCGTGATTCCACGAGTGCTGGATGTTGAAGACTATAAGAAACTAACCTTGCAGGAATTAGCAGACGGTCTAGTCGAAGTGGATACAGCTGGCTGGGCAGAACCTTGGGAAAAGCTGAGTGGACGTATTCTAGATGGTTTCACAGCTATTGCGCAAGAGGTAGAAGCTACTGGTGGGGGCAATGCTCTTGTCGTCAGCCACAGCATGACAATCGGTGCCTTTACTTGTTTGATTGATCCGTCTATTATTTTAAATCCTGGCGTACAAAATGGCAGTGTAACGGTCGTGGAGTATGAAAATGGGAAATTCACCATTCAAGCGTTAGGAGACATGTCTTATCGCCAAGTAGGTGCTAAGATATTGGAAGGACAGAAATAATCGCAAAAATGGGAATGTGAGAAAAGTTAATTTTCACGAATTGTGGCTTTCATCTCACTCCTGATTTTTCTTTCATCTCTCAAACGACTTTCTGCAAAAAAATGATACAATATAGTAAGAAAAACGGAGGTAAAATATGGCAAAAACAAGATTATACATTGTTCGCCATGGGAAGACCATGTTTAATACAATCGGTCGGGCACAAGGCTGGTCTGATACGCCTTTGACCGCTGCAGGAGAACGTGGCATTCGTGAGCTAGGAATTGGGCTTCGCGAGTCAGGACTTCCATTCAAAAAAGCTTTTTCTAGCGATAGCGGGCGGACAATTCAAACCATGGGGATTATTTTAGAAGAACTTGACTTGACAGGGCGCATTCCTTATCGCACAGATAAGCGAATTCGCGAATGGTGTTTTGGTAGTTTCGATGGAGCTTACGATGGTGAACTGTTTATGGGAGTGATGCCCCGTGTTTTCAATGTAGAGCATGTTCATCAATTGAGTTACCCTGAGCTGGCTGAAGGTCTGGTAGAAGTTGATACAGCTGGTTGGGCTGAGAGTTGGGAAAAATTGAGCAGCCGTATTTGGGAAGGATTTTCAGATATTGCCAAGGAAATCGAAGCTGCTGGTGGTGGCAATGCACTGATTGTTAGCCACGGTATGACCATTGGAACATTTGTGTACCTCATTGACCAAACAAGACCACATGGTTTAGACAATGGTAGTGTGACCGTCATTGAATACGAGAATGGTCAGTTTACAGTTGACTGCATTGGAGATATGTCTTATCGTGAGGTTGGCAAGAAAATACTGGATGACGGTGAGCAAGAGTAGTTTTTGTAATGATAATAATTTAAGAGGTTGAGATAAGCGTTGATTTTTGGGAACGACTTTCTCTCCTTTTTTATTGCTAAAAAATACTTGACAAGTATATCGAGGTAAATAGTATGGATGATAAATTAAGACGGATTTATGTTCCCATGACAGAGACGGGATTTTATATCTTATTTTGCTTGCAAAAAGAAAGTCATGGTTATAACATTACACAGAAAGTAAAAGAACTGATAAAAGGGCAGGTTGTAATTAGTCCGGGAACTATGTATGGAACTTTGTCTAAAATGGAGAAAGATGGTTTGATTGTATTTTCTCGCGAAGAGGAGAAACGTAAAATTTATCAGATTACAGAAATAGGACGAGAGATTTTGGAAATAGAACTGAAACGAATTGAGCGACTCTATCAAAATAGCAAGGAGGATGTATAATGGAAAAGAAAACGACTTATAAAATCTTTACAATTGCAGATTACGACGAAGAAGCAGCCTATTTGCGGAAGATGCACAAGGCAGGATGGCAGCTAGCTAAAGTTAATTTGTCGCCTTTTTTGCTAGCGGCAAAATATACTTTTGAAAAATGCCTACCAGAAGATTACAGTTATCAGCTGGATTCTCAGCCCTTAGAGAAGGCAGAGCAGGCTCATTACTTTCAGTTGTTTGACGATTATGGCTGGGAACATGTTCTAGATTTCAATAGTTTTTCTTATTTTCGTAAGCCAGTATCAAAAATTAAAAGCGAAGAAGAATTCGAGATTTATAATGATTCTCGATCGAAGTTAGGAATGATGAAACGAATTGTTGATCAGCGCTTGTTGCCAGTTATAGCAGGCACACTTGCGCTCTCATCCTCAGTTTGGATGATTATGAAACGTCATTCGTCCTTTAGTTTGCTAACTTATATCATTCTAGTGATTGTTTCCACTCTGTTATTACTTCTTTTGGGAATACTAATCCATATTGTTAGACGATTCTTGATAAAAAGAAGGGAGCTGACAAATTTGGATGGTTAATATGTTGAGAAAGAAAAAAAGCTTAGATTATTGTGAAATTCTGTCTTACAGATTGTCATCATTCTTCCCTAATTTCTCTTGACTGGTTACCTTTTATAAGGTGGTATGGTTTTGCTTTATACAATTATTTTTAAAATAGAAAAGGATTTTTTATGAAAAAAATTTTAATGAACGATAAAAAACAATTTTTACTGTCGAATGTGACAGGATTGCTATTTCTTACTGCCATTTTGTTTCCGAACTATTTCCATTGGAACTTTGAAAAATTAAATTTTTTAGGCTGGCTAACAAATGTCATACTTCTGTTGTTGCCGATTTTAGCGGTTGCGGAATTGTTCTTTTATATATGGCTTGTGAAAAAGAAGAAAACTAGGTCCTCAGACTGATTTTTAGCACTCTTTTTAAAAGAGTGCTAATTTTTTGAGTTTTTGTCTTGACTTTAAAAATGAACCGTGTATAATAGAATCATAAGTTAGCACTCAGGTGTTTAGAGTGCTAAAAAGAAAATCTCATATTCCAGCTGAAAGCTGAAAGGGGTGATGTTATGGTAACGGAACGTCAGAATGAGATTTTAAACTTGATTATTGACATCTTTACAAAGACCCATGAGCCAGTCGGATCCAAAGCCCTACAAGAATCAATCCAGTCTAGCAGCGCGACGATTCGTAATGATATGGCTGTTCTTGAAAAGCAGGGGCTTTTGGAAAAAGCGCACACATCAAGCGGACGCAAGCCAAGTGTTGCGGGTTTTCAATACTTTGTCAAACATTCCCTTTCCTTTGATCGTCTTGCTGAAAATGAACTCTATGAAGTAATCAAGGCATTTGACCGTGAATTCTTCAAACTAGAGGATGTTCTTCAACAGGCAGCAGACGTTCTTTCAATGCTAAGTGGATGTACGGTGGTAGCACTTGATGTAGAACCGAGTCAACAACGCTTGACAGCTTTTGACATTGTGATTCTCAGCCAGCATACAGCTTTAGCAGTCTTTACTTTGGATGAATCCAATACGATTACCAGCCAGTTCATGATTCCCCGTAATTTCTTGCGAGGCGATTTGATTCAGCTGAAAGAATTGATACAAGAGCGTTTCTTAGGACAGACAGTTCTGGATATTCACTATAAGATTCGGACAGAGATTCCACAAATTATCCAGCGTTATTTTACAACAACCGATAATGTTATGGATCTTTTCGAGCATATCTTTAGTGATATTTTCAAAGAAAATGTCATTGTATCTGGTAAGGTGAAGTTGCTAAATTTTTCAGATCTAAAGAGTTATCAATTCTTTGACCAACCGCAAAAAGTGGCTTTTGAAATTCGAGATAGTTTAGCTGAAGATCAAATGCAGACGGTGCGCGTGGCGGATAGCAGAGAAAGTAGTCTGGCGAATTTGACGCTCATCTCTAGTAAATTTCTCATTCCTTACCGGGGATTTGGCATGCTAGCGGTCATTGGACCAGTCAATTTAGATTATCAGCGAGTTGTCAGTCAACTCAATGTTGTCAATCGCGTTTTAACGATGAAGCTCACAGATTTTTATAGATATCTGAGTAGCAATCATTATGAAGTGCATTAAGGCGACAAAGCTGATAGCTATAGATAGAAAAATAATCAAAAGATCATAAGGAGGTGCCTAGTGGCAGAAGAAAAACAGCAAGAAGAAGTAAAAAAAGAGGACGTTTCAGTAGAAGAAACGTCTGAAGAAACAACAGAGGTAGCTCCTGAGAAGTCTGAATTGGACTTGGCGAATGAGCGCGCAGACGAATTTGAAAACAAATATCTTCGTGCAGCTGCTGAAATGCAAAATATTCAGCGCCGAGCAAATGAAGAACGTCAACAATTGCAGAAATATCGTAGCCAAGACTTAGGGAAAGCAATCCTTCCTTCGCTGGACAACTTAGAACGTGCCTTGGCAGTTGAAGGATTGACTGATGATGTCCGAAAAGGGCTAGAAATGGTACAGGAAAGTTTGATTGCCGCTCTTAAAGATGAAGGAATTGAAGAGGTTCCGATAGACGGTGAGTTTGATCACAACTTCCATATGGCTATTCAGACGGTGCCGGCAGATGATGATCACCCAGCTGGAAGCATCGCACAAGTCTTCCAAAAGGGCTATAAACTCCATGAACGTCTCCTAAGACCAGCTATGGTAGTAGTAGCAGAATAAAAAATCTCGTCCGAAACGACGGTAAACTATGAAGAAAGAAAATATATTTTCGCTCTGCTAAACCGTGAGCGAAGCGAACAATTAGCGACACTCTTCACCGTGGTGCTCTCTGCGCAAACTTTAATAAAGAGATTGACTTAATCAAGCTCTGACGGCGCCGTCACTTAAGAAGAGTATCAAAAAAGAAATTCTAAAATAAAGAGGAAAAAATAATGAGTAAAATTATTGGTATTGACTTAGGTACAACAAATTCAGCAGTTGCAGTTCTTGAAGGAACTGAAAGCAAAATTATCGCAAATCCAGAAGGTAACCGTACAACACCTTCAGTGGTGTCTTTCAAAAACGGTGAAATCATCGTTGGTGACGCAGCAAAACGTCAAGCGGTGACAAACCCTGATACGATTATCTCCATTAAATCAAAAATGGGAACTTCTGAAAAAGTTTCAGCAAATGGGAAAGAGTATACTCCACAAGAAATCTCAGCTATGATTCTTCAATATTTGAAAGGCTATGCTGAAGATTACCTTGGTGAAAAAGTAACCAAAGCAGTTATCACAGTTCCTGCTTACTTCAACGATGCCCAACGTCAAGCAACTAAAGATGCTGGTAAAATTGCTGGTCTTGAAGTAGAACGGATTGTCAACGAACCAACAGCAGCAGCCCTTGCTTATGGTTTGGACAAGACAGATAAAGAAGAAAAAATCCTTGTATTTGACCTTGGTGGTGGTACATTTGACGTGTCAATCCTTGAATTAGGCGACGGTGTCTTTGATGTGCTAGCAACTGCAGGGGACAATAAACTCGGTGGTGATGACTTTGACCAAAAGATTATCGACTATATGGTAGCAGAGTTCAAGAAAGAAAACGGTATTGATTTGTCAACTGACAAGATGGCTCTTCAACGTTTGAAGGATGCGGCTGAAAAAGCTAAGAAAGACCTTTCTGGTGTAACGTCTACTCAAATCAGCTTGCCGTTCATCACTGCGGGAGAAGCTGGACCTCTCCACTTAGAAATGACTTTGACACGTGCGAAATTTGATGACTTGACTCGTGACCTTGTGGATCGTACAAAAGAACCTGTTCGTCGTGCATTGTCTGACGCTGGTCTTAGCTTGTCAGAAATTGATGAAGTTATTCTTGTTGGTGGTTCAACCCGTATCCCTGCCGTTGTGGAAGCTGTCAAGGCTGAAACCGGTAAAGAACCAAACAAATCTGTAAACCCTGACGAAGTGGTTGCTATGGGTGCTGCTATCCAAGGTGGTGTGATTACTGGTGATGTTAAAGACGTCGTTCTTCTTGACGTAACACCGTTGTCACTTGGTATCGAAACTATGGGTGGTGTATTTACAAAACTTATTGACCGCAACACGACTATCCCAACTTCTAAGTCACAAGTCTTCTCTACAGCAGCAGATAATCAGCCAGCCGTTGATATCCATGTTCTTCAAGGTGAACGCCCAATGGCAGCAGACAACAAGACACTTGGACGTTTCCAATTGACTGACATTCCTGCTGCTCCTCGTGGTATCCCTCAAATCGAAGTAACATTTGATATTGACAAAAATGGTATCGTGTCTGTTAAGGCTAAAGACCTTGGTACGCAAAAAGAACAACACATCGTTATTCAATCGAACTCCGGTTTGACAGACGAAGAAATTGACCGCATGATGAAAGATGCAGAAGCAAACGCCGAAGCAGATAAAAAACGTAAAGAAGAAGTGGATCTCCGCAACGAAGTGGATCAAGCTATCTTTGCAACTGAAAAGACAATCAAAGAAACAGAAGGCAAAGGTTTTGATGCAGAACGTGACGCTGCTCAAGCTGCTCTTGATGAATTGAAAAAAGCCCAAGAAGATAACAACTTGGATGACATGAAAGCAAAACTTGAAGCACTCAATGAAAAAGCGCAAGCCCTCGCTGTGAAACTTTACGAACAAGCGGCTGCAGCCCAACAAGCTCAAGCAGGAGCAGAAGGAGCAAGTCAAACAAATACAGGCGACAACAAAGGTGATGATGTCGTAGACGGTGAGTTTACGGAGAAATAAGACGCCAAAGCAGCTCATCTGCTAACGCTTGCCGCTATAAGGCGGTCAAGCTAAGCGGCTTACTAGATCGAAAACAAAGAAAAAATCGTCTTTGCTTTCTCCCGTCGTAACGATGAGACAGGAGTGCTTTAGGAAAATCCTGAAACCTCCTTTGTCACATCTTGGCAAGAACGATTGCGGATTATAATTTAGTGCTTGCTCAATCTTACTTGTAGCCGATTTGTAACAGATAAATTCAGGGGTTGATAAACCAACCTCTGTTTTTGGATAAAAAGGAACTGAACCCGACATAAATATTGGTTCGTTTCGTAACAATAACAGAAAGGAACAAAGAGTGTTCATGGAATTGAACACGAGCGGAAAGCTCGGAAATTAGATAAACCTCTTAAGAAATCAGGATTTCTTGTCGGTTTCCTAAATTTCAGTCGCTTTCTGTTCGCTCTTAGTATCTTATATGAACAATACAGAATTTTACGACCGTTTAGGCGTCTCTAAAAATGCTTCTCAGGATGAGATTAAGAAAGCCTATCGGAAATTATCAAAAAAATATCATCCAGACATCAATAAAGAACCGGGTGCTGAAGAGAAATACAAAGAAGTCCAAGAGGCTTATGAAACCTTGAGTGATGAGCAAAAACGGGCAGCCTATGACCAATATGGTGCTGCGGGTGCTAATGGAGGCTTCGGCGGTGGAGCTGGCGGTTTTGGAGGCTTTGATGGTTCTAGCTTTGGTGGCTTTGAAGATATTTTCTCTAGCTTCTTTGGTGGAGGTGGTGCAAGTCGCAATCCCAATGCACCTCGTCAAGGGGATGATCTGCAATATCGGGTCAACCTTAAGTTTGAAGAAGCGATTTTTGGTACAGATAAAGAAATTAAATACAATCGTGAGGCGACTTGCCATACTTGTCATGGCTCTGGTGCGAAACCGGGAACTAGTCCAATAACTTGTAGTCGCTGTCACGGATCTGGTGTCATCAATGTGGATACGCAAACCCCACTTGGAATGATGCGTCGTCAAGTCACTTGTGATGTCTGCCATGGGCGCGGACAAGAAATCAAAGACCCTTGCCAAACCTGCCATGGAACAGGACATGAAAAACAAGCCCATAGTGTTCATGTAAAAATCCCTGCAGGTGTTGAAACTGGTCAACAAGTTCGCTTGTCTGGTCAAGGGGAGGCCGGTTTCAACGGTGGACCGTACGGAGATCTATATGTCGTCGTTCAGGTGGAATCAAGTGATAAGTTTGAGCGGGATGGATCAACCATTTATTATAAGCTCAATCTCAATTTCGTTCAAGCAGCTTTAGGTGACAGCGTGGAAATACCAACCGTTCACGGTGATGTGGAATTAACCATTCCAGAAGGAACACAAACCGGCAAACGCTTCCGCCTGCGTGGAAAGGGAGCACCGAGCCTTCGTGGCGGCAGCATGGGAGACCAGTATGTCACAGTCAATGTTGTAACACCGACAGGACTTAACGACAAACAAAAAGCAGCGTTGAAAGAGTTCGCAGAAGCTGGTGATATGAAAGTCAATCCGAAGAAAAAAGGTTTCTTTGATAAAATGAAAGATGCCTTTGAGCAATAAGAAAAGAGCAGTTTGACGCTGCTCTTTTATATTATAAGGATAAAATTGTGTGTTTTTCATCTTTGGTGATGACGCGCTTGATACCAGTTGGTTGTGTGGAAACAAGTTTTGCTAGAAAATTTGGATAGGCTTGATACTCATCCATTCGATCTAGTGGAATCCATTCAACTGTTTCACAAGGAGAGAAGCTTGGGAACTGCTGGCCTTTTGACTTCATCAAGTAATAAAAGGAAATTTCATGGCAATTCAGACCAGCTAACTTGCCAGAATTTTGTTGGAAAAAATTTTCGTGAATGAACAGCAATCGATCGATTTCGTAGTCCTGTCCAGTTTCTTCCTTAATTTCTCGAAGAATCGCTTCTTCTGAAGTTTCTCCTAGCTGAACAGCTCCACCTAAAGGATAAAAATAATCCTCGTTTGGATTGGTCATAAAAGCAAGCGCGCCTTCTTCAATAATGACGGCAGCAGCTTTGTAACGAAATCGAGATTTCTTTTTGCAAAAAGTAATATCAGTCATTTATCTTTCCTCCGTATTCTAGTGTAGCATATTTTCAATGAAAACCTGTCCCCGGACAGTTGTGTTTTTAGTTTCTTGTTTTCCAATTTATTTCTTGTTACAATAAACACATGACACGATATAAAGCGATTATTTCTTATGACGGTCATGATTTTGCTGGTTTTCAGCGGCAACCTCATGCTCGCAGCGTCCAAGAAGAGATTGAAAAGACTTTAACTAAAATCAATAGAGGAAAGCCTGTCATCGTTCACGGAGCTGGACGCACAGACAGCGGCGTTCATGCTTTGGGGCAGGTTATTCATTTTGATTTGCCGCAAAAAAGAGATGAAGAAAAGTTGCGCTTTGCACTTGATACACAAACACCGGAAGACATTGATTTTATCAGCGTGGAAGAAGTAAATGAGGATTTTCATTCTAGATATTGGAAACATAGTAAGACCTATGAATTTATAGTAGATGTGGGACGCCCTAAAAATCCTATGATGCGCCATTATGCAACGCATTTTCCTTATCCTTTGGACATTTCTTTAATGAAAAATGCTATTGCAAAGCTCGAAGGAACTCACGATTTTACGGGTTTCACAGCTTCAGGGACTAGTGTGGAAAATAAAATACGGACGATTACAGAAGCACGCTTAGACTTTGATGAGAAACGCAACTTTCTGATTTTTACTTTCTCTGGCAATGGATTTTTATATAAGCAAATTCGCAATATGGTCGGAACGTTGCTGAAGATCGGCAACGGTCGAATGCCAGTTGAGCAGATTGATAGAATTTTAACAGAGAAAAATCGTCATTTGGCTGGACCGACTGCAGCGTCAAACGGACTTTATCTAAAGGAGATACGATATGAAGAATAACTTTATTTTAGCTATATCAGGAAATGATATTTTTAGTGGTGGCGGACTGCATGCTGATTTAGCAACCTACACGGTCAACCAACTGCATGGTTTTGTGGCGGTGACTTGCTTGACCGCCATGACGGAGCAAGGTTTTGATATTATTCCTGTAGACACGTCCGTCTTTGCTCAGCAGCTCAACTCTCTCAAGGATGTGCCTTTCTCAGCTATTAAATTGGGGCTTTTGCCCAATGTAGAAGTGGCAGATTTGGCTTTGGATTTTGTGAAAGCTCATGCAGAGATTCCTGTTGTGTTAGATCCTGTCTTGGTTTGCAAGGAAACCCATGATGTGGAGGTTTCGGCACTTCAAGATGAGCTCATCAAGTTTTTTCCTTATACAAACATTATCACGCCTAATTTACCAGAAGCTGAACTCTTGGCTCAAAAAGAGTTGCGAACATTGGAGGATGTCAAAGAAGCAGCTAGACATCTCCATTCTTTGGGGGCTAAATCCGTTGTTATCAAAGGAGGAAATCGCTTAGATGCTCAAAAAGCGATAGATGTTTTTTATGACGGCGAACAATTTCAAATTTTGGAATCACCTGTTTTAGAAAACAATAACACGGGCGCTGGCTGCACCTTTGCTTCAAGCATTGCCAGTCAGCTATTACTAGGAAAATCAACTTTTGAAGCTGTTCAAATTTCAAAAAAATTTGTTTATCAAGCTATCCAACATTCAGATCAATATGGAGTTGTTCAATATGAAAAAAAATCAGACATATAAACTTGTTCTTTTGTCCATGATTGCTGCATTGACAGTTGTTTTGGGTTATTATTTAAAAATTCCAACACCAACGGGGATTTTAACTTTCCTTGATGCAGGAATTTTCTTTACCGCCTTTTATTTTGGTAGAAAAGAAGGAGCAATCGTCGGTGGTTTAGCTGGATTTCTCATTGACTTGATTTCGGGTTATCCACAGTGGATGTTTTTCAGCTTGATTTTTCATGGTCTACAAGGCTATTTTGCAGGTTTTAAAGGAAAAAGTCGCTATCTCGGTTTGGTGTTGGCTACGCTTGTTATGGTAGGAGGTTATGCTCTCGCTTCCACGATTATGCATGGTTGGGGATCAGCTTTTCCAGAAATATTTCCCAACTTTTGCCAAAATACCTTGGGAATGATTGTCGGAGCTATCTTGAATAAATTGTTGGCAGATGTTTTGAAAAAATAAAGTAAATAAGGGGCATTGTGCCCTTTTTACTTTTAAGAATTTCAGTTTGTAAAAGCGATAAAAATCATTTATAATACAATTAAAACGAGGTGAAATCATGGATTTACAAGAATTGAAAAAACAAACACAAATCATTTTAACAGATGTTTTAGAAAAATCAGCCCTTTCTTCCGGTGATATTTTTGTACTGGGCTTGTCTTCCAGTGAGGTGATTGGAGGACATATTGGAAAAAATTCCAGCCAAGAAGTGGGAGAAGTTATTGTAAAAACTATGCTGGAGTTGTTATCCGAGCGCGGTCTTTATTTAGCTGTTCAAGGTTGTGAACATGTTAATCGAGCTTTGGTTGTGGAGCGAGAGTTGGCTCAAAAACGAAATCTAGAAATTGTCAATGTCTTGCCCACTCTGCATGCCGGTGGAAGCGGGCAGTTAGCTGCTTTTAAATATATGAACGATCCAGTTGAGGTGGAATTTATCATGGCTCAAGCGGGGCTAGATATCGGAGATACGGCGATTGGTATGCATGTTAAACACGTTCAAATCCCAGTTCGACCAATTTTGAGAGAATTGGGAGAAGCGCATGTGACTGCGCTCGCTAGCCGCCCTAAGCTAATCGGTGGAGCACGTGCTGCTTACCAAAAGGATAAAATTCGGAAAGCATAAAGAGCAAAATCAGCAAATGGACGGAAAAATCATTAAAATTTCATTAGAAAATTTGTGAATTAACGTGTATTTATGGTATAATTGATTGTATTCAATAAATTTTAAGGAGAAATGACAGAATGTCTGTATCATTTGAAAACAAAGAAACAAATCGCGGAGTTTTGACATTTACAATCAGTCAAGAACAAATCAAGCCAGAATTGGATCGCGTGTTTAACTCAGTTAAGAAAACTCTGAATGTACCAGGTTTCCGTAAAGGTCATCTTCCTCGTCCGGTGTTTAACCAAAAATTTGGGGAAGAAGCTCTTTACCAAGACACACTGAACGCCCTTCTCCCAGCTGCTTATGAAGCTGCAGTTAAAGAAGCAGAAATTGAAGTTGTTGCCCAACCACAATTTGACGTGGCTTCTATGGAAAAAGGTCAAGATTGGACCATTACCGCTGAAGTAGTTACAAAACCTGAAGTAAAATTAGGTGAATATAAAAATCTAGAAGTATCTGTTGATGTCTCTAAAGAAGTATCTGACGCAGATGTAGACGCAAGAATTGAACGTGAGCGCAACAATTTAGCAGAGCTTGTATTGAAAGAAGACAAGGCTGCTAATGGCGACACAGTTGTGATTGACTTTGTTGGAACAGTTGACGGTGTTGAATTTGACGGTGGTAAAGGAGATAACTTCTCACTTGAACTCGGAAGCGGTCGATTCATTCCAGGTTTTGAGGATCAATTGGTTGGACATGCTGCTGGCGAAACAGTAGAAGTAAACGTGACATTCCCAGAAGACTATCAAGCAACAGACCTTGCAGGTAAAGATGCTAAGTTTGTTACAACCATTCATGAAGTCAAAGAAAAAGAAGTTCCAGAACTAGATGATGAACTAGCGAAAGACATTGATGAAGATGTTGAAACACTGGATGAATTAAAAGAAAAATACCGCAAAGAATTAGCTGAATCAAAAGAAATTGCTTTTGATGACGCAGTCGAATCTGCAGCACTTGATCTTGCAGTAGAAAATGCAGAAATCGTTGAGTTGCCAGAAGAAATGGTTCACGAAGAAGTTCATCGCTCTGTGAATGAATTCCTTGGAAACATGCAACGTCAAGGTATTTCACCAGATATGTATTTCCAAATCACTGGTACAACGCAAGAAGATCTTCACAAACAACATGAAGCTGACGCTGAAAAACGTACTAAGACAAACCTTGTGATTGAAGCTGTTGCGAAAGCAGAAGGATTTGAAGCAAGTGATGAAGATATTGAAGCAGAAATTGCTTCTCTTGCCGCTGATTACAATATGGAAGTAGAACGCGTTCGTCAACTTCTTTCAGCAGATATGTTGAAACATGATATTGTGATTAAAAAAGCCGTTGAATTGATTACAAGTACTGCAAAAGTAAAATAATCGAGCGATAACATAAGGCAAGTTCAGTCAGAGAATTGGCTGAATTGCCTTTTTGCTTCTTTTTTTATAAAAGCGGAAGTCATTTTGGTAAAAATGGTGATTTTCTTGAATAGAGGATAAAATTCTTTTGACGAAAGAAGATTTTTATCGTACAATAAAAAGTAGCGAAAAATTCAATAAATTAAATATTTGAGAGCCAACAGGGCAGAAGCCCTCAGACTTAAAAGGAGATTGACTTTGGAATTAGAAGTATTTGCTGGACAAGAAAAAAGTGAACTTTCTATGATTGAAGTAGCGCGTGCTATCTTAGAAACACGTGGTCGCAATCATGAAATGTATTTTAATGATCTTGTCAATGAAATTCAAAATTACCTTGAAAAATCAAATAGTGATATTCGTGAAGCCTTGCCGCTTTTTTATACAGAGCTAAATGTAGACGGCAGTTTCATTCCTCTTGGAGATAACAAATGGGGCTTGCGTTCATGGTATGCGATTGACGAGGTGGATGAAGAAATTATCACACTTGAAGAAGACGATGAAGAAACTCCGAAGAAACGGAAGAAGAAACGTGTGAACGCCTTTATGGACGGTGATGAAAATGCTATTGATTACAGTGATGATGATCCAGAGGATGAAGACTCATACGAAGCTGATCCTGCTCTAAGTTACGACGAGGACAATCCGGACGACGAGAAGAGTGAAGTTGAAGCGTATGATGCTGAAATCAATGAAATCGCACCTGATGATTTAGGTGAAGAAGTCGAACTCAATGAAGAGGATGAGGATTACTCAGATGATGAGGTGGATCCAGAAGATGAAGAATAGTTCAGTTTAGAGCATTTTCTGATTTGACAAAAAATCTATTCTGCGATATTATAATATCGGGCATTTCTTTTATAAGAAGTCGATGCTCCCTAGCTCTAGGGAGCTATTTTTGTTTTGCTATTCATGAACACGTCTTAAAAAGCAGTGGACGTTGTATTTTAGATAAGGAGTATTTATGGCAACAAAATATATTTTTGTTACAGGTGGTGTAGTTAGTTCGATCGGTAAAGGAATTGTGGCAGCAAGTCTTGGTCGTCTTTTGAAAAACCGTGGTCTTAAGGTAACCATTCAAAAGTTTGACCCATATATCAATATCGACCCAGGAACGATGAGTCCTTACCAACACGGGGAAGTGTTTGTGACGGACGACGGTGCAGAGACGGACTTGGATCTGGGGCACTATGAACGCTTTATTGATATTAACCTAAATAAATATTCAAATGTCACAACGGGTAAGATTTATAGTGAAGTTCTTCGCAAAGAACGTAAAGGTGAGTACCTTGGAGCGACTGTTCAAGTCATTCCACACATTACAGACGCTTTAAAAGAAAAGATTAAACGTGCTGCAACGACAACAGACTCTGATGTGATTATCACAGAAGTAGGAGGAACGGTTGGAGATATCGAAAGTTTGCCATTCTTAGAGGCGCTTCGTCAAATGAAGGCAGATGTCGGAGCAGACAATGTGATGTATATTCACACAACCTTGCTTCCATATCTTAAGGCAGCTGGGGAAATGAAAACCAAGCCAACTCAACACTCTGTAAAAGAATTGCGTGGTTTGGGTATTCAACCGAATATGCTGGTCATTCGCACCGAAAAGCCAGCTGGTCAAAATATTAAGAACAAATTAGCGCAGTTTTGTGATGTAGCACCAGAAGCAGTGATTGAGTCACTAGATGTGGAACATTTGTATCAAATTCCGCTAAACCTACAAGCACAAAACATGGACCAAATCGTTTGTGATCACTTGAAGTTGGACGTGCCAGAAGCAGATATGACAGAGTGGTCTGCTATGGTTGATAAAGTCATGAACTTGAAGAAACAAGTAAAAATTGCACTAGTTGGAAAATATGTGGAACTACCAGATGCGTACATCTCTGTTGTAGAAGCTCTCAAGCACTCTGGTTATGCCAACGATGCGGAAATCAAGCTGAATTGGGTCAATGCAAATGATGTCACAACTGAAAATGTCGCCGAATTACTGAAAGATGCAGACGGTATTATTGTGCCGGGTGGCTTTGGTCATCGTGGGACCGAAGGAAAGATTGCGACGATTCAATATGCACGGGAAAATGATGTGCCAATGCTTGGAATTTGCCTTGGTATGCAGTTGACTTGTGTTGAATTTGCTCGCCATGTGCTGGGATTTGATGATGCTAATTCTTCAGAACTAAATCCAGATACGAAACATCCTGTTATAGATTTGATGCGGGATCAGATTGATGTAGAAGATATGGGAGGGACGCTTCGTTTAGGACTTTATCCGTCTAAGTTGAAACGCGGTTCCAAAGCAGCTGCAGCTTATGATAATCAAGAGGTTGTTCAGCGTCGCCACCGCCACCGTTACGAATTTAATAATGAATTCCGTCAACAATTTGAAGATGCCGGTTTTGTCTTCTCAGGAGTTTCACCGGACAATCGCTTGGTGGAAATTGTTGAAATTCCAGAAAATAAATTCTTTGTGGCTTGTCAATACCACCCAGAATTATCCAGCCGCCCTAATCGTCCAGAAGGACTTTATACGGCTTTTGTCACAGCTGCGGTTGAAAATAGTGAAAAATAATAGAATGGGACAGGCTTCCATGATTGGTATCACAATCTGGAGCCTATTCCAGTCTTTTTAATATCTTTTATAAATAGAAAGTCTTATCAGTATAACAAATTGGTGCAAGATTTTAAATGAAATCTACAACTAGATTGTCATAAAAAGCAGTGGTTTAGCAATAAAATAAGACTTTTTGCAAAGGATTTAATAGTTAATCAATTCCCTAAATTATTATTTGGAGGTAGACTATGATAAAATTTATACTTGATGAAAGTCTCGTAGCACTTGGAATTAAAAATGTGGTAATTGGCATTGCTAAAAATGTAGATCCACATGCGCCTTTATCCGCTTCATTTTTGGGAAAGCAAAAAGAAATGGAAAAGTGGGCCTTGAAATGCAATGTGGATGAAGTGTCTGATGATGCAGTCATTCAAGGCTACAAAGATTTGTTGCAAAGTGTTGGTCGCAGTGTCAAGAAGAATCCTCCCACTGTTTTAGCGCTTATTCGGAATATTCGACATCGTGGTTCTATTCCGCATATTAATAGTATTATTGATATTTATAATGTTGAATCTTTACATTCTTTATTAGCCATCGGTGGGCATGATTTGGACAAAATAGCAGGGCAAATTGAATTTACGGTTAGTCAAAAAGAAGATGTGTTTCTACCGATTTTATCTACGGAAAAACACGTTTCACAGACTGATTATGTTTATCGTGATCAAAAAGGAATTTTAGCATGGCTAGATGTTCGTGACGGAGAAAACTATAAATTTGATGACGAGACAAAGAATGCTATTTTTATCATTCAAGGAAATGCTCATACATCTGTTGAAATGCGTTTAGAAGCACTGAAGCGCATTGAGAACGATTTGGCAGAATGTATGCCAAATCTGGATTTTGAAACGTATGTCATTCACCCAGAGGGGAAATAACCTAAAAAGCAATGTATCCATCAATAGGATACGAGAAGTGAGTCCGTTGTTTGAAAGCATTTGGAATACAATCACATTTTTTAGTAAAAGATTTGTTTGAAAATTCTTTACTTTTTAGTAAGATATAGTATAATTAGAATATATCATACTTTTCGGAGGTAACTATGAAAAAAAGTAAAATCATCGCAGTTGCGGGGCTAACTCTTTTAACGTCTGGTCTTTTAGCTGCTTGCTCGGGTTCGAAATCGAACTCAGCTGAAACAAAATTTGGTTATGTGTATTCTAGTGATCCAGAAACTTTGGATTATGTAACATCAGGAAAAGCAACCACTAGCGATCTTGTGACAAATGGAGTTGACGGATTGTTAGAAAATGACAAATATGGAAATCTTGTACCATCAATGGCTAAGTCATGGACTGTATCAAAAGATGGTTTAACCTATACTTATAAACTTCGTAAGGGTGCCAAATGGTACACATCAGAAGGGGAAGAATACGCAGAAGTTAAAGCGCAAGACTTTGTAACTGGTTTGAAACATGCTGCCGATAAAAAATCTGAGGCGCTTTATTTGGTTCAAAACTCAATTAAAGGTTTAGATGCTTACGTGAATGGTCAAACAAAAGACTTTTCAACGGTAGGTGTGAAAGCAGTTGATGATTATACTGTTCAGTATACATTGAACAAGCCAGAACCATATTGGAATTCTAAGACAACCTCTGCCATTATGTGGCCAATCAATGCCGAATTTTTGAAATCTAAAGGAAATAAATTTGGCCAATCAACAGACCCTAACTCAATCCTTTATAATGGACCATTCTTGATGAAAGCTATCACAGCAAAATCTGCGGTAGAATATGTTAAAAACAAACATTATTGGGATAAAGATAAAGTAAATGTTGATAGCATCAAGTTGGCTTATTATGATGGTCAAGACCAAGATTCATTAGCACGTAACTTTAAAGATGGTGCTTATACGTATGCACGTCTCTTCCCAGCAAGTTCAAACTTTTCAACTTTTGAAAAGGACTTCAAAGACAATATCTATACATCAGAAGCTGGTGCAGGAACAGCAGTTTTAGGACTTAATATTGACCGTCAAACGTACAACCACACTGCTAAAAAAACAGATGAAGAAAAAAATTCAACGAAAAAAGCATTGTTGAATAAAGACTTCCGTCAAGCGCTGAACTTTGCGCTTGACCGCGACTCTTACGCTGCACAAGTCAATGGTAAAGAGGGCGCTGCTAAAGCAATCCGCAATATGTTTGTACCGTCTGACTTTGTCCAAGTTGGAGAAAAATCATTTAGCGATGTTGTAGAAGAAAAATTAGCTAGCTATGGTGATGACTGGAAGGGTGTCAAATTAGCAGATTCACAAAACGGTTTGTACAATCCAGACAAAGCAAAAGCGAAATTTGCAAAAGCAAAAGAAGCATTGCAAGCTCAAGGTGTGCAATTCCCAATCCACATAGATGTTCCTGTAATTGAAACTTCTAAAAACTTTGTTGCTCGTATGCAATCTATGAAACAATCTATTGAAAAAGTGCTTGGCAAAGAAAATGTTGTCATGGACTTGAATATGATGTCAGAAGATGATGTAATGAACATCACTTATTATGCTCCGAATGCAGCTAGCGAAGATTGGGATCTCTCAGGTATCGTTGGTTGGACTCCTGACTATCAAGACCCATCTACTTATCTTGACATTTTGAAATCAACATCTTCTGATAATACGAAAACTTGGTTTGGATTTGACTCTGGTAGTGAAAATGCTGGTGCTAAAGCAGTTGGCTTGGACGAATATAATAAATTAGTCGATGAAGCAGGTGCAGAAACAACAGACATTGCAAAACGTTATGAAAAATATGCAGCAGCACAAGCTTGGTTAACAGACAGTTCACTTGTCTTACCAACAATGGCTTCAACAGGTGCCGGAACTTTTGTGTCACGCATTCAACCGTTCTCAGGTGCATTTGCGCAAACAGGTAGTAAAGGTAGCTCAACCTACTTCAAATACATTAAAGTCGGTAACGATACTGTCACTAAGAAAGACTATGAAGCAGCTAAGAGGAAATGGCAAAAAGAAAAAGCCGAGTCTAATAAAAAAGCTCAAGATAAATTAGCTGATCATGTAAAATAATACAACCTATAAAAGCAGGTGAAACTCACTAAAAGGTGAGGAAAACCTGCTTTTTTCTATCTATAAAATTGTAAGGTTAATATAATTCCTTTGATACTAGGTCTGAAAAATATGTCATAAAATTTAGAAAATTCTATTTACTTTTCACTTTTTGTGTGCTAGAATGTATAGAAATAATGGTTTGGGGAGGAATATTCATGAAAAAAAGTAAAATCATTACCCTAGCAGCGCTAGCCTTGCTTGCAACAGGAACTTTAGCAGCTTGTTCTAGCTCTAAAACAAGCTCTGGGAATAAAACATTCTCATATGTTTATGAGCAGGATCCAGATAATTTGAACTATTTGACAACTGGGAAAGCAGCTACTGCAAATCTTACCAGCAATGTTATTGACGGACTTTTGGAAAATGACCGTTATGGGAATCTAGTTCCTTCTGTGGCGAAGGATTGGACCGTCTCTAAAGATGGCTTGACTTATACTTATACACTTCGTAAGGGTGTGAAATGGTACACATCAGAAGGCGAAGAGTATGCAGAAGTTAAGGCACAAGACTTTGTAACGGGCTTAAAATATGCTGCAGACAATAAATCTGATGCTATTTACTTGGTGCAAGATTCTGTTAAAGGCTTGGATGCTTACATGAAAGGTGAAAATAAAGATTTCTCTTCTGTCGGTATCAAAGCAGTCGATGATTACACGGTTCAATACACTCTTAATCGACCAGAAAGTTTTTGGAACTCAAAAACAACAATGGGCGTTCTAGCACCAGTTAATGCAGAATTTTTGAAATCAAAAGGCAATAAATTTGCACAAGCAACAGATCCATCTAGTCTTCTTTATAATGGACCATACTTGCTAAAATCTATCACAGCAAAATCATCTGTCGAATTTGCGAAAAATCCAAACTATTGGGATAAGAAAAATGTGCACATTGATAACATCAAGTTGTCTTACTATGATGGTCAAGACCAGGACAAACTTGCTAAAGGATTTAGCGATGGTTCATTTACTAATGCCAAAGTATTTCCAACAAGTCCAAGTTATGCTTCTGTCAGCAAGAAATACAAAGATAACATCGTTTATACTCCGCAAGATGCAACGACTTACCTAGTAGCTACAAACATTGACCGTCAATCTTACAAACATACTTCAAAGACAACAGATACTCAAAAGACTTCTACTAAGAAAGCTTTGCTAAATAAAGACTTCCGTCAAGCGATTACATTTGCATTTGACCGCACAGCTTATGCGTCACAAGTAAATGGTAAAGATGGTGCAACGAAGATGCTTCGTAACCTCTTTGTACCACCAACGTTTGTTCAAACAGATGACAAGAGCTTTGGAGAATTAGTCAAAGAAAAATTAGTCGGCTACGATGAAAGTTGGAAAGATGTCAACTTAAATGATGCGCAAGACGGACTTTACAATCCAACCAAAGCCAAGGAAAAATTAGCCAAAGCTAAAGCGGCGCTTCAAGCAGACGGTGTTCAATTCCCAATCCACATTGATATGCCAGTTGACCAAACAGCGACTAATAAAGTTCAACGCGTGCAATCATTGAAGCAATCAATTGAAAAGAATCTTGGTAAAGAAAATGTTGTGATTGATATTCAACAAATGTCTAAAGACGACGTGAATAATATCACTTACTTTGCCGAATCTGCAGCGGCAGAAGATTGGGATCTTTCTGATAATGTTGGTTGGAGTCCAGACTTCCAAGACCCATCTACCTATCTTGATGTTATCAAACCTTCAAGCGGTGAAAACACTAAGACTTATCTAGGATTTGATGCAGGCACGAATAACGCTGCCGCAGCACAAGTTGGTATGAACGAATATGAAAAGTTGTTGAATGAGGCTGAAAAAGAAACCACTAATACGAATGCACGCTATGAAAAATATGCTGCAGCCCAAGCTTGGTTGACTGATAATGCTTTGGTTATTCCGACAACAACCTTGACTGGTCGTCCAATTCTTTCTCGTACAGTACCATTTAGCAATCCATTTGCTTGGTCAGGAAACAAAGGAAATAGTGAAATCATTCTATATAAATATCTGGAAATCCAAGATGGGCCTGTTACACAAGAACAGTACAAGAAAGCTATGAATAAATGGACTAAAAAGCGTGCAGAAACTAACCAAAAGGCTCAAGAAGAACTTGCAGATCATGTAAAATAATTGAAAAAAATTAGAAAAAATTTAACAGAAAAATAAAAAAAGTTCATTTATGATAAAAATATTCTGACAATTGATTTTACAATTGACCAGAATTGTGATATAATTTTAAACAATCAGTTTAAAATTGAAGGTATTCTAAAGTTGAAAATAGGTATTTGTCGTAGGTATGGCATTTCTCTAACTCTTCCTTCGGTCTTGGCTGACAGGTTATGTTTAATAACTTAACCATAGTTATTAAAGTGGAATATCTGATGTGACTCATGCTGAATCATTAAAATAAAAAAGAATTAGCAGATCATGTAAAATAAACTTCTCATCAGAACTTTCTCTAACAGGAGGGAAAGTTCTTTTGGGATTTTAAAGGAAACGGTAAATGAAGAAATATATTTTTATGCGTATCTTACGCTCTTTAGTATCTATTTTCATGGTAACAACGCTGACTTACACCATTATCTATACTATGGTGCCAAGAAAGTTGATTTTTAAACAGGATCCAAACTATAATAAAATAGCTACAACTCCTGATAAAAAGACTAATTATGAAAATACAATTTTTGAGCGTATGGGTTACATTGACTACTATGATACGAAGGAATTGCAAGAAAAAGCTAGTAAAGAGAATTCCTCTGTAACAGTAGAACCTACTAATGCAAATAAAAAAATCTATGAAGCTTACATCAAAAAGCTGGGACGCGGTTGGAAATTGCAGCAATTCAAAGAAAGCAAGCAATTTTACGCGACTCGAGAAGTTCCAGTCTATGAACGCGTTCTTGGTTTCTATGGTAATTTGATTCAAATTGATCATACCGGTGCTGTGAAAGATGCTTCTAATCCGAACTTGAAGCGATATATTCGCATTGAAAACGATCCTGCTATTGGTTGGTCTGTTGTTGGTTCTGGAACGAAACATAAATATTTATTGTACTTCAATAGTCAGTTTCCATTTATCCACCAAAATTTTGTAAGATTCAATCTAGGAATCTCCTATCCAACCTATGCCAATCTTCCTGTTTTACAGGTTATTTCACAAGGGCAAGGTCAAACAAAAACATCAGAAGTTCAATTCCCAACAGGAAAGAAAACTTCATCTGTTAATATTTATACGCGTACATATAAGTCTCCAAAACAAGCTGATGCACGCGATGTTGCTAATTACGGAAAAGATGACCCTTATACGGCAACAGAGAGCAATTATCAATATCCATCGATGATTGTGAGCTCTTCTATTGTTGGTTTGATTGGATTGGCTTTGTCTTACTTAATTGCCGTTCCACTTGGATCTTATATGGCTCGCTTTAAAAATACGTTATTTGATAGTATTTCAACCGGTGCATTGACTTTCTTGATGTCACTGCCAACTATTGCCTTGGTTTATATCATTCGCTTGATTGGTTCAGCGATTGGCTTGCCTGATTCATTCCCTATTTTGGGAGCAGGTGATTGGCGCTCTTATGTGCTACCGGCAGTCATTCTTGGACTCTTGAGTGCGCCTTGGACAGCCGTTTGGATTCGTCGTTATATGATTGACTTGCAATCACAAGATTTTGTTCGTTTTGCACGTGCAAAAGGTCTTTCTGAAAAAGAAATTTCAAATAAACATATTTTCAAAAATGCCATGGTGCCACTTGTATCCAGCATTCCAAACTCAGTTATTGGGGTTATTACAGGTGCAACTTTGACTGAAACAGTCTTCGCTTTCCCTGGTATGGGTAAGATGTTGATTGACTCTGTTAAAGCTTCAAACAATTCTATGGTCGTTGGTCTTGTCTTTATCTTTACTTGTCTTTCTATCTTCGCTCTTCTATTGGGTGATATTCTGATGACAGTACTTGACCCACGTATTAAATTAACATCAAAAGGAGGTAAATAATGGCTACAATTGATAAGACTAAGTTCCAATTTGTCAAACGCGATGATTTTGCCTCTGAAACAATTGATGCTCCAGCCTATTCTTACTGGAAATCAGTTATGCGTCAGTTCCTAAAAAAGAAATCAACAGTTATCATGTTGGGAATTTTGGTCGCTATTATTTTGATGAGTTTCATTTATCCGATTTTCTCAGATTTTGACTTTAACGATGTCAGCAAGGTGAATGATTTCGGTGCGCGTTATATTAAACCAAATGGTCAATATTGGTTTGGTACAGATAGCAACGGAAAATCTCTTTTTGACGGAGTATGGTTTGGAGCTCGTAACTCTATCCTCATTTCTGTCATTGCAACCGTGATTAACTTAGTTATTGGTATTGTGATTGGTGGTATCTGGGGAATTTCAAAAACCGTTGACCGTATCATGATGGAAGTGTACAATATCATTTCTAACATCCCATCTCTCTTGATTGTCATTGTCTTGACTTATTCAATTGGTGCTGGTTTTTGGAACTTGATTTTTGCTATGACCATCACAGGTTGGGTTGGGATTGCTTATACAATTCGTATCCAAATCATGCGTTATCGCGACTTGGAATATAACCTTGCCAGCCGAACTTTGGGTACGCCAACACTGAAAATCATTGTGAAAAATATCATGCCACAATTGGTTTCTGTTATTGTGACCACGGCTTCGCAACTGCTTCCAAGTTTCATTTCTTATGAAGCATTTCTATCGTTCTTTGGTTTAGGGCTTCCTGTCACAGTACCAAGTTTGGGACGGTTAATTTCAGATTATTCACAAAACGTGACAACAAATGCGTATCTTTTCTGGATTCCATTGACAACCTTGATTTTGGTTTCTCTTTCATTGTTCGTTGTCGGTCAAAACTTAGCGGATGCTAGTGATCCACGTACACATAGATAGGAGTAAATATGACACAAGAAAAAAATGTAATATTGACTGCTCGCGATATTGTCGTGGAATTTGACGTTCGTGATAAAGTCTTAACAGCCATTCGTGGTGTTTCGCTTGACCTCATCGAAGGTGAAGTTCTTGCTCTCGTTGGAGAGTCAGGGTCTGGTAAGTCTGTTTTGACAAAGACATTTACAGGAATGTTAGAGGAAAATGGTCGAGTTGCTCAAGGAACGATTGATTACCGCGGACAAGATTTGACAAAATTGAAGTCTAATAAAGATTGGGAACCTATACGCGGTGTTAAAATTGCGACAATCTTCCAAGATCCGATGACGAGCTTGGACCCTATTAATACAATTGGTAGCCAAATTACAGAAGTAATTATCAAGCACCAAAAGAGAACGCCAAAAGAAGCAAAAGAAATGGCTGTTGACTATATGAATAAGGTCGGCATTCCTGATGCTGAAAAGCGTTTTAATGAATACCCATTCCAATATTCAGGAGGAATGCGCCAACGGATTGTTATTGCTATTGCGCTTGCTTGTCGTCCTGATATCCTCATCTGTGATGAACCAACAACAGCGCTTGACGTTACAATTCAAGCACAAATCATTGATTTGTTGAAATCTCTGCAGCAAGAATATGAATTTACAACTATTTTTATCACCCACGACCTTGGAGTGGTAGCAAGTATTGCAGATAAGGTTGCGGTTATGTATGCTGGTGAAATCGTTGAATACGGAACAGTAGAAGAAGTCTTTTACGATCCACGTCATCCTTACACTTGGAGTTTGTTATCTAGTCTACCTCAGTTGGCAGATGATAAGGGTGAGTTGTATTCAATTCCTGGAACGCCGCCATCTCTCTATTCACATTTACAAGGAGATGCATTTGCCTTGCGTTCAGATTATGCTATGGAAATTGATTTTGAAGAGAAACCACCTCAAATCTATGTAACGGATACCCACTGGGCAAAAACATGGTTGTTACATGAGAATGCTCCAAAAGTGAATAAGCCAGCTGTTATTGATGATTTACACGAAAAAATTAGCTCAAAAATGGGCTTTGCCCATTTAGACGCCTAGGAGGAAGGAAATGCCTGAAAAATTAGTAGAAGTTAAAGATTTGGAAATTTCCTTCGGTGAGGGAAGCAAGAAATTTGTTGCTGTTAAAAATGCTAATTTCTTTATCAATAAAGGAGAAACGTTTTCACTTGTAGGAGAATCTGGTTCTGGTAAAACGACAATTGGTCGTGCGATTATTGGTTTAAATGATACGAGTCATGGAGAGATTTTCTTTGAAGGGAAAAAAATTAATGGCAAAAAATCAAAAGAAGAAGAGTCAGAAATCATTCGTAAAATTCAAATGATTTTCCAAGACCCTGCTGCTAGTTTGAATGAACGTGCGACAGTTGATTATATCATTTCGGAAGGCTTGTATAATTTCCGCTTATTTAAAGATGAAGAAGAGCGCAAGAAAAAAGTGAAAGATATTATTCATGAAGTTGGATTGTTATCAGAGCATTTAACGCGTTACCCGCATGAATTTTCTGGTGGTCAACGTCAGCGGATTGGGATTGCTCGTGCGCTTGTTATGGAACCAGATTTTGTCATTGCCGATGAGCCAATTTCAGCCTTGGACGTGTCTGTGCGGGCGCAAGTTTTAAACCTACTGAAAAAATTCCAAAAAGAATTGGGCTTGACCTATCTTTTCATTGCTCACGATTTATCGGTTGTACGCTTCATTTCAGATCGTATTGCGGTTATTTATAAGGGTGTGATTGTCGAAGTAGCTGAAACAGAAGAACTCTTTAACAATCCAATTCATCCTTATACTAAGTCTTTATTATCAGCTGTGCCAATTCCAGACCCAATCTTGGAACGGAAGAAAGTGTTGAAAGTCTATGATGCTAATCAACATGATTATTCAACGGATAAGCCAGAAATGGTCGAAATTCGTCCTGGACACTTTGTGTGGGCTAATAAAGCAGAAGTTGAAAAATATAAAAAAGAATTATAATATCATTCTTTGACTTTGATAGAATCTTAAAAATCACTTTAGAAGTTATCTAGAGTGATTTTTAAATTCATGTTATCTTTTTCTGGATGTTTCCATTTTAAACTGTGCTATACTAGATATGATAGAAACGAGGAGTAATAGGATGTATCAATTGATTGCGTTTGATATGGATGGAACACTTTTGACTAGTAAAAAAACAATTGCAAAAAGCAGCGTTGAAGCGATTGGGAGAGCTCAAGATGCTGGTAAACAAGTTGTGCTTTCAACAGGACGTTCTTTGTCAGAAGTGATTCCTTATGGAGATGATTTGCGAGGAATTCGCTATGCTATTCTTGCAAGTGGTGCATTGATTTATGATTTGGAGGCCAAATGCGTTTTAGCCAAGCAAACCTTGCCTGCTTTAGCAGTGGATAAGGTGAAGGCGATAGCAGAAGCTCAAGATTTGATGCTGGTCTGTATGATTGACGGACAAGGCTATCTTCAAAAATCACATTTTGAGAATATTGCTAACTACTATATGGAAATCTATACTGAACTTTATGATAAAACAGCTATCTTGGTGGATAATATTTACGATTTGTTAGCTAAGGAAAGAGAACATTTTGACAAAATCAATATTTATCACTTTACGGCAAGGGATCGAGATCAATCTTATGAAACTTTATTGTCTGAAAAAATAACAATGATAAAAGCTAAAGTAAGTGGTCTTGAACTAACAGCGCAAGGAGTTGAAAAGGGGCAGGGTTTAGTTCATCTTGCTCAAAAATTGAATCTTCCTATGGAGCAAATCATTGCTGTTGGGGATGCTGACAATGATGAAAGCATGATTCGCGAAGCAGGTTTTGGTGTTGCTATGGGAAATGCCAATGAGAATATCAAAAATTTAGCAGATATTGTTGTGGCAGACAACGACCACGGTGGCTGTGCGCAGGATATTGATGATGTGCTTCTGGCAGAAAAATATAAAGACAACGAATAGACACTAAAACCCACTTAAGTATTGAGAAATCTTAAGTGGGTTTTCACCATCTTACAGAATTAAATACTCTTTCCTGAAGAGAGGTGCACGGGAAGAAAGTAGCCGGTTGTCACAACTTCTTCACCAGCAATTTTTCGGAGCAACAAATCTACCAGCAAACAAGCTATATCTTTCAATGGTTGCTGTATGGTGGCTAGTTGGGGATAGTAGTTTTCTACAAAATAAGTTCCGTCGTAGCCGATGACTTTTAGATCCTCTGGAATTTTGATTTCCAATTCTTGAGCGACTTTCATGATTAAAATGGCTGTCAGATCATCTGAAGCAAAAATGGCATCAGGCTCTCTATGTTTTAAAATATTTTTGATTTCCATTTCTTTGCGAATAGGAGAGAAGTCACTTGATACATTGATAATTGGTGCATCAGGTAGAATGGAAGCAAAACCTGCATGGCGGAGACCTGTCGGGGAGTTTGAATTATCATTTCCGGTAATCATAATGATATTTTGGGCACCGGATTTGACCAAGGTTTCTGCAGCCAAGACACCACCAGCATAGTTGTCCGAAGATACAACAGGAATGGAAGGGGACAAGTTGCGGTCAAAAGAGATAATGGGAGCTGTTACACGGTCATAATCAGAGATGCCTAAGTTGTGGCTGCCTGAGATAATGCCATCCACTTGATTGGCTTCTAGCATCTCCAGATACTCTTTTTCCTTACTTGAATTGTGCTCGCTATTGCAGATGATTGTCTTGTAGCCTCTTTTGAATAACTCATGTTCTAATTTGTCAATGAGTTCGGCATAAAAGACGTGACTGATATTTGGGAAAATCAGTCCAATCAGCTTAGCGGATTTTCCTTGTAAGCCACGAGCGAGATTATTGGGCTTGTATCCCAATTCGCGCATGGCCTCATTGACTTTTGTAATCGTTTTTTCTGAGAGGTAACCTTTTTTGTTAATTACACGAGACACAGTGGTTGGGCTGACCCCAGCAATTTTTGCAACATCAGTTAACTTCGCGACCATAATCTAACTCATAGTAAGTTCCAGTTGGATTTCCCTCGCTGATAAAAATACCGTTTTGGTTTTCATGAGGGAAAACGCGGCCTGAAAATACTTTTTCTCCTTTGTTAATAAAAATTTCAAAAACTGACTTATCAATGAAGATAGTAGCGGTTGTAGCTTGGTTTTCAATCGTACAACTACGAACGGTACCAAATTCAAGAGCGTATTGCTCACCGGCTTGACTACGGTCAACTGTTACTTGACCATTTTTGATGTCAAAGCAAATGCGTAGCCCCTTATGCTCTTGATCTGCAAAAAGGACAATCTCAGCTTGTGAATCAGTTGTAAATTCTAGTTCTAATTCATAGCAGTTCTTTGTTTGCGCTTGGTTAGCAAACGTTTGGATATTATCTGTGCGTAAGGATGTGATAGCTGGGACAGGGTATTGATAGAGTTTACCGTCTTTTAGGGTTAATTCTTTGACCAAAGAGAATGTTCCTTGGTGGTCGAAACGGTCAGATGGATAAGCGATATCTGGCAAACCCAGCCAGCTGACAGCTAAGGCACGGCCATCTGGAGCATTGAAAGCTTGAGTGGCGTAGCATTCAAATCCATAATCTAAATTTTGCAGAGGACTAGGTTTAACAATTGCTGCTTTCTTTGTGTCAAACGATTGACCTATTTTATACATATTTGGATAAATATTGTCATAAGGGACAATTTCTTTTGATAAACCTTGAGGACAGTAGAGCAAAACAGGCTTCTCATCAATAAAGACAAGATTTGGGCACTCCATCATGTAGGCGGTGTTATCATTTTCAAAGTCTAAATTACCGACTTCTTCCCAGTTTGTATAGTCATTGTCAACCGCTTTATAAAGCTTGATACAGCCTTTTTTGTCAAGGTTTTGTCCCCCAACAATGGCATAAAATTGTCCGTGGTAGTTAAAAATCTGAGGATCACGAAAATGATCTGTAGTATCCTTAGGTTGTTCAATCAATACTTTGTTTAGTTTTTGAATATGTCCGTCTTTGTCCAGCAAAGCGCCGATTTGGTAAGGGTGACGAACCCAATTCTCATCACGGACATTCCCAGTATAGAATAGGAAAAGTTTGTCGTCAAACTGCATAGCAGAGCCAGAGTAAGCACCGTGACTGTCTAATGGGGTGTCTGGCAGAACACGAACAGCGGTTTCTGTGAAGTGTACGAGGTCATCACTTTCAAGCTGTACCCAAGACTTGAGCCCATGAGTTGCACCAAATGGAAAATTTTGATAGAAGACAATCCATTTTCCGTCAAAATAGGAAAAACCATTTGGGTCATTCAATAGCCCCGTATCAGGCTCCACATGGTAGGTAGCGCGCCAAGGTGATGCAGCAATTTTTTCTTTTATCTGTTGGATTTCGTTTTCAGTCCATTGTTCATAGCGTTTGTAACGTTGTTCAGTAGTCCAAGCCAATCTTTTGTCCTCCAAGATAGTTTTCTTACTTATATAGTAAACGTTTTCTTTGAAAAAATCAACTTTTTAATAGAAAAAAATAAAATTTCTGCAAAACGCTTGACATATTTTGAAATCATGTTAAAATAATAGTCGTAGGAGCGATTAAATCGCTTTCATAAATTTTAATTATTTTCAATAAGGAGATGCAAATGGAAAATAAGGACATTGCAAAAGCAGTCATTGAGGCCATTGGCGGACGTGACAATGTAAGTAGTGTTGCTCACTGTGCGACCCGTCTGCGTGTCATGGTCAAAGATGAAGCTAAGATTGATAAAGACAGAGTTGAGAATCTTGAAAAGGTTCAGGGAGCTTTCTTTAACTCAGGTCAATATCAAATTATCTTTGGTACTGGTACAGTGAATAAAATCTATGATGAAGTGGTAGCACTTGGTTTGCCTACGTCTTCAACTGGTGAACAAAAAGCAGAAGCAGCTAAAAAGGGGAATTGGTTCCAACGTGCCGTTCGTACATTTGGTGACGTATTTGTGCCAATCCTGCCAGCAATCGTAGCAACAGGTCTCTTCATGGGGATTCGTGGTGCGATTAATAACGATACAATTCTTGGGTTATTTGGCACAACTTCAAAAGCATTCGCTGCATCAGACTTCTATACTTACACAGTTGTGTTGACAGATACAGCCTTTGCCTTCTTCCCGGCTTTGATTTCTTGGTCAGCTTTCCGTGTATTCGGTGGTAATCCAGTTATTGGTATTGTACTTGGTTTGATGTTGGTCAATACAGCTCTTCCAAATGCATGGGATGTAGCTTCTGGTGCTGCAAAGCCAATCATGTTCTTTGGTTTCATTCCAGTAGTTGGTTATCAAAACTCAGTATTGCCAGCCTTCTTCATTGGACTACTTGGTGCGAAACTTGAAAAATGGTTGCATAAGAAAATTCCAGATGTGCTTGATTTGCTCGTTGTGCCATTCTTGACCTTCCTTGTGATGTCAGTTCTTGGACTCTTTGTCATTGGTCCGATCTTCCACTCACTTGAAAATGTCATTCTTGCTGCAACAAAAGCTATTCTTGCCTTACCGTTTGGCTTAGCAGGTCTCATCCTTGGTGGTGTGCATCAGCTTATCGTGGTAACAGGTGTTCACCATATCTTCAACTTACTAGAAGCGCAATTGATTGCAAATGAAGGAAAAGATGCCTTTAATGCGATCATCACGGCTGCTATGACTGCCCAAGCGGGTGCAACTCTTGCAGTTGGTGTAAAAACAAAATCTAAAAAACTAAAAGCTCTTGCATTCCCAGCTGCTCTCTCTGCAGGTCTTGGAATTACTGAACCAGCTATTTTCGGGGTAAACTTACGTTATGGTAAACCATTTGTACTTGGTCTTGTTGCCGGTGCTGCTGGTGGTTGGTTAGCTTCTATTCTTGGACTTGCTGGTACTGGATTTGGTATTACTATTATCCCAGGTACACTTCTCTATCTGAATGGGCAAGTTCTTCAATATATCTTTATGGTACTTGTAACTACTGGTCTTGGATTTGGGTTGACTTACGCATTTGGTTACAAAGATGCTGAAGAAGAAGTGACTGAAGCAAAAGAAGTAGTAGAAGCTAATGAAGCAGCTGCACCAGTCCTTTCTGATGAAACAATTGTTTCTCCAATCGTTGGTCAAATGGTTGACTTGAAAGATGTCAATGACCCAGTATTCTCTAGCGGTGCTATGGGACAAGGAGTTGCGGTAAAACCTAGTGAAGGTGTTGTGTATGCTCCTGCGGATGCAGAAGTGACAATTGCATTTGCAACTGGTCACGCTTACGGCTTGAAAACGGCAAAAGGTGCTGAAATCTTGATTCACGTAGGTATTGACACAGTTTCTATGAACGGTGACGGATTTGATCAAAAAGTTGCTCAAGGTGATAAGGTGAAAGCTGGCGATGTTCTTGGAACATTTGACACTGCAAAAATCGCAGCTACTGGTCTGGATGACACAACTATGGTGATTGTTACCAACACAGCTGATTATGCTTCTGTTATTCCTGTTGCAGAAGGTGTAGTAGCGAAAGGCGATGCTGTGATTGAGCTGAAAGCCTAACCTTGTAATGTGATAAGAGGCTGAACAAAAAGTTCAGCTTCTTCACTTTTAGTTAACAAAACACATTAACACAGCGGTTGATTGTTTTCTTTGCTCGCTTCACGTCTCAAAGTTGTCAATCAACTGTGCGGGGTGGGAAACGAACTTTTTCCGGTTCTTTCCCACTCCCTTTTCTTTGAAAAAGAGAAGAAAAAGTAAGATTTTTACTCAGAAGTCATACGAGGATATGCTATAATGAATAGAGAAGAAAACAAAATTAAAAGAGGTTTTGAAATGACAAAATTGTATGGAAGCCTAGAAGCTGGTGGTACAAAATTTGTGTGTGCAGTTGGGGATGAAAAATTTGAAGTAGTTGAGAAAACACAATTTCCAACGACCACACCGATTGAAACGTTGGATAAGACGATTGCATTTTTCTCTCGTTTTGAGAATTTAGCCGGTCTTGCAGTTGGTTCTTTTGGACCGATTGATATTGACCCTAATTCAAAAACGTATGGTTTTATCACGACGACACCTAAACCACATTGGGCAAATGTTGATATTGTGGGAGCTTTGCGGCGTGCTTTAAATGTGCCGATTTACTTTACGACAGATGTCAATAGCTCTGCTTATGGTGAAGTGGTGGCGCGAAATAATGCAGGCGGACGAATTGAAAATTTGGTCTATTATACTATTGGAACAGGAATCGGTGCTGGTGCCATTCAGCGTGGAGAATTCATCGGCGGAACGGGTCATCCAGAAATGGGGCATTACTATGTTGCAAAACACCCAATGGATGTAGAAAAAGAATTTAATGGGGTTTGTCCTTTCCATAACGGCTGTTTAGAAGGGCTGGCTGCTGGACCTAGTTTAGAGGCTCGGACAGGCATTCGAGGTGAAAATATTGAACTAAACAGCTCTGTTTGGGATATTCAAGCCTACTACATTGCGCAAGCAGCAATTCAAGCAACGGTGACATTCCGCCCTGATGTGATTGTCTTTGGTGGAGGTGTTATGGCGCAACAGCACATGTTGGACCGTGTTCGTGAAAAGTTCACAGTTTTGTTGAATGGTTATCTGCCTGTTCCAGATGTGCGTGATTACATTGTGACGCCAGCTGTTGCAGGAAATGGATCAGCAACACTTGGAAATTTTGTCTTAGCTAAAAAAGTCAGTGAAAAAGCTAAAGGATAATTGGATAATTGAGAGCAAGTGAGCGAATATGGAATGAGCTTGCTCTTTTTTGATGAGGAAGAAATGATTAAATCAATTGTAAAAGATATGCTATTTTTGCAGCAGAAAGCACAACCAGCAAGCAAAGAAGATGTCGGAATTGGACAAGATTTGTTTGATACCTTAAAAGCAAATCAAGATAAGTGTGTCGGAATGGCAGCCAATATGATTGGAGTTCAGAAACAAGTTATTATTTTTATGTATGGTATGGTGCCTGTTATCATGTTCAATCCTATTTTGAAAAAAAGTTATCTCCTTACCGAGCGGAAGAATCCTGTTTGTCACTTGCGGGTAGTCGTTTGACGACTCGTTATAAGGAAATTACAGTTGACTATTTGGATCAGCATTGGCAAAAGCAAACACTGACTTTGAAAGATTTTCCCGCACAAATCTGTCAGCATGAACTGGATCATTTGGAAGGGATTTTGATTTAATAATCTGACGACTCAGCTTTTATAGAGTTGAGTTTTAATTTTTTTAAAAATTAGTTCTCATAGAAACTTTTTCCTTGACATTCACTTAGAATATAGTAAAATAGTTCTCATGGAAACCAATTGGTTCTCTAGAGAACTATTTGAAAGGAATGCAAAATGGAAAAACCATTATTGGAATTCAAGCGATTTGGGCGAAAAACGCATCTTATGATTCAAAAGATTGCCAAAGAGCGAGGAATTGAATTTATGGCGGGTCCACAGGGGCAGGTATTGCATTTTGTGAACCACCGCGAAGATTGTGACAAGATGACCTTTATTAAAGATATTGAGCAGGAGTTGGGCATTACTAAGTCCGTTGCCAGTAATTTAATGAAGCGGATGATGAAGAATGGCTTGATTTATCTGGAAGTGAGTGAGACCGATAAACGCGCTAAGATTATTCGTTTGATGCCGGAATCAAAAGAACGCATGAATAAAATTCGTGATTTCTTTGATGAAATAGATCGTTGTCTGTTGGCTGGCGTGTCAGAAGAGGATCTGGTCATTTTTTTTCAGGTAATGGGAAAATTTTACCAGAATATTGAAAAATTAGAAGAAGGAGAAACGAATGTTTAAATTATTTAAACGTTTAACTGCTAAAGAAGTAGGGATGATTGTCATTAGTATCTTGTTTACTTGTTTAACAGTTTATTTGGAATTAGAGGTTCCAACTTATATTTCAAAAATTACGGAACTCCTACAGACGAGAGGGACAGTAGTTTCTGACCTGTGGAATCCAGGTTTGAAAATGATTGGCTTATCTTTTGCGAGCTTTCTAAGTGCAGTAGCAGTTGGCTTTATAGCGGCTAGATTAGCAGCTAGCTTTACGACGAGTTTGCGGTCGGATATTTTCAATCGTGTACTGGATTATTCAGATGCCGAAATTAAGAGATTTTCTATTCCGAGTCTTTTGACCCGGACAACCAATGATCTTACGCAAATTCAACTTATGATTACAATGGGCTTGCAAGTTGTGACTCGTGGACCGATTATGGCGATTTGGGCGATTACGAAAATCATTGGGAAATCAGAATATTGGCTCTGGGCAGTTATTGTGGCGGTAATTGTGAATATTATCATGACAACAGTTCTGATGACGCTTGCCTTTCCAAAGCAATCCGTTATTCAACGGTTGACTGATAAGTTGAACAGTATTACGCGTGAAAGTCTAACAGGGATTCGTGTTGTTCGGGCTTACAATGCTGAAGACTATCAAGATGACAAGTTTGCAGGAGCCAATGATGAAGTGACTCGTTTGAATCTCTTTGTCAGTCGTCTCATGGCAATTTTAAATCCAATTATGATGGGGATTTCGAGCGGATTGACTTTAGCGATTTATTGGATTGGGGCTTACTTGATTCAAGACGCAGCTTTACCAGAGCGATTGCCTATCTTTAGTGATATGGTAGTCTTTATGTCTTATGCCATGCAAGTGGTAATGGGCTTCATGCTCATGGCGGCTCTTTTTATCATTCTACCTCGTACCTTGGTGTCTGCTGGACGGATTAATGAAGTGCTTGATTTATATTCAACGATTGAGTCTCCAGAACACCCTAAAGAAGCTAAAGATATTAAAGGAGAAGTGGTATTTGACAATGTATCTTTCCGCTATGCTAAAAACTCTGAGGCTGTCATTGAGCATGTCAGCTTTACAGCAAAAGCAGGTGAAACCGTAGCTTTCATTGGTTCAACCGGTTCTGGGAAATCTACTCTAATTAGCTTAATTCCTCGTTTTTATGATGTGACAGAAGGAAGAATTTTAGTAGACGGCGTAAACGTCAAAGATTATCAGCTAGAAGATTTGCATAATAAAGTTGGCTACATTCCACAAAAAGCTGTCCTCTTCTCTGGTGATATAAAGAGTAATTTGGACTTTGGACAAAGCAATGAAAGTCCATTGGATGATGAAAAAATGTGGGCTGCGTTGGACTTGGCACAAGCGAAATCATTTGTTGAAGAAAAAGAAGGTGGTCTGCACTCAGAGGTCGCACAAAGCGGGACCAATTTCTCTGGTGGGCAAAAGCAACGTTTGGCAATTGCGCGTGCGCTTGCTCGCAAGCCTGAAATTTTGATTTTTGATGATTCATTTTCAGCGCTGGACTATAAGACAGACCGCATTTTGCGGGAAGAATTAGCGAAAAAAGTGAAGGACACAACCAGATTGATTGTGGCGCAGCGGATTTCAACGATTATGGATGCTGATCAAATTTTGGTACTGGATAAAGGAAAAGTTGTTGGACAAGGCACTCACAAAGAGTTGCTAGCAACAAACGATGTTTACCAAGAAATTGCTTACTCACAATTATCAAAGGAGGAATTGGAAAATGGAAAATAAAAAATCGTCTTTATTTAGCCAAGTGAAACCTTATCTCAAAGGTTTTCAGCTTCCATTGCTCATTGCATTTGTGGGAGCGGCAGTGTCTAGTATTATTACAGTTTATGGACCGGACAAATTAAAAGAAATTACCAACCTTATCACAGAGGGAATGCGAAGTCAGATTGATTTGAAGGCAATCTCCAACATTGCTCTTTTCCTAGCGATTTTGTATGCAGCAGGTGCTTTGTTAAATTACGTTCAATCTTTTATCATTTCATCTGTTATTCAGCATTTCTCCAAGCGTTTGCGGACTGCTATTGCTGAAAAAATCAATAAATTGCCTCTGCGCTATTTTGACAGCCATTCTCAAGGGGATACTCTTTCACGGGTCACCAATGACGTGGACACGGTCGGACAGTCTTTGAACCAAAGTTTAGGAGCAGTCATATCCTCAAGTTTACTTCTTATTGCTGTTCTCTTTATGATGTTTTACAACAATGTCATCCTTTCCTTTGTAACGATTGGCTCAGTCTTGATTGGCTTTGTCTTTGTTGCTTTGATTATGGGCAAATCTCAACGATTTTTCCGAGCACAACAAGAAAATCTTGCCAGCGTCAATGGCTATGTAGAAGAAATGTACTCTGGTCACAATGTCATTGTCAGCTACAATGCCGCAGACGAATCCAAAGCAGCCTTTCAAACGCTCAATACGAATCTTTACAACAGCATGTGGAAATCCCAATTTATTTCAGGGATTATGATGCCGCTTATGATGTTTGTGGGGAACTTCGGTTACGTTATGGTTGTTTTGGTTGGAGCGAGCATGGCCTTGAATGGCGATGTGACCATGGGAACCATTGTTGCCTTTATGGTATATGTACGGACTTTCTCTCAGCCGTTGTCACAAATTGCGCAAGGGATTACCACTCTTCAACAAGCTAGCGCTGCTATGGGACGCGTGTTTGAATTTTTAGCAGAGCCTGAAATGGAAAATGATGAACACAAAGCGCAACAACTTACGACCCTAAAAGGAGATGTTGCCTTTGATAAGGTATTCTTTGGTTATAATCCAGATCGAACGATTATTCATGATTTTTCTGCCAATGCAAAAGCAGGGCAAAAAATTGCCATTGTCGGCCCGACCGGTGCTGGGAAGACGACGATTGTCAACTTGCTCATGAAATTTTATGAGATTGATAAGGGTCGCATTACGATTGACGGTGTTGATACGAAGCAAATGAAACGTTCTGAGGTACACGATGACTTCTCCATGGTTCTTCAAGACACTTGGTTATTTGAGGGAACGATTAAGGAAAATTTGATTTACAATCAGAAAAATATTTCTGACGAAGCAGTTGTGGCGGCTGCCAAGGCTGTTGGGGTTCATCATTTCATCAAGACTTTGCCAAAAGGATATGATACGGTGCTGGATGATACTGTGAGCCTCTCTGTTGGGCAAAAGCAATTGCTAACCATTGCGCGTGCCCTTCTTAAGGATGCTCCATTGCTTATCTTGGACGAAGCGACTTCATCTGTTGATACACGGACGGAAGAGCTGATTCAAAAAGCGATGGATAAACTAATGGAAGGACGGACTTCCTTTGTCATTGCTCACCGTTTGTCAACGATTCGTAATGCTGACTTAATTTTGGTTATGCGAGATGGCAATATCATTGAACAAGGCAATCATGAACAATTGATGGAACAAAACGGCTTCTATGCTGATCTTTACAATAGTCAATTTGATGAAGACGCAGAATATGCGTAAAGGAAATGACAAACGATAAATTGCAATAGGGACTCTTTCTAGTCAAAATTTGACCGGAAAGAGTTTTTTGTTATTAAATTTTTTGAAAAAGTATAATCTTTATATATAAAAGACTAGACATTTAACAAAAACTGTGCTATACTAATATCAATGATAGGTAATTCGTTAATAAAAAATTACCTAATATACAATATTTTAAGGAGAATTTTCATGGCAAAAGCGTTAATTATCTGTGCGGCAGGGATGTCTTCCTCTCTTATGGCAAAAAAGACAACTGAATACCTTCAAGGTCAAGGACAAGACATTACCGTTGAAGCAATTGGTGCAACAGAAGGAAATAAAGTGATTGAATCTGCAGCGTTTGATCTTTATTTAATTAGTCCTCAAACAAGAATGTATTTCAAACAATTTGCTGACCTCGGTGAAAGAGTTGGACGCCCAGTTGTTCAAATTCCGCCTCAAGCCTATGTGCCTATCCCAACAGGGGTCGCAGCCTTAGCCAAAGTTGTAACGGACAATCTATAAAGAGGGTTTTATGAATACAGAAGAATTACAAGTAGCAGCGTTTGAAATCATTCTTCATAGTGGAACGGCGCGTGCAACAGTACACGAAGCATTTGCAGCGATGCGTCTTGGTCACTACGATGAAGCCTCTCAAAAATTGGAAGCTGCGAATACAGAGTTGGTTGAAGCGCATCACGCGCAAACGAAATTGTTGCAAGATTATGCAAGTGGTGTTGAGATTAAGATCGAGATTATCATGGTTCATGCACAAGACCATTTGATGACAACGATGACATTACGTGAAGTGGCATTAGAAATGCTTGAATTATATAAAAAGCTAGAAGAAAAATAATTTATTGCTAAACCTCCTAAGAATAAACTTATAACATTTGTGCAAACTAGTCACATGTTATAGGTTTATTTTTTATTTTTAAGATAACTCAAACTCCCCAAGGGTTCCGATACCTTGGGGAGTTTTGCTAAATTCAATCTTCAAAACCGTTTTTGTCAGACAGTTCTTTAAAGAAATAACCCGATTTTTTAATCGTTCGTTTACCTTGTTGGTCTAGGTCAACGGCAATAAGTCCATAGCGATTTTTATAGGCATTGCACCAGGACCAATTGTCCATACAGGTCCAGAGATGATAACCAAGGCAGTTAGCTCCTTCGTTAATTGCTTGATGAAGGTAACGGAGATGATCTTTGATAAAGTAAATACGGTAATCGTCCTCGATTTGACCATTGGCATTGATATAGCGCTCCTCACCTTCAACGCCCATACCATTTTCTGAGATGTAGCAAGGAATATTACCGTAGTTATCACGAACGTTAATCATAATATCGTAAATCCCTTTTTCATAGATTTCCCAACCGCGATAAGGGTTCATTTTTTTATTCGGCATATCGTAGTAGTCAAAGAAATCATCTGGCATAGGATTCTGCGGATCTTTACCGGCAGGATTTTCTTTTGCTTTAACCCGACGTGGCTGGTAATAATTGACACCAAGCAAATCAATGGTGTTTTCTTTAATAGTCTGCAAATCCTTACTTGTGTGTTCTGGCACCATGTCTAATTCCTTAATAAGGGCAATCAAGTCAGCCGGATATTCGCCCTTGATAGCAGGATCTAAGAAAGAGCGGTTAAAGAAAGCATCCGCAATCTGAGCAGCTTTGACATCTTCGGGATTGTTTTCATCGCGCGGATAGCTTGGAGTTAAGTTAAGGATGATCCCGATTTTTCCGTCTTGGTTTTCATGATAGGCTTTGACAGCTAAGCTACTGGCGAGCATTTCATAAAAAGCCACTTGAACAGCGTGTTTCATGTTGACTTCGTTAGGATAATGGAAGTTATAGAGGTAGCCACCTTCAACAGGGACAATCGGCTCGTTATGTGTAAACCAATATTTGACACGGTCTCCAAATAACTCAAAGCAGGTTTTTGCGAAATTTACATAAGCATCAACCGTTTCCCGATTGAGCCAACCGCCTTTTTCTTGCAGTGCCATTGGCATGTCAAAATGGTACAAGTTGATAAATGGCTCAATACCATTTGCAATCAGTTCATCAATGAATGAGTTGTAAAAATCCACAGCTTTGGGATTAACAGCACCAACGCCTTCAGGGATTAGGCGACTCCATTGGATAGAAGTGCGGAAAGAATTATGCCCTGTTGCTTTCATCAATTGCACATCTTCTTTGTAATACTGATAATTATAAGAAGCTTTATCTGGGCCAATATGATTGAAGAATTTTTCGGGCTCTTTATCGTACCAATAGTCCCATATATTTTCTCCCTTTCCGTCCTCCTCAAAACGCCCTTCTGTTTGCGGACCGCTGGAAGCAGTCCCCCAGAAAAATCCCTTTGGAAATGTTAGAAATGTCATATATTTTCTCCTTTAAAAAATTCTCTATAATATAATTCTATACTTTTTAGAAAAAAAGTCAATCTTTTATTAAAAAAGTATAGACATTTTACAAAAAATATAGTATAGTTAGAGTATCAAAAAAAGAAAAAGAGGGAAGATTGATGAACAAGTTTCTAGATCAAATCGGTGATAAGTTGTTGCCATTGGCAAACAAGCTCGCTTCCAATCGTTATTTGGCTGTTTTACGGGATGCTTTTATGCTCTCCTTTCCATTAACGATGTTTGGCTCAATCGTAGTAGTATTTAACAATTTGCCATTTTTTAATGATGCAACGAAAGCAACTTTATCTAATCTGTTTGGTAGCGGTCAAAGTGCAACAATGTCTATTATGACAGTGTTTGTAACGTTTGGTATTGGCTATTATTTATCAAAATCTTATGATGTAGAGGGAATCTTTGGAGGAGCCGTTTCCTTTTCTAGTTTTCTTCTCTTGACACCTTTTTATACCATGTCAGAAAAAGGTGAAAAAATTTCAGGCGTATTGAGTTTAGACCGTTTAGGGGCTAAAGGGATGTTCCTTGGCATGCTGGTTGCATTTTTGGCAGCGGAAATCTACTGCTGGGCAACGAAAAAAGGTTGGCAGATTAAAATGCCAGACAGCGTTCCGCCTGCAGTAGCCAAGTCGTTTGCGGCTTTGATTCCTGCCGTATTGACTCTTTCCATATTCTTGTTTGTCAATGCTGGTTTGACAGGATTTTTCAATGCAAATCTTCATGATATTATTTATAAGGTTATTCAAACGCCGCTAGTTGGCTTGGGAAGTAGTATCTGGGCAACTTTAGTGGCAATCTTCTTTGTTCAATTTTTATGGTTCTTTGGACTTCATGGACAAATTCTTGTTAATTCTGTCATGGATCCAATTTGGAATACATTGATGTTGGATAACTTAGAGGCTTATCAGGCTGGCAAGCATTTGCCACACATTATTTCCAAATCATTTATGGAAACATTTACTGTTGGTTTAGGTGGTTCTGGGATGACGCTAGCTGTAGTTATCATTATGGCTTTTATTCTGAAAAAGAAAATGTATAAGGACGTTGGACGACTTGCTCTTGGTGCGGGGCTATTCAATGTCAATGAACCAGTTATCTTTGGCTTGCCAATCGTTTTGAATGCGACTATTCTGATTCCATGGGTTTTAGCACCGATTGTTGTGACTGCGTTTAACTATACTGTGATGGCAGTAGGAATTGTTCCAGCTCCAACAGGAGTGGCAGTTCCTTGGACGGTACCCGTATTCTTTAGCGGAATGCTAGCAACCAATTCCATTTTAGGTGGTGTCCTTCAGTTAGTGGATATGGTGATTGTTGGATTGATCTGGTATCCATTCCTTCGTATGCTGGACAAACAACCTGATTCTGTATTATAATGAGATGAAAGACAGATTTGCAGGAGCTATCTTATGCCTAAATACGAAGAAATCGCCAATATACTTCGAGATAGAATTGCAAGTGGAGTCTACCCAGTAGACTCCATGTTGCCTATTCAGTCCGAATTATCAAAAGAATTTGGCGTCAGCCGAATGACCATCAAAAAAGCCGTTGAGATTTTAACCATTGAAGGACTCATTTTTTCTAAACAAGGAAATGGAACGAGAGTGTTAAATTCCTCCTTTTGGGATAAAGAAGATTCAAAATTTCGCTTGAATAACTACAATGGCTTGAGTCAAGATTTAAAAAATGATGAGCGAAAATTAACGAGCCAGATTATTCAATTTGCAGTTGAATTTCCAGAAGCTGATCTTGCAGAGCGCCTGCAAGTGGAAGTAACGGCACCGGTTTACAAAATCATACGTTTGCGTCTGTTGGATGAGCAACCTTATGTGTTGGAACACACGTATATGCCGTGTGACTTGGTACCAGGATTGAATGAGGAGATTTTGCTTCAGTCTATCTATGCTTATCTATGGGATGAGTTAAACTTAAAATTTGCCGGGAGTTATCGCCATATCACAGCTGAAAAGCCAGATGAATATGACAAAACCTATTTAGCTTGCCAAGAGACAGACCCGATTTTACAGGTGGAGCAAGTTGTTTATCTGGAAAATGGACGTCCGATTGAATATTCGAGAAGTCGCAATCGCTTTGACACGAGAGGATATTCTCTTTTAGATGTTAAAAATATTTAAGTCATTATTTGTACAATGAAAAGGAGGAAATGATGTCAGAACCATTATTTTTACAATCTGTTATGCAGGAAAAAATCTGGGGAGGAACGAGGCTACGAGATGAATTTGGCTATGAAATTCCCAGTGATAAAGTAGGCGAATATTGGGCGATTTCGGCTCACCCGCATGGCGTATCTACCATAAAAAACGGTCGTTTTGCTGGTACGGGCTTAGATCAGCTCTATGCAGAGCATCGAGAGTTATTTGGTAATAGTAGTGAGCCTGTTTTTCCGCTTTTAACCAAAATTTTGGACGCTAATGATTGGTTGAGTGTTCAGGTTCATCCAGATGATCATTATGCTATGGAGCACGAAGGAGAATTAGGAAAAACGGAGTGCTGGTATGTGATTGCTGCAGAGGAAGGAGCAGAAATCATCTATGGACACAATGCCAAGTCACGAGAAGAATTACGCCAGCAGATTGAAAAGAAAGAATGGGACAAGCTCTTAACCAAAGTGCCAGTCAAGGCTGGAGATTTCTTCTATGTTCCAAGTGGTACTATGCACGCGATTGGCTCAGGTATTTTGATTTTAGAAACGCAACAGTCTAGCGACACTACCTATCGTGTCTACGACTTTGACCGAAAAGATGCTAAAGGCAATCTGCGCGAGCTGCATTTGGAAAAGTCCATTGATGTGCTCAATATCGGTGCGCCAGCCAATAGCCGCCCAGTTACGCTGAAAGCAGATGATTTGACGTCAACGCTTTTAGTAGCTAGTGATTTCTTTGCTGTTTACAAATGGGAAGTATCAGGAAAAGTGGATATCAAGAAAACAGCTGCTTATTTACTAGTAAGTGTGCTAGCAGGGCGAGGTGTGCTGACCGTAGATGGAGAAACGTATCCAATCGCAAAAGGAGACCATTTTATCCTGCCAAGCGATGTGGAAGCATGGACTTTTGAGGGACAAGACCTTGAAATGATTGTTAGTCATCCGTAATAGCTTTTATAGAACATCAGAGGTTGAGGAAAAGTTCTTGACCTCTTTTATCATAAGGTAAAGCATTATGCGTAGTTCTCTACTGTTCTACAGATTTTTAAAGGTATCTGTAAAACAATCCTATCTGTATAATCCTTATATTTTTGCAGGAATTGTCAGTTATATTAAGAAATGATGTCATTTTCAGAAAACGTTGATACTATTTCAGAAAAGCGTTATAATAGCTGATATTGAAAATTTAGGAGAAAAAGATGTTTTCCAAGTTGAAGAATATTTTTATTGGTCGACCTTTAAAATCAAGCGATGAGGGAGATGAAGGGAATTTACTCACTAAGCTACAAGCCTTGGCTATGCTGTCAAGCGATGCTCTGTCTTCGATTGCCTATGGTCCTGAACAAGTTGTTTTGGTTTTGGTATCCGTATCTGCTGGTGCAATTTGGTGGTCTTTGCCAATCGGTATTGTGGTGCTGATTTTGCTGGCTAGTTTAACCATTTCATATCGTCAGGTGATTCATGCTTACCCACAAGGCGGTGGGGCTTATATGGTCACAACGGAAAATCTTTCCCCTAAAGCTGGTCTAGTTTCAGGTGGTAGTTTGCTAGTTGATTATATGTTGACAGTAGCGGTATCTGTTTCGTCTGGGGCGGATGCGATTACGTCAGCAATTCCTGCTTTGCATCCGTACAATTTGCACATTTCGATTATTTTAGTGTTGGTTTTAATGCTAATGAACTTACGCGGACTGCGAGAATCTGCGGTTTCTCTGATGATACCAGTCTATTTGTTTATTGCAAGTACTGTTTTCTTGATTGGCTTTGGTTTATTGCAATTATTACTGGGGAACTTATCCTACCATGCAACAGCTCCTATCGGAAAATCTATTTCGGGTGTCAGCTTAGTGCTCCTGCTACGCGCTTTCACGAGTGGTTCGGCTTCTCTGACAGGTGTGGAAGCTATTTCAAATTCTGTACCATTTTTCAAAACACCCAAAGCTGAAAATGCAGCGAAAACCTTGGCAATTATGGCAGCCATTTTAGGTTTCATGTTTGCTGGCATTACCTTTTTGAATTACTGGATTGGAATCGTTCCGGTAAAAGGTGTTACAACGCTCGCTCAAATGGCGCAAGCTATTTTGGGAAATTCACCTGTTGGACGACTTCTATTTTATATTTTCCAATTATCAACAGCTCTCATCCTTGCTGTAGCAGCTAATACAGGCTTTTCAGCCTTTCCTATGTTGTCCTACAATATGGCAAAAAATAAATATATGCCACACATGTATATGGAAAAAGGAGCACGCCTTGGCTACTCAAACGGGATTTTGACCTTAGCTATCGGTGCTATTCTTCTGTTGCTTATTTTCAACGGAAACACTGAACGGCTCATTCCGCTTTATACCATTGGTGTGTTTGTGCCTTTTGCTCTTTCTCAAACGGGAATGGTTGTGCATTGGCATAAGCAGTACGGAAAACATTTCTTAAAATATTCAGTAGCAAATATTTTAGGCGCTGCAATTTGTTACACCATTGTAGCGATTTTGCTACTTTTTCGTTTGCGAGATATTTGGCCGTTTTTCCCGATTATCATCGTTTTATTATGGATTTTCCTGAGCATTAAAAATCATTACAATAAAGTGGCGAAACAGCTACGTTTGAATGAAGAAATTGAACACGTAGACTATGCAGGAAATCTGGTTTTGGTGCTTGTCGGGAATGTCACACGCGTTAGTGTTGGTGCAATGAATTATGCCCGTAGTGTCGGTGATGAGGTGATTGCCATGCACGTATCTACCAAAGAAACACAAGAAAAAGATGAAGAAGTAGCAAGTGAATTTAAACAATATTTTCCGGATATTCAATTTGTAAATGTGGAAACAAGCTACCGTAATATCATCAGACCAACCGTACAGTATGTGACAAAAATCGCTCGTGGTGCGCAGAAGAAAGGTTATACCGTAACAGTGCTGGTACCGCAATTTATCCCAAATCATAGCTGGCAAAATATGTTGCACAATCAAATGAGCTTGAAATTGAAATATTTTCTCAGATGGCATGAAAATGTCGTTGTAGCCAGTTATTCTTATCACTTAAAAGAGTAAGAACATAAAACGGCAGTTTTGAATGGAACCGCCGTTTTATTCCTTTTATTTTCTTGAAAGATATAGTGAAAAATGCTATAATGAAAAGAACATTTTAAAATAAGAATTATAACAAGTAAGGAAAAAAATGTCGAATATTTTAAGAAAAATTATCGAAAATGATAAAGGTGAATTAAGAAGATTAGAAAAAATGGCAAAGAAAGTCATGGCGTATGAAGATGAAATGGCTGCTTTGTCAGATGAAGCTTTGAAAGCAAAGACAGATGAATTTAAACAACGGTATCAAAATGGCGAGTCATTAGATGACTTGCTTTATGAAGCTTTTGCGGTTGTTCGTGAAGGTGCAAAGCGTGTGTTAGGACTTTTCCCTTACCCAGTACAGATTATGGGTGGGATTGTCTTACACCATGGAGATGTGCCAGAAATGCGTACAGGGGAGGGAAAAACCCTGACAGCGACCATGCCAGTTTATCTGAACGCCTTGTCTGGAGAAGGGGTTCACGTTGTCACAGTAAATGAATATCTGACAGAGCGTGACGCAACGGAAATGGGGGAACTGTACTCTTGGTTGGGGCTTTCTGTCGGTATCAATCTTGCTGCGAAGTCATCCGCAGAGAAAAAAGAAGCCTATGAATGTGATATCACGTATTCAACCAATGCAGAGATTGGTTTTGACTATTTGCGTGACAACATGGTAGTGCGCGCTGAAAACATGGTGCAACGCCCGCTCAACTACGCTTTGGTTGACGAAGTAGACTCCATTTTGATTGACGAAGCTCGTACGCCTTTGATTGTGTCAGGACCAACTTCGTCTGATACGAACCAACTTTATCACATGGCGGATAGCTTTGTGAAATCATTAAACAAAGATGATTATATTATTGATGTTCAGTCTAAAACTATTGGACTTTCTGATTCGGGGATTGATAAGGCAGAAAGTTATTTCAAACTAGAAAACCTATATGACATTGAAAATGTAGCACTGACTCACTTTATTGACAATGCTCTTCGTGCAAATTATATTATGTTGTTGGATATTGACTATGTGGTTAGTGAAGAACAGGAAATTTTGATTGTTGACCAATTTACAGGTCGGACGATGGAAGGTCGCCGCTATTCTGATGGACTCCACCAAGCAATTGAAGCTAAAGAAGGTGTACCAATTCAAGATGAAACGAAGACCTCAGCTTCTATCACTTACCAAAATCTGTTCCGTATGTATAAGAAATTGTCGGGGATGACAGGAACGGCCAAGACAGAAGAAGAAGAATTCCGCGAAACTTATAACATTCGAGTGATTCCGATTCCTACCAACCGTCCGGTGGCTCGTATTGATCACCCAGACCTTCTTTATCCAAGTATTGAATCAAAATTTAAAGCAGTTGTCCAAGATGTGAAAGCTCGTCATGAAAAAGGACAACCTGTACTTGTTGGGACAGTTGCTGTTGAAACGAGTGATTATATTTCTAAAAAATTAGTCGAAGCTGGAGTTCCTCATGAAGTATTGAATGCGAAAAATCACTATAAAGAAGCGCAAATCATTATGAATGCTGGTCAGCGAGGTGCTGTAACGATTGCAACCAATATGGCCGGTCGTGGTACAGATATTAAGCTTGGTGAAGGTGTTCGTGAGCTTGGTGGACTTTGTGTTATTGGTACAGAGCGCCATGAAAGCCGTCGTATTGATAATCAACTTCGTGGTCGTTCAGGTCGTCAAGGAGATCCAGGAGAGTCACAATTTTACCTATCACTTGAAGATGAACTTATGCGTCGCTTTGGATCGGAACGGATTAAAGCTGTTTTGGATCGCATGAACCTTAGCGAAGAAGAGTCTGTCATCAAATCTCGTATGCTGACGCGCCAAGTAGAAGGAGCTCAAAAGCGTGTTGAAGGGAACAACTATGATACACGTAAACAAGTCCTTCAATATGATGATGTTATGCGTGAGCAACGTGAAATTATCTATGCGCAGCGCTATGATGTCATTACGGCTGATCGTGATTTGGCATCGGAAATTCATGCCATGATGAAGCGGACAATCAACCGTTTTGTGGATGGCAACAGTCGTGCAGAACAAGATGAAAAATTAGAAGCAATTGTTAATTTTGCAAAATACAATCTTGTTCCAGAAGAATCTATTGAAATCGCAGATTTAGAAGGCTTGTCTGATGAAGATATCAAGGCTGATTTATACAAACGTGCCTTGGAAGTTTATGATAGTCAAGTAGCAAAACTTCGCGATGAAGAGTCCGTCAGAGAATTCCAAAAAGTTCTGATTTTACGCGTTGTAGATAGCAAATGGACTGATCACATTGATGCTTTGGATCAACTTCGGAACGCAGTTGGACTTCGTGGTTATGCTCAAAATAACCCAGTCGTTGAATACCAAGCTGAAAGTTTCCGTATGTTTAATGACATGATTGGTTCGATCGAATTTGATGTGACGCGTTTGATGATGAAGGCTCAAATTCACGAGCAAGAACGTCCGCGTACGGAGCATCATATCAGCACAACAGCAACACGCAATATTTCAGCACAACACTCTGGCTTACCTAGCGATATTGATTTGACAAAAGTGAAGCGCAATGACTTGTGTCCATGTGGTTCTGGTAAGAAATTTAAAAATTGTCATGGACGCCACAGATAAGTAGTGTAAAGAGGGGGAAGATTATGACATTTAAGGCAACTAGCGAGCCAATTGATGTAGCAAAGGTTCGCAATTTATCAAAGTTGGAAGGAGAGGCTTTAGCTGAAAAAGAGGCACGAGATCGCGAGTTAAATGCCATTATTCGTGGAGAGGATGACCGCATTCTGTTGGTTATTGGTCCATGTTCTTCTGATAATGAGGCTGCTGTTCTGGAATACGCAAAACGTTTATCTGACCTCCAAGAAGAGGTGAAAGACCGTATTTTCATGGTCATGCGTGTTTATACGGCAAAACCTCGTACTAATGGCGATGGTTATAAAGGATTGATTCATCAACCGAATGCTAAGGCTGCTCCAAGCTTAATCAACGGGATTAAGGCTGTTCGGAATTTGCATTATCGTGTCATTACGGAGACAGGAATGACGACAGCCGATGAAATGCTCTATCCAGAAAATCTTCCGTTGGTAGATGATTTGATTTCATATATGGCTGTTGGGGCGCGTTCTGTGGAAGATCAGCAACACCGTTTTGTAGCGAGTGGAGCTGATGTTGCGACTGGCTTGAAAAATCCTACGTCTGGCAATCTCAATGTCATGTTTAACGGGATTTATGCAGCGCAAAACAAGCAAAGTTTCTTGTTTGCTGGTAAGGAAGTAGAAACTTCAGGGAATCCTCTGGCACATGCTATTCTGCGTGGTGGACTTGATGAGTATGGAAAAAACATTCCAAATTATTACTATGATAATTTGCTAGACACGATTGACCAATATGAAAAAATGGGCTTGGAAAATCCTTTTATCATCATTGATACCAATCATGATAATTCTGGAAAACAGTATTTAGAGCAGGTGCGGATTGTCCGTCAAACCCTAATCAACCGTGATTGGAATGAGAAAATCAAAAAAGTTGTACGTGGCTTTATGATCGAGTCTTACTTAGAAGATGGTCGTCAAAATGAGCCTGAAGTGTTTGGAAAATCCATTACAGACCCTTGTCTAGGTTGGGATAATACAGTCAGACTGGTCAAGGAAATTTATACTACCCTATCTAAAAATGAAAAATAAAAAAGATGGGGAGTGGATTTGTAAAATCTGATAGTATTAGCGCATTAAGTTTTATTTTAGAAAGTAACTGAGTCTGGCACACGTTTGTCCCAGCCTCTTTTTAAAAAGATGATTAAAGGACATGGTATTGATATAGAGGAAATTTCTTCTATTCAAAAAGTTTACGAAAAAAATACTCGCTTTGCCCAAAAGGTTTTGACAGCCGCAGAATTTGACCGATTTGAAAAGCTGACGGGCAAGCGAAAAATGGAATATTTGGCGGGACGTTGGTCTGCTAAAGAGGCTTTTTCTAAAGCGTGGGGGACTGGTATTGGCTGTGTCACTTTTCAGGATTTAGAAATTTTAAACGATGAAAAGGGAGCGCCCGTTTTTACCAAATCGCCTTTTTCTGGCAAGGTCTGGGTGTCGCTCAGCCATGCAGGTAATATTGTCACAGCTAGTGTTATTTTGGAGGAACATCATGAAAACGAGTAATCATCGACCTACTAAGGCCGTTGTTGATTTAGCTGCTATCAGCTTTAATATTAAGCAAATTGCTGCCCACATTCCAAACGATGTGGAAAAGTGGGCTGTGGTGAAGGCAGATGCTTATGGTCACGGTGCGGTTGCTGTTACACGCTATATTGAGTCAATTGTAGATGGCTTTTGTGTTTCCAATATTGATGAAGCTGTAGAGTTGCGTGATGCTGGCATTACGAAAAAGATTTTGGTATTAGGAGTGTCAGATGTTCATGCCATTTCATTGGCAATTGAGCGCAAAGTGACCTGTACGGTTGCTAGTTTAGAATGGATTGATTTGCTCTTGAAGTCAAATATAGATGTAGCTAGCTTGGTTGTTCACATAAAAATTGATTCTGGAATGGGACGGATTGGTTTTCGAGATAGTCAAGACGCTCAAAAAGCCATTCATCGTTTGGAAAAAGTGGGTGCTCAGGTAGAAGGCATCTTCACCCATTTTGCAACAGCTGATGAAGCAGATACCCATAAATTTGAGGCACAGTTGGCACGTTTTAAAGAAATTTTAGAGCAATTAGAAACCGTTCCACCGATTGTTCACGCTAGTAATTCTGCAACGACTCTTTGGCATGCAGAGACTGTGATGAAAGCGGTGCGTCTGGGTGATATTATCTATGGTCTCAATCCTAGCGGTCGTACCTTGCAGCTTCCTTATGAAATGAAGCCGGCTCTTTCTCTGGTGTCGGAATTAGTTCATGTCAAGCAGCTGGAAGCAGGGGCAGATGTAGGATATGGAGCTACTTATACAAGTGAAAATTCGCAGTATATTGGAACGATCCCGTTAGGATATGCAGATGGTTGGACGCGAGATATGCAAGGTTTTAATGTTTTGATTGACGGGCAACCTTGTCCTATTGTTGGGCGTGTGTCTATGGATCAGATTACTATTCGTCTATCTAAAGCTTATCCTATTGGTACGCCAGTTGTTCTTATCGGAGAAAGTGGTAAAAAATCTATTTCGGCAACAGATGTAGCAGAAAAACGAGGAACAATCAACTACGAGGTGGTTTGCTTGATTAGTGATCGTGTGCCTAGAGTTTATAAAAATTGATTGAAACTAAAAAGCAGTTGGAAAAATCTAGAAAGCTATTTTCAGCATGGTTGTTCCAATCTGCTTTTACAAACTCTTGAAAAACAGAACTGAAAGAGGAATTATGAATTTACACCAACCTTTAACGGTTCTGCCGGGTGTAGGACCGAAATCTGCTGAAAAATTTACTAAGCTGGGAATTGAAAGCCTGCAAGATTTGCTACTCTATTTTCCCTTTCGCTATGAAGATTTTAAAAGTAAGAATGTGTTAGAACTGGAAGATGGTGAAAAGGCAGTTATTTCAGGGGTGGTGACTACACCAGCAAATGTCCAGTACTATGGCTACAAGCGCAATCGCCTGCGTTTTACCATAAAGCAGGGAGAGGTGGTACTTGCAGTCAACTTCTTTAATCAACCTTATCTAGCAGACAAGGTGGAGGTTGGCTCAACCATTGCTATTTTCGGAAAATGGGATAAGGCAAAGGCTAGTTTGACCGGGATGAAAATTCTAGCACAAGTAGAAGATGATTTGCAGCCTGTTTATCGGGTGGCTCAAGGGATTAGTCAAGCTAGTTTGGTGAAGGTCATTAAGACAGCCTTTGATCAGGGGTTGGAATTGCTCTTGGAGGAAAATTTGCCCCAAGTATTGTTAGAACGCTATCAGTTGCTAGGACGGAATCAGGCTGTACGAGCAATGCATTTTCCAAAAGACTTAACAGAGTACAAACAAACCTTGCGTCGGGTCAAGTTTGAAGAGCTTTTTTACTTTCAAATGCAATTGCAGGTTCTCAAATGTGAAACAAAAGATGTTAGTCAGGGCTTAATTATTCCTTGGCAGGCAGACTTGCTAGAAAAGAAAAAAGCTACTCTACCTTTTGAGCTGACAGTTGCTCAAGAGCGCAGTCTAAACGAGATTTTACAGGATATGAAATCGCCAGCTCACATGAACAGGCTCTTGCAGGGAGATGTCGGAAGCGGAAAGACGGTGGTTGCAGGTTTAGCTATGTATGCTACTTATACAGCTGGTTTGCAATCTGCTCTCATGGTACCGACTGAAATCTTGGCAGAGCAGCACTTTGATAGCTTGAGCCAACTTTTTCCTGAACTGCGGATAATTCTGTTGACAGGAGGAATGAAGCCAGCAGAACGCAGACAAGCACTAGAAGCGATTGAGGCTGGTCAGGTAGATATGATTGTCGGTACTCATGCTTTGATTCAAGAAAGTGTGACATATCATCGGCTTGGTCTGGTGATTATTGATGAACAGCACCGTTTTGGAGTGGGACAGAGGCGAATTCTGCGGGAAAAAGGAAATAATCCTGATGTGCTTATGATGACTGCAACGCCCATTCCTAGAACGCTTGCTATTACTGCTTTTGGCGATATGGATGTGTCCATTATTAACCAAATGCCAGCAGGACGTAAGCCGATTATCACCCGTTGGGTCAAGCACGAGCAGCTGGAAATAGTTTTGGACTGGTTGAGGAAAGAGTTGCAACGAGGCGCTCAGGTCTATGTCATCTCTCCTTTGATTGAGGAGTCAGAAGTGCTGGATCTGAAAAATGCAATTGCTTTGGAAGAGGAATTAAAGGCCTATTTCGGTGACAAGACTCATGTAGCCCTACTACATGGTAAAATGAAGAGCGATGAAAAAGATACCATTATGCAGGATTTTAAGGAAGCGAAAACGGACATTCTGGTTTCCACGACTGTTATTGAAGTCGGTGTCAATGTCCCCAATGCTACGGTCATGCTAATCATGGATGCGGATCGATTTGGGCTCAGTCAGCTTCATCAGTTACGTGGTCGAATAGGTCGTGGGAATAAGCAGTCTTATGCGGTTCTCGTGGCTAATCCCAAGACGGAATCTGGCAAGAAACGCATGAAAATCATGACGGAAACAACTGACGGTTTTGTCTTAGCTGAGGAAGATTTGAAAATGCGTGGTTCTGGTGAAATCTTTGGCACTCGTCAGTCTGGTTTGCCGGAATTTCAGGTAGCGGATATTTTGGAGGATTATCCAATTTTAGAAGAGGCCAGAAAGGTCGCTAGTCAAATTGTGTCCATGCCTGATTGGCGAACGAATGCAGATTGGCATATTGTAGCGCTTCATTTGGACAAGCAGGACTACTTGGATTGATTTTAGTTTATCATCATATATAAACCAAAAAACTTCACCATTTGGATGAAGTTTTTTAAATTAAGTTTTCTGAAAGAAATCTATAAGCCTGCTTTAAGTTTTTCGGGCTATACTAAATTCATCAAAAAGAAAGAGGTAAGTCCAATGACAGTAAATATTAAAGTAAATTATAACAAAACATTCAAAAAAACAGGAAAGGAATCAGAAATATATGGCAAATAACTAAAAAACAAAAGAGCTAAAAACTTTTTTTCATAAATCTCCTAAACATAAAATATCCTAAGAAGCTTCGAATCACTCGAGGCTTTTTATCTATGTAAGAACCTAGCCTTCCATGTAGTCTTTTAATTCTTGCTCTTGAAGTCTAGCATTCAGGGCGATTAGCAGCTTGATACGAGCTTTAGGAGCATTCAGTTCTTTGACAAACATGATTCCTGATTCGTGTAACTTTACACCGCCTCCTTCATAAGCGTAAACTGGCTCTGCAATCCCGTTAAAGCAACGTGATACAAGTGCAATTGGCAATCCAGAATTCGCAAGTTGTCTGAGCTTTTGGGCAACTTCTTGTGGTAGATTTCCAGCGCCAAAGCCTTCAACGATGAGACCGTCTATCTTTTCCAAGTCTAGCATATCAAGCAGTTCGGTTTTCATTCCAGCATAGGCTGGGATAATCGGTACTAACCCAGAAATTTTATCTAAATGAAAACGAACGCGTGGTTCAGCTGTTTTGAAATAGAGGATTTCTTGCTTCATAATCAGTCCGAGTGGTCCATGAGTTGGCGTTTGAAAAGTGCTGACATTGGTCGTATGCGTTTTTGTCACGTATTTGGCAGCATGGACTTCATCATTCATAACCACCAGAACGCCTTTTCCGCGTGCTTTGTCATCACTTGCTACACGGAGTGCAGATAAGTAATTGTAAACTCCGTCACTTCCTAGTTCATTGGAGCTTCGCATGGCACCGGTCAAGACGACAGGAATATCTGGAAGTTCCATGGTATCCAAAAAATAAGCTGTTTCTTCCAGAGTGTCCGTTCCATGAGTAATGACAACCCCGTCAAAATGCTTCCCGTCTGTCTTGATTTTTTGATACAATTGCAGCATGTGCTGTGGTGTTATGTGAGGGCTAGGAATATTGAAAACATCAAGAGCCGTCACTTGAATACCTTCTAGAGGAACTGTGACATGGTTCATGGGATTGTGTTCAGTTGTGATGACTTTTCCAGTAGTGTCCGCCTGCATGGAAATAGTACCGCCAGTATGTAAAACTAAAATTCTTTTGGTCATAAGTGAGCTTCTCCTGAATCTATGCTATAATTATTGTATCATAAAAGAAAGAGATGAGAAATGAATGGAAATTAAAGCAGTCTTTTTTGATATTGATGGGACGTTAGTAAATGATAGTCGGACAGTCTTGAAATCCACAGAACAAGCGATTCATAGTTTAAAACAGCAAGGTATTTTAGTTGGTTTAGCGACAGGTCGGGGTCCATTTTTTGTTCAATCTTTTATGGAGCAGTTGGATTTGGACTTTGCAGTAACCTATAATGGACAATATATTTTTTCAAAAGATAAAGTCATTTCTGCGAAGCCAATTGATAAAACCAGTTTGCGTCACTTGATTCAGTATGCTCGCCAGCATAAAATAGAAATTTCATTTGGGACAAAATCAGGAGTGGTTGGCTCCAAAATCATGAGCTTTGGCATGAGCAAGTTTTCTCAATGGACCAGTCACTTTGTTCCGAAGAAGATGACACACTTGGTCAATAAAAGTTTCAACAATGTGATTAGTAAGGCACTTCCTCAACAACAGGATGATTTATTGAAATCTATTCAAGAGCCGATTTATCAAGTACTGATGCTGGCAACACCAAAAGAAACACAAGCTATCGAAGTAGATTTTCCAGATTTAAAGTTTACTCGTAGCAGTCCTTTCGCAGCTGATATCGTCAATCAAGGAATGTCAAAGTTAGAAGGAATTAAGCTGGTCGGAAAAGAATACGGTTTTGACATCAATCAAGTCATGGCTTTTGGTGATTCTGATAATGATGTTGAAATGTTAGCGGGGGTTGGTATGTCCATCGCCATGGGAAATGGAACCAGTCGAGTGAAAGAAGTCGCGAAACACACTACTAGCAGTAATAGTCAGGACGGAATTCATAAGGCTTTGGAGCATTTTGGTATTTTGGCAAGTGAAAAAGTCTTTGTCAGTAGCGACCACCACTTTAATAAGGTCAAAGAATTTCATGGGATAATGGATGAATGCACGCAGGAAGAGCCCATCCTGTGGACAACAGAAGGTGCTCGTCATCGTGCAGGTTTCAAGGTAGAAGAATTAGTAGAATTTTTACGGGCAGCCAGTCCGTCAGAAGAAATTTTCAATCAGTCTGTTCAATCTTTGCACGAAGCTGTGAACAAAGCTGCTGAAAAAGTCAAAAAGAAGAGCAAAGCAGAGATGTCCTTAGTTGGGCAAGTAGATGCACTGATTGATATGTTGTATTTTACTTATGGCAGTTTTGTTTTAATGGGAGTAGATCCTGAGCGTTTATTTGAAATTGTACACCAAGCGAATATGGGGAAACTCTTCCCAGATGGCAAAGCGCACTTTGACCCAGTTACTCATAAAATTTTAAAACCAGATGATTGGGAAAAAAATTATGCACCGGAACCTGCTATCAAAAAAGAGCTTGAACGTCAAATTCAAGCTTATCAACGAAATTGTGAAAAAAATGAAGAATAAAAAAGAGGAGAGACTGGTTTATGCCAATCTCTCTATCTTTGTATTATAATGTTTTTTCCTTATCACGAACAACAAGTAAGTCAACTTTTGCATGACGCAAGATGTATTCAGATGAAGAGCCAACCAGTAACCGTTCAAAGGCGTTGAGCCCAGTAGCACCAACCATGATGAGGTCAACTTTTTGTTCTTCTGGAATATCTGTTGCAAGAAGGGTTTTCGGATTTCCCATTTCAACAACTGTGACAACATTTCCCACGCCGGCTTCTTTGGCTTTTTCAGCATATTGATCCATGAGTTTCTTTGCGTCTTCTTGCAATTCTTCATAGACTTCTGCATCAAATGTAGAAACGCTTTGCAAGGCACGTGTATCAATTACATGGGCGATCGTTAGGCGTGAATTATTTCTAAGCGCAACATTTACACCTTTTTCAAAGGCAAGCTCAGCTTCGTGAGAACCGTCAACAGCGACCATAATGTTTTGATATCTTTGTAGCATAGGAATACCTCCATTCTTTCTTTAGTTATATTGTAACCCTTTACATGAAAAAAGTAAAGCATTTTCATGCAGACTTTACAAGAAGTTTTTTAGATTTTTTAGAAAAATTGCGTTATAATAAATTGACTCTTTTGAAATGAGGAAAAATTCGATGAAAGAATTTAATAAATCAACAAAATTAGAACATGTGGCTTATGATATTCGTGGTCCTGTCTTAGAAGAAGCCATGCGGATGCGCGCAAACGGTGAGAAAATCCTCCGTTTGAATACAGGAAACCCAGCTGAGTTTGGTTTTACAGCGCCAGATGAGGTGATTCATGACTTGATTATGAATGCACGTGATAGCGAGGGGTATTCTGACTCGAAAGGGATTTTTTCTGCTCGGAAAGCTATTATGCAATATTGCCAGTTAAAGAATATTCCAAATGTTGATATTGACGATGTCTACCTTGGAAATGGAGTCAGCGAGCTGATTGTCATGTCTATGCAAGGTTTGCTAGACAATGGCGATGAGGTATTGGTTCCGATGCCGGATTATCCTCTCTGGACTGCTGCTGTGAGTTTAGCAGGAGGGAATGCTATTCACTATCTTTGTGATGAAGCTGCTGATTGGTACCCAGATATTGATGACATTAGATCGAAAATTACTTCTAATACAAAGGCTATTGTCGTTATCAACCCCAACAATCCGACAGGAGCTTTGTATCCTAAAGAGGTGTTGGAAGAACTTGTTGAAGTTGCGCGGCAAAATAACTTGATTATTTTTGCAGATGAGATTTATGACCGTTTAGTGATGGACGGTGAGAAACATACGGCTATCGCCAGTTTGGCTCCTGACCTCTTTTGTGTCAGCATGAACGGCTTGTCTAAATCACACCGTATCGCGGGTTTTCGTGTCGGGTGGATGGTGTTATCTGGTCCTAAATATCACGTGAAAGATTATATTGAAGGGCTAAACATGCTATCCAATATGCGTTTGTGTTCAAACGTCTTATCTCAGCATGTGGTACAAACGTCGCTTGGTGGTTATCAATCAGTCGATGAATTGCTGCTTCCTGGCGGACGGATTTATGAGCAACGGAATTTTATTTACAAGGCTATCAATGAAATTCCAGGCTTGTCGGCAACAAAACCTAAAGCTGGTCTTTATATTTTTCCTAAAATTGATAGGGAAATGTATCGAGTAGATGACGATGAGCAATTCGTGCTTGATTTCTTAAAGCAAGAAAAGATTTTGCTGGTGCACGGACGAGGCTTTAACTGGAAAGATCCAGATCATTTCCGGATTGTTTATCTGCCTCGTGTAGATGAATTGGCACAAATTCAAGAGAAGATGACTCGTTTCTTAAGGCAATATCGGAGATGACGAAGAGTAGCCGAAAGGTTGCTTTTTTGTTGCCGAAATAAAAGAGCAATAAACTTAGCAGAACTAATTGCACACAATTGTATCTCAATAAACAATTTTCAGATAATTGTTGAAGATTAAAGCGCTTTATGATATAATCAATAAGATTATATGCGAGGTAAATTATGGCAAACTTATTAGCAAAAACACGAAAAATTACATCTATTTTGCGTCGTTCAGATGAGCGATTACAGGATGAATTACCTTACAATGCAATTACCCAGCAGTTAGCTGAAATTATGGATTGCAATGCCTGCATTGTAAACAGTAAAGGGCGTCTTTTGGGGTATTTCATGCGCTACAAGACGAATAATGACCGAGTGGAAGCATTTTATCAAACGAAAATCTTCCCAGAAGAGTATGTTCGCACAGCGAATTTGATGTATGATACAGAAGCTAATCTTCCTGTCAATCATGCTTTATCTATTTTTCCAGTCGAAACCAAAGATGAATTTCCAGATGGCTTGACGACGATTTCGCCTATTCATGTATCAGGGATTCGCTTAGGAACATTGATTGTTTGGCGAAATGATAAAGAATTTGATGATGATGACTTGATCTTGGTTGAAATTGCAAGTACAGTAGTTGGGATTCAGCTACTCAACTTCCAACGAGAAGAAGATGAAAAAAATATTCGCCGCAGAACAGCTGTAACCATGGCTGTGAATACGCTATCTTATTCAGAATTACGAGCTGTTTCAGCTATTTTGGGTGAATTAAACGGCAATGAAGGTCAGTTAACAGCATCGGTCATTGCGGATCGCATTGGCATCACTCGCTCGGTGATTGTCAATGCTCTGCGTAAACTAGAGAGTGCAGGTATTATTGAAAGTCGCTCTCTAGGAATGAAAGGAACCTATCTTAAAGTCCTTATTCCAGATGTTTTTGAAGAGATTAAAAAGAGAGATTACTGATGACAAAAGCATTGATTTCGATTGATTATACGGTGGATTTTGTAGCGGATGATGGGAAATTAACAGCAGGTGCGCCAGCTCAGTCAATTTCTGAAACCATTGCACAGGTAACAAAGGCTGCTTTTGATCGAGGAGATTATATCTTTTTTGCAATTGATGCCCATGATGAGGGGGATAGTTTTCACCCAGAGAGTAAACTCTTTCCGCCACACAACATCAAGGGAACTAGTGGACGTAACCTTTATGGATCATTGGCTGATTTCTATCAGGAGCATAAAGCAGATTCTCGCGTCTTTTGGATGGATAAACGGCATTATTCAGCTTTTTCGGGAACAGATTTGGATATTCGTCTGCGAGAAAGAAAAGTTGACACGGTGATTTTGACTGGTGTTCTGACGGATATTTGCGTTCTCCACACAGCTATTGATGCCTATAATTTAGGGTATCAAATTGAGGTGATAGAGTCGGCTGTGGCTTCTCTTTCGGAGGAAAATCATAAATTTGCACTAAATCACTTGCAAAATGTTTTAGGTTCGACTATAATAGATAACAATTTAAAAGTAAAAAAGCAGTAGAGTCGGCTTGTTGACTTGAACAGAGAGTGCTGAAAGCTGAGAGCAGCACCAAGGAAGCAAAATCCGAAGAACGTACTGTCAATGATAAAATGGTTTTTTTCTATACTATTAATGGCAAAGGATAATATTGTCTGAAACTATTAGATCATTGTAAATAATTTGTGTGAATCAAAGCACAAACGTCTGCTCACGTTACGAGCTAGAGGTTGCAATGCAACGAATAACAGTGGTACCACGGCTTTCGTCTGTTTATACAGACGAAAGCCGTTTTTCCATAGCTCTTAATGCTTTAGCGTTTAGAGCCGTGGACATAGATTAGGAAGTAAGGTCGATGTTCCTTATAATTCTTAGTACTTAAAAGAGCGGATGCAATTTTGTCCGTTGGACAAAAGCTGTAAACCTAAAATGCTTTGGTATTTAGAGCTACGGTCGTAGATTTCTATAAGTAATTTGCGGCAAATGGTTAATTTGAAAATGAATTTAGAAAGAGGTAGAAAACATGAAAGAAGTTTTTATTGGGAACTACGGTTTAGAACAAGTTGGTCAGAAAATGACAGCGACTGGATGGGTCGCAAATATCCGAAATCATGGGAAATTGGCTTTTATAGAGCTACGAGACCGAGAAGGACTGCTTCAAGTTTTTGTCGCAGGTGATAGCCCAGCTTTTGCGGAAATTGATCATCTACATAAGGAAGATGTGATTGCTGTTACAGGAGAAGTTGTCGAGCGAGAAAGTCGCTTTGTCAACAAAGCTATCAAGTCTGGACAGGTGGAACTACGAGCAGAGGCAATTCAAATCCTTTCAAACAGTAAGCCTCTTCCTTTTGAAGTCGATCAGCACGCCCATACAGGAGAAGAGTTGAGACAGAAATATCGCTATCTGGATTTGCGTCGAAGTAAGATGACAGAAAACCTCAAACTTCGTCATCAAGTAACCAGCACAATTCGTGACTACTTAAACGGTAAGGATTTTCTGGAAGTAGAGACGCCTTATTTGACGAAGTCCACGCCAGAAGGAGCCAGAGACTTTTTGGTTCCTAGCCGAGTTTTTAAAAATCAATTTTATGCCTTGCCTCAAAGTCCCCAAATGCTGAAGCAACTCCTAATGGGAGCTGGCTTGGAGCGTTATTATCAAATTGTTCGTTGTTTTCGAGACGAGGATCTACGAGGAGACCGTCAGCCTGAATTTACTCAGGTCGATATGGAAATGAGTTTTGCTAGTGAAAAAGACATTCGCATGCTTGTAGAAGAAATGCTCAAAGTGGTTGTCAAGAAAACTCATGGTTTGGAACTGACAGAGGCTTTTCCGACTATCAGTTATGAAGAAGCCATGAACCGCTTTGGTACGGATAAGCCGGATACGCGTTTTGGTTTGGAACTGAAAAATCTGACCGCTCTCTGTCAGGATAATCCCTCTCTTTTGCTCAAACAGGCTTTTGCTCGTCATGAAGAATTATGGGGTATCTGTGTTCCTGATGCTGCGGATTCTTTCACGAAGAAGCAACTCAGTCATTTCTATCAGGAAATGAAAGAATTTGGAGCTAGTAGGTTTGCTAGTCTTAAAGTGGAAGCAGGTGAACTTCAAGGGGATTTGGCTTCGACTTTTGAAGCAGAAGCAGCTGCCTTCCTAGACCGATTTGAAGCGCAAGACGGTGATTTGCTTTTACTGGTCATCGCCAAGAAAAGACAAGCTCAGGAAGCCTTGGGGCACTTGCGATTGGAGATTGCCAAACAATTAGATTTAATCGATCAGAGTCGACTGGACTTCCTTTGGGTATTAGATTGGCCTTTGCTAGAGTGGAATGAGGAGCAGGGGCGCTATCAAGCTATGCACCACCCGTTCACCCAAGGAATTTTTGAAAATGAGAAAGAAGATTTAGCTTCAATCAAAAGTCATGCCTATGATATTGTCCTTAATGGTTATGAAATTGGGGGTGGTAGCCTGCGGATTCACGATCGAAAGAATCAAGAAGCTATGTTTGAACTCTTGGGCATGGAAAAAGAAGATTACGAGCGGGACTTTGGCTTCTTTCTAGAAGCCTTGGAGTACGGCTTCCCACCACACGGTGGCCTGGCTCTAGGCTTGGATCGCTTGGTTATGATTTTGGCTGGGGAAGAAAATATCCGCCAAGTCATCGCCTTTCCGAAGAATGGTACTGGCTTTGATCCTATGTTAGAAAGTCCCAGCCAAGTAGATGCGAGTCAAGTGAAAGAACTTCATTTGGAATTGAAGAACTAAGCCTATTTGTGATAAAATAAGAAGATGATTGTTTTTCGGTTATGCTGAAAAATAAAAGAAGAGAAAGGAAACAGAGATGAAAATTACTCAAGAGGAAGTAACGCATGTTGCCAACCTGTCAAAACTAGCTTTTTCACCTGAAGAAACAGCAGAATTTGCGACAACTTTGTCAAAAATTGTGGACATGGTGGAGTTGTTAAACGAAGTTGATACAACTGGTGTGCCTTTTACATCAAATGTTGCAGAAAATGTCAACTATATGCGTGAAGATGTAGCAGTTGCAGGTTGGAATCGAGAAGAACTTTTCCAAAATGTTCCTGAAAAAGAGCGAGGCTATATCAAAGTGCCTGCTATTCTAGATGACGGAGGAGACGCCTAATGACTTTGAATCAAAAAACAATTGAAGAATTGCATGATCTCCTTGTCAAAAAGGAACTTTCCGCAGTTGAGCTGACGAAAGCTACTCTGGAAGATATTAAGAGTCGAGAAAGTGCAGTTGATAGCTTTATTACGATTAGTGAAGAAGAAGCATTGGCGCAAGCAGCAGCAGTAGACGCGAAGGGAATTGATGCAGATAATCTTATGAGCGGGATTCCACTAGCTGTTAAGGACAATATTTCTACTAAGGGGATTTTAACGACAGCTGCGTCAAAAATTCTTTACAATTATAAGCCAATTTTTGATGCAACCAGTGTCGAAAAACTCCATGAGAAAGATATGATTGTCATTGGTAAGACTAATATGGACGAATTTGCCATGGGTGGCTCCAGTGAAAATTCTTATTTTAAGACTACAAAAAATGCTTGGGACGCCACCAAAGTTCCCGGTGGTTCATCTGGTGGTTCAGCGACAGCAGTTGCTTCTGGTCAGGTTCGCTTGTCTTTAGGTTCTGATACCGGTGGCTCTATCCGTCAGCCAGCTTCCTTTAACGGAGTGGTCGGACTGAAGCCAACTTATGGACGAGTTTCTCGCTTTGGGCTCATTGCTTTTGGTAGCTCGTTGGATCAAATCGGACCTTTTGCTCAGACGGTCAAAGAAAACGCTCAGCTTTTGGGCGTAATTGCAGGCAATGATAAAAAAGACTCAACCTCTTCTCAACGAACTGTTCCTGATTTCACTAGCAAGATTGGTCAAGATATTAAAGGATTGAAAATTGCTCTTCCAAAAGAATATATGGGTGAAGGGATTGATGAAAAAGTCAAGGAACGCATTTTGGCAGCTGCTAAACATTTGGAAAGCCTGGGAGCGATTGTTGAAGAAGTCAGCCTGCCGCACAGCAAATATGGGGTAGCGGTTTACTATATCATCGCTTCATCTGAAGCCAGCTCTAACTTGCAACGTTTCGATGGGATTCGTTATGGCTATCGGGCAGATGAGATTGAGAACTTAGAAGATGTCTATGTCAAGTCTCGTAGCCAAGGTTTTGGTGAGGAAGTGAAGCGCCGGATTATGTTGGGAACATTTAGTCTATCTTCTGGTTATTACGATGCTTATTTCAAGAAAGCAGGTCAAGTTCGGACGCTCATTATGCAGGATTTTGCCAAGGTATTTGAAAAGTATGATTTGATTTTAGGACCAACTGCACCGACGGTTGCTTACGACTTAGGAACTCAAAGTCATGATCCAGTAGCGATGTATTTGGCTGACCTTTTGACAATTCCGGTCAATTTGGCAGGGCTTCCTGGTATCTCCATTCCAGCAGGCTTTGCGGACGGACTTCCGGTTGGTCTGCAATTGATTGGAAATCATTTTGATGAAGAAACGATTTATCAAGTGGCAGCTGCTTTTGAAGCAACGACAGACTACCACAAGCAAAAACCAGTCATTTTTGGAGGTGAAAAATAATGAACTTTGAAACGATTATTGGACTGGAAGTCCACGTTGAATTAAAAACAAATTCAAAAATTTTCTCACCAGCACCGGCTCATTTCGGAGAAGATCCAAATACCAACACCAATATCATTGACTGGTCTTTCCCAGGTGTCTTGCCGGTGATGAACAAGGGAGTTATTGATTACGGTATTAAGGCTGCTCTGGCGCTCAATATGGACATTCATCAAAAGATGCACTTTGACCGCAAGAATTATTTCTATCCAGATAATCCGAAAGCTTACCAAATCTCTCAATTTGACGAGCCAATTGGCTACAATGGCTGGATTGAGATCGAATTAGAAGACGGTACGACTAAGAAAATTCGCATTGAGCGGGCTCATTTGGAAGAAGACGCTGGAAAGAACACTCACGGCAGTGATGGTTATTCTTATGTTGACCTTAACCGCCAAGGCGTGCCGCTGATTGAGATTGTTTCAGAAGCGGATATGCGAAGTCCAGAAGAAGCCTATGCTTATCTGACAGCTCTCAAGGAAATCATCCAGTATACTGGCATTTCTGATGTCAAAATGGAAGAAGGGTCCATGCGCGTGGATGCCAATATTTCTATCCGTCCTTATGGTCAAGAAGAATTTGGAACCAAGACAGAACTAAAAAATCTTAATTCCTTCAACTTTGTTCGCAAAGGTCTGGCTTTTGAGGAAAAACGTCAGGCTGAGATTTTGCGCAGCGGTGGTCAAATTCGTCAAGAAACCCGTCGGTATGACGAAGCAACGGGTGAAACCCTGCTTATGCGGGTCAAGGAAGGCTCGGCTGACTATCGTTACTTCCCAGAGCCTGACCTACCAAACTTTGAGATTGATGATAGTTGGATTGAGTCAGTGCGCTCAGATTTACCAGCCTTTCCAAAAGAACGTCGGGCTAAGTACAAGGCAGACTTTGGATTGTCAGACTATGATGCCAAGCAATTGACAGCAACAAAGAACATCTCTGACTTCTTTGAAGCTGCAGTGACAGCAGGTGGAGACGCGAAATCTGTGTCAAACTGGCTCCAAGGTGAGGTTGCTCAATACCTCAATGCTGAAGGAAAGACCATTGAAGAAATCGGCTTAACACCAGTCAACTTGACTGAAATGTTGAGTTTGGTGGCAGACGGTACGATTTCCTCTAAAATTGCCAAAAAAGTCTTTGTTCATTTGGCGAAGAATGGTGGTTCAGCCAAGGAATACGTTGAAAAAGCTGGCTTAGTGCAGATTTCTGACCCAGCACAACTTCTTCCAATCATCCAAGAGGTTTTTGCCAATAATGAAAAAGCAATCAACGACTACAAGGGTGGTAACAAGAATGCAGCCAAGTCCCTGATCGGTCAGCTCATGAAAGCTACCAGAGGTCAAGCCAATCCACAAGTAGCTCAAAAACTTCTTAATGAAGAATTGGCAAAGTTGTAAAATCTAAAAAAAAAATCAGTCGTTTCGGCTGATTTTTTGTGCTATAATCATAGAATGGAAAAGCTTGGGGGTAAGATATGTCAAAAATAGCAAAAGGCACCATTTTAACCTTAGTCGCAGGAATTGCATGGGGATTGTCTGGGACGAGCGGACAATACTTGATGACGCATGGATTTCCTGTTTTAGTTTTAACGAATATTCGACTTTTAATTGCAGGACTTCTGTTGGTATTGTATATGTTGCTAACTAATCGTAGAAAATTGGTTGAAATGCTAAAAGATCAAAAAGCGATGATGTCTTTGATGCTGTTTGCTTTATTAGGATTGTTGCTCAATCAATTTGCTTATTTAAAGTCTATTTATGAAAGCAATGCAGGAACAGCAACCGTTTTACAATATGTCTGTCCGGTGGGAATCCTTGCCTACACTTGTCTCAAAGACCGTGTTGCACCTACCGTGACAGAAGTGTTATCTATGATGTTAGCGGTTGGTGGAACCTTTTTGATTGCCACTCACGGACAGCTCAATCAGTTGTCTGTCACGCCTGCAGGACTGTTTTGGGGACTGTTTGCCGCATTCACTTACGCTTTGTATATTCTTATTCCGATTCAGCTGATAAAGGCGTGGGGTAGCATTCCGGTGATTGGAGTGGGCATGATGCTAGCAGGCATTGTCTTAACGCCATTTAGCGGTGTTTTGCGTTTTCATTGGCAGTTGTCAATGGAAGTATATCTGGCTTTAGCGGGGATTATCCTAGTAGGGACAATTATCGCCTATACGCTATTTCTCAAAGGAACTAGTTTGGTTGGACCGGTAAAATCTAGCCTTCTAGCAGCTGTTGAGCCTATATCGGCTGTATTTTTTGCCTTTCTCATAATGCACGAGCAATTTTACTTTTTGGATTTTGTCGGGATGTTCATGATTTTATCAGCGGTCGCGTTGATTTCTATAAAAGATTTGATATTGGAAAAACGAAAAGGCATTTTATAAAAAGACAGAGCCGTTTGTTTCGCTCTGCCTTTTATTTTGAAAATAATTGCCAAAAGAAATCAATAATATATGTCAAACCGTAAGTGTAGATGACTAGTGTGATTGGTTTGCACAAAATGATAATCATCATATATTTCTTAAAGGTCATCTTTGTTAAGGCTGCTAACATACAAAGAAAATCCGCTGGGCTGATAGGCCAAATCATCATAAAGATGAAAAAACGCTCAAAACGATTGTCTTCATCCAGCCAACCGATGTACTTATCATAGGTGCGTTTGCTGACGACCGATTGGACAAAAGCAGAACCGTAGGTACGCGCTAGGTAAAAAATAATAGCACAGCCGATGACGATGCCGATATAATTATAAATGGTTCCAATGATATGACCATAAATAAAAACACCAGCAACCGAAGTCAAAGCTCCAGGAATAATAGGAACAACTGTCTGTAGAATTTGCAGGAAAATAAAGAGTGGCGGTCCCCAAATGCCAGCTTGTTTAATAAAGGCTGACAGAGTTTCTTTGGATTGTAAAATGCCAGTATAATAGGCCCAGATACAGAAAATTACTGTTCCAACTGCCCCAACAATAGAAGACCAGTTGATAAATTTTTGTAAAAGAGGGGAGACGGCAGTCATTTTCTTACTCGTATTTGCCATAAGTTCCTCCGTGTTAAATTCTCTATTCTTACTATAACATTTTTAAACATTTTTTGGCAAATTGTACATAAAATCGATGAAAAAATCTAGGGTGCGAAAACTTTTTTTTTATGTTAAAATAGGTAGAAGTATAATGTTTGGAGAGAAATGTGGCAATTGAAAACTACATGCCTGATTTTGCGATTGAGGCAGTTTATGATTTGACAGTTGAAAGTTTAAAAAAACACGGTATCAAGGCTGTTTTGGTGGATTTAGATAATACTCTTATCGCATGGAACAATCCCGACGGAACGCCAGAAATGAAGCAGTGGCTCCATGATGTGCGCGATGCAGGGATTCGGATTATTGTGGTGTCCAATAACACTAAAAAACGAGTCAAACGAGCAGTTGAAAAGTTTGAAATTGACTATGTCTGTTGGTCTATGAAACCATTCACTTGGGGGATTGATCGGGCGCTGAAAGAATTTCATTTTGAGAAAAATGAAGTAGTCATGGTGGGAGATCAGCTCATGACTGATATTCGAGCTGCTCATAGAGCCGGAATTCGTTCGATTTTGGTTAAGCCACTGGTTGAGCATGATTCGTTAAAGACCCAGATTAACCGAGCTCGTGAGCGTCGTGTGTTGAAAAAAATCACCGAAAAATATGGATCGATTGAGTATAAAAAAGGAATTTAAGTATGGAAGACATTCTCTGTATTGGGTGTGGAGCACCGATTCAGACAAAATATAAGGATAGGCTTGGCTACACCCCTCAGTCGGCTTTGGAAAAGGGAATGGAGACAGGTGAGCTGTATTGTCAGCGCTGTTTCCGTCTGCGTCACTACAACGAAATTACCGATGTGCAATTGACAGACGATGATTTTCTCAGACTTCTCCACGAAGTCGGCGACAGCAATGCTCTCGTAGTCAATGTAGTAGATATTTTTGATTTTAATGGTTCGGTGATTCCGGGTTTGCCACGCTTTGTGACTGGTAACGATGTGCTGTTGGTCGGGAATAAAAAAGATATTCTCCCTAAGTCGGTTAAGACGAGCAAGGTTGCCCAATGGCTGACGGAGCGGGCTCACGAGGAAGGACTGCGCCCTGTTGATGTAGTTTTGACTTCAGCTCAAAACAAGCAAGCGATTAAAGAATTGATTGAAAAGATTGAGCAATATCGGAAAGGCCGAGATGTTTATGTGGTCGGCGTGACCAATGTTGGTAAGTCCACCCTTATCAATGCTATTATTCAGGAAATTACTGGGGATAAGGAAATCATTACGACTTCGCGTTTTCCAGGGACCACACTGGATAAGATTGAGATTCCGCTGGCTGACGGCAGTCATATCTACGACACACCAGGGATTATCCACCGCCACCAAATGGCTCATTATCTGTCTGCTAAAAATCTTAAATATGTCAGTCCTAAAAAGGAAATCAAACCCAAAACTTACCAACTCAATCCTGAACAAACCCTCTTTTTAGGGGGCTTGGGGCGCTTTGATTTTGTGTCAGGTGATAAACAAGGCTTTACGGCTTATTTTGACAATGAACTCAAATTGCATCGCACCAAGCTTGTAGGAGCGGGAGAATTTTATGAAAAGCATGTTGGCTCTTTGCTAGCACCGCCCTCTAAAAAAGAAGTGGCAGATTTTCCTCAGCTCGTCAAACATGAGTTGAAAATTGAAGCCAAAACAGATGTAGTCTTTTCAGGCTTGGGCTGGATTCGCGTGACAGGGCCAGCAAAGATTGTAGCCTGGGCACCAGAGGGAGTTGCAGTAGTGACCCGAAAAGCCATTATCTAAGGAATTCTAGTAAGAAACCGTTACAGTTAAACCAATTTTTAGAAAGGAATTGAACACGAGCTAAAACTTTGGAAAATAGAAAAATTCTCTTAGAAAATCATTGATTCTTTGTCGAATTTCCTAGTTTTCTGTCGGTTTTGTCGTTCTTTGTATCTTATTATGTCATTAACATCCAAACAGCGAGCTTTTTTGAATAGTCAGGCTCACAGCCTCAAACCAATCATTCAGATTGGCAAAAATGGTCTCAACGACCAGATTAAAACGAGTGTTCGTCAAGCTCTAGATGCTAGAGAATTAATTAAAGTAACTCTTCTACAAAATACAGATGAGAACATCCATGAAGTAGCAGAAATTCTCGAAGAGGAAATCGGTGTGGATACTGTTCAAAAAATTGGCCGTATTTTAATTCTCTACAAACAGTCTAGCAAAAAGGAAAACCGCAAAATTTCAGTAAAGGTAAAAGAAATTTAGAGGAAGCAGCCTATGGCAATTGAATTACTGACTCCCTTCACCAAGGTGAAGTTGGAACCAGAAGTAAAAGCAAAAAAAAGAAAGCAGGTGGGGATTTTAGGTGGAAACTTTAATCCAGTTCATAATGCCCATTTGGTTGTGGCGGATCAAGTTCGTCAACAATTATGTTTAGATCAGGTCTTGCTGATGCCTGAGTATGAGCCACCACATGTTGATAAGAAATCAACGATTGATGAGAAGCACCGACTGAAGATGCTGAAGTTGGCAATTGAAGGTATTGAAGGTCTGGGAATTGAAACCATTGAGTTAGAGAGAAAGGGTATTAGTTACACCTATGATACGATGAAATTCTTGACGGAAAAACATCCAGATACAGATTATTATTTCATCATCGGAGCGGATATGGTAGATTACCTTCCCAAGTGGCATCGAATTGACGAATTAGTCGATTTGGTTCAATTTGTTGGGGTTCAACGTCCTAGGTATAAAGCAGGAACGTCCTACCCAGTTATTTGGGTAGATGTGCCGCTCATGGATATTTCTTCTAGCATGGTTCGGGACTTTCTGGCTCAAGGACGAACACCAAATTTTCTCTTACCTAAGCTAGTTTTAAACTATATTGAGAAAGAAGGGCTTTACAATGGGATATGAAACTTATGTGGGAATTTCTCGTGAGCAACTTTTAGTCAAAATGCAGCAGCTTTTACCAGAGAAACGTTTTAAACATTGTCTGGGAGTGGAACAAGCAGCGATTAACTTGGCAGAGCGCTTCGGAGTAGATGTAGAAAAAGCTGGTTTGGCAGGTCTGCTCCATGATTATGCGAAAAAGCTCTCTGACGAAGAATTTCTGGCGCTGATTGATAAGTATGCTTTGGATCCAGCATTGAAAGATTGGGGAAATAATGTCTGGCATGGCATGGTCGGCATTTATAAAATTCAGGAAGATTTAGGATTGGTAGATCCAGAAATTTTGAGAGCTATTGAGGTTCATACCGTAGGTTCTGCTCAGATGTCCGATTTAGATAAGGTGGTTTATGTAGCAGACTATATTGAGCCTAATCGGGACTTTCCAGGAGTGGAGCAAGCGCGTGAAATTGCTCATGTTTCGCTCAACCAAGCTGTGGCTTATGAAACGGCACATACAGTGGAACACTTGGCACACAAGGGCTTGCCTATCTATCCTCAAGCTTTGGAAACTTACAATGCTTATGTACACTATTTAGAGAAACATTAAAACGAAGAGGACTACATGAAAGAACAAGAACTATTAGAAATTGTTGTCAAGGCAGCTGATGAAAAACGAGCAGAAGACATTACTGTGCTAGATTTGCAAGGATTGACGACGATGACAGACTATTTTGTCATTGCCAGCTCTATGAATAGCCGTCAACTAGAAGCGATTGCTGATAATATTCGTGAAAAAGTCACAGAAGCAGGGCAATCAGCTAGCCATGTAGAAGGGGACTCTGCTGGAGGCTGGGTACTTTTGGATCTAGGCGGAGTGGTCGTGCATATCTTTTCTGAGGAAATGCGGAATCACTACAACCTTGAAAAACTCTGGCATGAAGCCGTTGGTGTGGATGTGACACCATTGCTTGCGAAACAAGCCTTGTAGATAAAAAACGATGAGGGTTGAGGACATTGTCCCAACCTCTTTCAATGAGAAGAAAGGAAGAGTACCTTTTTGGTACTTCTAGATAAGATGACAACTTATGAAACCTTCGCATCAGTCTATGATGCTATTATGGATGCCAGCCTTTATGATAAATGGACCGATTTTTCGCTCCGCCATTTTCCAAAAAATAAGAAAAAGCTCTTAGAATTAGCTTGTGGAACAGGGATTCAGTCAGTACGTTTTGCCAAAGCTGGCTTTGACGTGACAGGGCTTGATTTGAGTGAGGATATGCTTGAAATCGCAAGAAAACGTGCCAAAGAAGCAGGTGAAGCTATTGAATTCAGACAGGGCAACATGCTTGATTTGTCGCAAGCTGGTAAATATGATTTGGTGACTTGCTACTCTGATTCAATTTGCTACATGGCCGATGAAATTGAAGTCGGTGATGTCTTTCAGCAAGTTTACAACTGTTTGAACGAAGGCGGAGTATTCATCTTTGACGTGCACTCAACTTACCAGACAGACACAGTCTTTCCTGGCTATTCTTACCATGAAAATGCAGAAGAATTTGCCATGGTCTGGGATACATACGCCGATGAAGCACCCCATTCAGTCGTGCATGAATTGACCTTCTTCTTGCAAGACGAAGACGGACGCTTCACACGTTACGACGAAGTTCACGAAGAACGCACTTACGAAATTCTGACCTATGATATTTTACTAGAACAAGCTGGATTTAAAAATGTTAAAATCTATGCAGATTTTGAAGACCAAGCACCGAAAAAGGAAAGCAAACGTTGGTTTTTTGTGTGTGAGAAGTGAGGGAGATAGTAGAGTGATAAAATGGTAGTTTTAAATGGCAATGAAAGTAAACAAACAATAATATTGTTATGTTTGAGATAGTTAAAAAGAAAAGAGGATAACAATGCTTGGTAATTTAGAAACTTTAGATGTAATACTTCGTGAAAATTTATTGAGAATTCCAGATTATCAAAGGGGCTATTCGTGGAAAGTTAAAGAAGTGCGAGATTTTTGGGAAGATTTAGAGTTAATTGATGAAAATCGTAATCATTATGCAGGTGTCCTAACTTTCGAACAGGTAGATAGTAAAATTTATGGTAATTGGAATAAAGAAAAATGGTTAATAACTGAAAGGCGAATGAAACCATACTATATAGTTGATGGGCAACAAAGATTAACGACTGCAGTTATACTACTAGTGACTATTTTAGAAATTGCTAAAGATCTTTATCCTGAGAAAAAATTAGATACGAATCGGTCGATTGAGTCTATTTATAGTGATTACATAGCACAAGAAAAAGATGGAAATAAAACATATAAATTCTTATATGATAATACCAGTGATAGCTTGGCATTTTATATTAAAGAAATTTTAAAAGATGATTTTCCAGTAAATTCTGATTATGCTGTGGAGAAGAATGAGTATTCAAATAATTTGAAAAGTGCTAAAGATTTTTTTACCAATCAGTGTAAAAAGTTAAGTTTTGAAAATCTTGATAAATTATTGAAAAAGCTTTTATATCATCTTGTTTTTAATAAATATATTATTGATGAGGAATTAGATATTTTTGTCACATTTGAGACAATGAATAATCGAGGAAAACCTTTATCAAAATTAGAGCTGTTGAAAAATAGATTAATTTATTTAACAATGCTTTTAAAAAACAATGATAGCGCTAAAGCAAATTTGAGAGAACAAATCAATGAATGTTGGAAAAAATTATATAGATATTTAGGAACTGAAGAACTTAATATTACTAATGGCAGTTTTTTAGGAACTAAGAGATTTGGAAAAGATTTAGATGATTCTTTTTTGATGCAACAGATAGATTGTTATAGGCCTTTGAGAGATTATATTAGTAAATCTTCAAAAGTAATAAGCAAAGTTGACCGTCTTTTGGAGAATTATTTTACTGCTAAGAATGTGATTGATGGGATTGTCTGCATAAATGATATAAGAAGCTATATTGATGATTTGGGGAATAAGATAACATTGTGGGTTGGATTGAATAATCCCTTCCAGTATTCAACAATTAGTTTTGAAGAGGCTAAGTTATTAAATGGAATCAGAATATTATTGAATTCTAAAGACAAAAATCAGATTTTTGATGCTATATATCCTGTTGAAATGATTAGAAGAGTTATTTTTTCTTTATATGGAGATGAGAATTGTAATGGAAAAGATAGAAAGGCAATATTACAACAATTTGAATCTGCATTACTAATAAGGTTATTTGTGAGCAATTTAAAATATAAACGTAGTTATGGAAAAATTTTATCATTTATAGAGTTTAGGGAATTCTCTCTGCAATTGATTAACTTTGTTGAAAATGAAGAATTAAATTTTTCGGATTATCTTAATAAATTAAAAACAAGTGTCAATAAGTTGAAGCAAGCATTTGTTAATGGAGTATTTTTTGAAGATGCAAAAGTCGATTCTTTTTACTTCTATGAAAATAACAAACGAGTTGCTAAATATATTCTGTATAATTTAGAAGCTAATTTAATTGAGGAAGCGAAAGAGCCTGAGTTTGAAAAAAGAATTAATGAGCTTTTTTCACACTTTGAAACTGATTTTTATAATATTGAGCATATCTATCCTAAAGCTGGTCAAAATGCTTACTGGAATCGTCAATTTGGTAGTTTTAAAGATAGGGAGAAGGATAAACTAAAGCATTCTTTACCCAATTTATTACTAATTGGTAAGAAAAAGAATGGCTATCTTGGAAATAAGTCATATCCAGAAAAAAGGCAAGATGGTGAGTGTTGCTATGAGTTTGGTATATTCTCAGAGAGAAAGTTAGCAAGAGACTTTGAAGATTGGACTGTTGAATCTATTTATCAAAGATCTGAATCTTTGAAAAAATATATTAATAGACGCTGGGGAATTGCTTTCGCTAATAATGATATTTTTAAACAATTTATAGGATTGAAATGATAATTCTATTATGTAATTCGATATGAAACTATTTAAAAGTGTTGGAAAAACATTTACAAATAGGAATTGTTGAAGAAATTTGTTAACTAAATTATAGATATAAAATTATTTATCTATTCTTTGTTGAAACTGATAAAACAAAAGTAGGGTCTTATAACTTTCTAATTGATTAATGAAATAATGGAGTATGAATAGTAAATAGGAGCGCCACATGACTATCACCGGTATCATTGCAGAATTCAACCCCTTCCACAATGGTCATAAATACTTGCTAGAGCAGGCTAAAGGTTTGAAAATTATTGCCATGAGCGGCAATTTTGTCCAACGTGGTGAGCCTGCGATTGTGGATAAGTGGACACGCGCGGAAATGGCTCTGCGAAATGGTGCGGATTTAGTGCTTGAATTGCCGTTTTTGGTGGCTGTTCAGTCAGCTGACTACTTCGCACAAGGAGCAGTAGATATTTTAGAGCGCCTTGGTGTGAATAAGTTGGCCTTTGGCACGGAAGAGGTCTTAGATTATCAACACTTTTCACAGATTTATGGGGACAATCAACAGAAAATGGTGGACTACGTACAAAATTTGCCAGATGATTTGTCTTATCCACAGAAAACGCAGAAAATGTGGGAAAAGTTTGCTGGTGTAAAATTCACAGGCAATACACCCAATCACATTTTAGGACTTTCTTATGCCAAAGCTTGTGCTGGAAAGGCTATTGAGATTCTTCCAATCAAGCGTCAAGGAGCTGGCTATCATTCGCAAGAAGAAAATTTAAAATATGCCTCAGCTACGGCTCTTAGAGAGCGTCTTAATTGTCCAGATTTTCTGGAGAAATTTACCCCGGCTCATGAACTGCTGATTCAGTCTCCCAAAGTGACCTGGTCAGCACTTTATCCTTTGCTGCGTTACCAGATTATCAGTCATCCCGATTTGACGAGTTTTTATCAGGTTAATCGAGAACTTGCGGTGCGCTTGCAGGAAGCAGTGAAAACCAGTTATAGCGTAGAGGAGCTGGTTGAACAAGTCGCAACCAAGCGATATACGAAAGCACGAATCAGACGAATTCTGACTTATATTTTGGTCGGTGCAAGAGATGAGCTTTTGCCTAGTGGGATTCACGTATTGGGCTTTACTCAAGCAGGTCGAGAACATCTTAAAAAGATGAAAGGGAAAACAGACTTCGTCAGTCGCATCGGTCAAGAACCATGGGATTCCTTAACCCAGCGAGCTGATTGTATTTATCAGCTAGGGAATGCCCAGCTAGAAGAGCAGAATTTTGGGAAAATCCCGATAATGGTAGATTGATGCAAAAATTATTTTGTAGAGCTGGTTATTGTCAATAATTTGCTAGTGAAATTCAACCTGACTTGTGATATAATAAAAAAGATTGAAAAAGTGAAAATCTAAAGGAGAACATCCAATGGGACGTAAATGGGCCAATATTGTGGCGAAAAAAACTGCCAAGGACGGTGCAAACTCAAAAGTTTATGCTAAATTTGGTGTTGAAATCTATGTAGCAGCTAAAAAAGGAGAGCCAGATCCAGAATCGAACTCAGCTTTGAAATTTGTTATTGAACGTGCGAAGCAAGCGCAAGTGCCAAAGCATGTTATTGACAAAGCGTTAGATAAGGCAAAAGGAAATACAGACGAAACCTTTACTGAAGGACGTTATGAGGGCTTTGGTCCAAATGGTTCAATGCTTATTGTGGATACACTAACTTCAAATGTCAATCGTACCGCAGCAAATGTTCGTTCTGCCTTTGGTAAAAATGGTGGAAACATGGGAGCGAGTGGCTCAGTGTCTTATATGTTTGATAATAAAGGTGTGATTGTGTTTGCAGGAGACGATGCAGATAGCGTCTTTGAACAATTGTTAGAAGCAGATGTAGACGTAGATGACGTTGAAGCAGAAGACGGTACTATCACCGTTTATACAGCACCAACAGATTTGCACAAAGCCTTGACTGCTCTCCGCGAATCTGGTGTAGAAGAATTCCAAGTCACCGAATTGGAAATGATTCCGCAATCTGATGTGACCTTATCAGGTGAAGACTTAGAAACATTTGAAAAATTGTATGCTGTTTTGGAAGATGACGAAGATGTCCAAAAGATTTATACAAATGTAGAAGGATTTTAATAGTGAAGAAAGAGGTGGTGGGACAGAAGTAAATATTTTAATTTTTACTTCTGTCCCACCACCGCAGGGTTGCTTAGATACTCTTCTGAGCTTAAAAAGCAAATGAAGAGTCCAACAGCTACTGCGTCAAGAGTTTTTTACTAATACAGATTGAGACTGAGATAATTTTGTCCCAGTCTCTTTTTTTGTTACTTACTAATCTTTCAGTGTTTTTTAAGAAATTTAGTTATAAGACCGTAAGTATGTTGAGCTAGTATCTTCTTTACTTTGATAGAGTAGACATGAAGTTTGGTAGAAAAGGTGGCTAGCTAATAATATGTAGTTGAAGAGTGAGGTTGGTTTCCAAGACTGCTTGTTGTAGCTTAGTTTATTCTAAAAATTCAAATAAGGAGCGTAAAAAGCAGACAAACCAGTGATAAACTATAAGTTGAGAGAAGTAAACTATTGGTCGATTGAGTTTGTAAGAAAAGGTGCTACAATATAATTAGCAAATGGAGGGAGGAAAAATCTGATGAAAAAACAAACACTAGGTATGATGATTTCATCATTAAGGAAAGCAAAAGGGATGACACAATTAGAACTGGCTGAAAAGATGGGGGTCACTGATAAGGCTGTTTCAAAATGGGAAAGAGATTTATCCTATCCAGATATTAATACCATTCCTAAATTAGCAGACCTGTTTGATACATCGGTAGATGAGCTGATGCAAGGACAGACAGTGATGAAAGAAAACAAGAAAAATAGAAAATCTGATATTGTTGACACCGTGTTGAGAGGACTTGGAGTAGCCATGGGGATTGTTGTAGTGGTTTTATCTGCTTTAGGAAAAGTGGACACTAAGGCTGCACTGACAATGCTTGGACTTGGTTTAGCCAGCCTTTCTATCTCCTCACTAAAGGATAGAAACGAATGAGAATAATTGTTAAAGACGTTGGTGAAATAACTATCGCCTTTTCTGGTAAGTTTTCATATTCAGGTCATCTAGAGATTTTACATGGGGTTATATTACAATGGTAATAAGATTCTCGCAAGCGTCTGGGAACAGGGGAAATGGACGCTTTTAAGCATATCAATCCTAAGTTTATAGTATGGTAAAGAATTATTCGGGTGCACAATTTGTCAAAGACCTTGTAGCTAGATTATCGTGGCAATTATTGCCTTACCATTGTCAATTGCTTTAGCGATTGCTTCGAGGGTCAATACAAAGCAAGATCTTTATACAGCTGTTGTAGTTGGTTTTTTCATTTCCTTTTTTAGGTGGGAGTCGTGTTCAGATTGGTGAGCCAACAGCCGCTTTGGTTGTTATCATTTATGGAATTATTGCGCAATACGGTCTGGCTGGTCTGACAGTGGCTACTTTCTTAGCTGGTCTTATGCTCATTGGCATAGGTTTGTTGCATTTTGATGATCTGATTAAATTTATTTTAAAGACCATCACTGTTGGATTTACCCTTGGAATTGCCGTTGGAATCATCGTTGGACAAATCAAGGACTTATTTTGTCTGAACAAGGTAAAAATGTCTTAATTCTTCATATGCGCAGTATGTCTGCAATGGATATTTCAGGATTGGATGCTCTTGAAGAGCTCCTTGGCAATGTCAACGAACAACCTTACCATGTCATGGAAAAAGCAAGCTTTATTGATAGAGTTGGTGCAGACAACTTTTGTGCTAATATTGATGTCGCTTTAACGCGCGCAGCTAGTTTAGAAAAGTAATTGAGTTTTCCACTATTCGTCAAATGTATCAATGGTTGGTAAAAATCTGATTTCGTTTAGCTCTACTTGATAAAGAAAATCTATCACTTTGATAAAAATCAAATAATAGTCAAGAAGGAAAATATTTGATATGATAAGATTTATCTTAATGAAAGAGGTTATTATAGGAATATGAAAAAAGTGTTAAAATATTCTTCTTTAACAGCTCTTGGGCTTTTGACAATAGGAGCTTTAGTAGCGTGCTCCAATTCAAAATCAACGACTTCATCTGGAAAAACAGAAATTAAAGTCGCAACGAATGCTTCACCCAAGCCGTTTAACTATGAAGAAAATGGTAAACTAACAGGTTATGAAATCGAAGTCGTTCGTGCGATCTTCAAAGATTCTGACAAATACAAGGTAAAATTTGAAACAACAGAGTGGTCAGGTATTTTCGCAGGTCTGGATAGTGATCGCTACCAAATGGCGGTCAACAATATCAGCTATACAAAAGAACGTGCAGGAAAGTATTTGTATGCAGCTCCAACTGCTAAAAATCCAAACGTTTTAGTGGTGAAAAAATCTGATAAAAGCATTCAATCGCTGGATGATATTGGTGGGAAAACAACAGAAGTTGTACAAGGGACAACGACTGCAGCACAATTAGAAAAATACAACCAAGAACATTCTGGCAATCCAACGAAAATTAGCTATACAAAAGCAGATTTTCAACAGATTATGAGTCATTTAAACGATGGTAAGTTTGATTATAAGATTTTTGATAAAATTGGTGTAGAAACAGTTATTAAAAATCAAAAACTGGACAACTTGAAAGTGATTGATTTACCAAGTGACCAACAACCTTATGTTTATCCACTTTTAGCAAAAGGACAAGATGAGTTGAAAACATTTGTTAATAGGCGCATTCAAGAGTTGTATAAAGACGGAACTCTGGAAAAACTATCCCAAAAATTCTTTGGCGGTAGTTACTTGCCAGTAGAAGCAGATGTGAAATAAGAGAATGTAAAGCTAGCTAGTTTCAAAGTTTCAGCTGGTTTTCTTACACAAAACAGTTATAGTTTATAACTATACCCTTTGTTATGAAATAACAATTTGTCAATCAGGTAAATATGTGCGATACTATTTTCATAAGATTTTTAAAGGAGACAGAAAATGAAATTTAAAAAATGGTTTGGAATAACAGCTCTAGCAGCTGTAGCAGTGATTGGCTTAGCAGCTTGTGGTTCAGGAAATAAAAGTGATGACGCCAAAACGATTAAAGTTGGTGTGATGACAAAGAGTGACTCAGAAGAAAAACGCTGGGACAAGATTCAAGAATTGTTGAAAAAAGATAATATCAAGTTGAAATTTACAGAATTTACGGACTACTCGCAACCAAATAAAGCGGTCGCTGATGGTGAAGTGGATATCAATGCTTTCCAACATTACTATTTCTTGAACAACTGGAACAAGGAAAACAAGCAAGACTTAGTTGCAACTGCTGAAACTTATATTTCACCAATTCGCCTCTACTCTGGTACCAAAAATGGAAAAAATAAATATACGAAAGTAGATCAAATTCCAAATGGTGCAGAAATTGCAGTTCCAAATGATGCGACAAATGAAAGTCGAGCGCTTAATTTATTGCAATCTGCAGGATTGATTAAATTAGACAAGTCTGGAAATGAATTGGCAACTGTGGCAAATATCAAAGAAAATCCGAAAAAATTGAAAATTACAGAATTGGATGCTAGTCAAACAGCTCGCTCATTGACTTCAGTAGATGCAGCCGTTGTAAACAATACATTTGTAACAGAAGCAAAATTGGACTATAAAAAAGCCTTGTTCATTGAACCGAAAGATAAAAATTCAAAACAATGGTTTAACATCATTGCAGCTAAAAAAGATTGGGAAAAATCTCCAAAAGCAGATGCCATTAAGAAACTCATTAAAGCTTATCATTCAGATGAAGTGAAAAAAGTGGTTGAAGAAACATCAGACGGTTTAGACCAACCGGTTTGGTAATCTTTATTTCATTAGCTGTATTTCAGTCTAAAAACTCAGTTGGAATTACCGACTGAGTTTTGTCGCCATTTCTATGAGGAGAAAATATGACATTTTCAAGTGAAGAAGAGCAAATTAAAAAATTTGAACAAGATATAGTAACACAAGAATATATCGCCATTTTACGAACTTTGATTGCTAAAAAATCAATCTTCGCTCAACAAGTCGGTTTACAAGAAGTGGCTGCTTATCTAAAAGAAATCTTTACAAAAGCTGGTGCGGAGGTGGAATTAGATGACAACTATACAGCGCCATTTGTGATAGCGAAGTTTAAAAGTTCAAACCCTACAGCTAAGACAATTATTTTTTATAATCACTACGACACGGTTCCGGCAGATAGCGATCAGATTTGGACAGATGACCCATTTACCTTATCTATTCGAGACGGTGGCATGTATGGTCGCGGAGTAGATGATGACAAAGGACATATTATCGCGCGTTTGACGGCTATGCAAAAATATTTACAAAAGCATAAAACGTTACCTGTCAATGTCATTTTTATGATGGAAGGAGCAGAAGAGTCTGCTTCTGTTGATTTAGAAAAATACCTAGCCAAACACAAGGTGTTTCTGCAAGGGGCAGATCTTCTCGTTTGGGAACAAGGAATTAAAAATTCTTTGGGTCAACTAGAAATTTCTGGTGGGAACAAGGGAATTGTGACCTTTGATATGAAGGTCAAAAGTGCGGAAGTGGATATTCATTCTAGCTTTGGTGGTGTGATTGATTCGGCTTCTTGGTACTTGTTGAACGCCCTTGCTAGCTTGAGAGATAAGGATGGATGTATTCAGGTAGAAGGGCTTTATGATCAAGTAATCACACCTAATCAACGAGAGTTAGCTTTAGTGGAACAATACGCTCAGCGCAGTCCAGAAGAAGTAGAAACTATTTATGGTTTGGAATTACCTTTATTACAAGAAGAGAAAAAATCTTTTTTAAATCGAATTTTCTTTGAACCCTCTTTGAATATTGAAGGAATTACTTCTGGTTACCAAGGTCAAGGAGTGAAGACGATTCTTCCGTCAGAAGCTTCGGCAAAAGTAGAGGTTCGTTTAGTGCCAGGACTGGAGCCACGTAGGGTGTTAGAGCTGATTCGCAAACAACTCGACAAAAATGGTTTTGATAAGGTAGAATTAGTTTATACTTTGGGAGAAATGAGCTATCGTAGTGATATGAGTGCGTCGCCGATTTTAAATGTCATTGAACTAGCTAAGAAATTCTATCAAAAAGGAGTTTCTGTCTTACCAACTACAGCAGGTACAGGACCGATGCACACGGTATTTGAAGTACTTGAGGTACCAATGGTCGCCTTTGGACTTGGAAATGCGAATAGTCGAGACCATGGCGGTGACGAAAATGTCCGCATTGCAGATTATTACACCCATATTGAATTAGTAGAGGAGCTGATTGCAAGTTATGAGTAAAGAAATGATTCAGTTAGATCACATTGATGTAACCTTTCAACAAAAGAAACGTCAGATTCAAGCAGTTAAAGATGTGACGATTCATATTCAAGAAAGAGATATCTATGGAATTGTCGGTTATTCTGGGGCTGGGAAATCAACCTTGGTTCGTGTCATTAACCTACTGCAAGTTCCAACGAGCGGGAAAATTATTGTAGATGATGATGTTCTTTTTGACAATAAAGTAACCTTGACAGCAGAACAGCTGCGCCGCAAACGTCAAGACATCGGCATGATTTTTCAACATTTTAATCTGATGAGTCAATTGACGGCAGAAGAAAATGTCGCTTTTGCGTTGAAACATTCTGGTCTATCAAAAGAAGAAAAGAAAGAAAAAGTGCGTACCCTGTTGGAGTTGGTCGGTTTAGCCGATCGCGCTGAAAATTATCCTTCTCAGCTTTCCGGAGGGCAAAAACAGCGGGTTGCCATTGCGCGTGCTTTAGCAAATGACCCTAAAATCTTGATTTCTGATGAATCAACCTCAGCTCTAGATCCAAAAACAACTAAACAAATTTTAGCTCTTTTACAAGATTTAAATCAAAAGCTGGGATTAACAATTGTTTTGATTACTCATGAGATGCAAATTGTCAAAGACATCGCTAATCGTGTCGCAGTTATGCAGGACGGTCAACTGATTGAAGAAGGTTCTGTTTTGGATATTTTCTCTAATCCTCAGCAAGACTTAACCAAAGACTTCATCGCGACTGCAACAGGAATTGATGAAGCTATGGGCAAGATTGAGCAACAAGAAATTGTCAAACATTTGGCGCAAAATAGTCTCTTGGTGCAAATGAAGTACGCAGGAACCTCTACAGATGAACCCTTGCTGAATGAAATTTACAAACATCATCAAGTTACTGCCAATATACTCTATGGAAATATTGAAATTTTAGGTGGAACACCTGTCGGAGAACTGGTCGTTGTTTTATCTGGTGAAAAGGAAAATCTAGCAGCGGCTAAAACAGCTATTCGTGAAGCTGGTGTTCAATTGACAGTATTGAAGGGAGAAGCATAGATGGAAAATTTTATTCAAACATACTTGCCGAATGTTTATCGAATGGGTTGGAGCGGTCAAGCTGGCTGGGGAACAGCTATTTACTTGACATTGTATATGACAGTCATTTCTTTTATTATCGGCGGATTGTTAGGCTTAATTGCAGGGCTTTTTCTTGTTTTGACTGCTCCAGGAGGTGTCTTGGAAAATAAAGTAGCTTTTTGGATTTTAGACAAAATCACATCTATCTTCCGTGCTATCCCATTTATTATTTTGTTAGCTGTTCTTTCACCTTTTTCACACTTGATTGTGGGGACTAGTATTGGACCAAACGCAGCTATTGTACCACTTTCTTTTGCCGTATTTGCTTTCTTTGCTCGCCAAGTTCAAGTTGTTCTCGCCGAATTGGACGGCGGTGTTATTGAAGCTGCTCAGGCAAGCGGAGCGACTTTCGGTGACCTAGTTGGTGTCTATCTACGTGAAGGTTTGCCAGATTTGATTCGTGTGACAACAGTCACTCTTATTTCTCTCGTTGGCGAGACTGCAATGGCTGGTGCTGTCGGTGCTGGAGGAATCGGGAATGTTGCGATTGCTTATGGCTTCAATCGCTATAATAACGATGTAACAATTTTAGCAACGATCATTATTATTGTACTTATCTTTGCCATTCAGTTTGCTGGTGATTTTTTGACTAGAAAATTAAGCCATAAATAGGATAGCTGAGATGATTGTTAGAGATAAACAATACCCATGGTGCTAGTTAAACTCAAAATAGCTCAAATTATAAGCCAATAGGATTTGTTCAATCCTCAGTTGTAGTC
>OGJC01000126.1_pt1 | contig 97418 bp, 87 predicted proteins | sample 1571941 | NCBI WGS metagenome assembly OGJC01 (sample SAMEA2582100, study PRJEB24529) | metagenome | biome: Human gut stool | place: China | collected 2011 | reverse complement strand
TTTTTATTCATATTTTCATCTTTCATATTTATATTTAATTTTAAGTTCAATAATAAGGATTAGTTAAATGGAAAAGAAAAAAGAAATTATAAAAGGAGAAAAATAAATTATAAATTATATAATATTTGATATTTTACTACTCTAATAAATTTTGTAATATTTTATTAGATAAGAATAATAATATTGACTATAAAATTAATACAATAATAGCAAATTTCATATCTATAGACAAGACTTGGAAAATTATTAAAAAATTAGTAAATGAAAATGATATATTTCAAGGAATGAAATTATCAAAAAATAAAGGACATCAAAATGTTTTATTAACAGGACTATTAGAAAATAAGGATAGTGCAGATATTATCATTTCAATTGATGTTGATTTATAAGATGATATAGATGCTATGGAGGAATTTATTACTAAATCTTATCAAGGATATGAAATAATTTATGGGATATGTTCTTCCAGAGCAAAAGATACATTATTTAAAAAATATACAGCAATAATTTTTTATAAGTTGATGAAAACACTAGGAGTAAATGTTATTTTTAATCATGCAGATTATAGAATATTGAGCAATAAAATTTTAAAATATTTATTTGAATATAAGGAAACAAATTTATTTTTGAGAGGGATAATTCCTATTATTGGATTTAAAAGTGATATAGTTTATTATGAAAGGGAAGAAAGATTTGCTGGAGAAAGTAAGTATCTTTTTATAAAAATGTCGAATTTTGATTTAGAAGAAATAACTTCTTTTATTTGTAATAAGTATTTTAATAAATTTATATTTTATATATTTAAAATTTGCAGGACAAACAATAAATGGATGGATATCTCAGGTATTATTAATTTGTATTTTTGGAGGACTACAATTGTTACGCTTAGATATAATAGGAGAATATATAGGGAAAATGTATTTTGAAATAAAGAAAAGACCTAAATATATAGTAGAAAAAATAATTAAGAAATGGAAGAGATAAATCTATGACAGCTTACTGCTCAGAGAGAGTATTATTGGATGTTATATTAGATTGAGCATAATGATAAAATATAGGAAATGAAAGAGATATATTGAGGGAATATGAAATAATGTTAGAAAAGGGAAAAGGCTACAATATCAGATATAAGAAAGTTACTATATATTGAAAGATTAGATAAAAAATAAGGGAGAGAAAATTGTGTTTAAAACTTTAAATAATCATAAGGGAAAAATTATAATAATAACTATATTAACTTTAGAATTTTTAACATTTTTAGTTTTTAAAAATAATATTTATATAGAAACACATGATAATTTAGATTCAATAATAGTTTGGTTGAAAAATATGAGGGATTATGAAGTATTTTGGAAACAAGGAAGTATTCCAATGTTAGATAAACTTGATAGAAATTATTTACCTTCAGAGTTTCAATTAGAAAATATATTTTTTTATATTTTTCCAACATTATTTGCATATTTAAGCGTATATTTTATAAAAATTTTATTAGGTATGTTTTCATTTTATATTTGTATTAAAGAAATATTTCCAGAGAAAATGAAAAGATATAAAGAAATAGGATTGCTGGTTGCTTTTATATTTGCACATTTACCAGGATGTCCATCTCTATATTTTGCACAAGTAACAATACCATTAATTTTATATTTGTTTATAAAATTAAATAAAGCTACAACTTCTAAAGAAAAAAATAAATATTATCTATTAATACTTATTTACCCAATATTATCAGAATTTACAAGATATGGAATTTTTATATTAGGGTATTTATTGATTTATATTATATTTAATATTATTAAACATAAAAAAATAAAAAAAGAAAATATAGTTGCATGGATATTACTTACATTAGGTTATATAATAACTGAATATAGACTTTTTTATATAATATTATTTTCAGGTCAAAAGAGTATAAGAGCAGAGTTAGATTTACAAAGGTTAGTTGTTTCTAACTATATAACAATAATAAAAGAAATTTTAGAAAATTTTATAAATGGAATATATCATGCTCAATCAGCTCATAAATTTTTAATACTACCTTTGGTTCTTTTTTATTTTATAAAAAAATTAATTGAAAATAAATTTAATTTTTTTAAATTATTAAAAAATAAATATATTTTAGTTTTAATATTTATAGTAATAAACTCAATAATTGCAGGGCTTTATTATGCTTCTGGAGTAAGAGAGATTGTTGCAGTTTTAATTCCACCCTTAAAAGGTTGGAATTTTGGAAGAACTGTGTGGTTTAATCCATTTTTATGGTATATTATGTTTTTGATAGTTCTATTTGAAATAAAAAAAGAAATTATAATATATATACTATGTATAATTCAATTAATAATAGTATTATTAACTCCAAGATTATATAATGATTTTCTAAAGACTTTGTATTATAATACAGTGAAAACAACAACAAATGCATTATCATATCAAGAATTTTATTCTGAAAAATTATTTGAGATAATAAAGGAAGATATTGGATATTCAAATGAAAAAGCAGGGGCATTTGGTTTTTTTCCATCCATTTTAAATTTTAATAAAATTCATACATTAGATGGATATCATAATGCATATTCTTTAGAATATAAAAATAAATTTAAAAAAATTATATTGCCAGAATTATTGATAGATAAAAGAAATAAAGATTATTTTGAGGCTTGGGGAGGGAGAGCCTATATTTTTTCTAACGAAATATATTATGACCCTAGAAAAATTTTAAGAAAATACGAAGCTAATTTAATAATTGATGAAAATGAATTTAAAAAATTAGGAGGAGTATATATTTTTTCAAGAGTGAAAATAATTAATTATCAAGAAAAAAAACTAAAATTTATAAAAAAATATAGTAATAAAAATTCACCATATATTATCTACTTATATAGAGTTAATAATTAATGTATTAAAGTAATATAAGCAAAATTGTAATTTAGTTAATATTTATAAATAAAGAGGATAAATGAATGGGTTTAAAAATAAGCATTAAAGAATATCTAAGATATATAATGTTCGGAGTTTTAACAACATTAGTAAATATAACAATTTTTTATGTATTAAATATTTTTGAGATAGATTATAAGCTTAATACAAGCATTTCAAATTTTATTTCCATCTTATTTGCTTATATTACAAATAAAATATTTGTTTTTAAAAGTAAAAATTGGAAATTAAAATTTTTATTAAAAGAATTTATAAAATTTTTTATAACAAGGTTAGGAACATATTTTTTAGATATATTAGGTATGGTAATTTTTATAGAAGTTTTATATTTTAACAATTTAAAGAGCAAAACTTTTATTAGTATAGTAATCGTGATATTAAACTATATTTTTAGTAAGATTATATTTTTAAATCAAGAAGAAGGTGAAAAATGAAAAAGATTTCTATTATAGTTCCCTGTTATAATGAAGAAGAGACAATAATAATTTTTTATGAAGCAATCATAAAAGTATTAGAGAATTTAAAATATGAATTCGAAATTTTATTTATAAATGATGGTAGTAGGGATAATTCATTGGAATTAATGAAACAATTAAATTATAAGGATTTAAGAATCCAATATTTAGATTTAGCGAGAAATTATGGAAAAGAGATAGCAATGGCAGCAGGAATTGATCATATTACTGGTGATGCAATGATAATTATGGATGTAGATTTACAAGATCCTCCAGAATTGATTCCAGAGTTAATTAAATATTGGGAAAAAGGATTTGATGATATATATGCTCAAAGAATTTCTAGAGCTGGAGAGAGTTTTTTTAAAAAATTTACATCTAAACTATATTATAGAGTATTGAGTAAAATATCAAAAGTTCCTATTCAAATAGATACTGGAGACTATAGATTAATTAGTAAAAAAGGAATAGATGCGCTTAGAGAATTAAGAGAGTCACAAAGGTATACTAAAGGTTTATTTAGCATAATCGGTTTGAAGAAGAAAGCAATTTTATATAATAGAAATCCTAGAATAGCTGGAAAAACAAAATGGAATTATCTAAAATTATTTGGTTTAGCAATGGAAGGGATAGTTTCTTTTACAGTGCTTCCTCTTAAATTAGCAACTATTTCAGGGATATTTATATCGACGCTTTCTTTTATCTATATGTTTTTTATTATTTTTATAACTATGTATTATGGAATAAGAACTCCAGGATATTCTTCTCTAATTGTAATTATTTTGTTTCTAGGAGGATTGCAATTATTATGTTTAGGTATCATGGGAGAATATTTAGGAAGAATATTTTATGAAACTAAAAAAAGACCACTTTATTTTATAAATGAATATAGTAGAGAAAAGGAGTAAGTGAATGAAATTAAGTAGAGAAATAACAAGTGTAGTAAATTGGATGTTAGATAATTTATGTCCACCTCTATTAAGAGATTCTAGACTATTAATGGATTTTATTATAAGATTTGCTTATGCAGATAAAGCAAAATATATCTTAGAATTTAAAGAACAATATCCTTTTTTAACAGATGATGAAATAGGAAAATATTATGAATTAATAAAAGACGTTCCAATTAATAAAAGAAAAACTGATTTAAATAAAAAAAGTCTTAATTATATTTTAAATAATATTGTAGGGAATAAAATTATTGATGTAGCTTGTGGAAGAGGTTTTTTAATAGAGAAAATTTCTCAGAATCTTGAAACAAGAGGAGAATTTTATGGAGTAGATATTATAGTTCCTTCAAATAAAAATGTTAATATAAAGTTTTTAGAAGGAAACATAACTTCATTGCCTTTTAGGAATAAAGAATTTGATACTGTTATATGTACACATGCATTAGAACACGTAAGAGATGCAAAAAAAGCTTTTGAAGAAATTATGAGAATTGCTAGGAGAAGAGTAATAATAGTTGTTCCCTGTCAAAGAGAGTATAAATATACTCCAGATCTACATATAAATTTTTTTCCATATATGTATAGATTTAAGGAGTTCATAGGAATAAAAGATGCGATTTATTTAAAATTAAGAAATGATTATTTATGCATGATTGATATAAAAGATAACTATAAGGAGATTTGATGGAAAAAGAGGCCTATAAAATAATGGATGATAGAGAAGAGATACATTGGTGGTATCTTGGCAGAAGAGAGATTTTAAGAAAAGTGATAAAGAAATATTTAAAAAATAATATGAATATTTTAGATATAGGGTGTGGAACAGGGAGAAATTTAGCTTTATTGCAAAGTTTTGGAAAAGTAAAAGGAATTGAATATGATGAGAGTAGTGTAATAAAAGCTCAAAAAAAATTTCCAAATATTGAAATAAAAAAAGGGGAATTACCTAATAAATTAAATTTAAATAAAGATGAAATATTTGATTTAATTACTCTGTTTGATGTGTTAGAGCATATTGAAGATGATAGGAAATCTCTTGAAATATTGTATGAATATTTATCAGAAAATGGGAAATTAATTTTAACAGTTCCTGCTTTTGATTTTCTATGGACAAAGTCTGATGAAGTTCAATTTCATAAGAGAAGATATAGAAAAAAAGAATTAACAAATTTATTAAAAAATATAGGATATAAGATAGAGTATAGTAGCTACTTTAACTTCTTTTTATTTATGCCTACTGTAATGGGAAAAATTTTAATGAGATTTGATAAATACTATACTGTAAATAAAGAAATGAAAATGACTAATAAATATTTAAATAAAATTTTATATTTTATTTTTAAAAGTGAAAGTTATTTTATTCCTAAATTGAAATATCCTTTCGGAATTTCAGTAGTTATTGTAGCTAAAAAATAAGGACTGGGGGTGCAGACAAAAAGTTGGGCTTATTTAGAAGGAGTTAAAAATGAGTTATTCTAAAGAACAATGAGCAAAAGCACTAGAATTTATCATCAATGTAAGTCAGTTTCTAAAACTGTTTGTATTTTAGGTTATCTTACAAGAGAGCAGTTGTATGCTTGGATTAAAAATGAAAATATTTCTAAAAAATCTAGAAAAAACTTCTATTGATTATTAATTCTATGGAGCCTCCTCACACTACATCAATTGAAGTTAAATTAAATACAATTAAATGTTACTTAGAAGTAAAATCTGTTTCAGAAGATATTGGATATATTAGAGCTACTATTTATCAATGGAGAAAAAATATCTTTCGAAAGGAAGAATTGTACTAATGAATAGAAAAGATAATATTAAAAGGGAAAAATTTTAGAAGGAATAGAATTATTCTTTTCAGAATTAGAAACTTTTAAAGAAAAAATACAATCTTTAGACTTTAGAAGTTGAAATAGATATTTTGAAAGAAACTATAAATGTATTAAAAAAGACCAAGATATCAATCTAAAAAGTTTAACAAACAAAGAAAAGGTAATGATGATTGATACCTAAAAAAAATACTCATTACCTTTGTTATTAAAGTTTTTATCTTCACCTAAAAGTAGTTACTATTATCATATAAAAGCCAATAAAGTTGATAAATATAAATATATATGAAAACAAATAAAAGATATTTTGAGGAAAAATAATAGTTGTTTTGGATATAGAAGAATTTATATAATATTATTAAAAATTGAAATTAAAATTTCTGAAAAAATAGTTTACAAAATAATGAAAGAAGAAAAATTGCTAGTAAAAGTTAAAAAAACTAGAAAATATAATTCATATAGAGGAGAAATTTCTCCTAAGATTTCTAATTTATTAAATAGAAATTTTCAAGCAGATAAACCTAACAAAAAATGGGTAACTGATATAACCAAATTCTCGATTTTGGTAAGTAAAATATATTTATCTCAAATTATTGATTGTTTTGATGGTAAAATAGGGGAGGTTCCAGACTCAAAACTAGCAAATACTATTCTTAAAGCTACAATAGTTCAATTAAAAGAAAATGAGCATCCAATATTACATATGGATAGAGGTTATCATTATAGCTGGAAAGAATGGAGGCATTTATTATCTATATCAAAAATAGTCTCCTCTATGTCTAAAAAGGAATGTTCTCCAGATAATTCTGCATGTGAAGGATTAAAAATGAAATGTTTTCTGCAAGAAGATGGACAAATATCAATTTAAAAGAGATAATAACAAACGTATAAAGATGATTCTTGGTTATAAGAGGCCAGTGGAATACGGACAAAGTCTTGGATTAATATAAGTCAGTCCAACTTCTTATCTGCACTCCTCTCTCTTTTTGAACCACTCATAGCTGAGTAGTTACTGTAAATCAAAAAAGAGCTTGAATGTATTCATTCAGGCTCTTTTTGTATTAATAGTTCTCAGGGAACATTATTCTTTCTACACCTTCTATAATGATATGAAGTATCATCATATGTATTTCTTGCACTCTGTCAGAAGTCTTTCCAGGAATGATAAATTCATAATCACACATTCCTTTAAGTTTTCCCCCATCTTTTCCCAGAAGTACGCAAGTTTTCATCCCTATCTTCTTAGCAGCTTCTACAGCTTTAATTACATTGCCAGAGTTTCCACTTGTAGAAATACCTATAAACATATCTCCAGACTTTCCATAGGCTTCTACACCTCTTGAAAAGACATAATCAAATCCATAATCATTTCCTACACAAGTTATATGAGATGATTCTGATATTGCTATAGCAGGAAGAGCTCTTCTGTCACCTCTGAATCTTCCTGTAAATTCTTCTGCAAAATGTAAGGCATCACAGTTGCTTCCACCATTACCACAGATTAATACTTTATTTCCAGCGTTGAAAACCTCTGCCAAAGCTTTGGCAACTTTTTCAGTTTCTTTTCTTTTTTCTTCCTCTTTGATAAAATTCTCAAGAAGTACAAGTTCTGTCTTGTACGAATCTATTAAGTTCATTCAACCTCCTAATATTGAATCTTATAATCTTGGATAAAGTTGATGAATTTGATAATTTGAATAAGACTTTTTTTATCTTTAGTGATAACTACTTGATATCCATCTTTTACTTCATTAACTTTATAGATTATTTTAAATTCTCCTCTTTCGATCTCTTTATGAACTGCATAATAAGGAAGGATTACATTTCCTATCTCTTCTCTTACCATTCCTTTTATTACCTCAAGGTTTCCAAGTACAGATATTTTTGTATCAAAAGATATTCTGTATTTATCTTCAATTACAGCAATAGCTTCATTGTTGTTAGGAATAGTTTTTCTAGTGATAAGTGGATCTTTAGATACACTTTCCATACTATGATACTCTTTTTTACTTACAAGAACATAAGGCATTTTTTCAATAGTTAAAACTTCAAGGTTAGAGTCAGTGATATGTTCCTCATCTATGATAAGTATATCAAGATCTCCTTCTTTTAAAAGTTTTAAAAGCCATGCCTTATCAGCAATAGTTACATCATACTCAATTTCTTCATGAGCTTTAGAAAATCCTTTCATTAATCTAGGAATAAGAGGCTCACCAATAACAGATGTAGCTCCTATAGAGATTCTAGCTCTATCCAGATCAATAATTCTAGATATTTCCTTTTCTGCTCTTTTAACTTTATCAAATATATCTTCAGCCATTTTATATAAAGCTTCACCAGTATAAGTGAGCTTGATTTTTTTAGAACTTCTGTCAAAAAGTTTTGCATTTAAAATCTCTTCAAATTTTTTAACTTGAATAGATACAGCTGATTGATTGATATAAAGTTTGCTTGCTGCTTTAGTAAAACTTTTCTCTTTTGCCACTTCATAAAATATTTTTAAATAATGTAAATCCATTTGACCACTCCCCAAAGAAATATATATGTAATAAATAACTATGCGTACATCTATTTTATCATAAAATTCTTATAATTCATAATTTTTTTATAAAAAAAATTAAAATATTTTATTTTATTTTTTGAGAAAAACAGGATAATGTATTTATTTAATACAATAAGTTTTAAAAACTAAAATAAAAAGTTCGGTTACATAAATTTTTTATATATTGAACTTTATTTTTAGAAATGATACAATAATAAAAAATTAATAAAAAGAATTTTTTTAATATATTTAATATGAAAAATTGTATATTTTTTATATGATAGAAAAATGTTTAAGAGCTTTAAAAATACCATCATTATCCACTGTATCAGTAACATAATCAGCAATTAATTTTACATTTTCATTAGCATTTCCCATGGCAACACCTATTCCTACATTTGAGAGCATAGTAATATCATTTCCACCATCTCCAAAAGCCATAGTTTCTTCCTTGGAAAACCCATAGTATTCTCTTATTTTCTCTACAGCTACATGCTTTCCACCACCAGCTGGAATAACATCTAAAAATAATGGATTCCATCTTGTAGCTTCACAATTTTTTAAAGCATTCATAAAAATATGTTCTTCTTCAGGAGATACATAAGGATTCAATTGAAATACTTCATTGTTTAAAGCTCTTGAAATATCTTTAACAGGTAGCATAGGAAGGTTTACAGCTTCTAAAACAGTTCTAACATTATCATTTATATGATTAATATACATTCCTCCTTCACCTTCTACAAAACCACAAGGATGAGGATAATCTTTTAAAAATTCAATAAGATTTTTTATATCTTCAGGAGATATACTATTTTTATAGATTATTTCTTTATCATTAAAACAATATTGTCCATTAAGAGTTATATAACCATCAAATTTTAATTGATCAAGATTATTACCTAATGACATGATTGAAGGATGTCTTCCTGTTGCAACAAATGTTTTTATTCCTTTTTCATGAAGCAGTTCAAAAGCTTTCATTGTACTTTTAGGAACTTTATGAGTATTAAAACTAACAAGAGTTCCATCAATATCAAAAAATATAGCTTTTATCATTTAATCCTCCTTAAATAAAAATAAAATAATAGGCTGGTCAAAATTAATATTTGAGCCAGCCCTATTCCTCAAAATAAAATGATTTTATCCTTCTAAGAACTCTTCTAAATCACATTCACTATTAAGAAGTTCATAGAAGTTAACACCAGTAGTAGTAGTAACTATTCTAGCTTTTATGAAGTCTTTTTCTACAAGACTTTGTACAGCTTTATTAATCTCATCTAAAGTGTAATCTTTGAATTTTTCTTTTAATTCAATACTGTTTAGAAACTTTCTTACAGTTTCCATTTCACTTCCATTTGCCATACAACCAAGTGTTACTTTTTCTTTTTCTATATATATTTCCCCTTGAGCTTCGTAGTCCAAAAGGGCTCTGAAAACCATCTCTTGTAAATTCATAGAATCTACCTCCTTAAAAAAGCCTCTTATAATTTTATTATACAACTTTCTTAAATTTTTTAAAATAGATTTTTAATATTACATAAAGTTCTTAAGATTTTCAGTAAGTTTATCCATTTTATCTTGGTATTCTTTTTGAATTCTTCTTTCTCTTTCTAAAATATGGGCAGGAGCTTTAGAAGTAAATCTTTCATCAGAAAGTTTTGCATTAACTTTATCAAGATCTTTTTGTACTTTTTCTATTTGTTCCTGTATTTTTTTGATTTCAACTTCAGCATTTAAAAGTCCAGTAAGTATCATATACACTTCAGAATTTCTAGCTACTCTAAATCCACTTTGTTCAGGTTTTGTCATATCTTTTCCATATTTAAGTTCTTCTATTTTAGCCAATTTAGTTATGAAGATATAGTTATCTTCAAGAGTTTTTAATTCCATCTCATCAGAAGTTTTAATAACTACCTTTACTTCTTTAGCTGGAGAAATTCCCATTTCAGCTTTTATATTTCTTAAAGAAGAAATAACCTCTTTGATATATTCAAACGAATTTTCAATATCTCTGTTGATTAGTGATTCATCAGCCACAGGATATTGCTGTATCATGATAGAATCTCCTTCAACTTTAATTTTTTGCCAGATTTCTTCTGTTATAAATGGCATAAATGGGTGAAGCATTCTAAGTCCAGATTCTAGTACTGTCCAAAGTACATATTGAGCAGTTACTTTAGAAGCTTTTCCAGCTTCATCATCATTGTATAGTCTTACTTTTGCAAGTTCAACATACCAGTCACAGAAATCTCCTCTCAAAAATTCATAAACAGCTTTAGCAGCATCATCTAATTGGAATTTATCAATATAGTCAGCCACTTCTTTAGAAGTTTCATTCATTCTAGAGAATATCCATTTATCGACTAATTCAAGTTTAAGCTCTTCTTTATTTACAGATTTTACATCAAATCCTTCAAGGTTCATGATAACAAATCTTGCGACATTCCATATCTTATTAGCAAAGTTTCTTCCCATTTCAAGAAGTTTCTCTGAGAAATGTACATCCTGTCCTTGAGATGTGTTATATATCATAGAGAATCTGATAGCGTCTGCACCAAATTCATCTATTAGATTTAATGGATCTGGAGAATTTCCTAAAGACTTAGACATTTTTCTTCCAATTTCATCTCTTACAATTCCATGGAAAAATACATCTTTAAAAGGAATTTCTTTCATTTCATATAATCCAAACATGATCATTCTAGCTACCCAGAAGAAAATTATATCTGCTCCTGTAACAAGTGTAGATGTAGGATAGAAAGTTTCAAGCTCTTTAGTTTTTTCAGGCCATCCCATTGTAGAGAAAGGCCATAATGCAGAAGAAAACCAAGTATCAAGAACATCTTCTTCTTGGATTAAATCAACTTCTTTTCCATAATGTTTAACAGCCATTTCTTTAGCTTCATTTTCATCTCTTGCTACAAAAATGTATTTATCAGGACCATACCAAGCTGGGATTCTATGTCCCCACCAAAGTTGCCTTGAGATACACCAATCTCTTATATTTTCAAGCCAATTATAATAGATTTTTTCCATTCTCTTAGGCATGATTTTTATTTCACCATTTTTTACTACTTCTAAAGCTTTTTGAGCTAGAGTTTCAGTTTTAACAAACCATTGTTTAGAAACCCTTGGTTCAACTACAGTTTGACATCTATAGCATTGACCTACATTATGTTTTATATTTTCTATTTTAACAAGTGCTCCAGTTTCTTTTAATTCTTCAACTATTACTTTTCTAGCTTCAAATCTATCTAAACCAGCATATTTAGGAAACTCATCAGTAACTGTAGCTTCCTTTGTAAGCATATTTATTATAGGGAGATTATGTTTTTTTCCAACATTAAAGTCATTAGGGTCATGAGCAGGAGTTATTTTTAAAGCTCCAGTTCCAAACTCTCTATCTACATAATCATCAGCTATTACAGGAATTTCTCTTCCTACTAGAGGAAGAATAAGGTTTTTTCCTATAAGATGTTTATATCTGTCATCTTCAGGATGTACAGCAACTGCTACGTCAGCAAGCATAGTTTCAGGTCTTGAAGTAGCTATTATTATAAATTCATCAGAATCTTTTACTGGATATTTTACATGCCATAAATGACCATCTTTTTCCACATGTTCAACTTCATCATCAGCAAGAGCAGTACCACATCTTGGACACCAGTTTACCATGTATTCACCTTGGTAGATAAGTCCATCATTGTATAAGTGAACAAATATTTCTCTTACAGCTTTTGAAAGTCCTTCATCCATTGTGAATCTTTCTCTGTCCCAGTCAAGAGAAGCTCCAATTTTTCTTAATTGAGTAGTTATGATTCCACCATGCTTTTCTTTCCATTTCCAAGTTTCTTCAATGAATTTATCTCTTCCTAAATCTTCTTTTTTTAATCCTTCTTCAGCAAGTTTTCTTTCAACTTTATTTTGAGTAGCTATTCCAGCATGATCACATCCTGGAAGCCATAAAGTATTATAACCACACATTCTCTTGTATCTTACTAGAGTATCTTGGATAGAGTTATTAAGTATATGCCCCATATGAAGTATACCAGTGACGTTTGGAGGAGGAATAACTATTGAATAGCTTTCTTTTCCTTCTTCCATTTTTCCTGCAAAGTATTTAGAATCTTCCCAGATCTTATACCATTTTGACTCTATTTCCTTAGGGGAATAAGTCTTATTAAGTTCTTCCATTTAAAATTCCTCCCAATAAACTTATATATAAAATATTTAATCTTTATTTTCCAGCATAGTTTCTATAAAATTAAGAATATCTTCTTTTCCATTATCTGAAAGTGAAGAGTGAAAGAAAACATCCTCATTGTGAAACTCTATTTTTTTCTTTATTTCTTTCATTATTTTAAATTTTTCATTATTTGAAACCTTATCCATTTTAGTAAAAATTATTTTAAAAGGAATATCATGATGATCAAGGTATACAAGCATTTCTATATCTTCTTGACTAGGGATTCTTCTTATATCTAAAAGGACAAAAACCAGTTTTTTTCTTGGACTGGCAATATATCTGTCCATTGTTTTCCCCCATTCAGCTTTCATTTCTTTAGGCACTTTGGCAAATCCATATCCTGGAAGGTCAACTATAAAGAATTCATTATTTATTTTGAAATAATTTATAAGTTGAGTCCTTCCTGGAGTTTTACTTGTTTTTGCTAGTTTTTTTCTGCCAGTGATGCTATTGATCAAAGAGGATTTTCCTACATTAGATCTTCCCACGAAAGCAAATTCCATATTATTTAATTGCTCAGGGTAATCTTTTTCATAAACTGCCGATTTAACAAAATCTGCCTGTTTTATATTCATAAATCTTCCTCACTTAAAAATTATTTGTCTGCAAAAACTAATTTTTCAACATCATCATATGTTTTAGCAAAGTGAATAGTCATATTTTTTGCTACTTCAGAAGGAATATCACTTTCATCCATTCTATTGTCATCAGGAAGAATAACTTCCCTAATACCAGCTCTATGGGCTCCTATAACTTTTTCTTTTACTCCTCCTATTGCAAGAACATCTCCTGTAATAGTAACTTCACCAGTCATTGCTATATCCTGTCTTACTTGTCTTCCTGTAAGAACAGAAAGTATAGCTGTAACAATAGTTATACCAGCAGAAGGACCATCTTTAGGTGTTGCTCCCTCTGGGAAGTGAAGATGTATATTTTTCTTTTCAAAAAATTCTGGATTTTCTAATTTATATTTATCAAGGTTAGCTTTTACATAAGTAAATGCTACTTGAGCTGACTCTTTCATTACATTTCCTAATGTTCCAGTTAGAGAAATTTCTCCTTTACCAGGGATAGAAACTCCTTGTACTTCAAGAGTAACTCCACCAACAGAAGTCCATGCTAATCCATTTACAACTCCTTGTTTAGGCTGTTTTTCTTTCATTTTTTCAGGTCTGAATTTAGGTTTACCTAAAAGTTTTTCAAGGCTTGAACTTTTTATAGTAAATTTCTTTTTCTTTTGTTCTACAACCTCTCTAGCTATTTTTCTGCAAAGAGTTATAATTTCTCTTTTTAAACTTCTTACTCCAGCTTCTCTAGTATATTCATCGATAATTTTTAAAATGACATTATCAGGAATATGAATATCATAATCTTTTAGACCATTTTCTTCTTTAGCTTGTTTGATAAGATAATTTTTAGCTATATGAAGTTTTTCAAATTCAGTATACGAAGAAATATTAATTATTTCCATTCTGTCTCTTAAAGGAGGTGAAACTGTTCTAAGATCATTTGCTGTAGCAACAAAGAATACTTTTGAAAGGTCAAAAGGCATATCAATATAATGATCTTCAAAATGGCTGTTTTGTTCAGGATCAAGAACTTCAAGCATAGCCGAAGCAGGATCACCTTTATAATCATTAGACATTTTATCAATTTCATCTAAAAGAATGACAGGATTTTTAGTTCCAGCATCTTTCATGGCTTTAATAAGTTTACCAGGCATAGAACCAATATATGTTCTTCTATGTCCTCTGATTTCAGCTTCATCTCTCACTCCTCCAAGAGAAACTCTTACAAATTTTCTTCCCATTGCATCAGCAATAGATTTAACAAGAGATGTTTTACCTATTCCAGGAGGTCCTGCAAGACAAAGAATTCCTCCTTTCATATTAGGATTAAGTTTTTTTACAGCAAGGTAATCTAAAACTCTATTTTTAGCATCTTTTAATCCATAATGATCTCTTTCTAAAATATCATTAGCTTTTTTTAAGTCGAGAATATCTTTAGTACTCTTTTCCCATGGAAGATCAAGAACAGTTTCAATATAGTTTCTTGATACTGTTGCTTCAGCTGAAAATGGAGGCATTTTAGAAAGTTTTTTCATTTCAACATCAAGTTTTTGTTTAACTTCTTTAGGAAGTTTAGCTTTCTTTAATTTTTCAACAAGATCAAGCATATCATCATCTTGTGAATAATCTCCTAACTCTTCTTTCATAGCTGTTATTTTTTCTTTTATGTAGTAAGCTTTTTGAGCTTCATTCATTTTAGTTTTTACTTTATCATCTATTTTCTTTTCAAGAGAAGCTATTTCCATTTCATTAGTAAGAAGTTCTAATAGCTTATATCCTCTTTCTTTGATATCAAATATTTCTAAAAGTTCCTGTCTTAATTCGCTTTTTACAGGAAGATTAGATGAAATAATATCAAAAGCATTATTAATATCTTTGATACCCTTTAGATTAACTAAAAGTTCTGAAGATATCTTTCCAGTTAAACCTACATATTTTTCAAAGTAGCTTAAAACTTTTCTATATACTGCTTCAGTTTCTTTAGTTTTCCCATTAGTACATTTTAAGATTTTATATGCAACTTTATATTCTGTTTCTCCAACTTCTATATCTTCTATTGTAACTCTGTCTTCTGCTTCTACCAATACTTTTATATTATTATTTGGCATTTTTACTATTTGAAGTATGTTGACTATTACTCCAATATTATATATATCTTCAGGAAGATCAGGATTTTCTTTAGCTGGATCTTTCTGCATTCCTAGTACTAATTTACTTTTGCTGTTTACAGCCGATTCTAATGTATTGATACTTTTTACTCTACCTACATATATAGGTGTTACTATACTTGGGAAGATAACTAAGTCCCTAGTAGGTAAAAATAGTGTTTTACTCATAAAGTTATCCCTCCTAATTTTTTTGTTCTTTTTCAATAATAGCCTTTGTTGAATCAAGGACAGCTTCTTCTCCAATTGTAACTTTAGTTATTGAATCGTCAGAAGGAACCTCATACATTAATTCAAGCATAGTTTGTTCTATTATTGCTCTAAGACCTCTTGCTCCTATTTTTCTTTCAAGAGCAAGAACGGCAATTTTTTTTAGTGCTTCTGGAGTAAATTCTAAATCTACTCCTTCTAAATCGAATAGTTTTTTATACTGTTTAACAATTGCATTTTTAGGTTCTGTAAGTATTCTGATAAGAGCCTCTTCATCAAGATCTTTTAAAGTTGTTATAACAGGAAGTCTTCCTACTAATTCTGGAATTATTCCTTGTCTTACCAAGTCTTCAGGTAAAACTTTTACAAATACTTCTCCAACCTTTTCTTCAGTTTCACTCTTTACATCAGCACCAAAGCCTATAACTTTTTTATTAGTTCTTGATTTTATTACTTTTTCAAGTCCTTCAAATGCTCCTCCTACTATGAAAAGGATATTTGCAGTATCTATTTCAATAAGCTCCTGATTAGGGTGCTTTCTTCCACCTTGAGGTGGTACTTGTGATTTAGTTCCCTCTATTATTTTAAGAAGGGATTGTTGTACACCTTCACCAGAAACATCTCTTGTAATAGATACATTTTCTGATTTTCTTGCTATTTTATCTATTTCATCTATATAAATAATTCCTCTTTCAGCTGCCTCAACATCATAATCAGCTGCTTGAAGAAGTCTTACTAATACATTCTCAACATCATCTCCTACATATCCAGCTTCAGTAAGAGTAGTAGCATCAGCTATTGCAAAAGGTACACTTAAACATCTTGCAAGTGTTTGTGCAAGAAGAGTTTTACCAGAACCAGTAGGTCCAATCAAAAGGACATTAGATTTTTGAAGTTCTACATTATTATCCTCTTCTCCATAGTTATTTTTATTCAGTATTCTCTTGTAATGATTATATACAGCAACTGAAAGGATTTTCTTTGTTTCATCTTGCCCAATTACATATTCATCAAGTTTTTCTTTTATCTCCTTTGGTGTCAAAAGAGAATCTGGTGATATATCTTCTGGAAGTTTTTCTCCCATTTTTTCATTAGAAAGTTCAAGGATATCAAAACAGCTTTCTATACATCTGTCACAGATAAGAGCTCCATCTATCCCACTGAATAATTTAGAAACTTCATTTTCAGTACTTCCACAGAAGGAACATCTAGCTTTTTTACTCATATCATTCTCCTTTATTTTTTAAAGACTTGGTCAATAAGACCATAATTTTTTGCTTCTTCAGCTGACATATAATTATCTCTTTCTGTATCAGTAATGATTTCAGAAAGTGACTTACCTGTACAATCAGCCAGTATTTGAGATAGCATCTCTTTCATTCTTAAGATTTCTTTTGCCTGTATTTCTATATCTGTAGCTTGACCTCTTGCTCCACCTAAGGGTTGATGTATCATTATTCTAGAATGTTCTAAAGCATATCTTTTTCCTCTTGCTCCAGCACCTAAAAGAAGAGCTCCCATGCTTGCTGCCTGACCAATACAAACAGTTTGTACATCAGGTTTTATATAATTCATAGTATCATATATAGCCATTCCTGCTGTTACTACTCCACCAGGACTATTTATATACATGATAATATCTTTGTCAGGGTCTTCAGCCTCAAGAAAAAGAAGTTGAGCAACAATTGCATTTGCAACATTATCATCTATTTCTGTTCCTAAAAATATTATTCTGTCTTTTAAAAGTCTTGAATATATATCATAGGCCCTTTCTGATCTACCTGTACTTTCTACTACTGTTGGACTATACATAAATATTACCTCCTTAAATAAATAACTAAATGATAGATGGTTCCATTATTTAGTTATTTATTTAAGAGCTATAGGAAGCAGCTGGCTGCTTCCTATAGTATTAAAATAAAAATTATTATTTTGCAGTTTCAACTAAAAGATCAATTGCTTTTTGCATCATGCATTCACCTTTTAGTGTATATTTAAAGTTATCATAATTATTGTGTGCTTTTAATTCTTCTTCTAGTTTTGTTAGATCCATTCCATAGTATCTAGCAACTTCAGTCATTTTAGCAGTAACTTCTTCTTCTGAAACTTCTAAGTTTTCAGCTTTAGCTATAGCCTCAAGTATAAGATCAACTTTTACTTTTCCAGCAGCCATAGGTGCAATTTGATTTTCTAATTTAGCTCTATCCATTCCAGTCATTTGTAGATACATATCCATTCCTATACCTTGAGCTGAAAGTTGATTTTCCATTTCAGAAATTCTATTTTTAACTTCAGTAGCTACCATAGAGAAAGGAACTTCTACTTTTGAATTAGCAGCAACTTTATCTAGTAATTTACCAATGTACTCATTTTTTATTCTAGCTTCTTCTCTAGCTTTGATTTCTTCAGTTTTTTTAGTTTTAAGATCTTCAACAGATTCAAATCCTAGTTCTTTAGCCAATTCTTCGTTTAATTCAGGAACAACAAGTTTTTTGATAGCGTTGATTTTAACTTTGAAAACAGCAGGTTTTCCAGCAAGATCAGCAGCATGATATTGTTCAGGGAAAGTTACATTGATTTCTCCTTCTTGACCAGCTGTATAACCAACTAATTGATCTTCAAAATTGTCGATAAACATTTTAGAACCTAATTTTAAAGTATGAGATTCAGATTTTCCTCCTTCAAAAGGAACACCATCTACAAAACCTTCAAAAGCAAGATCAACAGTATCCCCCATTTCAGCTTTATGTCCAGCTTCAGTATCTTCTAACTTAGATTTGCTGTTTACCATAATTTCAAGTTCTTTATTTAAAAGTTCTTCTTTCATTTCAAAAGTTTCTTTCTCAACTTCTAATCCTTTGTATTCTCCTAATTCAACAGTTGGATATACATCAACTTTGAAAGTAAGATCAAAAGCATCAGTAAGGTTAGTTACTAAACTATGAATATAACTAATAGGAGTGATATTTTCAGCTTTCACAACTTCTTCATAGTATTTATGTAAAACTTTCTCAGTAACTTCCTCTTTTAAAGCATCTTTGAATTGAGCTTCAACTTTGTCTAGAGGAGCTTTCCCTTTTCTAAATCCAGGAACTTCAGCTTTGCTTGCAAGTTCTGCTAATACCTCGTTTTTAATAGGACTTACTTCTTCAGTAGTAAGAGAAATTTTAATTTCTACTGCTGAGTTTTCTAATTTTTTGATTTCGTGTTTCATTTTTCCTCCTTGATCTATTTAGTAAAAATTTCATAAAAATCATCTTTTATTTTAATATCTTTTATCCTGATTTGGAAAATTTCTTCTCCTCTATATAAAGTTTTTTCTGGATAATAGACAATGTCAAACTTTTGAATTTTAGACTCTATTTCATTTATTTTATGCCCTAAGTCGAACGCTACCATATGGTAGTTCTTTCCATTTTTCCTTATTATTCCATTAAAATGCCTTTCATCTACTCCAAATTTTTTAATATTTTCAAATGAAAGATCTCTATCAATGAATAGTGGGTGTGGATTTTCAAGTCCATATGGAGATATACTTTCCATAGTTTCGAACATATCTTCATCAATGTTTTCAATAGAATATTCTGCATCTATTTTCAAACTCTTTTTTTCTTTTTCTATTTTTATATTTTCTATACTTGTTTTAAAAATATTTTTTACTTCTTCAAGATTTTCAGATTTTACTATAAAACCAGCAGCAAGGTCATGCCCGCCAAATCTGACAAGTTTTTCACTCATTTTTTGAAATATGTTAAAAACGCTTATTCCTTTTACACTTCTACAAGAAGCTTTTCCAATTCCATCTTTAAAGGCAATAAGTGTTACAGGAATATTATATTTTACACTCAATCTTGAAGATACAACACCAATTACTCCTGGATGCCATTTTTCAGAACTTAAAAATATACACTTAAGATTTTTAATTCCTATTTTTGCAATTTCTTGATTGGCTTCATCATATATATTTTTTTCAAGTTCTCTTCTTTTTTTATTTGATTTTTTCATTTCTTCTATTATATTATATATCTCAAAGTCATCCTCTTTTAAGAAAAAATCAGCTCCCATTTTGGAAATACCTATTCTTCCAAGCGAATTAATTAGAGGAGATATGAAATAGCTTACATCAGTTGTATTTATAGTCTTATTTTGAAACTTAAGATATTTTAAAAGATACATAAGACCTTTGACTTTAGTTTTTTTCAAAGCTTTAAGTCCTTGTTTTATTATTATTCTATTTTCATCAGTCATAGGAACAACATCAGCAACAGTTCCAATCATTACTATATCCATATACTGGTATAAAGCTTTTATATCTATTTTTAATTTTTGGTAAATTCCTTGAGCTACTTTTAAAGCAACTCCGGCACCAGATAAATATTTAAATTCATAAGTATCACTTAATTTGGGATTTAAGAGAAGGAGATGATCATCTTCCTCCTCTTTTATACTTTTGTGATGGTCAGTAACTATCACATCTATCCCTAAACTCTCTGCATATTTTACATCTTCTATAGAATTGACACCAGTATCAACAGTGATGACTAGTTTTCCATTCTTTGTGTTAATAAAGTCAATGGTTTTTTTATCTAGCCCATAGCCTTCTTCCATTCTATTAGGAATGTAATAATCTACTTCTATCCCAATGTTTCTAAAGACTAGAACAAGAAATACAGCTGCTGTTATTCCATCAACATCATAATCTCCATAAATAAAAACTTTTTCCTTTTTTTCTCTTTTTTCTAAAATTTTATCTACTACTTTTTCCATTTTTTCAAACTTAAAAGGGTCTCTAAAATCAGAAATTTTTGGGCTTATAAATTCATCTGCTTTTTTTTCATCTTCAAAGCCTCTATTGAGTAATAAGGTAGTAAGTAATCTATTCTTCTTCCATTGAGCAGCCTTAGTATCAATAAGAGTTTGAGGTAGCGAACTATATTCCCAATGCATTAATATCACTACCTTTTCAAATCATTTAAAAGTTTTGATATTTTTACTGCATGCTCAATAGAGTCATCTATTTTAACTCTTATTTCAGGGATATATCTGATTTCAATTTCCTCAGCTACTCTTTTTCTTAAAAATCCTTTGATTTGATTTAATCCTTCTAATACTTCATCAGTATTTATATTTTCTTGACCCATTATACTGAAAAATACATCTGCAAATTTTAAATCTTCAGTAACATGTACACTTGTAACTGATACAATACCTTTTATTTTTGGATTTTTTACTTCTTCAAGAAGGGCTTGAGATATAACTCTAGCCATTTCTTTTTCTATTCCTGCTAATCTTTGTCTTTTCATTTTACATCACTCTCTTTCTACATGAACTATTGATCTAGTTATTTTAGAGTTCTTTTAATTTCTTGAATTTCAAACGCTTCAACAATATCGCCTTCTTTGATATCATTGAAATTTTCCACTCCAAGTCCACATTCTTGTCCAGCAACAACTTCTTTAGCATCATCTTTATATCTTTTCAATGAAGAAAGTTTTCCTTCATACATAACTATTCCATCTCTTAATATTCTGATATTTGAATCATTTTTAACTTTTCCATCAACAACAACACATCCAGCTATATTTCCAACTTTAGAAACTTTAAATACTTTTTTGATTTCAATTCTTCCAAGATATATTTCTTTAAATTCAGGTTCAAGCATACCAGTTAAAGCTTTTTCTATGTCTTCAGTAATATGATAGATTATATTTGAAGTTCTTATTTCTACACCATTAAGATCAGCTTCTTTTATAGCTTTTGTAGTAGGTCTTACATGGAATCCTATTATAATGGCATTTGAAACTTCAGCAAGTTTAACATCACTTTCTGTGATAGCTCCTGAAGCAGCTTGAATAATATTAACAGCTACTTCATTAGTAGAAAGTTTCATTAATGATTCTCTTAATGCTTCTACAGAACCTCTTGAATCTGCTCTTAATACAAGATTAAGTTCTTTAAGATTTTCATGATCAAATTGCTCTGATAATGATTCAAGTGAAATAGTTTTTTTACTTGTTTCAGAAAGTTTTCTTTCTTTAGCAACTTCTTCAACAATTCTTTTTGCATGTTGCTCATTTTGAATAACATACATAGTATCTCCAGCTTGTGGGACTTGATTGAATCCAATAATTTCAGCTGGTTGAGAAAGTTCTACTTTTTCTACTCTTTCTCCTCTATCATTAATTAATGCTCTTACTTTACCATAAACTTCCCCAGCAACGATAACATCACCTATTTTTAATGTACCTTCTTGAACAAGTATATCTGCGATAGGTCCAACTTTAGGGTCAAGTTTTGATTCAAGAACTACCCCCTTAGCTCTTTTTTTAGGATTGGCTTTAAGTTCAAGAATTTCAGCTGTGATAAGTATAGTATCAAGCAATGTATCAAGATTTAATTGTTTTTTAGCAGATACTTCAACAAATTCAGTATCTCCTCCCCATTCAATGGAAACAAGTCCATGTTCCATAAGTTCTTGTTTTACTTTTTGAGGATTAGCTTCTGGTTTATCAATTTTATTAACTGCAACAATAATAGGGACATTAGCAGCTTTTGCATGTGATAGAGCTTCAATTGTTTGTGGCATAACTCCATCGTCTGCAGCAACGACTAATATAGCAATATCAGTAACTTGTGCTCCTCTGGCTCTCATATCAGTAAAAGCCTCATGACCAGGAGTATCAACAAAAGTAATTTTTTTACCACTTTTAACAACTTGGTAAGCACCGATTTTTTGAGTGATTCCACCATCTTCTCCAGATACTACATTACTTGCTCTAATAGCATCAAGTAATGATGTTTTACCATGGTCAACATGACCCATAATAGTTATAACTGGAGGTCTTTCAACAAGGTCTTCAGCTTTATCTTCAAGTTCAAGAGCAAACTTTTCTCCAAACTCTAGTTCTACTTCTTCTTCTTTTTCAACTAAGGCATCATAGTCTACAGCTATTTCTTCAGCCATTTCTATGGATATTGGACTGTTAATAGTAAGCATCTGACCTTTTAGAAAAAGTTTTTTGATTATTTCAGCACTTCCTACACCAAGTCTTGATGCAAAATCACCTAAAGTGATTTCTCCTCTTATTTTAATTATTTTTACTCCATCTTCTTCAATGGTTTCAGAACCGACATTATCAATTGTTTTCATAACAAAATCAGTTCTTCTTCCTTTTTTCTTTTTATTTTTTTTTGATTTTTCATCTTCATTAGTTTTTTCTCCAGGAGCTGATTTAACTCCCTTCCAATTTTTTTTATCTTTTCCAATTTTTATTTGTTGAGATTTTTTACCATTACCTAATCCATCTTCTTCAAATATATCATCTGTTTCAACTTCTACAACCTTTTTATTCAAACTATCTCCCTTTCCATTTGAAGTCGTTTTTTCAGGCTTCACAATTACTTCTTCTTTATTATTCATATTTTCAAAATATTTATCTATTTTTTTCACATCTTCTTCAGCTAAACCAGATAGATGAGAAGAAACTGTGATTTTAATATCATCTTTTAAGAGATTTAAAAACTCTTTATTTCCCATATCATATTTTTTAGCTAATTCATGCACTCTTACTTTCATTAATTACCTCCTAAATTAGGTTAATTTATGAGGCCACGGGCTATTTTTTTATTTTTGACACCAACAACACTTACTTCTTCTTTGCCAAAAATATCTCCAAGTTGATTTTTATTTCCAAAATAAACAAAGTTTATGCTGAGTTCTTTAGCTTTAAGTAAAAGTTTTTTTTCATTTTTTTCACTTATATCTTGTGCTAGAACTAAGAAATGAGTATGTTCTATTTCATCTAAAACCATATTCATTCCAAAAGATAAAACTTGTGAATTTTTCATTGCTTTCAAAATATTTAAATAGTCCTTTTCTCCCTTTTTTAAAAGATTCAACATCTTCATTAGGTCATCTGTATTCATTTTTATCTTCTTATGCTTGGATAGTCTTTGAAGACATTCATGTGTTTTACAGATATAGTAGCCTCTACTTTGTTGCTTCTGTTTTTCATCAAAAACATACTTATCTTCTTTTGTTTTAATCAATCTGAATAAATCTTTTTTATCTTTTTTATCCTTACAAATTAAACAAGTTCTTTCTGGAAAATCCTGATTACTCACTTTGTTCTCCTTCTAAAGAATCATCTTTAGAACTATTTTCAGTTTTTATATCAACTCTCATACCAGTTAATTTAGCAGCAAGTCTAGCATTTTGACCATTTTTACCAATAGCTAGAGATAATTGTGAATTATCAACGATTACTCTTGCTGTATTTTCATCTTCAATAACCTCAACACTTTTCACTTTTGCTGGACTTAATACAGCTGAAACAAACTCTTCAACAGATTCTTTCCAAATAACAATATCTATTTTTTCTCCATTTAATTCATTAACTATGTTTTTTATTCTAAGACCTTTTTGCCCAATACAAGCTCCTACAGTATCAATATTAGGATCAGATGAGTACACAGCGACTTTAGCTCTTGACCCAGCTTCTCTTGCAACAGCTTTTATTTCTATTAAGCCAGATGTAATTTCTGGTATTTCAAGTTCAAATAATTTCTTTAGTAAACCTTCATGTTTTCTAGAAATAACTATTTTAGGGAACTTATTAGTTTTTTCAACTTCAGCAAGGAAAACTTTAAGTCTTTCTCCTACTCTATAAGTGTCAGCAGGAGATTGTTCAGTTGTTGGAAGAATAGCTTCTATTCCATCAAATTCAACAAAAATATTTTTCTTTTCATCGATTCTTCTAATGATACCATTTATAATATCATTTTCTTTTTCTTTGAATCTATCATAGATATATTGTCTTTCAGCTTCTCTTACTTTTTGAATAACAATTTGTTTTCCATTTTGAATAGCGTTTCTTCTAAACTCTTCACAATTAATTTCTATTCTTACTATGTCACCAACTTTAGCTCTCTTTTTGATTTCTTGAGCATCATCAAGAGAAATTTCAATAGCAGCATCATAAAGGTCTTCAGTTTCTACAACAGTTTTAACTTCATAAAGTTTGACATCACCAGTTTCTCTGTTGATTTCAACTTCCACATTTTCCTCTTCACCATGATTTTTTTTATAAGCTGCCAACAGAGCCTGTTCAACAGTAAGAAGAAGACTTTCTTTGCTTATTCCTTTTTCTCTTTCTAATTCATCTAGGGCTTCTAAAAAAACTTTAGCGTCTTTACTTTTCATATTATTTTCATTACCTCCTGAAAATTCTATTAAAATTCTTCAAATTCATAAACAAGATTGGCTTTTCTTACTTCTGAAAAGGGAATTTCTATTATTTTTTCATTTTCTACTTCTAAGTATATAATACTATCTCTACAATCTATAATTATTCCTTCAAAGTTTTTATTGTCATTAACTTTATGTTTAAGACTTAATTTAGCTTTTTCTCCCTTAAATCTGATATAGTCGTCAATTTTCTTTAATGGTCTTTCAATACCTGGAGAAGATACCTCTAAAAAAAATCTTTGTTCAATAAGTTTATCTATGTCTTCATCTACTTTATTACTGATAGTTGCACAATCTTCAAGAGTTATATCCCCTTCTAGATTTTCAACATATATTCTTACATACCAGTAACCTCCATCTTGAAGATATTCAATATCAACAAGAGATAATTTCATTTCATTTACTACTGGAGTAACAATGGTTTCAATTTTTTTCAAAATATTTTCCTTGTTATATTTTTCCATAAAGTATATATTCACCTCACTTTCAAGACAACTACTAAAGAGGGAGTGGACCAAAACCCACTCCCCTACATTAGCTAGCATAATTTATTTTCAAGGTATTATAACATATATTCTTAAAAAAATCAAATTTAACTAATGAGAAGTTCATTGAAAAATATAGATGTACAAAGGTTATTATAAAGAAAAATAAGGGTATTTTTTTAATTCAATTAAAAAAGTTTGCTATAAAAAATCATGTGAATAGCAAATAAATAAAAAAATTAATTAAAAACCTTACCAAATGAATGACTGTTATTTAAACAATAAAAAAGCATATATTTTTTATAATTTTAAAATATATTTTTTACAATATAAAAGAAGAAATATAAGCTGAAATCTAAAACTGTTAATTAATAATTGAAAAAAATTAACAATTATTTAACAAAATGGTAGAAAATAGAGAGTTCAATATATTTGATTAAAAAAATAAATTTTTATCATTCATATTATTAATAATGCTTGATTTTTTACAAAAAAGAGGTATATTATTATTAAAGTTTAAATATCATACACAGAGGAGGCTATTTTTCATGGAAAAAAATGGAAAAAAAGTTGTAATTGGAGTTATTGGATCAGACTGTCATGCAGTTGGAAACAAAATTATTCATCATGTATTAGAGTCTAATGGATTTGAAGTAGTAAATATTGGAGTTTTATCACCACAAGCTGACTTTATTAATGCAGCTGTTGAAACTAATGCTGATGCTATAATAGTTTCTTCTTTATATGGACATGGAGAATTAGATTGTCAAGGAATGAGAGAAAAATGTAAAGAAGCAGGACTTAATAATATCCTTCTTTATGTAGGTGGAAATATTGTTGTTGGAAAACAAGTTTGGGAAGAAGTAGAAGAAAGATTTAAAGCTATGGGATTTGATAGAGTTTATAGACCAGGAACTCCTATTGAAGACACAACAGAAGACTTAAAGAAAGATTTAGGAATTGCTTAATTTTGATCAATTGAGATTTTCAAAAATACTTTACAATAAAAGAGAGTGGTTGTTATGAAAGTTTATCTAGCCATAGATTTTGGTAGTACTTATACTAAACTTACTGCTATAGATATGGAAAACGAAGTTATTTTAGCGACAGCGAAGGATATTACTACAGTTGAAGAAGATATAATGATTGGATTTAATAAAGCTTACGAAAAATTGAAAGCTGCAATAAATGAAAAAATTAATTTTGATTCTGTGGAGTTTGTAAGTAAAACAGCTTGTTCATCTGCTGCTGGTGGATTGAAAATGGTGGCTATAGGGCTTGTGCCTGAACTTACAGCTGAAGCTGCTAAAAAAGCTGCTCTAGGGGCTGGAGCAAGAGTAATAAAGACATATGCTTATGAATTAAATCATAGAGAACTTGAAGAAATTAAAGCTACTCCTCTGGATATAATATTATTGGCTGGTGGAACAGATGGTGGTAATAAAGACTGTATCATTCATAATGCTAAAATGATTGCAGAGTATAAACTTGATGTACCAGTTGTAGTTGCAGGAAATAAAGCAGCTATTGATCAGGTGGAAGCTATTTTTAAAGAAACTGGAATAGATTATTTTGTAACAGAAAATGTAATGCCTGTTATAAATAAATTAAATGTTGAACCTTCTCGTGAAGAAATCAGAAAAGTTTTTATGAATAGAATAGTAGAAGCTAAAGGAATGAAAAGTGCAGAGGAATTTATAAAAGGGATATTAATGCCTACTCCTGCAGCAGTATTAAAAGCTGCTGAAGTACTTGCTGAAGGAACTGATGATGAGGAAGGAATAGGAGATTTAATAGTAGTGGATATTGGAGGAGCTACAACAGATGTTCACTCAATAGCTAAAGGAGAACCTACAAAGCCTTCTATTATGATAAAAGGTTTGGAAGAACCATTTGCCAAAAGAACCGTAGAAGGGGATCTTGGAATGAGATATTCATCAGTAGCTCTTTTAGAAGCAGCTGGAACAAGAAAAATAAGAAATTATCTACATGATTCTTTAAAACAGATTGATGTAAAAGCTGCATGTCAATACAGACATGATCACATTAAAATGGTACCTCAAAGTAATGAAGAAATAAGATTTGATGAAGCAATGGCAATGGTAGCTACTGAAATAGCAATGACAAGACACTGTGGAGTATTAGAATGTGTTTATACTCCAATGGGAACAATGTTTAATCAAAGTGGAAAAGATTTGACTGATGCACCTTATGTTATTGGAACAGGTGGAGTTATCATTCATAGCTTAAATCCTCAAGGAATATTGAAAGCTGGGAATTTTAATGAACAAGATCCTGTTCACTTAAAGCCTGTATCACCAAAATTTCTTGTAGATAAAACATATATATTGTCAGCAATGGGATTGTTAGCTCAAGATTATCCAAATTTAGCTGTTAGAATAATGAAAAAATACCTAGTCGAAGTATAAGAAATTATAAGGAGGAATATTTAAATATGAAACTTAGATTTAAAAAATGGACTGAAGAAGAGTTCTTTGAAATGAGAAAAGAAGTTTTAAAAGGATGGCCTACAGGTAAAGATGTAAACTTAGAAGAAGCTGTAGCTTATCATAAAGCATTACCAGAATCAAAAAGTTTTTCTAAAAAATTAGTAGATGCTAAAAATGCTGGAATTACACTAGCTCAACCTAGAGCAGGAGTTGCTTTAATAGAACAACATATAGAATTATTAGACTATTTAGATAAAGTTGGTGGAGCAGATTTACTTCCAACTACTATTGATTCTTATACAAGACAAAATAAATACGAAAATTGTGAAAAAGGAATAGAGGAATCTAAAAAAGCAGGAAGATCACTACTTAATGGATTTCCAGGTGTAAATCATGGAGTTAGTGGTTGTAGACAAGTTGTTGAAGCTATAGACTTGCCTTTACAATTAAGACATGGAACTCCAGATGCTAGATTACTTTCTGAAATAATGATTGCAGCAGGATATACTTCTGATGAGGGTGGAGGAATCAGTTATAATGTTCCTTATGCTAAATCAGTTTCTTTAGAGAAAACACTAATTGACTGGCAATATGTTGATAGATTAGTTGGATGGTATGAAGAACATGGAGTATCAATTAATAGAGAACCATTTGGACCATTAACTGGTACATTAGTTCCACCATCAATGTCAAATGCTGTTGGAATTCTTGAAGGATTACTAGCTGCTGAACAAGGAGTAAAAAATATTACTTTAGGATATGGACAATGTGGAAACTTAATCCAAGACGTTGCTGCTATTAGAGCATTAACTGAACAAGGAGAAGAGTATTTCAAAGAATATGGATATAATGATATTGATTTAACAACTGTATTCCATCAATGGATGGGAGGATTCCCAGAAGATGAAGCTAAAGCATTTGGAGTTATCTCTAATGGTGCTTCTGCTGCTGCACTTGCTGGAGCTACAAAAGTTATTGTTAAAACTCCACATGAAGCAATTGGAGTTCCTACAAAAGAGGCTAATGCAATGGGAATTAAAGCTACAAAAATGGTTCTTAATCTTCTTAAAGGACAACAATTATCAATGTCTCCAGAATTAGCAAAAGAAATTGAAGTTATTAAAGCTGAAACTAAATGTATTTTAAATAAAGTATTAGAATTAGGAGAAGGAGATTGGGCTGTTGGTGTAGTTAAAGCTTTCGAGCAAGGTGTATTAGATGTTCCATTTGCTCCATCTAAATATAATGCTGGTAAAATGATGCCAGCTAGAGATAATGTAGGTAAAGTAAGATATCTAGCTGTTGGAAATGTTCCATTAAGCAAAGAATTAGTAGACTTTAACTTAGCTCAATTAGAAGAAAGAGCAAAATTTGAAGGAAGACCAGTTGGATTCCAAATGACTGTTGATGATATATTTGCAGTAGGAAAAGGAACTCTTATTGGAAGACCAGAAACTGAACATATGAAAAACAATTAATTTTATTATTGAACAAAAAATATAAAAAATACATTGTAAAATTGATAGAATAAATAGAAAATAATTTAGAAAATCAATTTTTAAATATTGGTTGCAAATATGTTAAAAGTAGATTATATATATAATTAAGAAGTAAAGTGGGAATTGAAAAATTCCCACACAATTTAAAATCTTAGGAGGATTAATTATGAAAATTGTAGATGTAGTATGTTCTGCAGGAAAAACAGGATTCTATTTTGATGACCAAAGAGCAATAAAAGCAGGAGCTGGACATGATGGTATGTTCTATCTAGGAACTCCAGTTACACCAGGATTCAAATCAATCAGACAAGCAGGAGAAGCTATCTCTGTTTTACTAATTCTTGAAGATGGACAAGTTGCTCATGGTGATTGTGCTGCTGTTCAATACTCAGGTGCAGGAGGAAGAGATCCTTTATTCCTAGCAAAAGATTTTATTCCAGTAATAGAAAAAGAAATTGCTCCAAAATTAATAGGAAGAGAACTTGATAATTTCAAATCTCTTGCTGAAGAGTTTGATGCATTAGAAGTTAATGGAAAAAGATTACATACTGCAATAAGATATGGAATTACTCAAGCTTTACTAGATGGTGTTGCAAAAGCTAGAAAAGTAACTTTAGCTGAAGTTATTAAAGCTGACTACAATACAGGATTAGAAATCACTAAGAGACCTATATTTACTCAATCAGGAGATGACAGATATGTTGCTGCTGACAAAATGATAATCAAAGAAGCTGATGTTTTACCTCACGCTTTGATTAATAACGTAAAAGAAAAATTAGGATTACATGGAGAAATCTTACTTGACTATGTTAAATGGTTAAGAGATAGAATCATTTCTCAAAGAACTGATGCTAACTACTCTCCAATATTCCACATAGATGTTTATGGAACTATTGGTGCTGCATTTGATTGTGATACTAAAAAAATGGCTGACTACATTGCTACATTAGTAGAAGCTGCAAAACCATTCAAGTTAAGAATAGAAGGACCTATGGACGTTGAAGACAGAGATAAACAAATTGAAGCTCTTGCTGCTTTAACTGCAGAAGTAGATGCTAGAGGAATTGAAGTTGAATTAGTTGCTGATGAATGGTGTAATACTTTAGAAGATATTAAATTATTTGCTGATAAAAAAGCTGGACATGTAGTTCAAATAAAAACTCCAGACCTTGGAGGAGTAAATAACATAGCTGATGCAATTCTTTACTGTAATAAAGTAGGAATAGGATCATACTGTGGAGGAACTTGTAACGAAACTAACAGATCTGCTGAAGTTACTACTAACATCGGTATGGCATGTGGAGCTCTTCAAGTTCTTGCTAAACCAGGAATGGGTGTTGACGAAGGATATATGATCGTATTTAACGAAATGTCTAGAGTTGAAGCTTTAGTAAACAGAAGAAAAAAATAGTTTTCTTTTAAAAATATAATTATAATTTATTTTGATTTTGGAAAAGGTAGTTATATGACTACCTTTTTCCTTTAATTAGTCCTAATATTTAAAAAATTTTATTTAGAATTTAATAATGAGGTGAATCAAATGACAATAAAGAAAGCTGCTAAATGTGGTACTCTAGAATCAAATGATATATTTGTGATTCTAACTCCAGCTGAAAGCGGAATAGAAGTAGAATTAGAAAGTACTGTAGAAAAACAATTTGGAGCTCATATAAGAGAAGTTATAAAAAATAAACTTGTAGAACTTGGGATTGATGGTGTAAAAGTTCAGGCTCAAGACAAAGGGGCTCTTGATTATACTATTAGAGCTAGAATAGAAGCTGCTGTTGCTAGAGGATTATAATAATTATATTATTTTTTATATGAGAGGTGTTTATAGTGGAATTAAGAAGAACTATGTTATTTATGCCTGGAAATAATCCAGGAATGCTCCAAACAGCTGCTGTATTTGGTTCAGATGCTGTTATATTTGACTTGGAAGATGCTGTTGCGTTGACAGAAAAAGATGCTGCTAGATATTTAATAAGTGAAGCTTTAAGAACAAATAAATATGATGATGTAGAAGTTGTAGTAAGAGTTAATCCTTTATCAACTCCATATGCAGAAAAAGATATAGATGTAATAGCAAGATTGAAACCAGATGCTATACTTCTTCCAAAAGCATGTCCTGAGGACATAGCTGTATTAGATAAAAAACTAGATGAAATAGAAAAAGAAATGGGATTTGAAGCTGGAAGTATAAAAATACATCCATTAGTAGAAACTACTTATGGGGTAGAAACAGTTTACGAAACTATAAAATCAAGTCCAAGAGTCATTTCAGTTTTACTAGGAGGAGAAGACCTTGCAGTTGATTTAGGAGTAAAAAGAACTAAATCATCAGATGAATTATTCTATGCAAGAACTAAAGTGGTAAATGCATGTAAAGCTTGTAAAGTAGATGCAATTGACACACCATTTACAGATACAAATGACTATGAAGGATTGATGGCTGACTCATTAAAAGCAAAAATGTTAGGATTTACAGGAAAACTTGCTATAAACCCAAGACAAATAGATACAATCCATGCAGCTTACTGTCCATCGCAGGCTGAAATCAATCATGCTTTAAGAGTAATAGCAGCTAAAGAAGAAGCAGCTAAAGAAGGGCTTGGAGTATTTTCATTAGATGGAAAAATGGTTGACCTTCCAATTATAAATAGAGCTATTCATACATTGGATGTTGCAAGACTTATTGGTCTGATAGATTAATCAATAATATGTGAGGTGTTTATAGATGAAAAATGTTTTAGGAAGAGAAGTTCCTGATTTTATAGAAGGATATGGAAAAATCAGTCATTATAATGGATATTTAGCAAATACAACAGGAGTGGTAAAAAAGAATTATACTTTTAAAGTTGTAACTCCTAATGATAAGAAACTTCATACAGATTTTATAGAATTAATGGATAAGCTTCCATTAAAAGATGGAATGGTAGTATCTTTTCACCACCATTTAAGAAATGGAGATTATGTACTAAATTTAGTAATGGCAGAAATAGCAAAGAGAGGATACAAAGATATAACAATAGTTGCAAGTTCTATATTTCCATGCCATAAGCCTTTAGTAGAAATGATAGAAAAAGGAATAGTAACACAAATATATGCTGGATATATGTCAGGGCCAGTGGCTCAAGCAATATCACAAGGTAAAATGCAAAAACCAGCTGTTATGCATACACATGGTGGAAGAGCAAGAATAATGGAAACAGGAGAAGTCGAAGTAGATATAGCTTTTGTTGCAGCTCCAACATCAGATGAATATGGAAATATTAATGGAGTAGATGGAAAATCAGCATGTGGAGCTTTAGGATATGCTCATTCAGATGTAGAAAATGCTAAATTAGTAGTTGCAATTACTGATAATTTAGTTCCTTATCCAAATACAACAATAGAAATAAATCAAACTTTAATAGATTATGTATTGGTAGTAGATGCTATTGGAGATCCAAAAGGAATAGTATCAGGAACTACTCAGATTACTAAAAATCCAATTGGATTAAAAGTTGCTGATCTTACAGCTAAATTTATAGAACAATCAGGATATTTAAAAGATGGAATGAGTTTTCAGACAGGTGCAGGAGGAATATCACTTGCAGTTGCAGCAGAAGTTAGAAATCTTATGAAATCAAAAAATATAGTAGGTAGTTTTGCTGCTGGAGGAATAACAGGATACATAGTAGATATGTATAAAGATGGACTTTTTAAAGCTTTATTTGATGTACAATGTTTTGACCTTAATGCAATTAAATCAGCAAAAGAAAATCCAAATCATATAAAAATGTCAGCAACAATGTATGCAAATGCAAATAACAAAGGTTCAGTAGTAAATATGTTGGATATAGTTATACTAGGTGCAACAGAAATGGATACAAATTTCAATGTAAATGTAACTACAGGATCAGATGGTGTTATTATGGGAGGATCTGGAGGACACAGTGACACAGCTGCTGGATCAAAATTATGTATAATAGTATCACAACTTGTAAATGCAAGAATATCAGTAGTGAAAGATAGAATAACTACTGTAACAACTCCTGGAGAAACAGTAGATGTATTAGTAACAGAAAGAGGAATAGCAATCAATCCATTAAGAAAAGATTTGATAGAGAAATTTAAAAATTCTAATCTTCCAATAAAAACAATAGAAGAACTAAAAGAAATAGCAGAAGCTATGACTGGAAAAGAAGAAGCAATAGAATTTGAGGATAAAATAGTTGCTGTGGTACAATACAGAGATGGTTCTGTAGTGGATGTTGTAAGACAAGTAAAAAATAACTAAATAATTATTGACATAATTAGTAAAAAAATATATAATAAAGTATAAATGATAAATATAAAGAATGCCATCAAGAGAGATTGAGGGACTGGCCCGTTGAAATCTCAGCAACCTGCTTTTTAAGTGTGGTGCTAACTCCTGATAGATGGAATATTGGATTTAGAACTTAATCCCTTTCATCTGTCTGGTGAAAGGGATTTTTTTATCTTAAACATCAAATTAATGGTATATTTTAAGGAGGAAAAATGAAAAATTTAACTTATTTCACATCAGAATTTGTGTCACCTGGTCACCCAGATAAGGTATCAGATCAAATTTCAGATGCAGTAGTAGACGCATGTCTTGCTGATGATCCGAATTCAAGAGTAGCATGTGAAGTATTTTGTACAACAGGACAAGTTGTTGTAGGAGGAGAAATTACAACTACTACTTATATAGATATTCAAGACATTGTAAGAAGCAAAATAGATGAAATTGGATACAAAGAAGGAATGGGATTTGATTCAAATTGTGGAGTACTTAGTGCTATTCATGCTCAATCACCAGACATAGCTATGGGAGTAGATATTGGAGGAGCAGGGGATCAAGGAATAATGTTTGGAGGAGCTGTAAAAGAAACTCCAGAATTAATGCCATTGGCTCTTGTATTAGCTAGAGAGATACTAGTAAAATTAACTAAAATGACTAGAGCAAAAGAACTTCCATGGGCAAGACCAGATGCAAAATCACAAGTAACTTTAGCTTATGATGAAAATGGAAAAATAGATCATGTTGATACAGTGGTAGTATCTGTACAACATAATCCAGATGTAACTCAGGCTCAGATTAGAGAAGAAGTAATAGAAAAAGTAATAAAACCAGTATTAAAATCATATGAGCTTAAACCAGAAGAAGTAAAACATTTCCATATTAATCCAACAGGAAGATTTGTAATTGGAGGACCACATGGAGATACAGGAGTAACAGGAAGAAAAATAATAGTAGATACATATGGAGGATTTTTCAGACATGGAGGAGGAGCTTTTTCAGGAAAGGATCCTTCAAAAGTAGATAGATCAGCAGCATATGCAGCAAGATGGGTAGCAAAAAATATAGTAGCAGCAAACTTGGCAGACAAATGTGAAATACAATTATCATATGCAATAGGAGTAGTAGAACCAACATCAGTAAAAGTTGATACATTTGGAACAGGAAAAGTAGATGAATATGCTTTAGCAGAAGCAGTAAAAAAAGTATTTGATTTAACACCAAGAGGAATAGAAAGAGCACTAGAATTAAGAAGTGGAAAATTTAAATATCAAGACTTGGCAGCATTTGGACATATAGGAAGGACAGATTTAGATCTTCCATGGGAAAAAATTGACAAAGTAGAAGAATTAAAAAAAGTTTTAAATAAATAATTAAAATATAAAAAGATGAATCAAAGGACTAAAATTAGGATTTTGATCATCTTTTTTTAAAGGGGAAGGAAAATGAAAAAATTAATAATAATGTTATTGATAATTTGTCTAGCAACAACTGTTTTTGCTCAAAAAATTGCTTTGATAGGAGCAATGGATTCAGAGATAGAACTTCTTAAAAATTCTATGAAAAATGTAACAGAAGTAAAAATAGGTGCTATAACTTATTATGAAGGTACACTTGAAGGGAAAAATATAGTACTTTTGAAAACAGGAGTTGGAAAAGTAAATGCAGCTATTGGTGCAGATGCTGTTATTAGAGAGTTTGAAGTTGAAAGTATAATATTTACTGGAGTAGCAGGAGCAATTGATAATAAATTAAATATTGCTGATATAGTTATATCAAAGGATTTGGTACAGCATGATGTAGATTTAACAGCTTTTGGCAGACCAATGGGATTGATACCAGGTAATAACTCTATAGAGTTTAAAGCTGATAAAAATTTAATAGATATTGCTTATGAATCTGCTGTAAAAGTTTTAGGAAAAGATAAAGTTAAAATAGGAAGAATAGCAACAGGGGACCAATTTATAGCTGATAAAGATAGAGTTAAAATGATAGGTGAAATTTTTGAAGCTTCTGCTGTAGAGATGGAAGGAGGAGCTGTAGCTCAGGTAGCTCAGTTATATAATGTACCATTTGTTGTATTGAGAGCAGTTTCAGATAAAGCAGATGGAAGCGCTAAAATGACATATGAAGATTTTGTTGTTGTTGCAGCTGATAATTCAGCTAATATTGTAAAGGAAATGTTGAAAAGAATTAAATAGGAATAAATAATATTTTAAGTCAATCTAAGTGTATCTTGAATATTGGAAAATCAATATTCAAGATACACTTTTTAATATAAAAAATATTTAAAGTGCAAAATTATTGACACTCTTTATATCAAGTGTTATACTTTTACAGTATGAAAAAATCAAGGAGATAGATATATGGAAAGATTGAAAAAGAAAGCAGTAAGTATGGAAGCTTTTGTGTGTTTAGGATTATTAGCAGGCTCTTGCATAGCAACAGCTAATATAATGGGACCTGTAAATATGATAAATACTATAATGGGAACTGCACATGATCTTTTAATAAACACAGTATTTTTCATAATGGGGGTAGCTGTATTAGCAGGAGCTCTTTCAGAAATATTATCTGAATTTGGAGTAATATCATTGATAAATAAACTGCTTTATTTTGTAATCTATCCTTTATATAAATTGCCAGGAGCTTCTGCATTGGCAATAGTAACAACATATATATCTGATAATCCAGCTGTTCTCAGTCTAGCAGCAAATAAAGAATTTAGAAAATATTTTAAAAATTATCAATTTGTTGCTCTTACTAATTTAGGAACATCTTTTGGAATGGGATTTATAGTTTCAGCATTTATGGTTGCTCAAGGTGGACTTATGAAAGAAAATCTTTTCAAGGTAGTTCTTATAGGAAATTTTGGAGCAGTAGTAGGAAGTATAATAAGTGTAAATTTAATGATGCATTATAGCAAGAAATATTTCAAAAGTATAGGAGAATCAGAAGAAGAAAAAGAAATAGAAAAATTTGTTCTTGATACAAGAGAAATAAGAAGAGGAACAGTTTTTGGAAGGTTTTTAGAAGCAATGCTAGAAGGTGGAAAAGTAGGAGTAGATATGGGAATTGCTATAATTCCAGGAGTAATCATTATATGTACAACAGTACTTATGCTTACAAATGGTATGCCAGAAGGTGGCTATACAGGAGCTGCTTATGAAGGGATAGGAATACTCCCAATAATTGGAGCAAAACTTAATTTCATATTGAAACCACTTTTTGGATTTAGTAGTCCAGAAGCAATAGCTTTTCCAATAACAGCTCTTGGAGCTGTGGGGGCTGCTATTGGTCTTGTTCCTCAATTTATAAAAGAAGGAGTAATAGGTCCAAGAGAGATTGCAGTTTTTACAAGTATGGGAATGTGTTGGAGTGGATATTTAAGTACACATGTAGCCATGATGGATAGTTTAAAGTATAGAGATTTAACTGGAAAAGCAATATTTAGTCATACTATTGGAGGATTAGCAGCTGGAATAGCAGCAAACTTTCTATATTCATTATTTATATAATCACAAAAGAAGATATGTATTTATCTTCTTTTTTTAAAGGAAAGATATTTTAGTTTTGTATAATTAATATATAAAGAGGAAATTTTGATAAAGGAGGTATTTTTATGAGAGGTGGATTAAAAGATAGAATAGATGCAGAAAATTTAGCTAAAGCTGTGGAAATGGGAGAAGAGTTTTTAGAAAAAGATAAGAAAGTAGAAATATCTTTTGATGGAAGTGAAATAGTTATTACTAAGATTATATCATATGCTATTACTGAAGAATTTGTTGAAGAAAATGAGAAAAAATTGAAAAAATTGGGTATATTAAAGTAAGAATATTGTATAAAATAAAGGTGACTAAAAAATTATTTTTAATCATCTTTATTTTTATAAAAGGAAATAGAATAAACATGATATATTGTACACTTATGAAAAAAATATTTTAAAAATTTATTTTCAGAAAATATATGTACTAGTTTAAGTTCATTACATCAATATTAGATATTAAATACGTAAATAAGACAAGAAAAAAAGAAAATACTTTACTTTTGTACAAAAAGGGAATATAATACATCATATAAGGCATTAAAGGCAAATATATATTGTTTAAATATAGTTTGCACTAACATAACAAATGAAAATAAATTTTCAAAAAATATTTTATAATAATGGAGGGAGATATTTATGCCAACAGTATTTGAAAGAGCATTGGAAATGCATGAAAAAAACAAAGGGAAGATATCAATAGTTTCAAAAGTAAAAGTAGCTAATAAAGATGACTTGAGTCTTGCTTATTCTCCAGGAGTAGCAGAACCATGTAGAAAAATAGCAGAGAATAAAGAAGATGTATATAAATATACAGCTAAAGGAAATATGGTTGCAGTTATTACTGATGGAACAGCAGTATTAGGACTTGGAGATATTGGTCCAGAAGCAGCTCTTCCAGTAATGGAAGGAAAATGTGTATTATTTAAAGAATTTGCAGGGGTAGATGCAATTCCTATTTGTTTAGATACTAAAGATCCAGAAGAAATAATAAGAACTGTAAAATTACTAGCTCCAGGTCTTGGAGGAGTAAATTTAGAAGATATTTCAGCACCTAGATGTATAGAAATAGAAACTAGATTGAAAAAAGAATTGGATATTCCTGTATTTCATGATGATCAGCATGGAACTGCAATAGTAGTTGCTGCTGGACTGATTAATGCTTTTAAGGTTGTAGGGAAAAAGTTCTCTGATGCTAAAGTTGTAGTAAATGGAGCAGGAGCAGCAGGAAGCTCTATAACAAAACTTGTAAGAGATTTAGGAGCAAAAGAAATATTGGTTCTTGATAAACCAGGAATCCTTAGAAGAAGTGACAAAGAATCTTATGATTTTTCTAAAAGAGAATTAGCTGAAATAACTAATCCTAATGATCTTGCTGGAGATTTAGCATTTGCAGTACAGGGAGCAGATGTTTTCATTGGAGTTTCTGTAGGAAATATTCTTACTACTGAAATGGTAAAAACAATGAATAAAGATGCTGTTATATTTGCAATGGCAAATCCTACTCCTGAAATAATGCCAGAAGATGCTTTGGCTGGAGGAGCAAAAATAGTGGGTACTGGAAGATCAGATTATCCTAATCAAATAAATAATGTTCTTGTATTCCCAGGATTATTTAAGGGAGCTTTAAGAGCAAAATCTAAGAAAATAACTGAAGAAATGAAACTTGCAGCAGCAAGAGGACTAGCTTCTCTTATTACTGATGAAGAAATGAATGAAAATTATATTATTCCAGATGCTTTCGATAAAAGAGTTGCAGATGCAGTTGCAGATGCAGTTGAAAAAGTAGCAAAAGAACAAGGAATATGTAGAGATTAATAAATAAAAAGGCAGACTGTTTTATGGGCAGTCTGCCTTATTTTTTAAAATAGAATTTCATGTATAGTAAGTTCTGATTCTCCCTCTCTTAATTCATTTAATTGAGGAACGAATGTAGTAAAATGTTGAGTTTTCATATGTTTATTTAAAACTTCCATATTTTCCCATTTTTCTATAAAGGCAAGAACACTTCTGTTATTTTTATCCTGTACCATTTCATAAAAAATATTTCCTTTTTCTTTTCTTGTTTCCTCTGCTAATTTTTTTGCTATCTCTAAATATTTATCAATGTTTTTTTCAGGTACAATAGATTTTGCATATACAACTATCATAATATTGGCCTCCTTTATTTAATTAATCTTATTATAACTGTATCAGATATTAAAAATTATTACAAACTAAAATAAAAACTTTTTGGATTTGAAATATAAATACCACATACAGTACTCAATGGCAACATAGCATAATTACTAGTAAGTGAGGCACCTGTTTTTTCTCCATCAACGATTTCAAAAATAGTTTTTTTGATGGAATGATCTGGAATTGATGGATAGCCTATAGCAGGTCTGATATTAGGTATCCAAATATTTTTTTCTTTCAAATAACTTTCTAAAAATTCAGAAGCAGCCTCTGCGATTCTTGTGAGAAGAATATTTTCCATTATACTCATATAATTATCTTGAAGGAATAAAGAACTAGTTACTGAAATAACAAAAGCTCCTATAAAATCTTTTTTGTTGAAAAAATCGCTTATTCCAATATCTTTATTTTTTATTTTTCCTCTTGTAAAAGATATACTCCAGCTTTTATCTCCATCATTTATTGTTAAGGTATCTGAATTTTTTACACATGGAAAAATTCCAAATGAACATCTTATTTTTATATTATTTTCTTTCATTTTATCGAAAATATGTTTAGCATCACCTAATGTCTGTTCTTCTAAAGGAGTATTTTTAACTTTCATATTATGTAAAAGAAAATTCCAATTGATATATTTTTCAATTCTTTCAAGAGTAAATTCTAGATATTGTTTTCCTAATTGATTTGGAAGTACAATTTCTGAAGAAAAGTTATCTTTTGAACAGATTTCTTTTTCAGAATTTTCTTTTTTAGTATTTAGATATATGCTGCAAAGATTTTCAAGCTCTTTTGTTTTTTCTTCCATAAATACTTCTTTATCACCATAGATAAGTTTATTTATCATTGTGAGAGTATCCAAAGCATCTGTAGTATGAAAAGTCCTTTTTTTATAAAGGGGTTCTAATTTAACAGCAGTATGCAATTTCGATGTAGCTGCTCCTGCCACAAGAACAGGAATAGATATTTTATTCTCATTTAAAAGGGATAAAGTTTTTTCCATTTCTTTTAATGAAGGACTGATAAGACCACTTAATGTAATAATATCTACACTGTTTTTTATAGCTTCTTCTAATATTTTTTCTTTACTTACCATAACTCCTAAATCTATTACTTCATAACCATTACACTTTAAAACTGTTCCAGCAATATTTTTACCTATATCATGGACATCTCCTTCAACAGTGGCCATAAGAATTTTACCTTTTATTCTTATATCGGCTTTTACTTTCATGTGAGGTTTGAGAATATCCACAGCCTTATTCATAACACTTGCTGATCTTATAAGCTGTGGAAGATATAGTTCACCTTTTTCAAAAAGAATACCTATTTTATCCATACCTTTCATTAAGATATTTTGTATTATATCCAATGGAGTCATATTTTTTAGAGCAGTATTTATATCAACCTCGAAAGTTGTACTTCCTCCATAAATAAGAGCTCTTTCTATTCTATCTTTTAAAGATTCAAAATCATTATTTATCATTTTATTAGTGGAAGAACTATTAGGTTTTAAGTTAACAGAAGCATTTTTTAATTTTGCAGCAAGTTCTAATATAGAATCAAGAGATTCTGTATTTCCATTTATCAATGCTAAAATTATATCCCTTTCATCTGAAGTAAGCTGGGGTGCTTTTTCACCAGGATTCATTATAGCAAAATTCATTCCTTTTTCTTTTGCAGCTTCAATAAAAAGAGAATGTATAGCTGCTCTCAATGAATTATTTCCTCTAAAAGCAAAAGATAAGTTGCTAAGTCCACCACTAATACCACAATATGAAAGATTTTCCTTTAGCCATTGAATTGTTTTTAAAAAATTTAATCCATTGTATCTATCATCTTTGCTTCCAGTACCAATAGCAAGTATGTTTGGATCAAAGATTATATCTGAGTCAGAAAAGTTTTCTTCTTTTAATAATTTGTATGAACGATTACAGATTTCTATTTTTCTTTCAAAAGATATTCCCTGCCCTTTTTCATCAAAAGCCATAACTACTACAGCAGCCCCATATTTTTTTATTATTCTGGCTTTTTTTCTGAAGGATTCCTCACCTTCTTTTAGAGAAATAGAATTTACTATTGATTTTCCAGCTATATTCTTTAAAGCAGTTTCAATAGTGAGAAAATCTGATGAATCTATCATTATAGGAATTTTTGAAACTATTGGATCATTTTGGATTATTCTTAAGAACTTTTCCATTTCTTCGTGGGGTATCAATAATCCATCATCAAGATTGATATCTAAAACAGCAGCTCCTTTTTCTATTTGTAAGCGAGCAATTTCTAAAGCTTTTATATAATTTTTTTCCTCAATCAATGTTTTAAATATTTTAGAGCCAGCTACATTATTTCTTTCACCAATTACTGTGAATTTATTATTGAAATTATATATTTCATTTCCAGATAAAAAACATTTATTTTCTTTAGCAATAATAGGTCTGGGTTCTTTATTTTTTACTAAATCAGCTATTGCTTTGATATGTGAAAAATGTGTTCCACAACATCCACCTAGAATATTCACTTGTTTTTTATCTACTAATTCTTTTAAATATCCAGTTGTTATTTCAGGAGTTTCTTCATATTCACCATTTTCATTAGGAAGTCCAGCATTTGGATACAATGAAATATATTTATCCGTAAAAGCAGCTATTTTTTTTATCATTGGAATAAGGTCTTTAGCTCCAAAGGAACAATTAAGTCCAAAGGAAATGATAGAAGGTCTATCTAGAGCGACAATTAATGATTCTATGCTTTGTCCTGAAAAGATTTTTCCTTGTTTATTTACAGTTGCAGAAATCATAATTGGAAGTTGAATATTTTTCTTTTCAAAAAGCTCTTCAGCAGCTATAAGTGCAGCTTTAGCATTTAACCCATCAAATATAGTTTCTATCAATATACAGTCAGCACCACCATCTATGACACCTTCTATCTGTTCGGAATAGATATTTTTCATTTGATCAAAATTAAGTTCTCTTTCATAAGGATTATCTCCAACTGGAAGGGAAAGACTTTTACTTGTGGGACCAATAGAACCAGCAACATATATTTTTTTTCCAGAAGTTTTATAGAAATTATCTGCTATTTCCCTAGCTAGTTCAGCTCCTTTTTTTGAAAGTGTATAGGACATATCTTCTATTCCATAATCTTTTAGAGATATTCTATTGCAGTTAAATGAGTTAGTTTCAATGATATCAGCTCCAGCTTTTATATAACTAGTATGTATTTCTTTAATAATATCAGGTCTTGAAATATTTAGAATTTCATTACACCCCTTTTTTCCTTGAAAATCAATCTCTGAAAGGTTATATTTTTGAATAGCTGTTCCTGTAGCCCCATCTAATACCAGTATTCTTTTTTTTAGTTCATTTATCATTATCTGTTACCTCCAGAAATTTCTCTTATGTGTGCAATATTTGCCATTATTTTTTTAGCTGTATCTACTTTATTCATAGTATACAAATGTATTCCATCAATATCAGATGTTATTAAATCTATAATCTGTTCAGTGGCATATGCAGTTCCAGCTTCTTTTAATGCTTGAGTATTATTTTCATATTTATTTAATATCTTTTGAAATTTTTCTGGAATACTGCATCCACACATTGAAGTGATTTTTCTTATTTGTTTTGCATTTGTGACAGGCATTATACCTGCAACTAATGGTATATTTATTTGAAGCTTATTTAACTTATCCCTAAAACGATAAAAAGATTCATTGTCAAAAAATATTTGTGAAATTAAGAAGTCAGTTCCAGAATCTACTTTTCTTTTTAGATTAAAAAGATCAAGAAGATCATTTGTTTCTAGGTGACCTTCTGGATAATATGCTCCACCTATTGAAAATTCTCTTTTTTCTTTAACATAAGAAATAAGATCTTGTGCATATTTAAAATCTCCTTCTCCTATAGGAGTACAATCTTTAGGCTTATCTCCTCTTAAAGCAAGGATATTTTCTATATTATTGGCTCTTAATTGTTTTAATATATCATCAATTTCATTTTTTTTAGCTCCCAAACATGTGAGATGTGCTAAAGCTTCTATTTTATTATTATTTTTAATTTTTGAAGCAATTTCTACTGTATTTCCTCGGGTAGCCCCACCAGCTCCATATGTGACACTAATGAAGTCAGGTTGTAATTTTGCAAGTTCATCAATAGAAGAATAAACATCTTCCAAAGAATATATACTATTTGGTGGAAATACTTCAAAGGATACAATTGTTTTTTTTCTTTTAAATAATTCTGAAATTTTCATTTGCTCATCTCCTGTTTGAATCCAATAAAAAAAGCTTTTTCCACCTGATAGATGAAAAAAGCTTAAAATTTTAGAATTTAAACCATCTATCAGGAATTAGCACCACACTTAAAAGCAGGTTGCTGAGATATCAAAGGGCCTGTCCCTCCATCTCTCTCTATGGATTTAATTATTTCATGAATTGTATCACATTCAAATATTATTGTCAATAGAGGAAAAATAAGAAGTTATTCTTTTGAATTTATACAATAGTGAAAAAATGTGGTATAATTCTTATAAAAGGATATAGAAAAGGAGTAGATATGAGGGGAGTTATTTTAAAAAATGTTGAAAAAGTATATCCTAATGGCTTTAAAGCTGTTCATGGAATAGATTTAGAAATAAAACCTGGAGAATTTATGGTATTGGTAGGACCTTCAGGGTGTGCTAAATCAACCATGTTGAGAATGATAGCTGGGCTGGAAGATATAACAAGTGGAGAATTATGGATAGAAGGTAAAATATCTAATACTCTTCCACCTAAGGATAGAGGTATAGCAATGGTGTTTCAAAATTATGCTCTTTATCCACATATGTCTACTTATGAAAATATGGCTTTTGGATTAAAAATGGCAAAATTTCCTAAAAAAGAAATAGATAAGAGAGTAAGAGAAACTGCTGAAAGACTTGAAATAAGTGATATTTTGGATAGAAAACCTAAAGAAATGTCAGGGGGGCAGAAACAAAGAGTAGCATTAGGAAGGGCCATAGTAAGAGAACCAAAAGTATTTCTTTTTGATGAACCTCTTTCAAATTTAGATGCTAAATTAAGAGTATCTATGAGAGTAAGAATAACTCAGCTTCATAAAGAGCTTCTCAAAGAAGGTAAGGAAACTATAATGATATATGTAACTCATGATCAAGTAGAAGCAATGACAATGGGAGATAGAATATGTGTGCTTAATAAAGGAAAAGTTATGCAGGTGGATACTCCAATGAATATATATAATTCTCCTATAAATAAGTTTGTAGCTGGATTTATAGGTTCGCCAGCTATGAATATAGTTGAAGGAGAACTTTTGGAAGAAAATGGAGATATTGTAGTAAAATTAGATGCAGATACTTATTTAGCTTTAGATAAGAAAAAGTATGAAAAATTAAAAAATAACATTGGAGAAAAAATATGGTTTGGAATAAGACCAGAAAATATAAAGGTGTCTGATGAAATTGATAAAACCAAAAATAGAATTGAAGGGATTGTCAGTGCAGTAGAAAATATGGGAAATGAAGTATATATATATTTTAAAATAGGAGAAAAGGAGTTTACAGCAAGAGCTTCTACAAATGTAATTGAGAATGTTTCATTTGGGAAAAAACTATTTTTTGACTTTAATATGTTAAATATTCATATTTTCCATTATAAAACAGAAAAAAATATATCAAAATAGGAAAAATTAAATTTAATCTCTTTATTTCTTAAAGATTATGAGGTATACTAATATTAACTATACATCATTATCATTATTCAAAGGGGGAATAATCATGACAAATCAGTATAATAAAGATGGTAAAAAAGAAGGACTATGGGTAAAAACTTACGATAATGGGAGAATTCAAGAAGAAAAAAATTATGTAAATGGAATTAGAGAAGGCGAATACAAATCATATTATATGAATGGTCAGATAGAAACACATAAATTCTATAAAAATGGAAATATTCATGGAGTATATGAAACTTTCTATAGTGATGGAAAGTTAAGTTCAAGACGTACTCTTGTGAATGGAGAAACAGTAGGACTTTATGAAGAGTTTTTCCCAAATGGAAAATTAAAAAAATCATCAGAACATGTAAGCAACTCAACAACAACAAAAAATATAAAATATTTCCCGAATGGACAAGTGAAACTTGATGTTAATTTTAAAAATGGAGCTATGTATGGTTCTTATAAAGAATATTTTTCAAATGGAGTTCTATATATAGAATGTAATTATGGAGAAAATGGAAAATTAGATGGTGTTTATAAAGAGTATGATGCTGAAGGAAAATTAGTAAAAGAATGCTATTATTCTAACGGCTCAGAACAATTTAAATAATAGAAAGAGAAAATAAGTAGCTGCCTGAAGAAAGAATATCTTTACAGGCAGCTTTTTTAATAAATAATTTCTATTAATTTAGTTTCTTTTAAAATTAAAACGAAGTTACAATTGTATATTTAAACTTATCCCCTCTAACAATTCGTTCAGTAAACATTACAGGGTTCTCATCTTCAAAGGTAACTCTTTCTATTTTTATAACTGGTTGAAATTTCATTAAATTAAGATGTTTTATTATTTCTTCATCTGGAGTAATTGGGTAAAAAGTTTCTTCACCTTTAGAAAACTTTATTGAAAATCGAGTTTTCAATATATTACATAAAGATGAATTACTTAATTCGTCTTTATGAAGGCAATTAAACTTTTCTACTGGAAGATATGTTTTTTCAAAAATAAGTGGAACAGAATCTACAAGTCTTAAACGAGTAATTCTATGAATGTTACTATTTTCTTTTATTTTTAAAAAGTTTGCGATATATTTATCAGCAGGTATTATTTCAAAAGATAAAATTTTAGAAAAAGCTTCTTTTCCAAGTTTTTTCATTTCCTCAGTAAAATCATAAAATTTATATAGATCAGGTTTTAGTTGTTTAGAGGCAACAAAAGTTCCTTTTCCATGTTTTTTATAAATATATCCCATTTTTTCTAATTGAAAAATAGCCTGTCTTACAGTATCACGGCTTAAAGAAAATTTATCACAAAGTTCTCTTTCAGAAGGTAATTTTTCATGTTCTTTAAATTTATCACATTCTATTTCTGAAAGTAGAAAATTCATTAATTGACCATATAATGGCATTTTATTATTTTTATCAAAATCACACATAAAATTTCCTTCTCCCGAATTTGAAATTATTTACACTAATAACATTATATAATATAAATCTAAAATTGAATAAAAGCAATAGATTAAACTTAAAAAGTCTCTTTTCAGACTTGAAGTGTCAAAAAAGAGACTTTTTATGTAAAATGTTATTTTTTCAGAATTCTTAAAGTTTTTTCAATGGCTTTTAAAGTATAATCCAATCTATAGAAACGGGCATTTTCACCCATATGTCCTATTCTAAGGACCTTATTACTTAAATAAGAATAAGAAGCAGCTATCATTACTTCAAAATTATGGAGAAGGTAATCAGATACCTCTTTGCAATCATATCCTTCTGGAAGGCAAAAAGCAGTTACAGTTGGAGAATATCCATTTTTTAAGTAAAGTTCTACTCCCATATCCATAAGTCTAGTTCTTACATATTCAGCAGCTGTGTGGTGTCTTTCTCTAACTTTTTCTATTCCCTCATTATAAATGTTATCAATAGCAACATCGAAAGCAATCAAATCACTGGCAGGCATTGTATAAGGAAAAAGCTGTTCTTTTACACAATTTTTCCATAAAGATAAATTACAGTAAAAAGAAGCAATAGGAGTTTTTCTGCTCTCAATAGCTTTCCAAGCATCATTGCTTACTGTCATTATTGTAATTCCAGAAGGAGCAGAAAAAACTTTTTGAGAACCTCCTAAAGCAATATCAATTCCCCAGCCATCTACATCTAACTGTACTCCACCTGCAGCAGCAACGCTGTCAACTACTGTCATGATTCCTTCTGATTTTAAAATTTTACAAATAACTTCAACGTTATTAAGTACTCCAGAAGGAGTGTCACAATGAACTATAGTAGCATATTTAAAATTTTTATTTTTTTCAAGAAATATTCTTAATTTATCAATATCAAGAGTTTTTTTTATATCAGTTTCAAGTAGAGTAACTTCTCCACCATAAGTTTCTACTAGATCTTTGAATCCAGCTCCAAAGATACCATTTGATATAACAAGAACTTTATCTCCAGGTTCAGTAAGTGAGGCACAAGCAGTATCTAATCCAAGCATACCTTCACCATTCATTATAATAGTCTGAGCTTTTTTAGCACCAAATAATTTTCCAGTTTTTTTACATAATTTATCATAAAAATTAAAAAAATTAGGATCCAAATCAGGATTTCCAAAAAAGCTGCATCTAGCTTTTAAAACATTTTCTCTTACCATTGTGGGTCCAGGAGTCATCATAAGATAATTTGCTTTATACAATCAATACACCTCCAAAATTTTAAAACCTCTTTATTTCTTTAATTATATCATAAATTAAATATTTTTTAAGAATTTTTTAGGTTTTTTCTGGCAACAGATAGCATAAGTTTTATTCTATTTAATTGATTAACTTCAGAGTAAGCAGGATCATAGTCAATTGGAGCTATATTGACATGACTATACTCTGATCTTAATTTTTTAATCATACCTTTTCCAGTTATATGGTTAGGAAGACAACCAAAGGGTTGGACACAAACAATATTAGGAACTCCCTTTTCTATAAATTCTATCATTTCTCCCATGAGGAACCAACCTTCACCAGATTGATTTCCTATTGATATATATTGAGAGGTTTTTTTAGCAAGGTCTTGTATAGAGTCTTCATGTTCAAACTTAGAATTTTTCTGTAAAGCATTATTTAAAACTTTTGTATATTGATCTATTACCCAAAGCGCAGCCTTTAATTTTAATGCTGCAATTTTGCCTTTAAATCTTTCTGTTATAAATATATCACTATATATACAATATTTAATAAAACTCATAAGACTTGAAGTATAAACTTCTCCACCTTCAGCTTCTATAAATTCAGCTAGATTATTATTAGCAAAAGGGCTAAATTTTACAAGTATTTCTCCAACTATTCCTACTTTTATTTTCTTTTCATTAGATACTTCTATTTTAGAAAAGTCATTTACTATTGCATTTATGTTATTTTTAAATTGAGAAAACTTACCATTTTGTATATTTTCTTTAACTTTTTCATTCCATTTTTCATATAATTCAAAAGTGCTTCCTTTAATTTTTTCATAAGGACGTACATGATAGAGAAGTTTCATCAGTATATCTCCATATGATACAGCAATCAGGCATTTGTGAGCAAAAGGAAGAGTTATAGAGAAACCTTCCTGTTTTTCAAAACCACTTGCATTTAAAGAAAGGATAGGAATTTTTTCAAAGCCACTGTCTTTTATAGCTTTTTTTAAGAATCCTAAATAGTTAGTAGCACGGCAACTTCCACCAGTTTGTGAAATCATAACAGCAGTTTTATCAAGATCATATTTTCCTGATTTTAAAGCAGCAATGAGTTCTCCAATGACCAATATTGATGGATAACATGCATCATTATTAACATATTGAAGTCCACAATCTAATGCCTCTTGAGTTTCATCTAGTACTTCAAGATTATATCCTTCAGCTTTGAATGCAGTTTTTAGCAATTTAAAATGCATAGGTGCCATTTGTGGAGCAAGAATAGTATATTCTTTTTTCATTTTTTTTGTAAATTGAGCACGTTTGTATTCTATTTTCTTTTTAATAGATGATCTAAGAACATTTTTCTTATAATCTAAAGCAGCTAAAAGACTTCTTATTCTTATTTTTACAGCTCCAAGATTACTTATCTCATCTATTTTTAAAAGGGTATGTACTTTTCCATGATTAGCCAAGATTTCTTCAACTTGATCTGTAGTTACAGCATCTATACCACAACTAAAACTATTCAATTCTATAAGTTCAAGGCAATTACTTTTTCCTACATAAGCAGCAGCTCTGTATAACCTTGAGTGATATGTCCATTGATCTATTACCCTTAATTCTTCATCTAAAGAAGCAAGGCTGGCAACAGCATCTCCTGTAAGAACAGCTATTCCAAAAGAATTTATTATATTAGGGATACCATGATGGATTTCTTTATCACAATGATAAGGTCTTCCACAAAGCACCACTCCAGTTTTTCCAGTTTTTTCCAGTTCATCAATTATTTCAAGAGCTTTATTTCTCATATCTTTTCTGAAATTATATTTTTCTTCCCATGCAGCATCTACAGCTATTTTAGTTTCAGATTTTGATACTCCAAATCTTTCAAACTCTTCAAATACAGTCTTATAAAGTATTTCTTTACTTTCAAATGAGAAAAATGGCAATATTAAATCTATATGTTTTTCTTTTAAAATATCCATATTGTTATTAATAACTTCTGGATAAGACATAACAATAGGACAATTAAATTGATTAGAAGATTTTTCATCCTCTTTTTCTTCAAATATGACACAAGGATAAAAAATTCTTTTTACACCTTTTTCTATAAGATTTATAATATGTCCATGAACAAGTTTTGCAGGATAACATATAGAATCAGAAGATATAGTGTCAATTCCCTTCTCATATAATTTTTTAGATGAATCATCTGATAAAACTACTCTAAATCCAAGATTAGTCAATAATGTAAACCAAAATGGATATGAGTCATAGAAATTCAAGACTCTAGGAATACCAATTTCTCCTCTAGTAGCTTTTGAAGGTTCTAAAGGTGTATAGTTAAATAATCTGTTATATTTATAATCAAACATATTAGGTGCTGTATTTTTCTTCATTTTTCCAAGAGGGTTATCACATCTGTTACCAGATATGAAATTTTCACCATTCTTAAATTTATGGATAGTCAATAAACAATGATTATTACAAAGCTTACATCTAGTAAGGTTTGTAGTACAGCTGAAATTATTTAACTCATCAAGAGTCATAATAGATGAACTTTCTCCAGCCTGTTCCATTGCTATAAGGGCAGCTCCAAAAGCTCCCATAAGTCCAGCAACATTAGGTCTGATTACATTTCTTTCTGAAACTAACTCAAAAGCTCTTAATACAGAATTATTAAGGAAAGTTCCTCCTTGAACAACTATATTTTTTCCTAATTCATCTTTATTTTTAATTTTTATAACTTTAAAAAGTGTATTTTTAACAACAGAGTAAGAAAGTCCAGCAGAGATATCAGCCACTTCTACTCCATCTTTTTGAGCCTGTTTAACTTTTGAATTCATAAATACAGTACATCTAGTACCAAGATCAGCTGGAGATTTAGATTCCATTCCTAATTTAGCAAACTCTAAAATATTCATTCCGAGGGAATGAGCAAAAGTTTCAAGGAATGATCCACACCCAGAAGAACAAGCTTCATTCAAAAGAATGGAAGTAATAATACCATCTTGTATTTTTAGGCATTTCATATCCTGCCCACCAATATCAAGTATAAAATCAACATCTGGCTGAAAAAATTGAGAACCTTTATAGTGTGCCATAGTTTCAACTATACCAATATCGACTCTCAATGCTGCTTTGATTAGAGTTTCTCCATATCCAGTTACACATGAACTTTTAATAATAATATTTTTATTCATTTTTGAGTATAGTTCTTTAAGTGTAGCAATAATATTATCAAGTGGATTTCCCTTATTATGGGAATAATGTGAGAATAGTATCTCTTTTTCTTCTGAAATAAGAACTACTTTAATTGTAGTGGAACCTGCATCTATTCCAAGGTAAGCATTTCCTTCATAAGTATCCAAATCTCTTGTTTCTATTTTTTCCTTTTCGTGTCTTTCAAGAAATTCATTCAGTTCATCTTCGTTTTCAAATAATGGCTGTAATCTTGAAGTATCAGAAGTATCTTTTTCATTAAGGCGCTCTACTTTAGTTTTAAGCTCTTCATAAGAAAATACAGCTTCATTTTCTTTAGATAGCAAAGCAGCTCCCTGAGCAACAAAAAGTTGTGAGTTTTCAGGAAAAATTACATCTTCAGGGGCTAATTTTAATGTATCAATAAATCTATTTCTAAGCTCACTTAAAAAGAAAAGAGGACCTCCTAAAAAAGCTACCTTTCCTGTAATTTTTTTACCACAAGCAAGACCAGTTATAGTTTGGTTAACTACAGCTTGAAATACAGATACAGCTATATTTTCTTTTCTAACTCCCTCGTTGATGAGGGGTTGTATATCAGTTTTTGCAAATACTCCACATCTGGCAGCTATTGGATATATAGAATCAAATCCTTTTGCAAGTTCATTAAGACCTGAAGCATCTGTATCTAAAAGACTAGCTATTTGATCGATAAATGCTCCTGTACCACCAGCACAGCTTCCATTCATTCTTTGATCCATATCATTTTTTAGAAAAGTTATTTTTGCATCTTCCCCACCGAGTTCAATAGCTACATCAGTTTCTGGAATAATTGTTTCAATAGATTTTATACAAGCAATAACTTCCTGTACAAAATCTATTCCTATCCATGAAGATATCCCCATTCCACTGGAACCAGTAATATTTATTTTGTATCTTATATCTTCACCAAAATTATTTTTTATATATTCCAAAAATTCATCAAATATTTTTTTAGTTGTTTCTCTAACATTAGATAGATGTCTTTGATAAATTGAATAAATAATATTATCTTTTTCATCAAGACATACTATTTTTACAGTAGTGGAACCAACATCTATTCCTATGTAAAATTCTCTCATAAATTAATCTCCTTATTATTGTTCTTAAATATAATGTGATTTTTATGAGAGATTGTTAAATCAAAAGAATTCGGGAATCATACCGTTCAAGGATTGTATAAAATGTTAAAATATCTTTTTGTGGATAAATAACAGTATTTATGCAAGGATCTTCTGTAACAATCTCTGTCATTTCTAGAAAAGCAGGGATGGGATTTTTTAAAACTTCCCTATCTGCAAGCTCTATTTTATCTATCTTTATAAAACTATATTCTCTACTACTTTCTATTTTTCCTAAAAGTAAAATGTTTTGAGGTAAATCTTTAAAAGTAGAATGTTTTTCCTGAATATCAAAATTAGAAGTAAAAAACATAAACATAAATGAAATTACAAAATAAAATAATCTCATTGTCATATTTGCCTCCTTGTTAAAATTAAAAAATTATAAAGTTTCCACATCAGAATGTACTTTATAAATAACATCTTTTCTTTCTATAATAATTTCAGTATTTTTTTTCAAATAATCAGATTCTTTTATACTATTTAAAAGTTCAAGACTAGGATTAATAGCCCTAGGATGTCCAACACTAAGAAGCATACTGTAATCACCATGAGTATCCCCATAAGCATAACTTTTCATTAAATCAATACCATATTTTTTACAGAACATATCTATAGATTTCATTTTATTTTCTGAATCCCACATTGGAGAAATTTTTCCAGAAAGAACTCCATTTTCTACATGATATATAGAACCACAAAAATCATCAGCATTCCATTTTTTAGCCATTCGAGATACTAAAAAGTCTGGACTTCCAGAAATAAAAATAACCTTATGTCCCTGTTCTTTATGCCATTTTATCATGCTTCTTGTATAAGAATAAACTCTATTTCCTTTTAATTCAACTACCTGATCTGATACAAAATCATTATACTTTGTAGAAAGTCCCTTTATAGCATCAACATAAGTTTGAGTAAGACCAAGAAGATATTTGTCATAATCTCCTATTCTCTCGTCCCAGAGTTTAAAAGCTTCTTTTACCCTTGTGTCATATTCTCTGAAGTCTAACAACTCATATTTTATAAGTTTTTTAAAATGCTCAGTCAGAAGAGAATTTCTATAAATTGTCCCATCAATATCAAAAAATGCTGCAATCATATATATCATCTCCTCATTTTTATACGAAATTAACTATCTATGTTAAGAAATTATAGTTCAAAAATGAAAAAAAGTCAATTTTTCTCATTGTTTCTTGACTAAAATATGGTAAAATTAATATAATAGTATTTTTTGTAAAAAAGGTGTGTGAAATATGAAAAAAATAAAATTTATTTATATATATTTTTTATTAACAGTGATAATTTTTGCTCAAGAAGGTTATATAGCATCTTTTAATACATTAAGACTTGGAAAAAGTCAGAAAGATTACACTTTGACAGCTCAGGCTCTTGAAATGTTTGATATAGTAGGACTTGTAGAAGTAATGGACATAGAAGGAGCAGAAAAACTTGTTAATGCTTTAGAGAAAGTATCTGGTGAAAAATGGGATTATCATATATCTCCATTTCCAGTAGGAAAGAATAGTTACAAAGAATATTTTGCTTATGTGTGGAAAAAAGATAAAGTAAAGTTTTTAAAAGAAAGAGGTTTTTATAAAGATGTAGAAGATAAATTTGCAAGACCTCCTTATGGAGCAGATTTTAAAATAGGAAAATTTGATTTTACATTTGTTCTTGTCCATTCAGTATTTGGTAAAAATGAGAGTGCACGAAGAGCAGAGGCTTTTAAAATGAATGAAGTATATGATTATTTTCAGAATATGGATTTGCAAGAAAATGATATTATTATTGCTGGAGATTTTAATCTTTCAGGAGTTGATGAGTCATTTGAAAAATTACTTTCACATTCTGATAAAATAATATATGCTTTAAGTCCAGTAATAAAAACAACATTAGGGAAAAAAAGCTTGGCAAGCTCTTATGATAATATGTTTTTATCAACAATATATACTAAAGAATTTACAGGGAAAAGTGGAGCTTTGGATTTCACTCAAGGACAATATAAACTTATGAAAGATAAAATATCAGATCATCTTCCTATATTTATAGTAGTAGAAATATCAGAAGATGACGATTAAAAAATAGAGGTAAGAATGAAAACAGCATATGTATTTTTTAATGGACAACTTGAAGGAAGTAGAGAATTTTATATAAAATTGATAGATGAAAAAAAAGGGGATATTTATTGTGCTGATGGTGGAGCCAATCATTTGGAGGCTTTAGGCATTTTTCCACTAGAAATATGGGGAGATCTTGATTCTGTAACAAAGGAAATTATAGAAAAATATCGTAATAATAATGTAAGAATAAAAAAGTTTCCTAAAGATAAAGATTATACAGATGGGGAATTAATATTGCAGCATATTTCAAAATTGAACTATGATGAAATTATTATAATCGGTGGATTAGGAGGAAGGATAGACCATTTACTGACAAATTTGAATCTTATTTTTAAATTTAAAAATTTAAAATTTGTAACAGAAAAAGAAAGAATATTTTCCATTGAAAAAAAAGCTGAATTAACAGGACTAAGAGGAAAAACTATTTCTTTTGTTCCTTTTTCTGAAAAAGTTGAAGGACTTACATTAGAAGGTTTTAAATATCCACTAAACAAATATATTCTTCATCAAGGGGATTCTATCTGTATGAGCAATATAGCTGTAGATGATATATGCAAAGTGACTTTTGATACGGGAAAATTGATGGGAATAATATTAAATAAATAGATTGTTATAGTAGGAGGGGTAATATATGTTAAAAGTATGGATTGGAATAGGAATATCGTTATTAATAATTGCAGCATATTTTGGAGTTCTTTTAGTGAGTTCAACAAAAGAATCAGATGATAAATATGTTGTAGGAGTATTGAGAACAGGTTATAAAATATTTGAATATTTTAATAGAAAGAAAAATAATTTAGGAATATATCTTTCTTATATTATCCTATGGGTAGGCTATATGGCATTGAATGGAAGAAAACCTAAGTTAAAAAAAGATACAATGAAGTAAACTATTGACAGAAGCACATTATTGTAGTATAATTTTTCGAGAATTTAATATCAGGAGGATAATAATGCTGAAAGAAGGAATGAGCTTAACACTTGAAAAAATAGTAAGTGAAAATGAAACAGCAGCTAAGATTGCATCAGGAGCTTTAAATGTTTTTGCAACACCAATACTTATAGCATTTATGGAAAATGCCTCATTTGAGTTGGTTCAAAAAGAACTTCCAACAGGGGAAACAACAGTAGGGACATCAGTAAATATAAAACATTTAAAAGCTAATCTTATAGGAGATAAGATCAAATGTGTGTCTGTCCTTGAAAAAATTGATGGAAAAAAACTTGAGTTTTCTGTAAAGGTATATCATGGAGATACTTTAGTTGGAGAAGGAACACATGGAAGATTTATAGTAAATGAAGAAAAATTTCTAAATAAATTAAAGGGGTAGTCTATGTACTATCCTTTTTTTAAGGATAAATAAAATTTTAAATAATATATTTTAAAGGGGGAAAAATGGAAAATAACATGGAAAAAATAGGAAGTAAAACTAATCTCTTGTTGGGAGCACAACATGTACTTGCAATGTTTGGAGCAACAGTTTTAGTTCCTTTTTTAACTGGGCTAAATCCTTCAATTGCACTTATAGCAGCAGGAGCAGGGACACTAATATTTCACTTTTGCACAAAAAGGATAGTACCAGTATTTTTAGGTTCATCTTTTGCATTTATAGGAGCTTTGACTTTGGTGTTAAAAGAGGAAGGAATAGGAGCTGTAAAAGGTGGAGTTATAGCAGCAGGATTTATTTATTTGGTAATGGCTTATTTGGTAAAAATTTTTGGAGTAGAAAAAATAAAATCTTTTTTTCCACCAGTAGTAACAGGACCAATTATAATGGTAATAGGTCTTAGAATGAGTCCAGTAGCTTTAAGTATGGCAGGATATGCAAATGGAAAGTTTGATCCTAAAAGTTTGATAATAGCTCTAGTAGTTATTATTTCTATGATTAGTATTACAATAATGAAAAAGTCTTTTTTCAGACTTGTTCCAATCTTAATATCTGTAACATTAGGATACATAGTGGCTATGTGTATGGGGCTTGTAAGCTTTGAACCAATAGCACAGGCAAATTGGATAGGACTTTCATCAGAAGCAGCAAATGATTTATTTACACTACCTAATTTTTCTGTAAGTGGGGTACTTGCAATAGCTCCTATAGCTTTGGTAGTTTTTATTGAACATATTGGAGATATTACAACAAATGGTGCTGTTGTAGGAAAAGATTTCTTTAAAAATCCTGGAATCCATAGAACACTTATGGGAGATGGAGTTGCTACAATAGTGGCAGGACTTTTAGGAGGACCAGCAAATACTACTTATGGAGAGAATACAGGAGTTCTTGCAGTAACTAAAGTTTATGATCCTTCAATTTTAAGAATAGCAGCATGTTATGCGATTGTTTTAGGACTTTTAGGAAAATTTGGAGTAATTCTTCAAACTATACCTGCTCCAGTAATGGGAGGAGTTTCAATAATATTATTTGGAATGATTTCATCAGTAGGAGCTAGAACACTTGTAGATGCAGGATTAGATTTTTCTAATTCGAGAAATCTTATTATAGCATCATTAATATTTGTATTTGGAATAGCAGTAGATAATATTGTTATATGGAAAACAGTTTCTCTTTCTGGATTAGCTCTTGCAGCTTTTGCAGGAGTGGTTCTAAACAAAGTTCTTCCATTAGATAGAGAAGTTATGATAAATAAAAAGATAGACTAATAAAAAAAATCCATAAATCAAAATATTTTGGTTTATGGATTTTCTTACTTTTTTAATTGTTATTTTTTTATAAGAGATATTGTTCTCTTTTTATAATTATCTATAAATTCAGCAATGAAAGCACTCATTATTCCTAATACTATTCCTAATAAAATTCCAACTGCTAAAATCATTTTAGCTTTACTTTTTGTTTCTATTTCATAGATAGAGGAATCCAAAGTAATTATATTTTTTACTTCATCATCTCTTTTTAATCCATTTAAACCAATCAGCATTTCAGAACTTTGATTATATAGACTTGTTACCTTTTCTCTTTCAACAGATAAAATAGGATTAGTATATTCAATAAATTCTTTGATATTAGTATCTTTATTTAAGTTATTTTTTTCTTTTTCAAGTATTTCCTTGATATGATTTTCAATTTTGTTAAGTTTTTCTCTTGAAATTCTATTTTCAGATTCAACAAAAGTATATCTATTTTCTATTTCATCATCAACCTGAATATTGATAAGGGATTCTATAATGGTGATGTATTTATTTAATATGTCTTTTTGAAGTTCCTGATCTTTTTTCATAGTGACTGATACTGTATAGCTGTTAGTATCTCTATTAAACGAAACTTTTAAAATATCATTTAAAAATTTAGATTTTGAATAATCATTTCTGTTTCCTTCTTTTATTTTTTCTAAATAGAGTTCATTTAATTTTTCTAGTTTGAAGAATTCATCAACATATTTATTAGTAATCAGAATATTATCTACATTTATTTTTGTAAAATTTAAACCAGATTTTGCAAAGAAATAATTATTTTCAAGTTTAGCATAGTTGATATTAAATTTTAATGCTAAGGTATCTTGTTTAAGGCTTCTGACAAAAAAAGCAGCTCCTAGTCCTAGTAAAGAACAGATAATAAAAATTGCTAAAACTAGTATTTTTCTTTTAATAATAATGTCTACTAGTTCATAGATATCTATTTCATCTTCTTCATAGTATTCTCTTTTTTCTAATTGATTCATAACAACTCCTATATATAATTTTATATTTTTAAATTTTAGTAGAGATATATAAGTTTTTATTGATTGGAAAAGTCTATATTTACAAATAATTTTATCCTATAATATATTTTTTGTCAATTTTTATTGTTTTTAAAAATGAAAAAACAGTATTTTTATTTGTTTTGAAGAGGAATAACGACTCAGCTTTGAAATCAAGTTATTTTATTATAATAAAATGAATGTTTGATGATTTAATTGTGTTTAAAACAGAATTATATATTGACAAAAAAATATAAATGAGTTAAAATTCCTCTATAAATCAAAACAAAAAGGGAGAAAACAAATGAATCAATTAGAAGAAAGAGTTTATCAAAATCAAGAAGATGAAGAAATTGATTTAATGGAGTTAGTCAAAATTTTATTGAATCATAAATTAATATTAATAGCTGTAACAATATCAATTATTTTTATTTCAGGAGCAATAGGCTATATTTTTAATAAAAAAAATATGACAACAAGTGTAATAATGGGACTTAATTATCCTGAACTAGAGACAGGGCTAAATCCAGATAAAACTCCTTTTTTAAAAGAGAATCTTATAAGTATAAATACTTTAAATTCTGTATTTATAGAATTTAAAAAAGATAAAATAAAAGATAAAGAATTTGTAGATTTTAGAAATTCATTAAGTATTGAAGGAATAGTACCTGATAATGTTTCTCAAAAAATAGAAAGTGCTTTAAAAAAGGGAGAAATAATAAATTATTATCCTACACAGTATAAAATAAAATTAAAAGAAATGAATAAAGAAATATTAGAAAAACTTTCAGTTGAGGCAGTGGAGGAGTTTGAAGAAAAATATAAACCTAAAAGTGAATTTTTATTTATGGAAAAAGTAAATAATATTTATGATTATGATGACTATATTTTATTATTTAATGAAAAAATTAAAAATTTAAAACTTAATTTCTCTTTAGATGGTAAGATGAATTACTATTCAAAAACCTTAGGGTATTCATTTAATGAATTAAATAATAGACTTGATAATCTTCAAAATATAGAATTGAAAAATTTAGAATCTTTTTTAAATATAAAAGGATTTTCAAATTCTAAAAATAAAAGAGAAATGAAACTTAGAGCGGATATAAAACTTCTTAATTTGAAAAAAGAAAAACTAATTGGAGAATCAAAAGTAATAAAAAATATATTAGATGAATATAAACCAACGAATAGACAAATTGTAGTTCCTTCTATGGGAGAAATGGGAATTAAATTAGAAACTGAAAATGAATATTATTCAAAATTGATTGAAAAATATCTTCTTATTAATACTTCTAGAGAAAACACAGAGTATGAAATAAAATTTAAAGAAGAAGAAATATCAAAAATTGTATATCCTACCAATGAAGAAAATAAAGCAATAAATGAAAATATAAATTTGTTAGTAACTAAGTTAAATAAAGTAATAGAAGATACAAATAATATAAATAAAGAATTTTATGAAGTAAAATATGGAGATATGATAAAAATATTGACACCAGTAGAGATAAATAATTCTGGAAAGCCAATAATTTTATTTTTAGGTGTAGGAACAATACTGGGATTATTTACAAGTATATTTTTAATATTTATTTGTGAGTTTATTAAAAATTATAAGGCAAAATTTTCTTTTAAAAATTAAAATTTTTTAGAGGTTGAGTCATTCAGCTTCTTTTTATATCGTAATACAGATATGATAATTTATAGAATAAAAGGTTTTAAAATCACAAACCACCACTTCAAGTGGTGGTTTGTTTCACCCTATAAGGATACGGTGCTGCCTTACTGAATTGATTTGCCAACTGTGTAATTTTTCATTTAGCTACTTAAGCAGCTAGTGTGCTTTAGTTAGAAATTATCTAAAAACTATATTTCAAACCTATAGTAATTTTTGTATCCCTATATCCACTTCCTCCCCATTGATGAGAAACATTTCCCCAAAGGTTAAAATTAGGATTTACTTTTATTTCTGTTCCAATTTTTACTTCTCCAATATCTTTTGTGCCTCTTATTTTATTATTTACATCGTCCATAGATACTTTGATATCTTTGCTGTTATGAATCCAGTTTGTTTCAACAAAAGGTTGAACCTCCTTGCTGTTGTTTCTGTCTGCAGAGTTGAAATGATTTGCATATGCTCTTACTCCTACACGAGTTTGAATATTTCCTTCCCCTTTAGTTTCAACTTTAGTTCCATTGACTTCAGTATGGTTATCAGTATTAACACCCATATATATAATCTGTGCCTTTGGCTGAATATAATATGTTTTTCTGTGAAAGTCATCATTATTTATTTTAAAGCTATATCCACTTTCAATTGAAGCTGTAACCCCTTTTGATTTATATTTTTCTTTTTCTAATTCTTCACCATGAACTTCGTTATCAAACCAGCTGTATGTCAGCCATGTATCTGTATAGAATCCAGAATTATCATTTTCATTGGCATAGTATGTTCCATAGACTCCAAGATTGAAACCTTCTGTTTCCCCCTTTGAAGTATAAGATATTTTATTTGACTCAGTTTTGCTGTGATTGAACCCATATCCTGCCATAATACCTAAATGATAACGATTGTTTTCATTACTGCTCCAATCAGCAATATCTCCTCCTACTTGAATTACGTTCTTTTTATTTTTAGTTTTTAATTGATTTGAACCATCTCTAAATGTACTGTATCCACCAACATTTCTCACCCATATACTTGATACTTTTTCTTTTTTATTCAGAGCATCTGTATATTGTGGTTCTCCTAAACGATCATGAAGTGTATGAATAAATAAAGAATTTACTGCTGCAGCATTTGCTAGATAACTTCCAGATTCTGGACGATAAATAGGATTAATTACAGGTGGAACCACCAAAGGAGGAGCAATAATCTCAGGATCTGTTGGATCAATAGTTGGAGGAATAACAGTAGGTGGAACAATCGAAGGAATCATACTTGTCAAATACCAATTATTACTATCTGTAATGACTCCATCACCACGATTCAAGAAGTATTCATAGGCTCCTGCTACTATTCTTCCATCTTTTATAAATTCTCCATCTGAAACTCCAAGAACAGAAATAAGTTCAATCCCATTTACTGTATAGGCTCCCTTTCCTCCCATATTATTAATTCTTACTTTAGTTGTTCCAGAGGTATCTCCTTCAACTATCATTTTATCAGTAATAGAATTATCATCTTCAAGTTGAGTATTAAAAACTATTGTACTGTTATCTCCATGATAATTTTGAGATATTGTGAGAGTTCTGGCAGAAAAATTATTATAGTCTGGAACAGCATTGATATAAACAGTTGTTCCATTTAGTATATTTAAATTAGATATTATTGAATCATCTGTAACATTCCATTGACTCCCAGTCATTGTAATGTCAACAGTACTTTCATTTCCTATATATGAAGCTCCTTCCCAAAAAGAACCATCATTCATAGAAACCTGTATTTGAGAATTATTATTAGCATAGATGCTTCCCTTTAAATTCATTAAAGAATTTGTGGCATTTATTTTTCCACCATTAACTGCATAAAAAACGGCTTGTATACCTCCAGAATTAGTTTGAACAGTAAAATCTCCTGTTATATTTACACTTCCTTTATTGGCATAGATTCCTATTTCATGTCCATTGGTATAGTTATCTCCAAATATTATTTTCCCACCATTATTTAAATTAAGAATGCCATTAACATTAGATACAGCAAGTCCATAAGCACTAGATGTATTGTCACTGACAGAATTATTTATTACAGTAACAAAATCATTAAAATTTGTAGTAGATAAAGTATTAGTTGCATTAGAAATTACTCCAGTTGCTCCATTTGAATTAAGGTATATATTTACATTTTGATTGAAGTCTGTATTTCCAAGACTGTAAATTCCTATTTTTCCAGTATAAATATTTACACTGCCATAACCAGTATTGTTCTTGCTAAAACTGTTAGTAGTTCCTTCACCTAAATATAATCCATATCCTTTTTCAAAATTAGAATTGATTATAGTATCTCCCTTTATATGAAGCTGAGAATTTACCCCAATAACTCCAATAGTATAATAATCATTGTTATTATTCATTATATTTGCAGTAAGCCCTCCATTAAAGTATGCTTTACCTCCATCAGTTACTAATACAGCATCTCCAGTGGTAGGACCTAATTGATTTACAATTACCATACCATCAGCTGTAAGTTTTCCACCAGACTCTATGCTTAACACACCAGTATTAGGTTTACCTGACATATTTGATTCAAATACAACTTCATTAATATTTTGAATATGAACATCTCCTCCATATTCCCAATTTCCTGAGTTAATCCAAGTATGACCTTTAGATGTAGTAAAATCTCCATCTGTCCAAATTGTTTGAGAAAATGTACTATTTCCTATATATAAAAAAGCTGCAATCATTTGTCCCCAAAATAATTTTCTTTTCATTTTTCCCCCTATTATACGTTAAATTAAAAAATAAAACTTTTTATTAAAGTATTTATGAAATGTCATATATATTTTATGGTAATGATCATTTTATTCTACTAGTAGATATATGTATTCACTTAATCCCTCCTGTTATCATCACAGTGGTATTTTTTACCAAAAATATATTTATTACTAAATAATGTATATATTTTATTGCTGTATCCTCCAAGAATGTTTTTAATATCTGTGATTTTTATTTTTATGAGAATTTAGCAGATATATTATGTTAAGTTTTTCTCGCTTTTTATAAATTTTTATAAAAAATTTTTAATTTAAATATTTTATAAGCAACGATAATATGTATTCCAATTTTTTATATATGACATCATTTTATTTCAAACATTTCTTTAAATAAAAGTTTTTAAAAGATAAAAAATATTATTAATTAAATTTAATATATATGTGTGTTAAAAAAATGTGATAAGTATGATGAAAAAAATAGAATGAGAATAAAAAAACTTTAGAATGTAAAATTATGAATAATAGAAATTTTTAGCAATGAATATTTTTTATAATTAAAATTTGATTCTATAAAAATATTAAATTTCAAAAATAAGGTGAGATATTTAACAGTATGATATTTTCTTAAAAAGTATAAAAAGATTGAAATGTTTTTGTGAAACCTACTTTTTAAAATAGGTCCAATGTGATATAATTAATAATACTATAATTGATTTGAGGAGAATTGACATGAGTAGGGAGAGAGAAGCAGTTAAATATCGAAGGTATGGACTAATTCTTTATTACATACTGAAAATAGTAGGAAAAACATTAAATATAAAAATAATAACAAATGATAAAATTAAAGAAAATGAAGAGAGCTATGTTTTTGCATTTTGGCATAATAAACTTGTAGCTCCAAGTCTTTGTCTTGATTATATAGAGAAAAGAGCAGTACTTGCCAGTCCATCAAAAGATGGTGAACTTATTTCAGTTCCTCTAGAAAAGATGGGATTTCATATGGTAAGAGGTTCTTCAGATAAAAATTCAACATCTAGTTTGATATCTCTTATTAAACTTATGAAAAAAGGATATAGTATAGGAACTCCAGTAGATGGACCTAAAGGACCTATATATGAAGTGAAGCCTGGAATGATTTATTTAGCTCAAAAGGGAAAGATACGGATGGTTCCCCTGGGAGGGGCCTATAAGAGAAAATGGACATTTAATAAAGCATGGGATAAATTTCAATTTCCAAAACCTTTTACAACAATGGTATTTTTGATGGGAGATCCAATAGAAATACCTAAAGATGCAAATATAGAAGAATATTGTGAAATTTTAAAAAATAAATTAAATGAATTAGATAAGGAAGCTGAAAAATATTTTTAGCAAAAATATCTAACAAAAGAGGAGAGATAAATGAGTAAAAATTTTTATGTAACAACACCTATTTATTATGTGAATGGAGATCCACATGTTGGAAGTGCTTATACAACTATAGCAGCAGATGTTATAGCAAGATATAAAAAAACTATGGGGTATGATGTTTTCTTTTTAACTGGAACTGATGAACATGGACAAAAAGTAGAAGAAACAGCTAGACAAAAAGGATACACACCTCAAGAATGGACAGATATAATGGCACCAAAGTTCGTGGAGATGTGGAAAGCTTTAAATATAGAATATACTGATTTTATAAGAACTACTGAACCAAGACATAAGGAAGCTGTAAAAAAAATATTAAAAAAAGTTTATGATAATGGAGATATATATAAAGGAGAATATTCAGGAAAATATTGTGTATCTTGTGAAACATTTGTTCCTGAAAATCAAATAGTAAATGGGAATCATTGTCCTGACTGTGGAAAAGAATTAAGAGTAGTAAGAGAAGAATCTTATTTCTTTAAAATGTCAAAATATCAAGATGCTCTTTTAGCTCATATAGATTCTCATCCAGATTTCATTCTTCCTCGTTCAAGAAAGAATGAAGTTGTTTCTTTTATTAAACAGGGATTACAAGATTTGTCTATATCTAGAAATACTTTTGAATGGGGGATTCCAATAGAGTTTGCTCCTGGACATATAACTTATGTGTGGTTTGATGCTCTTACTAACTATCTTACAGCAGTAGGATATGAAAATAACCCTGAGTTATTTGATAAATTCTGGACTAATGGAGAAGTTATGCATCTATTAGGAAAAGACATAGTAAGATTCCATGCTATTATTTGGCCATGTATGCTTCTTTCAGCAGGAGTAAAGCTTCCTGATAATATTGTGGCTCATGGATGGTGGACTTCTGAAGGAGAAAAGATGTCTAAATCTAAAGGGAATGTGGTAGATCCAATAGCAGAAAGTAAAAAATATGGAGTAGATGCTTTCAGATATTGTCTGCTTAGAGAAGTTCAATTTGGAAATGATGGAGATTATTCAACAAAATCAGTAGTTACTAGAATCAATTCTGATCTTGCAAATGATTTGGGAAATTTATTAAATAGAACACTGGGAATGTATAAAAAATACTTTAATGGTGTAATCGTTGATGGAACAGAAAGAGATGTTTTTGATGATGAAATAGAAAATTTATGGAATGAAACTTTAAATGAAGTTACTGAACAAATGAATATAGTTCAATTTTCAAAATCTCTTGAAGCTATATGGAAATTTATATCAAGACTTAATAAATATATTGATGAAACTATGCCTTGGTCACTTGCAAAAGATGAGAATAAAAAAGATAGACTGGCAGTTGTAATGAACCATTTAGTAAATGGATTGTATAAAATAGCTGTAATGGTTTATCCATATATGCCTGCTGCAGCTCAAAAAATATGGAATCAATTAGGAGTAGAAAAACTTGTAAGAGATGCTAAAGTAGCAGATATTACAGGTTGGAATCTTCTTCCAGCTGGACATATATTAGGAAATGCTGAACCAATATTCCCAAGACTTGATTTAGAAGCTCTTGAACCTAAAAAAGATCCAATGTCAGTAAATCCAGAATTGGTAATAGAAAATGCAGTAGATATTTCTGAATTTGATAAATTAAAAATACAGGTAGTAGAGATATTAGAAGCTGGAAAAATAACTGGAGCTGATAAACTTCTTAAATTTAAAGTAAGTCTTGGAGATCATGCTAGACAAATAGTTTCTGGAATTGCAAAATCATATCCAGAACCAGAAAAATTAGTAGGAAAAAAAGTTCTTGCTATAACTAATCTAAAAACTGTTAAACTTAGAGGAGAAGTATCTCAAGGAATGCTTTTGAGTACTGAAGATAAAGTAAATGGACTTAGATTAGTAGAAGTAGATAAAAGTGTAGTAGTAGGATCAAGAGCAAAATAGAGATAGGAGGAACAGATAGAATGAAAAAAGTCACAAAGGCAGTAATTCCAGCAGCAGGACTAGGAACAAGAGTATTACCTGCTACGAAAGCACAGCCTAAAGAGATGCTTGTAATAGTTGACAAACCATCTTTACAGTATATTGTGGAAGAACTTGTAGAGTCTGGAATCACAGATATAGTAATTGTTACAGGAAGAAATAAAAATTCTATAGAAGATCATTTTGACTACTCATACGAACTTGAAAATACACTAAAAAAAGATGGAAAAGATGAACTTTTAGAGAAAATAGAAAATCTTTCAACTATGGCAAATATTTTTTATGTAAGACAAAATCTTCCTAAAGGATTGGGACATGCTATATTGAAAGCAAAACCTTTTATAGGAGATGATCCTTTTGTTATAGCTCTTGGAGATGATATAGTATATAATCCAGAAAAACCAGTAGCTAAGCAATTAATAGATGTATATGAAAAATATGAATCAAGTATAGTAGGGTGTCAAGAGGTAGATGAAAAAGATATTTCTAAATATGGAATAGTTAAACCAATTGAAAAACTTGATAAAAGTACTTGTGTTATAGAAGACTTTATAGAAAAACCATCTCTTGAAGAAGCTCCTTCTAATTTTGCATGCCTTGGAAGATATCTTTTAACTGGAAAGATATTCAAATATCTTGAAGAGGTTAAACCAGGAAAAGGTGGAGAAATACAGCTTACTGATGCCATATTGGATATGCTTAAAGATGGAGAAAGAGTTCTTTCTTACAACTTTGAAGGAAAAAGATATGATATTGGTAATAAGGTTGGACTTCTAAAAGCCAATATAGAATTTGGACTTAAAAATGAAGAAACAAGAGAAGAATTATTAAAATATCTGAAAACAGAACTTAAATTAGATTAATAATCAAGATGATGAGCATGATTTTATATCAACTCATCATTCTTTTTTATAATACATAGAGGGGGAAGTATGGGAGGAAAATTAAAAAACATAAGTGCAATGCTGATATTTGGAACAATAGGAATATTTGTAAAAAATATAGAATTAGCTTCCAGCGAAATAGCTTTGCTAAGAGGAATAATAGGAGGAATTGTTCTTATTATTGTTTCTATTTTGGTAAAAAATAAAATATCTTTTAAAGATATAAAATCTAATCTTCTACTTCTTTTATTATCAGGAGGAGCTATTGGATTAAACTGGATATTTCTGTTTCAAGCATATAAATATACAACTATTTCTAATGCTACATTGAGTTACTATTTTGCTCCAGTTTTTGTTATGCTTCTTTCACCAGTCATATTAAAGGAAAAACTAACTGCAAAGAAAATATTTTGTGTTGTATGTGCAATGCTGGGAATGATATGTATAGTAGGATATAGCAATGGTATAGCAGAAGGAAGAAATGATTTTCTTGGAATAGTCTATGGACTCACAGCAGCAGCTTTTTATGCCAGTGTTATACTTATGAATAAATTTTTAAAAAATTTAAAAAGTCTTGAAACAACTTACATACAATTAATTTTAGCAGCAGTTGTACTTATGCCTTATGTATTCACTGTTGAAGGATTTAATATTTTCAGAGTTCCTGTATCTTCAATACCATATATACTGATATTGGGAATGGTTCATACTGGACTTGCCTATTTGTTATATTTTTCATCTCTGAAAGAATTAAAAGGTCAGACTATAGCAGTTATGAGTTATATAGATCCCATATCTGCTGTAATAATTTCAGCTATATTTTTAAGGGAAAAAATGGGATTACTTCAGATAGCAGGTGGAATTTTAATTTTAGGTTCCACATTTGTAAGTGAACTTACAAAAAACAAAGGGGAATAAATAAGAATTTTATTTATAGGAAAAAGTTATGTAAAGTAATAGAGAAATAAAAAAAGAAACCAGTTTATTTGGTTTCTTTTTTCATAGCAATCTCCTATTTGTTGTTTGATAAATAATTTAAAGCAAATTGAGCATATAATGCAGTACCAACTTCAAGCATATCTTCATCTATATCAAATTTTTCATGGTGATGAGGAAAATCAGTTCCTTTTTCTTTATTTCCAGTTCCAAGTTTTACCATAACTCCAGGAACTATATTAGAAAAGAATGAGAAATCTTCTCCTCCAGTAGAAGGAGGAACAGTAACAACATTTTCTTTTCCTACAAGAGAAGCAGCTGTTTCTCTTGCTAAAGCAGCACAGTTATCATCATTGATAGTTGGTCCAACTCCCTCTGTAAATTCCACCTCAGCAGTAGCTCTGTAAGCTTCAGCTGTAGATTTAGCTATTCTTGTTATAGAAGTGAAGAAATTTTTTCTAACTTCTGGACTGTAACATCTAGTAGTCCCAGTCAATACAGCAGTAGGAGCAATTACATTAAATCTTGTTCCAGATTTAATTTCTCCAACAGTGAGTACAGCAGGATCAAAAGGAGAATATTCTCTGCTGATTACAGATTGAAGGTTCATAACAATAGCAGAACCTACTACAACAGCATCTATACATTGTTCAGGTCTTGCTCCATGTCCCCCTTTACCTGTTACAGTTATTTTAAACATATCCCCTGAGGCCATTCTTGCACCACTGTCAGCAGATATCTGTCCAGAAGGAACATCTGATGAAACATGAATACCCATGATAGCATCTACACCTTCCATAACTCCAGCAGCTATCATTTTTTTAGCTCCAAGTACAACTTCCTCTCCTGGCTGGAAAAAAAGTTTAACAGTACCATTTATTTCATCTTTCATTCTATTTAAAATCTTGGCAGCTCCGAGAAGCATAGCACCATGAGAATCATGTCCACATGCATGCATTAATCCATGCACTTTAGAAGCATATTCTTTTCCAGTTTGTTCAATAACAGCTAGAGCATCAATATCCCCTCTCAATGCAACAGTTTTTCCTGAATGGGCACCATGTATTGTAGCAACTACTCCTGTATCAGCTACAATTTCACATTCTATCCCATCTTTTTCCAGTTCATTTTTTATTTTTTTAGAAGTTTCATATTCTTGAAGACTTGGTTCTGGATTCATATGAAACTCTCTTCTCATATTTATTACATAATCTTTGTACTCTTTTGCTAATTCTTGTGATTTCATTTTGTTTCCCCCTTATATATTAAAATATTAGATACATTTTAACTCATATTTTTATTTATGGAAATAGAATTATTATTTTTCTCTTAATACAAAGGCATTAGAGATATCTATATATCCAGTTTTTTTCATGATAAGTCCCTCTACATTTTTATTCATTCCCAAGTTAAGTTTAGGAAATACTAAAGTATAATGAGGAAGATCTCTTTGAAGAATATCCTGTACCTGTTTGTATAAAAGATTTCTTTCATCTTCATTTACAGAATTTCTAGCTCTGTCTAAAAGTTCATCAGCTTCCTTAGATACATAGTTGCTTCTGTTAGCTGAACCATTTCTTTGTGAAGAGTGAAACATTGGATACAAAGCTGCATCAGCATCTCCAGAAGATACATTCCAAGAGAAAAGGTAAAGCTGTTTGTTATGTTCTAATGTTTTTGAAAGGTAAGTTCCCCATTCAAATACTTCTATTTCAACGTTTATTCCAACAGCTTTTAATTGATCCTGAATGATAACACACATATCAACTCTTGTAGATTCATCATTTACCCATAATTTTATGTTAAATCCATCTGGATATCCAGCTTCTTTTAAAAGTTCTTTAGCTTTTTCTATATTCACTTCATAAATATCTGAATCAGGATTATATCCAGCAACAACAGTAGGAAGTGTTGAATTAGCTGGAACAGCAGCACCTCTGAATACAGCATCAGCAAGGACTCTGTTGTCTACAGCATAAGCAATGGCTTGTCTTACTCTGATATCAGCAAATAATGGATTTGTTTGATCAAAGGCAAGATATAAACTTGAAGGGGCTTCCACTTCTACTAATTCAAGTTTTTTATGATTCATAACAGCTTCTCTATCCATGATACCAATATCAAAAGCTACATCTATTTCCCCAGTTTCAAGAGATATCATTCTGTTGCTCACTTCAGGAATATTTCTGAAAATTATATTTTTTATTTTTGATTCACCTTTCCAATTTTCAGGAAATGATTCAAGAATTATTCTATCTCCAGTTATCCATTCTTTAAATTTATGCTGTCCAGTTCCAACTGGATTTTTAAAAACATCTTCTCCAGCTTCTACAGCAGCTCTTTTATTGATAATAGAACCATTTGTAGTAGCTAAATGTTTTAATAAAGGTCCGAAAGGTTCTTTTGTAGTAACCTTTATAGTATTTTCATCAATAATAGAAACCTCTTTTATGGGATTAAAAAGATATGAAGCCTGTGGAGAAGCTATTGCTCTGTCTAAAGAATATTTCACATCTTCAGAAGTAAGAATATCTCCATTATGGAATTTTACTCCTTTTCTCAAATGAAATATAATACTATAATCATCAACTCTTTCCCATTTTTCAGCAAGTCCAGGTTGAATATTAAGATTTTCATCCATAATAGTAAGAGTATCAAATATCATTTGCATAACTTTGTTTGAAACAGTATCAATACTTTTTTGTGGATCAAGAGTTTTAGCATCTGATTTTTGAGCTATGACAAGAGTTTCTTTTAAAGCAGTATCATTACCAGTCTTTTTTTCAGAAGTTACAGTTTTTCCAAATCCAACTAATACCAGTATCGTAAGTATTAATCCTAAAGTTTTTAAAATTTTCTTGTTCATTTTTTTCCCCCTTAAATTTTATAATAAACTTGAAATTTGTATAAAAAAAAGCAGCCCAGTCAGGCTGCTTTAAATATACTTTCATTTATCCTAAAATAATCATTTATTCAATTATAACTAATAAGGTTTTCCTATTAATTACAACTGACATCAATAGGAACACAAAAGTTGTTAAAACTATGGAAACTAAACCTAACATCAGAGATAATTGTATATATATTTCTTTTAAAGTAAAAGTAAAAAAAGTAGTAAAAGTAATAAAAATATACAAATGCTCTAAATTCTAAGTTAGTTCTTAACATACCCTGCGTCCTCCTTTTCAAAATGATTACTTCTTGTAGAGGATTGTAATACTAAAAAAACGAAAAGTCAAGAAATATTTTAAAATATTTTTTAATCTTTATTTTTATCTAAGAAATCAAGAGCATATTGAGCATAAAATGCTACTCCATCTACAAATACATCTTCATCTACATCAAATTTTCCATGATGATGTGGATATGTAGTACCTTTTTCTTCATTTCCTGAACCTAAATTACACATAACTCCAGGAACTATTGAAGAAAATTCAGAAAAGTCCTCTCCACCAGTTGCAGGAGGAGTTTCTATTACATTTTCTTTTCCAACTATCTTTCCAGCTGCTTCACGAGCAATGGAAGTACAGGTATCATCATTGATAGTTATTTTTACTAGATTGGAATATTCCATTTCAGCAGTTGCTCTATATGCTTCAGCTGTAGCTTTGGCTATTCTTTCAATTGCAGCTGGCACTTTTTCTTTAAATTCTGGATTATAATATCTTACAGTTCCTTCAATAACTGCTCTGGGAGCTATAACATTGAATCTAGTTCCAGAATGAATAGATCCTATTGTTACAACTAAAGGATCAAAAGGACTAAACTCTCTGCTTACAAGGGACTGAAGATTCATAACAACAGCAGAACCAACAACAACAGCATCTATTGTTTTTTCAGGTTCAGCACCATGTCCTCCCTTTCCTGTAACAGTTATTTTAAAATAATCAGCTGATGCTGTTTTTGCACCTGGGTCAGCATTTATGGTTCCAGAAGGAAGTCCACTTGAAATATGCATTCCCATGACACTGTCTACTCCCTCAAGAGCTCCCTCAGCTACCATGGCAGCAGCTCCTTTTCCAACTTCTTCACCAGGCTGAAAGAAAAATTTAACAGTTCCATTTATTTTATCTTTCATTTCATTGAGAACCATAGCAGAACCAAGAAGCATAGCACCATGAGTATCATGTCCACAAGCATGCATAAGTCCATGTACTTTTGAAGCATATTCTTTTCCACTTTCTTCTACTACTGCAAGAGCATCAATATCTCCTCTTAAAGCTACAGTTTTACCAGGGTGATCACCTTTGATAGTTGCTATAACTCCAGTACCAGCAATACTTTTATTTTCAATACCAGCTTTATCAAGTTCCTCTCTTATTCTTTTGGAAGTATTATATTCTTTCATACTTGCTTCAGGATTCATATGAAATTCTCTTCTCATATTTATTACATAATTTTTATATTTTTCTGCCAATTTCTTAGTTTGCATTTTTCCCCCCAACCAGTTTTATTTTTCAACATATGCTTTAGTTAAATCAACATATCCATTTTTCTTAAAAATCATATTTTTTACTTTAGTACTTTTTGCAAGATTAAGTTTAGGATAAACTAAAGTATAATGAGGAAGTTCTTCTTGAAGAATATCTTGTACTTTTTTATAGATTTCAGTTCTTTCATCTTGGTTTACTGAAGTTCTTGCTTTATCCAAAAGATCATCTACCTCTTTGTTAGAATAGAAACTTCTGTTACCAGATGCTCCATGCTGAGTAGAGTGGAACAGAGGATAAAGAGAAGCATCTCCATCTCCAGATGAATTCCATGAAAGGAAATAAAGTTCTTTATCAGGAAGAGCTGTTTTAGAAACATAAGCTCCAAATTCAAAAACTTTAATTTCAACATTGATACCAACAGCTTTTAATTGGTCTTGAATAATTACACACATATCAACTCTAGGTCCATCGTCCATTACCCATAACTGAAGGTCAATTCCATTAGGATATCCTGCTTCTTTTAAAAGCTCTTTAGCTTTTTCAATGTTTTGGTCATATTTTTTTACATTTGGATTATAAGCAGGAGAAGCTTTAGCCATAACTGAGTCAGCAGCAACAGCTGAACCTCTGAAAATTGCATCTACAAAAACATTATTATCAATAGCATAGGCGATTGCCTGTCTTAATTTTTTATTTTGGAATTTAGGTACAGTCTGATCAAATCCAATATAGAGAATAGAAGGAGATTCTACTTCAAGTAACTCTAAATTTTTGTGATTTTTAACAGCTTCTTTATCCATAAGTCCAATATCAAAAGAAATATCAGCTTCTCCAGTTTCTAAGTAAATCATTCTGTTGCTTACTTCAGGAACAGTTTTAAAAGTGATTTCTTTAATTTTAGGAGCACCATGATATGAATCATTAAACGCTTCAAAAACAATTTTATTTCCAGGAAGCCATTCTTTGAATTTGTATTGTCCAGTTCCTACAGGATTTTTAACATAATCTTCTCCAGCAGCTTCAACAACTTTCTTATTAACAATTCCACCTTGAATAGCAGCAAGATTTTGTAGAAGAGCTCCAAAAGGAGTTTTTGTAGTAACTTTTACAGTATAGTCATCTATAACAGTAACTTCAGAAATAGGATTATAAAGATACATAGTTTGTGGAGAAACAACAGCTCTTTCCAATGTAAACTTAACATCTTCAGCTTTTAGTTCATCTCCATTATGAAATTTAACACCTTTTCTTAAGTAAAAGACAACACTATATTCATCAATTCTTTCCCATCTTTCAGCAAGGGCAGGTACTATATTAAGGTTTTCATCTAATTCTAAAAGAGAATCATACATAAGATTGATAGATTTGTTAGACATAGTATCAATACTTTTTTGAGGATCAAGAGTTTTAGGATCAGATTTCATTGCTACAACAAGAGTATCTTTTAATTGAACATTGGCAGTAGCCACAGGCGCTGCTTTTTCCTCTTTTGATGAAGCAGAAATTTTCATAGCACTGAATAAACCAACACAAACCAATAGTACACCCATTCCAAGTTTTTTAAGCATTTTATAATTCATTTTTAATCACATCTCCTTAATTATTCCCAAGGGTCCTTAGAGGGACTTGGGATTCTTCTTTAAATAGTCAATAGCATATTGTGCATAGAATGCAACTCCATAAACAAAGGCATCTTCATCTACATCAAATTTTCCATGATGATGAGGATAAGTTATTCCTTTTTCCACATTTCCAGCTCCAAGTCTAGTCATAACTCCTGGAACTATTGAAGAAAACTCAGAGAAATCTTCTCCACCTGTACCAGCAGGAGTGTGTATAACATTTTCTTTTCCAACTATTTTAGCAGCTGATTCCTGAGCAAGTTCAGCACAGACATCATCATTGATAGTAGGTTTTACAAGACTTGAATATTCCATTTCAGCAGTTGCTCTATATGCTTCAGCTGTTGATTTTGCAATTCTTTCAATAGCATCAGCAATAATTTTTTTATATTCAGGTTTATAATATCTTACAGTTCCTTCCAATACAGCAGTAGGAGCTATAACATTGAATCTAGTTCCAGATTTTATTGAACCAGTAGTTACTACAACAGGGTCAAATGGAGAAAGCTCCCTACTTACTATTGATTGAAGATTCATAACAGTAGCAGCTCCAACAACAACAGCGTCTATACATTGTTCAGGTCTTGCTCCATGTCCTCCTTTTCCTGTAATAGTTACTTTAAAAGAATCAGCAGAAGCCATTCTAGGACCTGGATCAGCATTTATAGTTCCAACAGGCATATCAGAAGATATATGTATTCCCATAACACCATCTACTCCTTCAAGAGCTCCTTCGGCTACCATAGCAGCAGCACCTTTTCCAACTTCTTCACCAGGCTGGAAGAAAAATTTAACAGTTCCTTCTATTTCATCTTTCATTTCATTTAAGACTTTTACAGCACCAAGAAGCATAGCTCCATGAGTATCATGTCCACAGGCATGCATCATTCCATGAACTTTTGAAACATAGTTATGAGTATTTTCTTCAACAACAGCCAAAGCGTCAATATCTCCTCTAAGTGCTACAGTTTTACCTGGTTTATTACCTTTTATAGTAGCTATGACTCCAGTACCAGCTATTCCCTTATATTCAACACCCATTTTTTCAAGCTCTTCTTTTATTCTTTTGCAAGTATTGTATTCCTGCATACTTACTTCAGGATTCATGTGGAATTCTCTTCTCATTTGTATGACGTAATCTTGATTTTTTTTAGCTAAATCTAAAGTTTTCATAATTGGTTCCTCCCAGTTTTAATTATCAATTTTATTTTTCATTTATAACATACATATTTTCAACATCTATATATCCATCATTTCTGAATATCATATTTTTTACATTTTTTCTTATGGCTACATTCAACATAGGATATACTAAAGTGTAATGTGGAATATCTTCTTGTAATATTTCTTGAGCTTCTTGATACAATTTTGTTCTTTCTTCTTGGTTAACTGAGTATCTAGCTTTATCTAAAACTTCATCTAATTTTTCATTTTTATAGAAACTTCTGTTTCCAGATAAACCTTGTTGGCTAGAGTGAAACAAAGCATATAAAGCAGCATCTCCATCACTAGTAGAATTCCAAGAAAGCAAATATAATTGTTTATTAGGCTGAGCAGTTCTTGAAACATATGCTCCCCATTCAAATATCTTTATTTCAGCATTAATTCCAATAGCTTTCAACTGTTCCTGCATAATCACACACATATCAGTTCTAGGACCATCATCATTAACCCATAATTCTATATTCAATCCATCTTTATATCCAGCTTCAGCCATTAATTGTTTAGCTTTTTCAATATCTTGATCATATTGTTTAGCTGGAGTGATATGAGCAGGACAAGCTTTTGGCAAAGGAGAATCAGCAGCTATTGCAGAACCTCTGAATACAGCTTCAGCTAAAACTTTAGTATCCACTGCATAAGCGATTGCCTGTCTTAATTTTTTATTTTGATATTCAGGAGTTGTTTGGTCAAATCCTAAATACAATGAAGATGGAGAAGCAACTTCTAAAAATTCCATATCTTTATTTTTTTTAACAGCTTCTTTATCCATTATTCCAATATCGAAAGCGATATCAGCTTCACCAGTTTCCAAAGCTATCATTCTGTTGCTTACTTCAGTTATAGTTCTCATAGTAATCTGTCTAACTTTTGGAGCACCTTGAAAAGCATCATCAAAAGCTTCAACGATTATTCTGTCACCAGGTATCCATTCTTTAAATTTATATTGTCCAGTTCCTACTGGGTGTTGGAAGAAATTTTCCTCTCCAACTTCCTGCACAGCTCTTTTGCTCACTATGCACCCTTGTGTTTGAGCCAAGTTTGTCAATAAAGGACCGAAAGGTTTTTCAGTAGTTATTTTTACAGTATTTTCATCAATCACTGTAACTTCAGTTATTGGTTTGAATAAGTAAGATGTCTGATTAGAAACTCTTGCTCTGTCTATTGAAAATTTTACATCTTCAGCAGTCATTGTATCTCCATTGTGAAATTTTACCCCTTTTTTCAAATGGAATATAGTATTTGTATCATCAACAGCTTCCCAACTTTCTGCTAAACAAGGCTGAACATTTAAGTCTTTATCTAATGACAACAATCCATTGAATATCAAACGAATAGTTTTGTTAGATGTTGTATCAATTGTTCTTTGTGGATCAAGTGTTTTTGCATCAGCTTTTGAAGCTATTACTATATTTTCTTTATAAGAATTAACTGTTTCAGTTTTTTTAGTTTCAACTTTTTTATCAGTAGCAATGACATTCATTCCTGTAAAAAATATAACTGCTGCAGCAACAGCTATTATTCCAATTTTTTTTATTACTTTATTTTTATTTTCCATTTATACCACTCCCTGTGTTTATCATCAAAATTATTAAAGATAGAATTAGAAATATTTTTCCCATTATTTAGTAATAGTGATGAACAGAGTAGTGTAGAATAGTTAGTTTTAAAGTTTTTCATTTTTATTCCCCCTAAAGTTATTTTTTGTGATTTGTATAAAAAAAAGCAGCCTGTTAGGCTGCTTTAATAACTAAAACGACATTTTATATTTTTATCCTGAATAAACTCACTATAGAGTATCACAAAGAATTTAAAAATATTTTTAAATAGGATTAATACATAACTTAACATAATCTAAGTTTATATGAAGCAGTTATATATTTTAGATTCCTCAAAAAGTCGAATAATGTTTAAATTGACCTTAACATAATTATTTGCATATGAAATTTTATTAGAACTGAGTATGAGCACTATTATACATATGACAAATATTATTATGTTAAATAAAAACATATTCTGACCTCCCCCTAATTTATTTGTTGTTCAGAGTATAAACCCAAATTAAAAAAATTGCAAGAAAAATTTTTAAAAATTACAAAAAAATAATACTTAATTACCAAAAAATAAGTTGTCTACCTTTTGTGAATTAGGCTTTCCAAGAAGAGAACCTCCAATGAAAAGTATTATAGAAAAAATTATTACAGGAACAATTTGATGCATACCAATAAATTTTATATCCATAATTACCATGTATAAATAAGATATGACACTAAATATCATTGAAACAGCAGCTCCAGTGGCATTAGCTTTTTTCCAGTACAAACCAAAAAGTATAGGACAGAAAAAAGCAGCTTCCTGACCAGCTAGTGCAAAAAGATTTATCCATACCAGAAGCTGTGGAGGATTTAAAGCTAAAACAAAAACTATTATTCCAAGAATAAGAGAAGTTCCTAAGGAAAGTTTTCTTATTTTTGATTCACTTGGATTTTTTTCTACATAGTTTATATATAAATCTTTGACAATAGCAGCAGATGACATTATAAGTAAAGAATCTACAGAGGACATAATTGCTGCAAGAGGACCAGCAATAAATATACCTGCAAGAATTGGATACATATTTTTTATAGCAAGTATAGGAATTATTTTATCTCCTACTTCAATTCCAGGTTCTACAGCTATTCCCATTACTCCTACTAAATGCATTCCAAGCATAAGGAGTCCTACAAAAGAGGTTCCAATTATCATAGCTCTATGCATTGCTTTACTATCTTTGAATCCCATACATCTAACTTCAGTAACAGGAAGTCCTAATACACCTATTCCTACAAGTAGCCAGAAAGATAAAATAAAAGGTTTTGATACAGCTCCTCCACCATCAGGAGTCAGGAGAGAAGGATTAGTTTCAAGAACTTTCTTCATTATATTTTCCATGCCACCACCCTTATTTAGAATTATCACAAATAATAGTCCAGTAGCAAGAAGCATAACTATTCCCTGTATGGCATCAGTTATGGTTACAGCTCTAAATCCTCCAAAGGTTGTATATATAATAACTACAGCAGAAAATATAATTAATCCAAGGGTATATGAGTATCCTGTGACACTTTCAAATAATCTAGCACCTCCTACAAATTGAGCAACAATAGTTCCAATAAAAAATATCAGCATCATTAAAGATGAAAGTATAATGACAAGGCTACTTTCATATCTTGCTCTTAAAAAATCTGTAATAGTAACACCATTTATTTTTCTTGATATAATAGCAAGTTTTTTTCCTAAAACTCCAAGTGTTAAAAAAGCTGTAGGGACTTGAATACAAGCAAGAAATACCCAACTGAGTCCAAGTTTATATGCTATTCCAGGTCCTCCTATAAAAGAACTGGCTCCAACATAAGAGCTAATCAGAGTCATAGCAAGGACAAGTCCTCCCATACTCCTGCTTCCAATAAAATATTCTTCAATAAATTTTCCTTTTTCATTTTTATATTTTCCCATTTTCCATGCAATAAAGAGAATAATTAAAATATATATTATAATAGGAATTATTATCATTATTCTCCCTCCTGCTCTAAATCAATGTCTTTAAAAAAGAATTTTACTGCTAAAAAAACAAGTATATTGATTAGAAAAAGCCCAACAACACATGAATAAAAAAACCATCTAGGTAATCCAAAAATAAATTTATATTCTGAAGGAGGAATATTTTCATCAATATATCCCCAGAAATACCACCATACAAAATATATTAAATAAAGAATAATGGTAATGATGACTTCTTTATTTATTTGTTTTCTTGCATTCATTTTTCACCTCTTATTGAAATTTATTTGCTATACAAGAGGATAATATATTAAAATACAAAAAAAATCAATATTTTTTACACAGAATTAACTTAAAAGAATATTTAGAGTAACTTTTTTAATACTTTAATAGATTATAAAAAAACTATATTCAATATTATAAGAACAGAATTTATATTATGTGTAATATTATTATGTACTAGGTATATAGGGAAAGAGATTAAAATTGCTAAAACATTTATTATAGGATTTATAGCTAGAGAAAATATAGAAGTACAGGAAGTTTATAGTCTTGTATTAAAAATTTTTAAATTTGTATATAACACTTTTAGATACATAAAATCTATTTTGGTTATAGCAGATGCAAAATATAATAACATAATTGTTTTATGAAAAATAATAAAAAATAAATTTAAAAATCATAGAAATAAAAATAAATATGTAGTAAGATAGGTATAATAATGTATTATGGAAGAGTGTATTAACTCAGGGGGAAAAGATGAAAAAAGAGATTATAAGATTTACTAAATTATTTATTGGATTGTTTGCTTGTGCACTAGGTTGCATAATAATTTTAAAGGCAAACCTTGGGTTATCTCCATGGGACGTTCTTCATCAGGGATTATCAAAAACTCTGGGAATAACAATAGGGCAAGCAAGTATAGGATTAGGACTGATGATAGTTGTATTAGATATATTTTTAGGGCAGCCAATAGGTCTTGGAACAGTATTGAACTTTATGTCCATAGGGGTTTTTATGGATTTGATACTATATTTAAATTTTATTCCAGTTGCAGAATCTCTGTCTTTAAAAATAATTATGCTGCTGATAGGAATTTTAATTTATAGTTATGGTATTTTTCTATACATGGTGCAAGGAATGGGGTGTGGACCAAGAGATGGATTTATGCAGATACTTACTAAAAGAACAAAATATTCAGTAGGACTTATAAAAAATATAATAGAAATAATTGCATTTTCTCTAGGGTGGCTACTAGGAGGAGAACTTGGACTAGGAACAATAATTACAGCTTTATCTATGGGAATTATTTTGGAAGTGATGTTTAAATTTTATAATGTAGATGTGAAAGAACTTCAGCATAGAAATATTAAAGAGGAAATAAAACACTTAAGTAAAATTGGAAAAGTAAAATAAAAAATAAATTAAATACAAGTAGAAATCTAGGATTATCTTTAAATTTAGAAATTAAAATTTAGGAAATCACTCATTGTAAAATAGAATTGGGCAATAAGTTCTGGGGAGAGGTTATGAAAAAAATACTATATTGTATATTTTTACCATTTTATTTTATCCATCTTTTTATGTTAGGAATTGTTGAAACAATAAAAGAAGATAAAATTGATGAAGAATTTTAAAAATAAAATTATGAAAATAAAATTATGAAAATAAAATTATGAAAATAAAAAACTACCTTCAAATTATAAAGGCAGTTTTTTTTTATTATTCTTCGCTAATATCTGAAAAAGATTGTCCAATTATAAGGTCAAGAGCAGTATCGAGAGAATCTTTAAATCTTTTTTCTATCATTATCAATAATTTCAAAAGAATCTCTTTTTCATCTGATAGATTCAGATATTGTGTTGTAAAGTCCATATCGGTATTTTTTTCAGCATCTTCCATAAGTTCATATACTTCAAATAATTTTAAAATTATGGTATCTTCCTTATCAAAAGATTTTTGCTGCTTTATTTTTTCAATTTTTATTTTTATATACTCTAAAATGATTTCTTCTTTCCATATCTTATTTCTTTCAAGATAATATTGATAAATAGAATTTCCCAAAGTTTTCTCTAAATTTTTAATAGGGAAAAATTTTCCAAAAGTTGAAATATTTACATCTAAAAATTCTTCTTCTAAATCAATTGGATTTTCTTCTAATTCTTTTTCTATCATAATACTCTTCTCCTATACAGTAACATCTCTTATCCATTTTAAAGTTCTGTACCTAAATAATGAAAAAGCAAGTTTAATAACTTCTGAAAAATCTGCTATTCCAACTAAAATATAAACTGGAACTTTGTAATATGCTCCAATAAAAGCTACTGGAACAGCATAGAACCATAGTGGAAATATATCTAAACAGAATGCAACTTTTGTATCTCCTCCAGCTCTGAATAGTCCTATTAATAGAGTCCAGTTAATCATTTTTAGAAAAACAAACATTCCTACTGTCCTCATAGTTTTTATAGCTAATATATGTGTATCTGAAGGAAGATGATATAAAGAAACAATAGTATTTGTAAGTCCTTGAACAAGAAAAAGGCTAAATAAAGCCATTCCAAAAGCTATCTGCAATATTTTTTTTGAATATATGATAACTTTATTTTTATTACCCTTACCTATGGTATGCCCAATTATAACAGAAGCTGAGTTGGATATTCCCATAAATAATACAGAAGAAATAGCAGTGATAATATCAGCTATCTGCACACAGGCAGCCTGTGTAGTTCCCAGTTTAGAATATGCTACTGAAAGGGAAACTACTCCAAGTATCCACAACATTTCTGTAAGAAAAACAGGGGTAGAAATTTTTATTATTTCTTTTATAAGGTTTTTAGGAAGATTTAAATAAGATTGTAAATTTCCTTTTAGATTAAAATCTTTCTTATAAACTATAAATAAAATAGTTGAAAGTTCCAACATTCTAGCAATAACAGTAGCTAAGGCAGCTCCTCTTTCTTCTAAACGTGGAAATCCAAAATTACCATATATAAAACAATAGTTGAAAAATGTGTTTGCAGTAACTCCAATGGAAGCAGATATCATAGGAATTCTAGTAAGTCCCATAGCTCTAAGACAGAAGCCTATACTAAAAGAAATAGCATAAAATGTATAAGAAAATAGTGCTCTTCTTATATAAGATACCCCAATAGATAAAACTTGTGGTTCTTTAGTAAAGATTCCAATTATTTTTTCAGCTCCAATAAAAGTAATAATAGAAAAAATAAGAGAAAGAGTAATACCAGCAAGTACAAGTTTTCCTAATATTCTTCTTATCATTTCAAAGTTTTTCTTACCAAAATATTGAGCTATAAATACTCCCATACCACTACATAGTCCAAATAAAAAAAGATCCAATATTCTATATACACTATTAGCAAATCCAACAGCTGCAATAAATTCAGTTCCCAGTCTTCCTATCATAAGATTATCAATAAAATTTAGTGATGAAGAGATTAGTTGCTGTATCATTAAAGGTATTCCAATAGTAAGGAAACTTTTATAAAATTCAGATAAATCAATTTTTTCTTTTTGCATGAATCCTCCCAAGATAAATATGCCATTTAAATATTTTATCAATAAAAAATTTAAAATACAAGAGTCATAAAAAGAAAATAAAAAATTGAAAAAAAGTATTGACAGAGAAAAGTAAATGATTTAATATGTATATGTAAAAACTAGCACTCGTCATCAATGAGTGCTAATAAAAAATAATGAATGGAGGGATATGTTGTGAATATCAGACCAATAGGAGAAAGAGTTTTAGTTAAACTTGTAAAAGTGGAAGAAAAAACTGCAAGTGGAATTATTCTTCCAGGAGCTGGAGAGAAGGAAAAACCTAATTTAGGTGAAGTTATAGCAGTAGGAAAGGGAGAAAAACTATCTGATATCAAAGTTGGAGAAAAGGTAGTTTATGCTAAATTTTCTGGAACTGAGATAAAAGATAAAGAAGAGAAATATCTTATTTTAAATATAGAGGATATATTAGCAGTAGTTGAATAATCAGGAGGGATATATAATGGCAAAAATATTAAAGTTTGATGAAGAAGCAAGAAAAAAACTTGAAAAAGGTGTAAATATATTAGCAGATGCAGTGAAAGTAACATTAGGACCAAGAGGAAGAAATGTTGTTCTTGAAAAAAGTTATGGATCACCACTTATCACAAATGATGGAGTATCTATTGCAAAAGAGATAGAACTAGAAGATCCATTTGAAAATATGGGAGCTCAGTTAGTAAAAGAAGTAGCAACTAAATCAAATGATGTAGCAGGAGATGGAACTACAACAGCTACTATATTAGCTCAGGCAATAGTAAAAGAAGGATTGAAAATGGTAAGTGCAGGAGCAAATCCTATGTTTATCAAAAAAGGAATTGACAAAGCAACTAAGGAAGTTATTGAGCATCTTAAAGCAAGAGCTAAAAAGATTCAGTCTAATGATGAAATAGCTCAAGTTGCATCAGTATCAGCAGGAGATGAAGAAATTGGAAAACTTATAGCTCAAGCTATGGAAAAAGTTGGAGAAACAGGAGTAATAACTGTAGAAGAGGCAAAATCTCTTGAAACAACTTTAGAAGTGGTAGAAGGAATGCAGTTTGACAAAGGATATATTTCTCCTTATATGGTAACAGATACAGAAAGAATGACAGCAGAGTTAGATAATCCATATATTCTTATAACAGATAAAAAAATATCAAGTATGAAAGATATACTTCCAGTATTAGAAGAAACAGTACAAGCTTCAAGACCAGTACTTATAATAGCTGATGAACTTGAAGGAGAAGCACTTACTACATTAGTAATCAATAAATTAAGAGGAACTTTAAATGTTGTAGCAGTAAAAGCACCAGCATTTGGTGACAGAAGAAAAGCTATGCTAGAAGATATAGCAGTACTTACAGGTGGAGAAGTGATTTCTGAAGAGAAAGGAATGAAACTTGAAGAAACAACTATTGCACAGTTAGGAAGAGCTAAAAAAGTAAAAGTAACAAAAGATATGACTGTAATAGTAGATGGAATGGGAACAACTGAAGATATTAAAGGAAGAGTAAATTCTATAAAAAATCAGATAGAAGCTACAACTTCTGATTATGATAAAGAAAAATTACAAGAAAGACTTGCTAAATTATCTGGTGGAGTGGCTGTAATAAAAGTAGGAGCTGCTACAGAAACAGAAATGAAAGATAAAAAATTGAGAATAGAAGATGCACTGAATGCTACAAGAGCAGCAGTAGAAGAAGGAATAGTACCTGGTGGAGGAACTATTTTATTAGAAATTGTAAAAGCTATGGAAAATTTCAAACTTGAAGGTGAAGAAGGTATTGGAGTAGAAATAGTTAAAAAGGCATTGACTTCTCCATTAAGACAAATAGCAGAAAATGCTGGAGTAGATGGAGCAGTTGTTGTAGAAAAAGTAAGAGAAATGGAAGAAGGATTTGGATTTAATGCTGCAACAGAAAAATATGTAAACATGGTAGAAGCAGGAATTATAGATCCAGCTAAAGTAACAAGATCAGCAATTCAAAATGCTGCATCAGTATCTGCACTAATACTTACTACTGAAGTATTGGTTGCAACAAAAAAAGAGGCAAAGGAACCTGAAATGGGTAATCCTGGAATGATGCCAGGAATGATGTAATAATTAAGAATAAAAAACCTCTCCTTTTATGTAAGGAGAGGTTTTTTGATTTAGGTTAAAAAAGGGGATTATTTAACCAGATTTATAAAAAATGTGATGATGGCAGCATTAAAAAAATCAATAAATAATCCACCAACAATTGGAATAACAAAAAATGCTTTAGGTGAAGGTAGATACTTTTCTGTAAGAGCTTCCATATTGGCAAGAGCTTTTGGAGTAGTACCAAAACCACAACCACAATGACCTCCTGTCATAACAGCAGCATCATAATCTCTACCAGTAATATTGAAAGTAATAAAATATGCAAATCCACCCATAAGAATAGTTTGTCCAATAAGCATAAGAATCAAAGGAAGAGCCAATTCCTTCAATTCCCATAGTTTAAAACTCATAAGTGTCATTGAAAGAAACATAGCAAGAGTAAAACTTCCAATAATAGATACTATATCTAAATCAATTTCAAATTTTCCTGAGTAGTCAGACATATTTCTCATAATAGTTGCAGCAAACATAGCTCCTATATATGGAGGAAGAACTAAACCTAAACTACTTAAAAAATTTGAAATTAAACTTCCAGCTCCCATAGCTATAACAATTTGAAATCCAGTTGGAAGAACTTTTTTAGCAGAAAGAAATTCATTTTTATTTCCAGAATTTTCAAAATCAGATTTATTATTTTTCTTTTCAAGTAACTCATGTTTTTTTATGAGTCTTTTACATATGGGACCAGCAATAATACTCCCTGCAATAAGTGCATAAGTGGCAGTTGCCATGGCAACCATAGTTGCTCCTTGGGCACCAAATTGTTCTATGATAGGACCAAAAGCTCCAGCAGTACCAGGACCTCCTGTTGTAGCTAGAGAACCAGTAGCAAGTCCAATAAGGAGATTGATATGAAGAAATTTAGCCATTGCCACACCAAAAACATTTTGAAGTATGGCAAGTCCTATAGCTGCCAAAAGAAACATTAGTACAGGTATTCCAGCTTTTTTTAACAATTTTATACTTGCAGAAAAACCAACAGTTGTAAAAAAAGCTATCATGAAGACTTCTCTTAAAGTATCTTCAAAAATAAAAGAAAAGAAACCAGTTTCATGTCCTATTAAAGTCACTATTGAGAATATAGTTCCTCCTGTAACTGCATCAGGAATACAATTTTCTTTTAAAAAATTAAAAGTGTTGTTAATAAATTTTCCAAAATAAAGAACTAAGACAGCTAAAGCCATAGTCTGAATAGTGGTAAGATTTAATATCATTTTTGTGTCCTCCTTGAAAATATTCGTTATTTTATACCGTAAAAAAATTATATTCTAATTATATATTAAATATACTGTTATGATTAATATACCACAACTTTTATATATCTTTCAAATATATATAATATATTATTTCGGAATAAAATTAAATTTTATAAATGTTTTGTATATTTATAAGTCATTAAACTTAAAAAATGAAACACATCAAAATGTAAAAATGTAAATTAAAAAAAATTTTTTAAAAATATTTTCTGAATAAGATTTAAATGAGGTATAATATATAATAAAGTAATTTTAAATTGAACTAAAAATCTTAATATATTTGGAGGCATGGGTATGGAAAAAGAAATTTTAAAAAGATATGAATTATGGCTAAATTCAGATTACCTTGATAAAGAAGATAGAGAAGAACTAATGAGTATAAAAGGAAATGATGCAGAAATAGAAAATAGGTTTTATACTGATTTGAGTTTTGGTACTGCTGGAATGAGAGGAATAAGAGGGATAGGAAAGAATAGAATCAATAAATATAACATAAGAAAGGCAACTCAGGGACTTGCTAATTATATAATAAAAAATACAGGTGAAATTGGAAAGAAAAAGGGAGTAGCTATAGCCTATGATTGTAGAATAGACTCAGTTGAATTTGCATTAAATACAGCTCTTGTTTTAGCAGGAAATGGAATTAAAGCTTATCTTTTCACATCACTAAGATCAACACCAGAATTATCATTTGCTACAAGAGAATTAAAAGCTCAGGCTGGAGTAATGGTAACAGCTTCTCATAATCCAAAAGAATATAATGGATATAAAGTATATTGGGAAGATGGGGCACAAATAGTAGAGCCTCAGGCAAGTGGTATAGTAAATGAAGTGAATAGTGTAGATATATTCAGTGACATAAAAATGATTTCAGAAGAGGAAGCAAAATCAAGAGGACTATTAGAATATATCGGGAAAGAAATAGATGACAGATTTGTAGAAGAAGTAGAAAAACAAGCTATTAATAGAGATATACCAGGAAAGAAAGATTTTAAAATAGTATATTCTCCACTTCATGGAACAGGAAGGGTAGCAGTACAGAGAGTGTTGAAAGAAATGGGATTTGATTCTGTGTATACAGTGCCTGAACAGGAAATGCCAGATGGAATGTTTCCAACTTGTCCATATGCAAACCCAGAAGATAAGTCAGTATTTAAGCTGAGTACAGAACTTGCTGATAAAATAGGTGCAGACATATGTCTTGCTAATGACCCAGATGCAGACAGAACAGGTATGTCAATTAGAGATAATGAAGGAAATTGGGTATATCCTAATGGGAATCAAATTGGAGTTCTTTTAATGAATTATCTTTTAGAAATGAATAAAAATATTCCTTCAAATGGAGCAGTAATATCAACAATAGTTTCTACACCTATGCTTGATGTAATAGCTAAAGACAAAGGAATAAAATTATATAGAACACTTACAGGTTTCAAATATATAGGAGAAAAAATTAGGCAGTTTGAAACTAAGGAACTAGATGGAACTTTCTTATTTGGATTTGAAGAATCTATAGGTTATTTAGTAGGAACACATGTAAGAGATAAAGATGCTGTAGTAGCTACTTTGATGATATCTGAAATGGCTGCTTACTATAATAGTATAGGGACAACTGTGTATAAAGAGTTGAATAAATTATATGATAAATATGGTTGGTATGTAGAAGAAACAGTAGCTATAACTAAACAGGGTAAAGATGGACTGGAAGAAATAGGAAGAATAATGGAAAATTTAAGAACACATGAGCATGAAGTAATATGTGGTAAAAAAGTTGAATGTTACAAAGATTTTAAACTACAGATAGAGAAAAATATGAAAACTGGAACAACATCAAAAATTGATTTACCTAAATCAGATGTTATTCAATTTATACTTGAAGATGGAACTTATGTAACAGCAAGACCTTCTGGAACTGAGCCAAAGATAAAGTATTATATTTGTGTTGTGGATAAGGTTAAAGAGAAATCATTGGCTAAGCTCGAAGATATTAAAACTGGTTTTCAAGCTTATGTAGATTCATTATAAACTAAATGGAGGAAAATCAATGGTAGATGGGATATATATACATATTCCTTTCTGTTTAAATAAATGTAACTATTGTGATTTTTTATCATTCAAATCTAATGAAGAGAGTAGAAAAAAATATGTAGATTATTTATTGAAGGAAATAGACTTATATCCTCCATATAAATATAACACAGTTTATTTCGGGGGTGGAACCCCCTCTCTTTTAGATTTTGAAGATATAGATAGAATTCTAAAAAAACTAGATATAGAAGAAGATGCTGAGGTAACTCTTGAAGTAAATCCTAAGACTGTAGATTATAATAAACTTGTTCAATTAAAAAAAATAGGAATAAACAGATTGAGTATAGGGATACAGTCATTTGATGAAAAATATTTGAGAATACTTGGAAGAATGCATTCTTCAGAAGAAGGAATAGAAACTTATTATAATGCAAGAAAAGCAGGATTTGAAAATATAAGCCTTGATTTGATGTTTTCATTACCTGGACAAAGTGTGGAAGAAGTAGAAAATGATTTGAAGAAACTATTAAATATGAAGCCAGAACATTTTTCTATTTATTCACTTATCTGGGAAGAGGGAACTGTATTTTTTGAGAAGCTGAAAAAGGGACTTCTAAGAGAAACTGAAAATGAAATAGAAGCAGATATGTTTGAAAAAATAATAGAGATAGCTGAAAAGGCAGGATATATTCATTATGAAATATCTAATTTTTCATTACCTCAAAAAGAGGCTATACATAATACAAAATACTGGGAAAATAAAGAATATTTAGGAATAGGTTTAGGAGCATCTGGATATATTGATAATCTAAGATATAAAAATCAGATGAAATTTTTAGAATATTATGATAGTATAGAAAGTAAGGAAAAACCAATTATAGAAAAAGAGAGGCTGACTTCAAAAGAAAAAGAAGAATATAAATATATTTTAGGTTTTAGACTTTTAAAAAAAGGAGTTAGACCAGAAGGGGAGTATATAGAAAAGTGTATATCCCTTGAAAAACGAGGTTATTTAAAAAAAAGTGGAGAATATTTTATTTTAACTAAAAAGGGACTTATGGTTGCAAATGATGTGTTAGATGAATTTATATAAGGAGTTGAAAAATAATGGGTGATATTAAAAAAAATATTTTAGAAATAGAAGAGGACATAAAAAAACACTCATTAAATTCTGAAAGAGCAAGATTCATAGCTGTTACAAAGTATGTAGGAGCAGAAGAGATGATTCCAATAGTAAATTGTGGAGTGAAAGTTTTTGGAGAAAATAAAGCTCAAATTATGAAAGAGAAACAGGAAAAATTTAATGAAATGGGAATAAAAGATGTAGAGTGGCATTTTATTGGTAATCTTCAGAAAAATAAAGTAAAGTATATTGCAGAATATGTAAAAATGATACATTCAGTAAATAAATTATCTCTTGCTCAGGAGATTGACAAAAGAGCAAAACAGTATAATAGAATTATTGATGTCTTACTTGAAATAAACATAGCTGGAGAAGAGAGTAAAGAAGGATATGAGCTTGAGGAATTATATGAAGAACTTCCTCAATTAATGGAATTGAAAAATATAAATATAGTAGGTTTAATGACTATGGCACCATTTGTTAATGATGAAGAAATATTAAGAAGTGTTTTTAGAAGATTAAGAGAAATAAAAGATGAACTAAATGAAAAATGGTTTAAAGGAAAATTAGTTGAACTTTCTATGGGAATGACTAATGATTATAAAATAGCATTGGAAGAAGGGGCAACATTAATAAGAGTAGGTAGAAAGATTTTTCAATAGGAGGTTTTAATAGAATGAAGAAAAAAGAAGGTGGGAAAAACTCTTTTAAAGTTTTTCAAGATTTAAAAGAACTTTTAGGGATAGACAATCCTGAAACAAATGAAATAGATGATATGGAAGGATTAGAAGAACTTGATGATACTGGAATAATTGAAGTAAATTCTAATGGAAAAGAGCAGGAAGTTACAGCTCCTAAAGATAGCACACCATTAAATTTAGGAGGATATGGAAAAACATCTTCAAGTCTTGAAGCTGAATTAAATGCAGGAGGAAATTATCAGACTATATTTGTAGACCCTAAGACTTTTGCAGATTGTAAAAAGATAGCTACATATATAAAAAGTGATAAAATGGTAACTTTAAATCTTGAATATCTAGACCTTCCTACAGCTCAAAGACTGATGGATTTTTTAGCTGGAGCTATGAGTATAAAAGGTGCTAGTTTTATTGAAATAAGTAAAAAAGTATATACTGCTGTTCCTAAGAGCATGAAAGTATATTATGAAGGAAAAAAAGATAGTAAAGGTAGAACAATTTTAGATTTTGGAAGAGAGGAAAAATAGAAGTGGAAAAAAAGATAAAGGCATTAGCTCTTTTTTCTGGTGGGCTGGATAGTGCACTTGCTGTAAAAGTTGTAAAAGATCAAGGTGTGGAAGTTATAGCCTTGAATTTTGTTTCGCATTTTTTTGGTGGAAAGAATGAAAAGGCTGAGAAAATGGCAGAGCAGCTTGGAATAAAATTAGAATATATTGATTTTAAAAGCAGACACACAGAGATAGTAAAAAATCCTGTATATGGTAGAGGAAAAAATATGAATCCTTGTATTGATTGTCATTCATTAATGTTTAAGATTGCAGGAGAACTTTTAGAGGAATATGGAGCACAATTTGTAATATCTGGAGAAGTACTTGGACAAAGACCAATGTCACAAAATGCAGCAGCATTGGAAAAAGTAAAAAAACTTTCAGGAATGGAGGATTTAGTATTAAGACCATTGTCAGCTAAGCTTCTCCCTCCAAGCAAAGCCGAATTAGAAGGCTGGGTAGATAGAGAAAAATTGCTGGATATTCAAGGAAGAGGAAGAGGAAGACAAATGGATCTCATGAAATATTATGGGATTGAAGATTATCCTACACCTGGTGGAGGGTGCCTGCTGACAGACCCAGCTTATTCAGATAGACTAGAGATATTAGAAAAAGATGGATTGCTTGAAGAAAAAGAATCTTATTTATTTCATTTACTAAAGATAGGAAGATTTTATAGATTAGATAAAGGAAAATATCTTTTTGTTGGAAGAGATGAAGAGGGAAATAATAAAATAGATCAATATAAAGAAATGGGAAGTTTTCATATAACAGGTTGTCAAATGGCAGGACCACATATACTTGGATATGGAAATTTTTCAGAAGAGGAAAAACAGTTTGCATTAAATCTGTTTTCAAAGTATTCTAAAGTTAAAGGGAAAGTAGAGATAGAAGTAAGAATAAATGGTAATATAGTAAAAGTTCCCCCAGTGAATATTGAAGAAGTAGAGAAAAAAATAAAAGAGTTTCAAATAGTAGGATAGCAGAATAGAAAAAATAAAGTAAAATTAAAAGAGTCTAATTCAAAAATTACTTAAATCTATTCATATCAGAGGTTAGAAAGTATTTTTGTATCAGGCTCTTTTTGTATTTAAAAATTGGAGGAAAAATGAATTCTTTTGAGTCAATAGTTGATATTATAAACAATATTATGTGGAATAAAAATCTGCTTGTAGTAATCTTAGTAATAAGTGGAATAGTATTTACAGTAAAAACAAGAGGTGTGCAATTTAGGTTATTTAAGCATATGATATCTCTTATAACTGAAAAAACCAAAAAAAATAGAGAAGGAATAAGTTCATTCCAAGCTTTTTGTATAAGTACAGCTTCAAGAGTAGGAGTGGGAAACTTGGCAGGAGTAGTAGCAGCAGTTTCTGTAGGAGGACCAGGGTCAGTTTTCTGGATGTGGATAGTGGCTCTTTTAAGTTCAGCTACTGCATTTGTAGAATCAACAATAGCTTTAATATATAGAGAAAAAGACCCACAAGGAGGATATAGAGGAGGAGCTCCATATTTTCTCACAAAAGGATTGAATAAAAAATGGCTGGGAGTTTTATTTGTAATATTTGCTCTTATATGTTGGGCTGGAGTTTTTCAAATTATATCTAATTCTGTAACTGAGTCTTTTAATACTGCATTTGGAATAAATCCAAGAATTACATCTATAGTTATTGTAATACTGGCAGCAGCAGTTCTCTTTGGAAGAAGAGATAAAATAGTGAAGGTATTGGATAAGATGGTTCCTGCAATGGCAGCTATATATCTTATTGTAATTATTTTTATTATAATAAAAAATATAGCTATACTTCCAGCAACAATTATAGATATATTTGAACATGCTTTTGGAATAAAGCAATTTTTAGGAGGAACATTTGGAAGTGTAGTAATGCAGGGAGTAAAAAGAGGCTTATTTTCTAATGAAGCAGGTTCGGGATCAGCACCATGTGCAGCAGCAGCTGCAGATATAGATCACCCTGTAAAGCAAGGCTTGGTTCAGGCATTAGGAGTATTTGTAGATACTGTATTAATATGCAGTGCAACAGCTTTTGTTATATTATTATCAAAAGGAAGTATTCCAGAAGGACTTGGAGGAATGACACTTCTTCAAGAATCTTTTAGATATCAAGTAGGAAATTGGGGAGTTGTATTTACAGCAATTATATTATTTTTATTTTCATTTAGTACTATATTGGGAGTGAGTTTCTATGCTAAACCAAATCTAGCTTTTTTATATGATAGGTTATGGCTTCAAGAAGCATTTAAAGTTTTTACTCTAATAATGCTTTTTATTGGAGGAGTTAGGCAAAATTTTTTAGTATGGAATCTTGCTGATTTAGGATTAGGACTTATGACAATAGTTAATTTGATAGGGGTATATCCTCTTGCATATAAAGCTGTAGAATCTTTGAAAGAGTATGAAAAAATTTATATAAAGAAATAAGAAAAAGGACTTGTTCAACTGAACAAGTCCTTTAATATTAGATTTCATTATTTAGCTGAAGCATCTCTTAAATCTTTAAAACTTGTATTGCTTAATTTTCTCTTGACATCTTCTTGAATAGAATAAAGTAGAGAATTTACAGGATCAGTTTCAACTTTTTTAGCAGAGTTTATATTTTTTAAGCTTGTATTAATGAAAAGGTCGCCTTGAATAACTTCTATCACACTTCTCAAGCTGATGTCGTCTGCAGACTTTTTTAATTTGTATCCACCTTTTATACCTCTAAAAGATTCAACAAGTTTAACTTTGCATAACCTTCTTAAAATTTTAAGAGCAAATTTCATAGACATTTTTTCAGCTTCACTAATTTCTCTTGCATTTGCTATTTCACCTTTATCTAATTTAGATAAATATAATACGATTTTTATTGCGTAATCACTTTCTTGTGTTATTTTCATTTTATGTATCACTCCTTATTTATAATTAAATCATTTTGTAAAATTTATTTTAGATATTCTATTTTTTGTATTTTATGCTATAATTTAGGCAAATAAAAAAATATCTGGGAGATTTTAATGGATAAAAAAACCGAATATAAGATTCTTTCACTTGCCTGTCTTACAGGAAAAATTATGTTGCAAAATGGCTCTGAAGTATATAGAGTAGAAAATCATATATGTCAGGTAGCTGAACATTATGGAATGACACCTCAATGTTTTGCTACACTTACATGTATAATAATTACTCTTAAAAACTCCGAGGGAGAAGTTATCTCACTTGTGGAAAGAGTAACATCTAGAACTACTAATTTGGATAAAGTCTATCAAGTATATTCTCTAATAAGAAATATAAGCAACTATAGTTGTGATGAACTTAGAGAAGAACTTCTCAAAATTGAAAATGAAAAGCCATATTCATTTTTTATAAATGTTGCTGGCAACTGTATAGGAGCTGGATTTTTCACTTTCTTATTTTCAGGAAATATAAGAGAGTTTCTAGCTGCTTTTTTATGTGGTATACTTATTGCAATAGCAACAAGAATTACTGATACCCTAAAATTAGGAACATTTTTTACCAATCTTTTGTGTGGTGGAATATCTTCTGGAACAGCATGTTTATTCCTTCATTTAGGATTTATAACAGATGTTTCCATTCCAATAATTTCCACTTTGATGATATTGGTACCAGGAGTTGCATTTATTAATTCTATGAGAGATATATTCTCAGGAGATCTTGTTACAGGACTTTCCAGACTAGGTGAAGTAGCAATGATAGGAACTTCTATAGCTGTAGGTTCAGGTATAGCACTAAAATTACTTCTAAACTTAGGGAGGGCATACTAATGTCAATAGAAAAAATAATATTTCAGATTATAGCTGCTATATTCACTACCTTTGGATTTGGGTTAATGTTTAATATAAAACATAAAAATCTCTTCCATACCAGCATAGCTGGTGGATTGAGTTGGGCAGTATATCTTTTAGGGCAGCATTTAAATTATTCTGAAGGCTTGACATTCTTTATAGCAACATTTGCTCTTGCACTATATTCAGAAGCAGTTTCTAGGATAATATATACACCTGTAACAACAATATTGATAGCTGCCTTGATACCTTTAGCACCAGGAGGAGGAATTTATTATACAATGTATAATTTAATTGATAAAAATTATCCTATGGCAGTTCAAAAAGGCATTCAAACTTTTATTATAGCTGGAGCCATGGCTGTAGGTATTTTTTCAGCATCAACTGTATTTAGACTTTATGATGAAATAAAATCTAGAGTTAATAAAAATATTTAAGTTAAAAGGGAAACATTTCCCTTTTAACTATTTTTAACTCTGTCAGCAAATTTTTTTCCAACTGTAAACTTTAAAACTCTTTTAGCAGGGATAACTATTCTTTCTTTAGTTTTAGGATTTCCATAAATTCTTTGCTCTCTATGCTCTATTTCAAATTTACCCCAATCTTTAAAGATAACTTTTTCATTTTCATCAATAACTTGTTTTAAAGTATCAAAAAAAACTTTTACTCTTTTTTTAGCTTCGCCTATATTTTTTAGTCTTCCATCTAGTTTGAAAGAGTCTAGATACATTTTCATAAATTCTTTTTCTGTCATTTTTGTGTGCCTCCTTGATTCATTCTATTTTATTTTTAAAGATAGTTCTTTTTTTTCTTAAAATGAAGTATACTATGGGTATATTCATATTAATATATCCTATATTAACATTGTTTTGATTAATATAAAATTCGAATTTTTTTTCAAAAATAATGAAAAAAATTTCATAGGTTGTTTTTTTATAAATATGTATACAAAATTTGAAAGGAGTTAGAGATGCTTAATGGAAAAAATCTAAATATTCTAGGGCTTTTATTTCAGAATGAATACACGGTTGAAGACCTATCCTCTGTTCTAAATCTCAATTCTAGGACTATACGTTATAATATAAAAGATATAAATACAGTGCTAAATAAATGTAATTTAAATGGAATATTAAAAAATAAAGATAAATATTTTATTGAAAAAAAAGAAATGGTTAAAATAAAAAAGTTAATTTCTGAATTTTCTTCACTTACTTATATTGATAGAAGAGATTATTTAATAACTAAACTTTTAATAGATGACAAAATAATATTGAGTCATGAAAGTAGGATACTAGATGTAACAAGAAGAACTTTAAATTATGATTTAGTAGAGATAAAAAAATTTCTGGCACCATACTCTATAACAGTTGAAGTTATACATGGGAAGGGAATAACTTTACATGGAGATGAAAAACATCTTAAAATACTTTTAATTGCCTTTCTTACTAAATTTATTTCAAAGGGAAAAGAGCTTAAAAATGTTTTTAAAGAGTTACTTTATTCAATAGTGACAGAAAAAAAGTTGAATGAATATATGCTTCAGGGAAATAAACTGCTCAAGATGGCTAATAAAAATATTCAAACATACAGTTTTTATGCAATAATAGCTGTATTTGTAGATTCTCACCTAAAAAGAAAGAGTTTTGAAAATAATTATATATATGCTCATTCATCACAGCAATATTATGAATATTTTAATATAGTAAGAGAGTTTGTAAAAGATGATATAGAACTAAGTAATTTTTCTATTCATACAATAACACTTATACTTATGGGAATATATTCAGCAGATTTGAATGAGAGTTTACATAGAGATATAGAAGAATTTTTAAAAGAGTTAAATGAAAAATATAATGATGAATTAAATATGGACGAAGAGTTTATTCGTAAAATATTCTCAGTAATTAAGATATCCATATATAAATCAAAATTTAATATTGTACAGAAAAATCTTGATTTTACAGATGTTCCTAAGTATTGTTTGAAAATTTTTAATACAATATATGAAATGGTACCTAAGTATTTTATGGAGTTTGTTATGGAAGATTTTATACTTTTGGCAATAATTCTCCAGGAAAATATTGATAAGAAAAAATATGCTGAGAGTAAACCTAAGAGAATACTTGTAGTAGATAATACTTTTGAGCAAAGAGCTACTGAAACAGTTATAAAAAAACTTCAGTGTACATACAAAATAGAGATTGTAGAAGTAATACCAGATTATCGAATAGAATATTTTCTTTCTGAAAATAAAAATATAGACCTCATTATATCTCTTGCAAATTTAGATGATGAGCCTCATGGAATACCAGTTTTAAAGATTTATCTCAGTGATTTTTGGAATGGAATAAATGTTTTAGATGAATTTAATATACCTAAAAATTATTAAAGAGAAAGAGGATTTTTGAATTAATCCTCTTTTTACTTTTTTATGCAAGTTTCATATACATATCAATGTGAGGAATACCATCTTCATCATATACATCAGATACAGCATTAAAACCTAATGAAGAGTAAAAATCCTTTAAATAGAATTGGGCACCAATAGTAATTTCCTTTTCCTTTAATATATTTTTTACGCAGTCAATACACTGTAAAACCAACTTTCGAGCATAGCCATTTTTTCTATAAGCATTTAATACCATAACTCTTCCAATAGATGCAGTATCGTAAGATAATCCTGGAGCTAAAACTCTAGCATAACACATAATTTTATTATTATCTGTATCTTTTAAATAAATGTGAAGAGATTTAAAATCTTTTTCATCAAAATCTAAATAAGGACAATTTTGTTCTACCACAAAAACTTCTTGTCTTACTTTTCCAATTTCATAGAGTTCTTTTGTAGTTAATTCATCAAATGACTTTATAAAAAATTTCATATTTCCTTCCTCCTGTTGTTGATTATTATTCTTAAATTATACCTTTAAATACAAAACATTTCAAAATATATTTGACATTATTTAAATGATATGTTATCTTATTTGTAGAGATTACAAAAATGTAAAAGAAAATAAGGAGATGGTTTTAATGGAATTAAAAGGATCTAAGACAGAAAAAAATCTAATGACTGCATTTGCTGGGGAATCAGAAGCAAGAAATAAATATACATATTATGCATCAAAAGCGAAAAAAGATGGATTTGAGCAAGTATCTAAGCTATTTGAAGCAACTGCTAATAACGAAAAAGAACATGCAAAACTTTGGTTTAAACTTTTAAAAGGTGGAGATATTCCTTCAACTATAGACAATCTTTTAGATGCTGCTGAAGGAGAGAATTATGAATGGACAGATATGTATGCTGAATTTGCAAAAGTTGCAAAAGAGGAAGGATTTACTGAAATTGCAAGATTATTTGAAGGTGTGGCAAAAGTAGAAAAAGAACATGAAGAAAGATATAGAAAATTATTAGCTAATATCAAAGAAGAAATGGTATTTGAAAGAGAAGAAGAAGTAGCATGGGAATGTATGAATTGTGGACATATCCATCATGGAAAAAAAGCTCCAGGAGTATGTCCAGTATGTGCTCACCCACAAGCTTATTTCATGATTCAACCTAAAAATTTCTAATAGAATAAAAAAGTTGGACCAGTTTGGAATTAACAAACTGGTCTTTTTTAATTTAAAACAAATGGGATAGGTTCCTGTAAATGGAATTTAAATTCATTTGGATTTTCTGTAATTTTAGTA